>PJTY01000154.1_pt1 | contig 49484 bp, 43 predicted proteins | sample 1512121 | NCBI WGS metagenome assembly PJTY01 (sample SAMN08177680, study PRJNA422409) | Soil metagenome, whole genome shotgun sequencing project. | isolation source: Soil enriched (2) on filter paper: alkali lignin treatment | place: USA: Madison | collected 2015-01-15 | reverse complement strand
TGGGCGGACTGATGATCCTGACCGCGCTGGTCAGTTCGATGGTCCTGTTCATGGACGTGACCAACCCCTTCGTCTGGGCCTGCGTGGCCGTGACCGTGGGCTTCGGGATCATCGGGTTCCTCGACGACTACGACAAGGTTTCCAAGCGCAGCACCGCCGGTCTTTCGAGCAAGCTGCGTCTGGCGCTGGAATTCGTGGTGGCGGGCATCGCCTCGTACATCATCGTCAGCCAGCTCAACACCAACCTCTATGTGCCGTTCCTCTCGGGCCGCTACATCCCGCTCGGGCCGTTCTACTACGTCTTCGCCGCCGTGGTGATCGTGGGTGCGGGCAACGCGGTGAACCTGACCGACGGCCTCGACGGCTTGGCGACGATGCCGGTCATCATCGCGGCGGGCACTTTCGCGATCATCTGCTACCTTGCGGGCCGCGTCGACTACGCCAACTACCTCGGCATTCCGCACGTTCCGCGCGCGGGTGAACTGGCCGTGTTCTGCGCCGGGATCATCGGCGCCTGCCTGGCCTTCCTGTGGTTCAACGCGCCGCCGGCCGCCGTCTTCATGGGCGATACCGGCAGCCTTGCCCTAGGCGGTGCGCTCGGCGCCATCGCCGTCGCCGCGCATCACGAGATCGTGCTGGCCATCGTCGGCGGTCTCTTCGTGCTGGAAGCGGCCTCGGTGATAATCCAGGTGTTCTGGTTCAAGCGCACCGGCCGCCGCGTGTTCCGCATGGCCCCGATCCATCACCACTTCGAGCAGAAGGGCTGGAAGGAATCGACCGTCGTGATCCGCTTCTGGATCATCTCGATCGTCCTCGCCGTCCTCGGCCTCTCCACCCTCAAGCTGCGATAAGGGGCGCTCGGCCGTGATCGTCTCCTCCGCCTTTGCCGCAAAGCGCTACGCGGTTCTCGGACTTGCGCGCTCCGGCCTCACTGCGGTCGAGACGCTGCTCGCCAGCGGCGCCCATGTCATGGCCTGGGATTCGCGCGAGGAGCCGCGCCAGGCTTTCTGCGCCCGGCGCCATGAGGAAAGCATCGAGCTGGCGGACCCCGTCACGGCGGACCTGACCGGCTACGACGGCCTCGTCGTATCACCCGGCGTTCCGCTCAACACGCACCCGATCGCCGAGGCTGCCCGCCGCTACGGCGTGCCGGTGATCGGCGATATCGAACTTTTCGCGCTCGCCCGTGAGAGCCTGCCCGCGCACCGCGTGGTCGGCATCACCGGCACCAACGGCAAGTCGACCACGACCTCGCTGGTCCATCACCTGCTCGAAAGCGCCGGGGTGCCCACCCGCGTCGGCGGCAATATCGGCGTGCCAGTGCTGGGCGAGGATCCGCTGCCGGAAGGCGGCGTCTATGTGCTCGAACTGTCGAGCTACCAGATCGACCTCACTCGCAGCCTCGACTGCGACGTGGCCGCGTTGCTCAACATCACCCCAGACCACCTCGACCGCTACGACGGTTTCGCGGCCTATGCCGCCTCCAAGGCGCGCCTCTTCGCGATGCAGGCAGCGGACCGCCCGGCGGTGTTCGGCACCGGCGACCGCGAGACCGCCGATATCGCCGAGGCGGAGGACGCGCGCCGCGCGCCGGGTGCGGTGCGCCGGGTGGACGGCAGCGATCTGGCGGCGCTCCAGCAGGATTGGCCCTCGCTGCAAGGCCCGCACAATCTCCAGAACGCCGCCGTCGCGGTCGCGATCGTCGAGGCACTGGGGATTTCCGCCGCGCAATGGCAACCGGCGCTGCGCACCTTCAGCGGCCTGCCCCACCGCATGGAGCGCGTGGCCGAGGCAGGCGGCGTGCTCTACATCAACGACAGCAAGGCGACCAACCCGGCTTCGACCGCGCCCGCGCTGGCGGCGTACCCGCCAAGCCCGGCGCCGCGCATCCACTGGATTCTCGGCGGTCTCCCCAAGGGCGACAACCTCGACGAGTGCGTGCCGTTCTTCGGCAATGTCGCTGCCGCCTACACGATCGGCGATGCCGGAGCGCGCTTCGCCGAAATCCTTGCTCCCTATACCGAAGTGCACCGCAGCGAGATGATGGCCGAGGCCATCCGCGAGGCGATGACCCGCGCCGTCCCCGGCGACGTCATCATGCTTTCGCCCGCCTGTGCCAGCTTCGACCAGTTCCGCGACTACGAAGCGCGCGGGTTGGCCTTCCGCCAGATCGTCGAAGCCCTGCTGGAATCGCAGGGTAGCGATGCCGAAGGGATGAAGCACTGATGGCCACCCTAGCGCCCGGCACCGGGGCGTCTCCCGCCAATGTCCGCTACAACGGCAACCGTCGCGGCCAATTGGCGATCTGGTGGCAGGAGATCGACCGCACCGTGCTGGCCATCGTCCTGATCCTCATGGGGATCGGGGCCGTGGCCGTCGCCGCCGGTTCTCCGGCCAGTGCCCGGCGCCTGTCTACCGCGCACGAGAAGCTCTCGCAGCTGCACTTCTTCTGGCTGCACTTGCGCTGGCAGTTCGTGGGGCTCTGCGCGATGTTCTGGGCTTCCAGCCTGTCGAAGGACAGCGCGCGCCGCGTGGGTATCCTGATCGCCGCGGTCATGCTGGTGGGACTGGTCCTGGTGCCGGTGGTCGGTTCCGAAGTGAATGGCGCGCGGCGTTGGCTCAAGCTCGGTTTCTCGATCCAGCCTTCGCAGTTCCTTGGCTCCGGCTTCCCTATCCTGCTGGCCTGGATCCTGTCCTGGCGCGCGCGCGATCCGAATATTCCGGTGGTGGCGATCTGCTTCTGCCTCATGGGCCTGCTCGGCGCACTGCTGATGGCGCAGCCGGACTTCGGCTCGACGATGCTGTTCTCCGGCACCTTCTTCGTGATGATCCTGCTGGCGGGCATTCCACTCAAGCGCATCGGCATGTTCGCCGGGCTGGGCGTCGCGGGCATCGTCCTGATGTACTTCACCTACGACAACGGCCGGAACCGCATCGACTCGTTTCTTTCGGGCGGCAATGCCTTCGACCAGGTGGACCTGGCCCAGCGCACGCTGCTCAACGGCGGATGGTTCGGGCAGGGCTTCTGGATGGGCGCGCGCAAGATGGCGCTGCCCGAAGCCCATACCGACTACATCTTCTCGGTCATCGGCGAGGAGTTCGGGCTGATCGCCTGCATCATCATCGTCATGATCTATCTCGCGCTGCTGACGCGGGTGATGCTGCGGCTGACCGAGGAAGAGGACCTCTTCACCGTGCTGGCCGCTTCCGGCATCGCCTCGCAGTTCGGCGGGCAGGCCTTCATCAATATCCTGGTCAACCTCCAGCTCTTCCCCTCGAAGGGCATGACCCTGCCGCTGATCAGCTACGGCGGTTCGTCCACGGTCGCCATGTGCATGACCGTGGGCCTGCTGCTGGCGATCACGCGCCGCAACCCGTTCATCAAGCGCGAGAAGTTCTCGCTTCGCGCCGTTGGAGACTTTTCTTCATGAGTTCGGCCGTAAAAGGCTCGGTAAGCCGTCACTACGTCCTCGCCGCGGGCGGGACCGGCGGACACCTCATTCCCGCTTTCGCGCTCGCCGCCGAACTCGACCGGCGCGGGCACCACGTTGCGCTCATCACGGACGCGCGCGGCGCGGCGATTCCCGGCAAGCCCGACTATCTGCCCGCCCATGTCCTGCCGCAGGGCCGCATCGCCGGAAAGAACCCGCTGAACTGGCTCAAGGGCCTGCGCGGTATCCTGTCCGGCCGCGCCATGGCGCTGCGCCTGTTCGAGAGCTTCGAGCCGACTGCCGTGGTCGGCTTCGGCGGCTATCCCGCGCTGCCGACGATGCTGGCGGCGAACGCGGCGAAGATCCCGACGATCCTGCATGAGCAGAACTCGGTGCTCGGCCGCGTGAACCGCTATTTCGCGGGCAAGGTGAACGCCATCGCCACGGCCTTTGCGCAAGTGGACCGGCTCGATGCGAAGTATGCCGATAAGGTCACGCTCGTCGGCAATCCGGTGCGGGACGAAGTCCTGGCCCTGCGCGAGGCGCCGTTCCCCGAATTCGGCGAGGACAGCCTGCTGCGCATCCTCGTGACCGGCGGCAGCCAGGGCGCGCGCGTCCTGTCCGAAGTCGTGCCCGATGGTCTCGCCATGTTGCCCCCGGCGCTGCGCTCGCGCCTTCAGGTGATCCAGCAGTGCCGGCCTGAGGATATCGAGGCCGTGCGCGCCCGCTACGCCGGTCACGGTATCCCCGCCGAACTAGCGACCTACTTCGAGGACATGGCGGAACGTCTTGCCGGTGCGCATCTCTTCATCGGCCGCTCCGGCGCCTCGACGATCGCGGAACTTACCGCCGTCGGCCGTCCGGCGATCCTGATCCCGCTGCCGATCGCCACCGACGACCACCAGGCCGCCAACACGCGCGAGATCGTCGCGGCAGGCGGCGCCCGCGCGATCCGTCAGGAAAGCTTCACCGCGACCACGCTCGCGAAACAGATACAGGCCATGGCCCAGCACCCCGAAACCCTTGCCAACGCCGCCCACGCCTCGTGGAACTGCGGTTATCCCAATGCCGCCAGCGATCTTGCCGATCTCGTCGAGAGCTTCGGTGCCGCGCCGATCATGGACGTGATCCGCATGGAGAAGTCTATGTCCGCCAAGGGCGGCGAGGCCCTCGCCAAGAGCAAGCTGGCGAAGGAGTCTGCGCAGTGAGGGGCGTCGGCACCGACATCGGCACGATCCACTTCGTCGGCATCGGCGGCATCGGCATGTCCGGCATCGCCGAAGTGATGCACAACCTCGGCTATTCGGTGCAGGGCTCCGACATTGCCGAGGGCTATGTGGTAGAAGGCCTGCGCCAGCGCGGGATCAAGGTCATGATCGGCCAGGCGGCGGAGAACGTCGAGGGCGTGGCCGTGGTCGTCACTTCGACCGCCGTGAAGCGCGACAATCCCGAAGTCGTCTACGCGCTCGAAAACCGCATTCCCGTGGTCCGCCGCGCCGAGATGCTGGCCGAGCTGATGCGGCTCAAGAACACTGTGGCCGTGGCCGGCACCCACGGCAAGACCACCACGACTTCGATGGTCGCGGCGCTGCTCGATGCGGGCGGGGTCGATCCCACCGTGATCAACGGCGGCATCATCAATTCCTACGGTTCGAACGCGCGTCTCGGTGCGTCGGACTGGATGGTGGTGGAAGCCGACGAGAGCGACGGCTCGTTCCTGCGTCTCGACGGCACGATCGCCGTTGTCACCAACATCGACCCCGAGCACCTCGACCACTACGGCTCGTTCGACAAGGTGAAGGACTCCTTCGTCGAATTCATCGAGAACGTGCCGTTCTACGGCGCGGCGATGCTCTGCATCGATCACCCGGAAGTGCAGGCGATCATCCCCAAGGTCCGCGACCGCCGCGTGGTGACTTACGGCTTCTCCGCCCAGGCCGACATTCGCGGCGAGAACGTCACCCCGATCCCCGGCGGCAACCGCTTCGACGTGGCCCTGCGCCAGCGCGACGGTTCGTTCCGCCGTATCGAAGGCATCGAACTGCCGATGCCCGGTCGCCACAATGTCCAGAACGCGCTCGCCGCCGTCGGCGTCGCGGTGGAGATGGGCTGCTCGGACGATTGCATCCAGAACGGGTTCTCGAAGTTCGGCGGCGTGAAGCGCCGCTTCACCAAAGTTGGTGAAGTCGAAGTCGAGGGCGGCGTTGTCACCGTGATCGACGATTACGGCCACCATCCGGTCGAAATCCGCGCGGTGCTCGCCGCCGCGCGCGAGGGCGTGCGAAACCGCGTCATTGCCGTGGTCCAGCCGCACCGCTTCACGCGCCTGCGCGATCACATGGAAGACTTCGAAGGCGCCTTCAACGACGCCGACGTGGTCTACGCCGCGCCGGTCTATGCCGCGGGCGAGAAGCCGATCGAGGGCGTCGATTCCGAGCACATGGTCTCGGGCATGAAGGCGCGCGGCCACCGCTCGGCGCAAATCATTGCCGGGCCGGACGCCCTGGCCGAGGCGCTCGCGACCTCGATCCAGCCGGGCGACATGGTCGTCTGCCTCGGTGCGGGTGACATCACCAAGTGGGCGGCGGGCCTGGCCGACGCGATCGTCAAGCGGAGGGCTGCTTGAGCGAAGCCGCGCATCTTCCGCAGGTTTCCGGCAAGCTGAAAGCCGATGCGCCGCTGGCGCCGCTCGTCTGGTTCAAGTCCGGCGGCGCGGCCGAGTGGCTGTTCGAGCCGAAGGACCTTGCCGACCTGCAAGGCTTCCTGCGCGATCTCGATCCTGCGGTGCCGGTCATGGCGCTGGGTCTCGGGTCGAACATGATCGTGCGCGACGGCGGCGTGCCGGGCGTGGTGATCCGCCTCGGCAAGGCTTTCGCCAAAGTCACCCGCGTCGATGACGTCACGCTGGAATGCGGCGGCGGCGCCAGTGGCATCCTCGTCTCCTCGACCGCGCGCGACAACGGCATTGCCGGTGTCGAATTCCTGCGCTCGATCCCCGGCACCGTCGGTGGCTTCGTGCGCATGAACGGCGGTGCCTATGGTGGCGAGGTCAAGGATATCCTCATCGACTGCGACGTGGTCCTGCGCGACGGCTCGCTGGTCACGCTCGGCAATGCCGATCTCGGCTACACCTATCGCCATTCCGAACTGCCGGAAGGCGCGGTGGTCGTCGCCGCGCGCTTCAAGGGCCGCGCGGGCGAACCTGACGCGATTCAGGCCGAGATGGACCGCATTTCCGCCAGCCGCGAAGCCAGCCAGCCGCTGCGTAGCAAGACCGGCGGCTCGACCTTCAAGAACCCCGAAGGCCACAAGGCCTGGCAACTCGTGGACGAAGCCGGATGCCGCGGCCTGACACTTGGCGGCGCGCAAGTGAGCGAGAAGCACACCAACTTCCTGCTCAACGTGGCCGACGCCACCAGCAGCGATATCGAGGCCCTTGGCGAGGAAGTCCGCCGCCGGGTCAAGGAAAAGTCGGGCGTCACGCTCGAATGGGAAATCCAGCGCGTAGGCCGTGTTGCCGATGCGGCCGATCAAGAACGAGTAGGTATCCAGAAGTGACTCTCTCCAAACTCCACGTCGCGGTCCTGATGGGCGGTTGGTCGAACGAACGGCCGGTCTCGCTGATGAGCGGCGAGGGCGTGGCCAAGGCGCTCGAGTCCAAGGGCCACAAGGTCACCCGCATCGACATGGACCGCGATGTCGCGCTGCGCCTGTCGGAGGCGAAGCCGGACGTGGTGTTCAACGCGCTCCACGGCGCGCCGGGCGAGGACGGCACGGTGCAGGGGATGATGGACCTGATGGGCCTCACCTACACCCACTCGGGCCTCGCCACCTCGGTGATCGCCATCGACAAGGAACTGACCAAGCAGGCGCTCGTGCCCCACGGCATTCCCATGCCGGGCGGCCGCATCGTCGAGAGCGCCACGATCCATGAGCGCGATCCGCTGCCGCGTCCCTATGTGTTGAAGCCCGTCAATGAAGGGTCTTCGGTAGGCGTCGCCATCGTCACCGAGGAAGGCAACTACGGCAATCCGATCGCGCCGGACGCCAAGGGGCCGTGGCAGGAATTCGACCGCCTGCTCGCCGAACCCTTCATTCGCGGCCGCGAACTGACCACTGCCGTGATCGGTGACCGGGCCCTGCTCGTCACCGAACTCAAGCCCAAGTCCGGCTTCTACGACTTCGACGCCAAGTACACCGACGGCATGACCGAGCACGTCTGCCCGGCGGAAATTCCCGATGAGATCACGGCGGCCTGCAAGGATCTCGCGCTGCGCTCGCATCAGTTGCTCGGCTGCAAGGGCACCAGCCGCGCCGACTTCCGCTGGGACGACACGCAGGGCATCGAGGGCCTGTTCCTGCTGGAGGTCAACACCCAGCCGGGCATGACCCCGCTCAGCCTCGTCCCCGAGCAGGCGCGCGCCTGCGGCATGGAATACCCCGATCTCGTGGAGGCCATCATTGCCGAAGCGCTTGCCGACGCCGGAAAGGTCGCCAAGGGGGGCAAATGAGCCAGACGATCCGGCGCAAGCCGAAGACAGCGCGAAAGGCCGCAGCGGCCCGGAACACCAAGGCCAAGGTGCGCCAGGCCAAGGCGACGAGCGGCACGGCCGTCGACACGGTGATGAGCTGGTTGCCCTTCACCGAGGAGCAGCTTCACAAGATCTTCCTCGTCGCCATCCTCGGCGGCGCGGGGCTGCTGATCTGGGTCGTCGCCAATGCGGCGGGCGTGCCGATGCTGGCGGGCAAGCAGTTCGCGCAAGTGGCTGCCGATGCCGGTTTCGAGGTGAAGCGCGTCGAAGTGCGCGGGGTGAAGAACCTCAACGAGCTGAAAGTCTACGAAAAGGCTCTGGCGGAGCGGGACCGGGCGATGACCCAGGTCGATCTCGACGGGCTGCGCGGCGAATTGCTGGAGCTGTCGTGGGTCAAGGACGCGCGCGTCTCGCGGCAGCTTCCCGATACGCTGGTGATCGACATCGTCGAGCGCGCGCCGCACGCGGTGCTGCGCAAGGCCGACCGCTTCATGCTGATCGACGAGACCGGGCAGGAACTCGAAGCGATCAACCGCAAGGACGCCAAGGGCAAGCTGATCGTCTCCGGTCCCGGCGCCGGGCAGCAGGTCACGCAGCTCGGGCACTTGCTCGAAGCCGCGCCCGCGCTCCAGCCGAAAGTGCAGGAAGCCGAATGGATCGGCAACCGCCGCTGGAATCTGACGTTTCAGACCGGGCAGGTGCTGGCTCTTCCCGAAGGCGACACGGAATCGGCGAGCGCGCTCGTCACTTTCGCGCGGCTCGACGGCACCAACCGGCTGATCGGCGGCAAAGTGACGGCCATCGACATGCGGGCGAAAGACCGCATCTACTTGCGGGTGCCGGACGGCGAAGGACAGGAATTGGCGATGAAGGCGGGGGCAGTGCCGCATACCGGTGCAGAAGCGAGCGGAACGACGGCGACGACGACGGCCGTCGCGGCGGAGGAGCAGTAATGGCGCCGCCCCGCATCACCCGCGTGTTCGGCGCGGTCAACATCGGCTCCTTCCGCATCTCCGCGATCGTCGCGGGCATGTCGGAGATGGGCGACATGATCGTGCTCGGCTCCGGCCACCGCGCCAGCCAGGGCATCAAGCGCGGCTATGTCACCGACATGGCTGCGGCGACTTATGCCGTGCGCGACGCCATCGACCGGGCCGAGAAGATGGCCGACACCAGCGTGTCCAAGGTCTGGATCGGCTGCTCGGGAGCGGGCCTCGCCAGCCGCATCGACCAGTTCGATGCCGAGATCGGCGGCCGCCGGATCGAGCAGGAGGATATCGACCAGCTGCTGATCTCCGCGCGCGAAGTGATCCAGCCGGACGGGCGCATGGTGCTTCATGCGCAGCCTGCGCAATATCGCCTCGACGGCGCCCACGGCGTCGGCAATCCCACCGGCCTCCATGCCGAGCGGCTCGGCGTCGACATCCACATCGTGCTGGCCGACGGCGCGCCGATCCGCAATCTCACCGAGGCGGTGCAGTGCGCGCATCTGGAGGTCGAGGCGGTGGTCGGCTCGCCCATCGCGGCGGGGCAGGCCTGCCTCTCGCCCGAGGAGCGCGATCTTGGCGTGGCGCTCGTGGAATTCGGGGCGGAAGTCACCAATGTCGCGGTCTATTCGCATGGCCTGCTGATCGACATGATCTCGATTCCGATGGGCTCGGCCGACATAACCGACGCGGTCGCCTCCGCCTTCGGCATCCGCCGCTTCCAGGCCGAGCGCCTCAAGTGCGTGAACGGCTCGGCCATCGCCAGCCCGCACGACCACCGCGAGATGATTCCCGTCAACGCCCCCGGCGAGGAGGGCACGGGCCCGATCGCCCGCCATGCCGACGACAAGAACCGCATCCCTCGCGCCGAACTGATCGGGGTGATTACCGGCCAGCTCGGCATCCTGATGGAAGAGATCAACAAGGCGCTCAAGCTGATGCGCTTCAACGCCCAGCGCGGCAAGCAGGTGGTCTTCACCGGCGGCGGCGCGGAACTGGTGGGACTGGCCGATTATGCGCAGGCCGCGCTCGGCAAGCCGGTGCGCATCGGCCGGGTGCCGCATCTCGCGGGACTGGCCGAAGCCCACGTGAAACCGGGCTTCTCGACGCTGGCAGGCCTTGTCCTCTATGCCGCTGCGGATCCCATCGATATCCGCACGTTCGGCAAGAACCGTCAGGGTACAGTACGTTACAGCGGACTGGGCGTAGTCAATCGCGTCTATAGAGCCCTGAGGGAATACTTTTGAGTGATTTGGTCAGTCGTGCAATCCCTGCGACAGGGGCGGCAAGATTGGCTGGAATTGGCGGTTTCGCCTGTGGACAACAAGCTCGCGCGCTTTGCCTTGACAGAGGCAGGCGTGCAATCAGGCTAGTCAAGATAATTTTCTTCGCGCACGTGCCTGCCAGGAGAACGAAATGAGCATCAACATCGGACCGCCGGCGATCGAAGAGCTTCGTCCGCGGATTGTCGTCATCGGCGTAGGCGGTGCGGGCGGCAACGCCATCGCCAACATGATCCAGGCCCAGATAGAGGGCGTGGACTTCGTCGTCGCCAATACCGACGCCCAGGCGCTCAACAATTCGATCGCGGAAACGCGCATCCAGCTCGGTCCGGAAATCACGCAGGGCCTCGGTGCCGGTGCGCGTCCGGAAGTGGGCCGCGCCGCCGCCGAGGAAACCATCGAGGACATCGAGCGTCTGCTCGAAGGCGTCCACATGGTGTTCATCGCCGCCGGCATGGGCGGCGGCACCGGCACCGGCGCCGCGCCGATCATTGCGCAGGCCGCGCGCGCCAAGGGCGTGCTGACGGTTGGCGTGGTTTCCAAGCCGTTCATGTTCGAAGGCACGCGCCGCATGCGCTCGGCCGACGCGGGTATCGAAGAGCTGCAGAAGCACGTCGATACGCTGATCGTCATCCCGAACCAGAACCTGTTCCTGGTCGCCAAGGCGGACACGACCTTCAAGGAAGCGTTCTCGCTGGCCGACGAAGTGCTCCAGCAGGGTGTGCGCTCGATCACCGACCTGATGATCATGCCGGGCCTCATCAACCTCGACTTCGCGGACGTCCGCTCGGTCATGGGCGAGATGGGCAAGGCGATGATGGGCACGGGCGAGGGCGAAGGCCCGAACCGCGCACTGGAAGCGGCCGAACGCGCCATCGCCAACCCGCTGCTCGACGGCGTGTCGATGCAGGGTGCCAAGGGCGTCATCATCTCGATCATCGGCGGCGACGACATGAAGCTGCTCGAAGTCGACGAAGCCGCGAACCACATCCGCGAACTGGTCGATCCCGATGCGAACATCATCTGGGGTTCGGCGTTCAACCCGGATCTCCAGGGCAAGATCCGCGTCTCGGTGGTCGCCACCGGCATCGAACAGACCACCGAAATGGCCGAGATCGCGGCGCGTCCGCTGAATCTCAGCGCCTCGCGCGGCCCGGTCCGTCCGATGGTCTCGCGCCCGGTGCCCAGCGCACCTGCACCGCTCGTCACCCCGGCTCCGGCCGTGGCGATCCCGCAGGCGCCCGCCGCTTCGGTCTCCGAGCCGTTCGAACTCTCGACTCCCGCTTCCGAGGCGGCCGAGCAGCCGTTCGAACTCGAACTCGGCGCCAGCGAAGAAGTCGAGCCGGAAGCGCCCGTCACTTATGCGGGCCTGCGCAGCAGCCAGCCGCTCGATCTCGGTGCGCCCCAGCAGCCTGCAGCCCGTCCGCAGGACGAACTGCTGCTGAACGGCAGCCAGCACGCCGAGCCGGAAGCGCCGGTGCGTGCGCCTGCGCCCAGCCAGCCTGCCCCCGCTCCGGCCCGTCCGGTCGGCGGCGGTTCCACGCTGTTCGAGCGCATGACCAGCCTCTCGCGTCCCAAGCCCGCTCCGGCGGAGCCTGCCGGTGACGACGACGACGGCGGTTCGATCAGCATCCCGCGCTTCCTCGGGCGGCAGAACAATCAGTAAGTGAGACGGGTGGAGGTGCGCGCATCTCCGCCCGTTTTCACAAGGTTCAGGATCGGCGCGCCATAGGCGCGACCGGTCGATTTCCAGCAAAGGCCCGATCCATTCGGGCCTTTGTCTGTTTGAAGAGGTTTTTCGGTTCGTGCGGCTACGTCAGAGGGTTTCGAGCAAGTGGCTGGCTTCGGCGGCGGCCCATGTTGCGCTCGCCGTTCCTGCCGCAGGTTTCGCGGTCGCTTTCGTGGCGACACCGGCCTCGGCCGCGCCCGTGGTTCAGGCGCTGCCCAGTGCGGACCAGACGAAGCTGAATGCGGCGCTCGCCCGTCTCGGCCGCGATCCGCGTGACGTTTCCGCTCTCATCGATGCCGGTGATGCGGCCCGCAGGCTCGGCGATTTCGATGCCGCGATCGGCTTCTATCGCCGCGCCGACGAGATTTCCGCCGGAAATGCCCGCGTGAAGGCCGGTCTCGCCGCCTCGCTGGCGCAGAGCGGCGATCCGGTGGCGGCGCTGCCGCTCTTCGCCGAAGCCGAACGGGCAGGGGCCAGCCCCACAAGTCTGGCCGCCGATCGCGGCCTCGCCTATGACCTTGTCGGCGATAATGCCAGGGCGCAGCGCTACTACGCGATGGCGCTCGGCGGCGCGAGCGACGAGGACGTGAGGATGCGTCTGGCTATCAGCCAGGCGATTGCCGGGGATGCCCAGGCTTCCGAAACCACGATCATGCCGCTGCTGCGCAAGCAGGACAAGCCGGGCTGGCGCACCCGCGCCTTCTCGCTGGCGATCGCGGGCGACACTAAGCAGGCGGTCGAGGTGTCCAACACGATCCTGCCGCCGGCACTCGCCCAGAACATCGCGCCCTATTTGCGCTACATGCCGCGCCTGACCCGCGCGCAACAGGCTGCCGCGGCGAACCTCGGCAAGTTCCCGCGCGCCTCCGAGATCGGCCATGACGACACCCGCATCGCCGCCTACAAGCCGGTGCAGGTCGCCAGCGCGGATGCGAATCTCGTCCCGCGCGGCGAAGCGCTGGGTAGCGGCAAGGCGCCCGAACGCCCCTCCCGCACGACCCGGACCGGGACCGGCGGCAAAGTCGGGCCGAAGACCGGCGGCGTCGCGGTGGCAGCGGCCGATCCCTATCGCCTTGGCGGCACGCGGACGACGCGCTCCACGCCGAGTGCAGCCAAGTCGCCGGAACCCGCGCGCGTCGCTCCGCCCGAGCCCAAGCCGACGATCGAACGGGACGGGGTGACCGGCGAACTGCCCGCGCTGGCGAGCGCCGCGCCCGCCACGTCATCGGTTTCCTCGGCGCCTGTTTCGTCGCCCCCCGTTTCGACATCTGTCGCTGCGAAACCTGCGGCTACCACGCAAGTCGCCGCTTCGTCGCTGCCGCCGGGCTTCGACCCCAAGGCGGTCGGCGCGGCACCGGCGCAGGCTGCGAATCCGCAGCCGGTGCATGGTACCGCTGCGCCCTTGGCGCAGACCGCGGGTGCGGCACCGGGCTTCGATCTGGCGCGCTCCGTTCCCGCTTCAGGCAATCCGGCAGCCGCCGCGCCTCCGGCGACCGTGCCGACGCCGGTTCAGGCCACTCCCGCCGAAACGCCGCCCGAGCCGGGTGCGCAGCAACTCTCGCTGGCACAAATCTTCGCCGATATCGGCAAGCCGACGATGCAGAGCATGCCTGCCTCCGGCGCGGTCGATATTCGCCAGATCGAGCCTGCTCGCCCGGCGCCGCCGAAGATCGTGCTGCCTAAACCGGAACCGGAAGCGCCCAAGGTCGCCGAGAAGTCTCCCGCCAAGGTCGATCCCAAGGCGAAACCGGCCCTCAAGGGCAAGGCCGCAGCCGATGACGAGGACAAGCCCGCCGGTAAGGCTGTCCCCAAGACCAAGGCGGAAATCGCCAAGGCCAAGGCCGAGGCCGCCAAGGCGAAGAAGCCCGCTCCCCCGTCGCATCCCAGCCGCATCTGGGTGCAGATCGGCGTCGGGCGGGACAAGGCCGCGATCGCCTTCGACTGGCGTCGCTACACCAAGCAGGCCCCGGCGCTGCTCAAGGGGCATGAGCCTTACGTCAGCGAGATGGGGCGGACCAACCGCATCCTGATCGGTCCGTTCGCGACGCAGAAGGCGGCAAGCAGCTTCATGGCCGATGCCCGCAAGCAGGGCTTTTCCGATGCTCTGCCGTGGACCAGCCCCGCCGGGCAGGTCGTGGACGCGCTTTCCGCGAAGTGAGGCAAGGTCGGCCTAGCCCGATTGCGGCCCGTCTGGCCTTATCCACATCCTGTTAACAGGCTAGTGGAGTTTTGCGCAGGCGATCGCAGGTCGCGGATTGTGCTTGCCCCCCTTGGCAAAGCATCCATGCCCCGTCGCGTCGCGGAGGGCAAATGTCGGAAATCATGAGAACGGTACAGGACGACATTGGCCGGGAGGAGGAATCCGCTCCGATCGAGATGCTGGCGTCGCTGTTCGAAGCGCGCGACTGGGCCTTCGAATATGCGGGCGAGGACGAAATCTCCGCCGAAGTGAAGGGCGCCTGGGCGACCTACCAGATCCAGGCGATCTGGCGGCGTGAGGACCGCGTCCTGCAATTGCTCTGCCTGCCCGACATTCGCATCGCCGACAGCAAGCGACAGGCTATGTTCGAGGCGCTGGCGCTCATCAACGAGCAAATCTGGGTCGGCCATTTCGATACCTGGTCGAGCAGCGGCGTGGTGCTCTATCGCCACGGGCTGATGCTCGGAGAGGAGGGGCTGCTCGGCCCCGGCCAGGCGCAGACCGTGGTCGAGGCCGCGATCGAGGAATGCGATCGCTTCTATCCGGTGTTCCAGTTCATCCTCTGGGGCGACAAGACGCCCACCGAGGCGCTGGCCGCCGCCATGATCGACGCTGCCGGCGAAGCCTGACGGGCTCCTTTCGGGGCCGGGTTCATTGGGCCTTGGCAGCTTTCGAGCGCTCCCCTAAGCGCGTGGGCGAATACGAATTCGCGCAAGGGGAATGACATGAACCGCTTTGGAAACATCCTTCTGGTCGGCTGCGGCAACATGGCAGGCGCCATGCTCGAAGGCTGGCTGAAGGGCGGCATGGCGCCTTCGGCATTCACCGTCGTCGATCCCCGCCGCGAGGGCGTGCCCGAAGGCGTCACCCTGCTGCGCGAACTGCCGCGGGAAGGGCGCTTCGATGCCGTCATGCTCGGCATCAAGCCGCAGGGCCTGGACGAGGCGGCGCCTGCCATCGCCCCGCTGGTCGGCCCGGGCGCGGCGCTGTTCTCGATCCTTGCAGGCGTCGAATTCGACAGCCTCGCCGCCCGCTTCCCCGATGCCGGGGCGATCGTGCGGATCATGCCCAATCTCGCCGCCGCCATCGGCAAGTCGCCGATCGCGCTGGATTCGCGGGGTCTCGACGAGACCGGCCGCGCGGCGGTGACGGCGATGATGGCGCATCTCGGCACGCCCGAGTGGCTGGCGCGCGAGGACCTGTTCGATTCCGTGACCGCGCTTGCCGGTTGCGGTCCGGCTTTCGTCTACCGCTTCATCGATGCGCTGGCGGCGGGCGGGGTCGCGCTGGGACTGGAAGAGGGGCAATCGCAGCGCCTTGCGGTGGCCATGGTGGAAGGCGCGGCGCAATTGGCGTCGGCCTCGCCGTTCTCGCCGGGCGAACTGGCGGACAAGGTCGCCAGCCCCGGCGGCTCGACCCGCGCGGGCATGAACGTGCTCGATGCCGACGAGGCGCTCGCCCGGCTGATCGCCGCGACGATGGCCGCTTCGCGCGACCGGAATGCCGAAATGGCGGCCGAGGCGCGCAAGGCCTGATAGCGCGGCACTGCGATTTTCGGCATTTTTACATTTTGACACAAAGACGAACTTCCGGTTTTTCTTGAAATCGGGGGCTTGCAGGGCGATATTCATTCCGTCCGGGCACCGCATTTCGCAGGTGCCCGCCAAAGGAGTTTGAAATGGCGAATTGGAACGACCCCCAGCCCCGCACGGGCTTCGGTGCGTCTCCGAGCCTTGACGGACGCGAAGCCGGCCGGGCCACGTATGACGCGGGTCTGCGCAGCTACATGCTGTCCATCTACAACTACATGGCCTCGGGCGTGCTGCTGTCGGGCATTGTTGCTGTGCTCTTCGCGAATTCCGGCATGGCGGCGCAAGTGCTCAGCACCCCGCTGCGCTGGGTCATCATGCTGGCCCCGCTGGGCTTCGTGCTGGCGATGAACTTCGGCCTGAACCGCATGAAGACCTCGACCGTCCAGATGCTCTACTGGGGCTTCTGCGTGGTCATGGGCCTGTCGCTCTCCGCGATCTTCCTCGTCTTCACCGCAACCTCGATCGCGACGACGTTCTTCGCGACCGCCGCGGCCTTCGCGGGCCTGAGCCTCTACGGCTACACCACGAAGAAGGACCTGTCGGGCTTCGGCACGTTCCTCATCATGGGCCTGGTCGGCATTCTGGTGGCCATGGTCATCAACATCTTCGTGGGCTCGACGGTCCTTCAGCTGGCGATCTCGGTGCTGGGCGTGCTGATCTTCGCAGGTCTGACCGCCTATGACACCCAGATGCTCAAGAACCAGTACTTCCAGCTTCGCGGCACCGAGTTCCTCGGCAAGGCCGTGGTGATGGGTGCGCTCAGCCTCTACCTGGACTTCATCAACATGTTCCAGTTCCTGCTGAGCTTCCTGGGCGATCGCCGTTAATCCACGGTTTTTTGATCGGGAAACCAGAAATGCCCGGTGCGATTCGTCGCACCGGGCATTTTCATTGGCGCCCGGACAAGATAGAATCCCGGCCATTGTCAAGAACTGGGCTGAGAACCGGCCTGAGCACTGGAGTTCCCGGGGTGGTAAACCTGAAGAATAGAGGCCTGCTGCGCGGTCTCTCGCTGATGACGGGCTCGCTCGTCGCCCTGCTTTCGGGTTGCGGCCCCAAGGAAGTCGCCGTGGCGCCGCCGCCGCCGCCGCCCGTGGTGGTGATCCCGCCGCGGCCGATGCCGCCGCTCGGCGCTTCGCCGAACATGATCGTTCCCGCGCTGGCGGTCGACGGTTCGCGCCGCACGGTCAACACCGGCGTTTCCTCGGCCCAGACGGTCTGGAACCTGCGCTCGGCCTACAATGTGGCGGCGCTGAACTGCGTCGGGCCGCAGTACGAGCCGATCCTGGCCGGCTACAAGGACTTCCTGAAGAAGCACCTGAAGTCGCTGACTGCGGCGAACAAGGCCTTGGATAAGGAATTCAAGACCCGCTACGGCGCCAAGTCCGTGCGCGAGCGTGAATCCTACCAGACGCAGGTCTACAACTTCTTCGCGCTGCCGCCGGTAGTTCCGGCGCTTTGCAACGCAGCGATGGGCCTGTCGGTCGATCTCCAGGCGGTGCCTGCCGGTCAGCTCGACGGTTTCGCCGTGACCGGTCTTGCCAAGGCGGAGGCTCCGTTCAAGGAGTTCTTCAACAGCTACGACCAGTACCGCGCCGATCTCGCGGCCTGGGAATCCCGCTACGGTGCCGGCGCCACGGCCGGCGCGCCTGCGTCGACGACGCCGGTGGCGGTCGGCCCGACCGTCAACCAGCAGGCTTCTTCGCGTTAAGGAGCGGTCGCGGGAATGCCTTCATCGGCATTCCCGCGCGCCCCCGCGAATCTTCAGACACCTTCATTTTTGCTCTTTCATGCCGAAGAGCAGTTCGCTAAGGGAGCGCCTCGCAGAGCGCTTGCGCCTTGCGAATATACTGGAACGGGGCCGTAGCTCAGATGGGAGAGCGCGTCGTTCGCAATGACGAGGTCAGGGGTTCGATCCCCCTCGGCTCCACCAGTATTCAGGATTGATGCGTGTCCGGTCTCGCGCCGGGCATCACCCGGCCCGAGACATGGCCGGGTTTTTTGTTTATCTGCGAAGCGGGCTTTTCCGTGCCGAGAGGCACCGGGAAGCGCCCGCCTCGCAAGGCACTGGAAGAGAGCCGGTGCCGCCCCGGCGGAAGCTCCGCCAGACCACATCAGCTCTCAGGATTGCCGGAAACAAGACTCATGCATTTTCTCGACCAGGCCAAGATCTACATCCGTTCGGGCGGCGGCGGTCCGGGTGCGGTTTCCTTCCGGCGCGAGAAGTACGTCGAATACGGCGGTCCCGACGGCGGCAACGGCGGCAAGGGCGGTGACGTGATCTTCGAGGCCGTGGCCGGTCTCAACACGCTGATCGACTTCCGCTACACCCAGCACTTCAAGGCCCCGCGCGGCGGCCACGGCATGGGCAAGAACCGTAACGGCGCGGCGGGCAAGGATCTTGTCATCAAGGTTCCGGTCGGCACCCAGATCATCGACGACGAGGACCGCGAGACCGTCCTGGCCGACCTTACCGAGGCGGGCCAGCAGGTCGTGCTGCTCGAAGGCGGCATGGGCGGTCGCGGCAATGCCAGCTACAAGACCAGCACCAACCGCGCGCCGCGCCAGCACCAGCCGGGCATCTCGCCGCAGGAGCTGTGGGTCTGGCTGCGCCTCAAGCTGCTGGCCGACGTCGGCCTCGTCGGCATGCCCAATGCGGGCAAGTCGACCTTCATCAACAAGCTGTCGAACACCAAGGCCAAAGTCGGTGACTATGCCTTCACCACGCTGCGCCCGCAGCTGGGCGTCGTCACCCACAAGAACCGTGAGTTCGTGCTGGCCGACATTCCCGGCCTGATCGCTGGCGCCGCCGACGGTGCGGGCATCGGCGACCGCTTCCTCGGCCATATCGAGCGCTGCCGCGTGCTGGTCCACCTCATCGACATCTCCAGCACCGACCCGGTCGAGGCGATGCAGATCGTCGAGGAAGAGCTGGAAGCCTACGGCGAAGGGCTTGAGGACAAGCCGCGCCTCGTCGCGCTCAACAAGATCGATCTCGTGGACGACGCCCTGGCGGCGGACTACGCGAAGGAACTGCTCAAGGCCGGTGCCGACGAAGTGTTCCCGATCTCGGGCGCGACCGGCAAGGGCATGTCGAAGCTGCTCGACGCGGTGATCGACTATCTTCCCGCCGCCACCGTGACCGAACGTCCGGAAGGCGAGCGCGAGGAAGCCGACGACAAGCCCTGGTCGCCGATCTGAGCTGATAAGTACGCGCGGGCGGCGGAAGCCGTCGCTCGCCTTTATTCGGTTGCGTTTCAAAGCCATGTTGGCAGGGCCAGTGGTCCTCGCTAGACCATGGCGATGACGCTCCTGAAGACGCTTCTCGGCCCCGGACTATTTGCTGGCGCGCTGCTCCTGTCCCCGGCCGCTGCTTTCGCGCAGGACGCGCCGCTGCGAGAGGTTTCCAGCCAGCCCATCGCGCTCGGCACCAGCTACCAGCTTCATTCGGCCGTGCTGGACGACGAGCGCGAGCTGAACGTCTGGCTGCCGACCGGCTACGAGAAGTCTAAGGATCGTTATCCCGTCGTCTACCTGCTGGACGGCGGGCTGGACCAGGACTTCGTCCATATCGCCGGTCTCGGCAATCTTGCCTCGCTCAGCTGGACATATGGCCCGATGATCGTGGTGGGCGTGCAGACGAAGGACCGCCGCGCCGAACTGACCGCGCGGCCCACCGATCCGCGCTACCTTTCCGCTTTCCCCGAGAGCGGCGGTGCCGACAAGTTCCGTCGCTTCCTGCGGCAGGAAGTCGTGCCTTTCGTGGAGGCGCGCTTCCGCACCGGAGAGCGGCGCGCGATCATGGGCGAATCGCTGGCGGGGCTCTTCGTTGTCGACACCCTGCTCAACGATCCCACCCTGTTCGGGGACTATGTGGCGATCAGCCCCAGCCTCTGGTGGGACGATCGCCGCCCGCTCGCCCATCTCGACCGGACGGCGCACCTGAAGGACATGACCAAGGCACGGCTCTACCTTGCGGTGGGAGATGAGGGCGGAACGATGCAGGATGGGATCGACCGTCTCCGCACCTTCCTTGCCGCGCAGTCGCCCCAACGGATCGCGGTGCGCTACGACGATTTCAGCAAGAGCGCCTCCCACGCCACCGTCTATCACCACGCGGCGGAAGACGCGCTGCGTTGGCTTTACCCGGCGCCGCCCTATGAAGGGGAGGGCACGCCGTGGTTCATGATCGAGGGCGCTTCCCCGCCGCCGCGAAAATAGCACTGCCACGCTGTCGCTGCCGTCGCTATGGGGCGGGAGATGGACAGGAACTCAATCCCTCTGCGCAAGCCGGTCGACGGCAAGGCCGCGCTTCTGATGATCGGTCTCTGCGCGATCTGGGGCATGCAGCAGACCGCGCTGAAGGCCGTTGCCTCGGATATGGCGCCGGTCCTGCAGATCAGCCTGCGTTCCGGGATTGCGGCGCTGTTCATTGCCGCCTTGGTCTTTGCGCGCGGCGAGAGCCATGCCCTGCGTGGCGGCACCTGGAAGCCGGGCGCGGCGATCGGCGCGCTCTTCGCGCTCGAATACCTGTTCATGGGCGAGGGGCTGCGCTTCACCAATGCCTCGCACATGGGGATTTTCCTTTATACGGCCCCGATCTTCACGGCGCTGGGTCTCCATTTCGGCGTGCCCGAAGAGCGCCTGAGTCCGCTGCAATGGCTGGGCATCGTCACGGCGTTCGGCGGGGTGGCGGTCTCTTTTCTTGGCGGCGCGGGCAGCGGGCCTGCGCGCAGCACCGCGTGGATCGGCGACCTCATGGGCATCGGCGCCGGAGCGGCCTGGGGCGCGACGACGCTGACATTGCGCTTCTCCCGCCTGTCGCAGGCGCCCAGCACGGTGACGACGCTCTACCAGTTGCTCGGCGCCTTCGTGCTGCTCGGCCTGCTTGCGCTCGCCACCGGGCAGACCGGGGTGACGGTCACGCCGCTGCTGGCACTGAGCATGACGTTCCAGATCGTCTTCGTATCGCTGATCAGCCTGCTGGTCTGGTTCGGGATGCTGCGGGTCTATCTGGCCTCCCGGCTCGGTGTGCTCTCGTTCATGACGCCGCTGTTCGGCGTCGTCTTCGGCGTCGTCTTGCTGAACGAGCGGCTTGAACCGGCCTTCATCGGCGGCGCGCTCATGGTCATTGCCGGTATCCTGCTGGTCAGCGGGCACGAGATGTTTCGTGCCCGGCAGGCGAAACGGGTCGCTTCGGCGGGATAGGCGGGACGCCCTCCCGTACCCTGCGCGGGACGGGGAGGAAACGCTTTCTCGCGCAAGTGCTTTCCACGAATCGGCAACTGTCTTACAGGCCTGCGTCGATGCCCATATCGCGCCTTTCCGATCTCTCCGACAGAGCCCTCGCACCCCGCCTCGTCCTCAAGGTCGGCTCGGCGCTGCTCGTCGGCAAGGAAGGCGCGCGGCGCGCCTGGCTGACCGCATTGGTCGCCGAGATCGCCGAAGCGCGCGCGCGCGGACAGGATGTGATCGTCGTTTCCTCGGGCGCCATCGCGCTGGGTGCGGCCACTTTGGGACTGGAGAAGGGCGGACGCGGTTCGCTCGCGGATGCGCAGGCTTCCGCCGCCGTCGGCCAGATCGCACTTTCCGGTCTCTGGGCCGAACTGCTCGGCAGCCACGGCCTGACCGCCGCGCAGATGCTGCTGACGCTGGACGACCTTGAGGACCGCCGCCGCTACCTCAACGTCACTGCCACGCTCACGCGCCTGCTCGATGCGGGCGCGGTGCCGGTCATCAACGAGAACGATTCGGTCGCGACGCAGGAAATCCGCTTCGGCGACAACGACCGCCTGGCCGCCCGCGTCGCCCAGGCCGCGCAGGCGAGCGCCGTGCTGCTGCTCTCCGACATCGACGGCCTCTATGATCGTCACCCGAAGGAGCCGGGCGCGAGGATGATCCCGGTGGTCGAGGGCGTGACTCCGGAAGTCCACGCCATGGCCAGCACCGAATCGAACTCGGGCATGGGTTCGGGCGGCATGGTCTCGAAATTGCAGGCGGCCGAGATCGCCGAACTGGCGGGCATCTGCCTCGTCATCGGCAACGGCCAGCACGAGCGTCCGGTGCAACGCATCATCGCGCAGGGTATCGGCACGCTGTTCCTTCCCCGCCGAAAGGCCGGCGCGCGCAAGGCCTGGCTCGGCGGGCGGCTGCGGCTCAAGGGCAGCATTCATGTCGATGCCGGTGCCGCCGCGGCGCTGGTGCGGGGATCGAGCCTGCTCGCCAAGGGCGTTACCGGGGTAGAAGGCCACTTCGAGCGCGGCGATCCCGTCGCCATCGTCGATGCCGAGGCGCGCGTCGTCGCCCACGGGCTGTCCGAATATCACGCCGGGGAATGCGATGCGATCCGGGGGCTGCACTCCAGCGAGCAGGCCGAAGTGCTCGGTTATTCGCCCCGTTCATCCGTGGTGCATCGCGACCAGCTTGTTCTGAAATGATGGAATTCGATCGTCCCACCATCGCGCTGACCGGAGCCACCGGCTTCGTCGGCCAGTCGCTGCTCGATGAAGCCGTCGCCGCCGGATACAACGTCCGCGCGCTCACCCGCCGCGAGCAGGAGCCGCGCGAGAACGTCACCTGGGTTCGGGGCGAGCTGCGCGACACCGCCTCGCTCTCCGAGCTGACGCGCGGGGCCGAGGCGATCCTGCATGTCGCGGGCGTGGTCAGCGCGCCCGATGCCGCCGGTTACGAGGCGGGCAACGTCACCGGCACGCTCAACGTGATCGAGACGGCGGTGGCCAAAGGTATCCGCCGCCTCGTCTTCGTCTCTTCGCTCTCCGCCCGCGAGCCGGGGCTTTCCGCCTATGGCGCCTCCAAGGCCAAGGCCGAGAAATACCTCCGCGCCAGCCCGCTCGACTGGACGATCGTGCGCCCGCCCGCGATCTACGGCCCGCGCGACAGGGAGATGTTCGAACTGTTCCGCGCCGCGCGCTGGGGCGTGGTGCCGGTGCCCAAGGGCGGCTCGTCCTCGATGATCCACGTCGAGGACCTCGCCCGCCTGCTCGTGGCGCTGGTGCCGGGCGGCGAGGATGTGACCGGCAAGCTCTTCGAACCGGACGACGGCAAGCCGCTCGGCTGGGACAATGTCGAGATGGCACGCGCCATCGGTGCCGCCGTGGGTCGCCGCGTGCGGGTGCTCTCCCTGTCGGCGGGGGCTCTGAGCAAGGCTGCGAAAGTGGACCAGTTCCTGCGCGGTGACAGCGCCAAGATGACGGCCGATCGCGCCGGTTACATGAGCCACCCGGATTGGGTCGTCAGTGCGAAGGCGGCGGTGCCGGCTTCGATCTGGGAGCCGCGGATCGATACGCGCGATGGGCTGCGGGCCACTGCCGAGTGGTATCGGGCTAACGAGTGGCTTTGAAGAACCAGTAGGAAGTTCTGGGGCCCTTCGACAAGCTCAGGAGATCCCCCAGACCCTCGGAATGTCGATGCTGCGCGCTGCCTATCCGTTGTGCGCTCCCTGCGGCGCAGCCAATGGGTCTCCCGACGCAGCCATGGGCGCACGAGGCTGTCGGTCCGCGTGACCTGGACGGTAACGGGGTGCAGGGGTGATAATCCCTGCATTTCCCTTTTTTACTTAAAAGAAACCGCCGCCTGCACGACGCCCGCGCAAGGCCCGAACCCGATCGAAACCGCGCCTTCCGCCACGAAGCGGCCAGAAAGCGACAGTTCGTCGCCGTCCTGAAGGAACGTGCGCGTCTCGCCGGTCGGCAGGGTCAAGGCTTCCCGGCCGGAGCGGGTGATCTCCATCAGGCTGCCTTGCGAGCCGTCTTCCGGGCCGGAGATCGTGCCGGTGCCGAGCAGGTCTCCGGGGTTCATCTCGCAGCCGTTCGAGGCGTGGTGCGTCACCATCTGCGCGATGGTCCAGTACATGTTGCTGGCCGGGCCGTTGCTGAGGCGCTGGGCGGGCAGGCCTTCGCTGCGCATCTTTTCGGTGCTGAGGCTCACTTCGAGATCGAGCGAGAGCGCGCCTTCGCGCTGGTCGGCCTCGTTCCAGAGGTAGGGCAGGGGCTTGGGGTCGCCTTCGGGGCGCGGGGCCTGCGCGATGCGGAACGGCGCAAGCGCTTCCATCGTCACGATCCAGGGCGAGACGGTGGTGAGGAAGTTCTTCGCGAGGAACGGCCCGAGCGGCTGGTATTCCCAGGCCTGGACGTCGCGCGCGGACCAGTCGTTGAGCAGGGTCATGCCGGCGACGTGATCGAGCGCCTCGCCGATGGGGATCGGCTGGCCGAGTTCGTTGCCCTGCGCCATCCACACGCCGAGTTCCAGTTCGTAGTCCAGCCTTCCGATCGGGCCGAACGAGGGGCCTTCCGCGTCGGGAGCCTTGGTCTGGCCGTTGGGGCGGATCACCGGAGCGCCGCTCGGGCGCACGGTGGATGCGCGGCCGTGGTAGCCGATGGGAACGTGCTTGTAGTTCGGCAGCAGCGGATTGTCGGGGCGGAACAGCGTGCCGATGTTGGTGGCGTGGTGGATGCCGACGTAGAAGTCGGTGTAGTCCGCGATTCTTGCGGGCAGGTGGAGCGTGGCGTCCGATATCGCCACCAGCAGCGGCTCGACTTGCGCGCGCTCGGCGGCGCCTTCGGCCAGCAGCGCGGAAAGGCGGCGGCGCAGCGCGCGGCGCGGGGCCGCGCCGAGGGCGAGCAGCGGGTTGAGCGTGTCGCCCGAACCGGCGCGGGCGGCTTCCAGCGCCTCGCCTTCGAGCAGGCCGGACGTGGTCAGCGCAGCGAGATCGAGGATGCTGTCACCGATCGCCACGCCGCCGCGTGCGGCTTCGCCAGGCCGGGAAAACACACCCAGCGGAAGGTTCTGGATCGGGAAATCGCCGTGGCCGTTCGCGCTGTCCACCCAGGAGCGCAGTGCGGCGTCATGGGTTTCGTCGATCAGGGCCATGGGATTCTCCTCTTCCGTTTATGCTTGGAGCGCTTCCCTACCCGGTTGAAATGACGGCGTCACGGCCCCTCTTCGACATCGTCCCAGCCTTGGGTCTCGGTCATGACGAAGGGCACCGGATTGCCGCGCGCATCGCGGGCGGGGCGGAAGCGGAAGCGTTCGGTGATGGCGCGGCAGGTCTCGCTGTCCACGTCCGGCCTGCCGCTGGAGGCGATGACGGTGCAGCCGCTGACCCGGCCGTCCGCGCCGATGCGGTAGCGCACGGTGATCTGCGCACCGCTGCGGGATTTGCGCAAGTCCGCCGGAAGGTCGGAGAAACGGATGCGTCCGGCGGTCTGGCGCGGATATGTGGCGACACCGGCGTTGCGAGCGGCCCCGTCGCCGTTCCGGCCGCCGCCGCCGGTCCCCTTGCCGTCACCGCCTGCGCCGCTGCCAGTCCCCGCCGCGCCCGCGCCTTGGGCGGATTGCGCGCCTTCGCCCGGGCGCGGTGCGGCGGGGATCGGAGGAGTGACCGGCAGGACCACCGGCGGCGGCGCGACGATGGGGGAAGCCTCGGCCTTGCGGCCTTCCGGCGCGGCATTGTTCCTGGGGGCAGGCGCGGATTTTTCCGCAAGGGGCCGCTCGGGAGGAGGGGGCGGCGGCCTGTCCGGCGCTGCCGTGACGGCGGTCAGCACCGCGCGGGCGGGGAGGAGCGGCAGGTTCGCGCGCAGCCCGATCACCAGCGCGACAACGCCGGCGCCGACGATCGCTGCCGAAGCGAGGGCGGACAGCAGCCGGTCTCGTCGGGGCACCTGCAAGCCTGTGTTCTCCTGTACCGCATCCTGTCCTTTCCGAAAAAACAAGTGGAGACCACGAAGGCTCCCGCCGGGTTCAAAGGCGGGCGGGTCGGGGCGAGCTGCGATAAATGGTTAGGGGCACTGCGGAACCTTGGGTTCGTAACGTCGTTACTCTGCCAACGACACAATTTGCGGAGAAACGGCAATGACTCTACTTCTCATTCTCCTCGTCGGCGGTGTCATCGGCTGGCTTGCTTCGATCGTGATGCGCACCGATGCGCAGCAGGGTATTTTCCTGAACGTGGTTGTCGGTGTGGTCGGCGCGCTGATCGCGGGCCTGCTCATCACCCCGTTGATCGGCGGCGCGCCCATCACCAGCGGCGCCTTCGACATCATGTCGCTGTTCGCCTCGTTCCTGGGTGCGGTTGTCCTGCTGGCGATCGTCAACCTGTTCCGTCGCGGTTCGATCCGGTAAAAGGACGGTTCGCGGCACCATTCGGGGTCGCCAAGGAGGCTGGCGCGTCCTCCAAACCCAAACGCGCCCTTTTTAACAGGGATAAGGATGCCTGACATGAAAGCCATGAACACTTCGCGTCTTGCCATGATAGCAGTCGTCGCCGCCGGTTCGCTGGGCCTTGCGGCCTGCAACAACAAGGCCGACGACGCGACCGAGAAGCAGGCCGATGCCGTGGAACAGTCGTCCGACGCGGCCGCAGACGCCCTGCGCGACCAGGCCGACACGATGACCGGCTCCGCTTCCGAAGCCGTGGATCAAAAGGCCGATGCCGTGGAAGCGGCAGGCAAGGCCAAGTCGGACGCACTGGAAAACAAGGCGGACGAAATCAAGAAGCAGAATTGATCGTTCGCCTGCAATCCCCTTGCAGCGAAGCCCGGAAGGATGGCGGTCTCCGCCATCCTTCTTGCGTTGTGGGCAGGCTTCGGGGCAACGAAGCGGCTCACCGAGCGGGCGGATGGGACCCGCAAGCTGCGCTATCGCATTTACAATCAAAATCCCGCCGATAGATGCTTGAATTGTCGGGCAAGAGGGCAGACATAGCCCCGGAAACAAGATGCATCCGTTCGATGCGCTCTCCGCATGCCTGCGGGGCGTGCAATCCAAGCCTTTGATAACCTGAAACAGGAAGACAGCCATGACCATTTCGCTGATGCCGCTGCCCTATGCGCAGGATGCGCTCGAACCGCACATCTCGTCCAAGACTCTGGAAATCCACCACGGCGCCCACCACAAGACGTACGTCGACAAGCTGAACGCTGCCATCGAAGGCACCGACAACGCCGACAAGTCGGTCGAGGAAATCGCCAAGCTCGCCTCGGGCCCGCTGTTCAACAACGCCGCGCAGACCTGGAACCACGGTTTCTACTGGCACTCGCTGAACCCCGCCAAGACCGCGCCGAGCGCTGCCCTGCTGGCCGCGATCGAAGCCGACTTCGGTTCGCTCGACGCCCTGCTCGAAGCGCTCTCGGCCGAAGCCGTCAACCACTTCGCTTCGGGCTGGGCATGGCTCGTCGTCGACGGCGGCAAGCTCAAGGTCATCTCGACCCACGATGCGGGCACCCCGATCACCACCGACGTCAACCCGCTCATCACCATCGACGTCTGGGAGCACGCCTACTACATCGACCAGATGAACAAGCGCCCGGTCTATGTGAAGACGGTTCTCGAAAACCTCATCAACTGGGACTTCGCCTCGGAGAACTTCGAGCGCGGCACGGCCTGGACCTACCCGGCCTGATTTCCGGCAGCCGCAAGGCTGACATGACACGCTGAATCGGGCCGGGTCGCCGCTGCAAAGCGCGATCCGGCCCGCAGCATTTCCGGCATCTTCTTTTTCAGGACATTCAGTATGGATATCGGCTTCATCGGTCTCGGCGCGATGGGTAGCGCCATGGCGCGCAACCTCGCGGCGGCAGGGCATCGGGTGCGGGCATGGAACCGCTCGGGCGGCACGGTGGAAGGCGTCGAGATGGTCGCCACGCCCGCCGAAGCCTTCGCCGGCGACGCGGTGCTGACGATGCTCTCGGAAGACGGTGCGATCCGCGAGGTCCTGCTCGACAGCGGCGTGCTGGACGCGGCGCCCAAGGGCGTGGTCCACCTCGTCTGCTCGACGATCTCGGTCGCCTTCGCGCGCGAACTGGTGGAGCGGCACGCGGCGGCGGGCGTCGGCTATCTCTCGACCCCGGTGCTCGGCCGTCCCGACGTGGCGGCAGCGGGCCAGCTCAACGTGATCCTGGGCGGTCCGGCCGAGCATGCGGCACGGCTGGAGCCGGTCTTCGCCGCGATCGCCGGGAAGGTCTGGGACATGGGCGAGGACGCCACCGTCGCCAATGCCGCTAAGATCGCCTGCAACATGATGATCACCATGGCCATCGAAGGCATGGCCGAGGCGGTCGTGCTGACCGAAGGCAAGGGCCTGCCGCGCGAGAAGTTCTTCGAGCTGATGCTGGGCACCCTGTTCGGCAGCCGCGTCTACCAGAACTATTCGGGCATCATCGCCGAGCGCAAGTACGAGCCGGGCTTCAAGGCCGTGCTCGGCCTCAAGGACTTGCGTCTTGCCCGCGAACTTGCCGCCGAAACGGCGCCGGGAACGCAAGGCAGCCTGCCGATGCTCGACGCCATCCACGCGCGGATGGGCGAGGCGATTGCGGCGGGCCACGCAGACCGCGACTGGGGCGTGATGGCGGAATATACCATCGACACGGCTAAAGGCTGAGTCGGGGGTATCGGTTTCGGCGGCTTAAGCTTCCGGTCTTTCCGGGGATGTCCGCGCAGGCATCCCCGGAACGACATCAGCGCGAGCGGTGCTCGCCGACTTCCAGCAGTTCCGCCTCGCCGTTGAGCATACGCGCCAGATCGGCGCGGGCGCGGGCGACGCGGCTTTTCATGGTCCCGATCGGACAGCCGGCGATATCCGCCGCTTCCTCGTAGCTGAAGCCCGAGGCGCCGACGAGCAGCACGGCCTCGCGCCGCTCGGGGGCGAGCTTCTGCAAGGCGGTTTCCATGTCGCCGAGGTGCAGGGGGCCTTCCTGGTCCGCCTCCATCACCAGCATGCGTTCCACCGCGCCTTCGTCGAGGTCGGTCTGTCGCTTGCTCTTGCGCAGTTCGGACAAGTAGTGATTGCGCAGGATCGCGAAAGTCCAGGCGCGCATGTTGGTGCCCGCCGTATAGCGATCGCGCGCGGTCCAGGCCTTGATCGCGGCTTCCTGCACGAGATCGTCGGCGAAGTCCGGTCGGCCGGACAGCCCGCGGGCGAAAGCGCGCAAGTGGGGAAGCACGGTCAGCAGTTCGCGGCGGAACGATTCGTCCTCGGCGCGGGGGATGCTGGGATCGGGGCGCTCGGCAGCGCCAGTGCCGGAAGCCTTCGCGTCAGGCATCGTCCGCCCCGTCCAGCTTCTTGAGAAGATCCCTGAAGCTGTCCGGAAGCGGTTCGTCCACCACGGAGTTGTAGAGCTTCCTCAATCCTCCGGCCCAGCCCGGTTCTCCGTCCCTGCGCACTTCGGGCGGCAGGCCTGGATTCGCCGAATCGCCCCCTCCCTGAGCGCTCAGGCGTTCCGCGCCATGTCCTTTGGATTGATTCAACTTAGACTCCATCGCAACTTGGACACTTGCTTGCTGGCCGGGAGCGGGTCAAGAGTCATGCTGCAACCGCGTTGCAGCGCCGTCGAAGGCAGACCGATCCACTGTCCTATCGCCGGCAAGGCAACCGAACGTCGTTTTCGTTGGAACAATTGAGGTCGGTCTTGGTTCCCTCAGCTACAAAGTCTTGTCCCGGCCTGCCTCGCAATCTGTCTCGCGAAGGGTCCGGGGCGTGGCGATGCTCCTGAGAAAAGATGCGGCTCGGCTGAAATGGCGTGGATTTCCGGTGATTGACCAGGCTCTGCTCGACAGGGTGCAGAAGCAGGCGTGGTTCCACAAGTATCCGCGCGGCTGGCCGTTCCTGCTGTTCATCATCTCGTCGGTCACCACGGCTGTCTCGGTCATGGCGATCGAGCGGGCGGACCGCCAGACCCGCCAGGTCGAGCTGGACCGCAACCTCACCGAGATATCTTCCGCATTGCAGCGCCGCGCGACCGAGAACATCGCGCTGCTGCGCGCAGGCGCTGCGCTCTTCGCCACGCAGGAACAGGTCAGCGCCGCGCAGTTCCGCTCCTTTGCCGAGGATCTCCAGGGCAAGGGCGATCTCTACGGCTCGCTCGGCATGGGCTGGGCGCCGCTGGTGCAGGTCGACCGGGTGACCAATCTGGAACTGTCGATCCAGGGCACCGAGCGTCCCGATTTCCTCGTCTATCCGCGGCCCGACTATTCCCGGCGCTACGTTGCGCCGATCGTCTACCTCGAACCCGACGACGGCACGAACCGTGCGGCGGTCGGCTACGACATGCTGTCCGAGGACGTCCGCCGCGCCGCGATGGAGCGGGCGATGAAGGTCGGCAAGCCGGTCGCCTCCGGCAAGGTCCATCTCGTGCAGGACGTGGGCAACAAGCAGCAGACGCCGGGTTTCCTGATCTACATGCCGGTAATCGCGCCACGTTCGGGCGGGGAAGTGAAGGGCTTCGTGTTCAGTCCTTTCCGCGCCGAGACTTTCCTGGAATCGGCCAGCGAACTCTATCGCAACAACAATATCGACGTGGCGGTCTACGACGGTTCGGTGGAGCCGGACAGGCTGCTGGCCGAGCGCCACGCCGAAGGCTCGGCCGGGCCGCAGATGGAGCGGCGCATCGACCTCGGCAGCCACACCTGGGTGGTCGTCATCAGCGACCGCAAGAGCGGGATGCTCTCCACTGCCTCGCGCATCACCCTGTTCTTCGGCGCGCTCGCCTCGCTGATGGTCATGGCGATCGGGCGGCTCATCACCCGCCGCGCCGCCGAGGACCGCATGGTGCTGGAATGGCTCCAGAGCCAGGCGGCGATCCGCAACTCGCTCACCCGCGAGCTGAACCACCGCGTCAAGAACACCCTGGCCAACGTGCTGTCGATCGCCGCGCTCACCCGGCGCCGCGCTACCGATATCGACGACTTCACCGAAAGCCTCACCGCCCGCATCCGCGCGCTCTCCGCCACGCACGATCTCCTGTCCCAGTCGGACTGGACCCATGCGATCCTCGGCGATGTCGTGCGCTCGGAACTGGCGCCCTACATGGAGGGCAACGAGAGCCACGTCGAACTCTCCGGCCCGGAGATCCGGCTGGCGCCCAACGATGCCATGTCGCTGGGCCTCGCCATCCACGAACTGGCCACCAACGCCGCGAAATACGGCGCGCTCAGCACCAGCGGCGGGCGCATCCACGTCAACTGGACGCTGGTCCGCCCCGACCTTGCCGAACTCGACTGGCGCGAGGAAGGCGGCCCGCCGGTGCGCGAACCCACCAAGCGAGGCTTCGGCCGCGACCTGATCGAGAAGATCGTCGCACACGAACTCAAGTCCGAAGTCGATCTCCGCTTCAAGCCGGAAGGCGTCGAGTGCCGCCTCAAGGTTCCGGTACGCGCCAGCCGAGAATTCGCTCTGCGGACCGAGCGGAGATAACGTCGTTCGTTCCGGTGTCTCGTCATTGCGAGCGTAGCGAAGCAATCCAGAGTCGCGCAAAGCCGCCCTGGATTGCTTCGCTACGCTCGCAATGACGAAGGGAGGGGCGAAAGGAGGCGGGGGGTATGCTCGCTCGCTTCTTCACCAAAACTTAGATGATTCGCCCCTAACGATGAACGAATGTTCATCCGGGAGGGGTGGGGACGTGGAATCACGGGGCTGGGATCGACGCATCGTCGACAAGAAGATCGAATGCCGGGAAGCGGGCCGGGAAATAAATGGACCGGACAGCCCGGTTTTCCTCCACGACCTGTCGGCCGGAGGCTGCATGGTCGAGTTCGCCGGAGGTGCGCCGACGATCGGTTCACGGATAGAACTGGAACTCTGCCGGGAACAACGCGCAAGCGGGGAAGTGGTCTGGCAGGTCGCAGGCTGCGCGGGCGTACGCTTCCTCGCGCCGGTTCACGATGCGGTCGTGCGCCATCTGGGCTTCCAGCCGCCGGCTTCGGAGGACCTGCCGCGCGACCATTTCGGCCGTCTGTTGCCACCTATCGATGCCGGGGAGCGACGGTTCGGGCGTCGGCATTGAAGGGTAGAAGGTAAAGCAGGAGAGCATAGCCCCCCTGCACCCCCAATACCGTCTAGGTCACGCCTCGCCTATCCGTCGTGCGCCCATGGCTGCGTCGGGAGACATATAGGCTGCGCCGCAAGGAGCGCACTACCTATAGGGTGCGAGCGACGACGACATTCCGAGGGTCTGGGGGATCATCCCCCAGGACTTCCCCTTCTTCCTCTTTACCCTAACGGCTTGCTCGACCCGAAGAACAGCGCCTGGCTGATCGCCGCGCGCACGGTGGCTTCCTGGAACGGCTTGGTGACGAGGTAGGTCGGCTCGGGTCGCTCGCCGGTGAGCAGGCGTTCGGGGTAGGCGGTGATGAAGATCACCGGCACGTCGCCGAACTTGAGCAGGTCTTCCACCGCTTCGATCCCCGAGCTGCCGTCGGCCAGCTGGATATCGGCGAGGACGAGACCGGCGGGCGAGCGTTCGAAGATGTCCAGCGCCTGGGCATGGGTGGCGGCGGTGCCGACCACGCGGTGGCCGAGGTCGCTGACGAGGCCTTCGAGCTGCATCGAGATCAGCGGTTCGTCTTCGATGATGAGCACGTCGGTCGTGCTCTCGCCTTCGATTTCGAGCACGGCCTGGGTCACCAGTGCATCGACGTCCTCTGGCGAGACGGCAAGGATGCGGGCGGTATCCTCGCGCGAGAATTCCTCCACGGTGGTCAGCAGCAGGGCCTGGCGGTGCGTCGGGGCGATCGTCGCGAGGCGGGTCTGCGCCGCCTGTTCGTGGCGGCCACCTTCCTGGTTCAGGCCCGGTTCCTCGATATGGCCGGTCGCCCAGATACGGGTGAAGGCGGCATAGAGGGCGGCGCGGCTGCGGGCGATATCGTCACGCAGCACCTTGTCGGCCAGGGCGGCTTCCAGCGTGGCGCGCACGTAAGTGTCGCCGGACTGCTGCGAGCCGGTCAGCGCGCGCGCGTAGCGGCGCAGGTAGGGCAGTTGGATGGCGATCTGGTCGGAGACGGACATCGAAATTCCTTGGATCGTGGGAAGCCGCGCTTCCCTGCTATTGGCCTGTTTTCTTCGTATCGGCGGCCCGCATCCCCTCCCGACCGGTCATCGATTTCTGACGCCGCAGGAAGGGCAGGGCAACCTCAAAATTTTTCACAGCCGCCGGTTCTTCCGGGAACCAACGCAGGACGCCCACGTTTGCTCCATGTCACCACTGGCTCCCCCACCCCCCGCAAACCGGTGGTGACCCGATCCCGGAGGCCTCCGTTCACGCAGAGTGGACGGAGGCCTCAAAGTTTACGGACGGGGGTTGTTCCCACGATGAACGGAAAAAAGTTCTGCCCGCCTTGTCCGCGGTTCCGTTCCCGTGATGCCGGATGATCGCGCACAGGCCTCGTTCTGTCTTGTATTGAACGCACGAAATCGCCGAAAACTGCGGTAAACCGTTTGGAACCTTTTCCGATAAGGCACTGCGACGGAGCGATTTGGGGAACTTTGTGTGCATTAGTCGCGTTTGCCAATTCGACGGGTCCCGGAACGGGATCAGCCAAGGAGGGAACGCAATGACCACAGCAACCGAAACCAGCGCCGGTGCCATCGCAGCAACCGGAATGCAGCAGGGTGCGGCCCACGTAGCGGGCGGGGAAGTGGCAACTCTCAGCGACCGGGATTTCAAGCGCGCGCTTGCCGATGTGGCGCCGCACCTTCGCGCTTTCGCGCGCGGCCTTTGCGGCTGCCGCGACCGTGCCGACGACCTTGCGCAGGAAGCGATGCTTCGCGCTTGGGCCGCGCGCGGCCGCTATGCCGCCGGGACCAATTTCAAGGCCTGGACGTTCACGATCCTGCGCAACCACTTCTATAGCGAGGCTCGCCGCGCCCGCTTCCACGGCGAGTACGACGAACTGGCCGCCGAGCGCATCCTGCGCGCCGAAGCCAGCCAGGAAAGCGCTATCGAACTGGCCGACGTGCTCCGCGCGCTGACCGCCATTCCCGAAACCTACCGCGAGGCGCTGATCCTGGTGGCGGCGGGGAACCTGTCCTACGAGGAAATCGCCCGCATTTGCGGCATCGCCCTGGGCACGGTGAAGAGCCGCATCTGCCGCGCTCGCTCGATGCTGTCGAAGGTCATCGAATCCGGCCAGCTTCCGGATTTCCGCCACAACTTCGTGCTGACCGGAGATGCCATCGACGCGTTCTTCGCGGAACTGGTCAAGATCGCCAACGTCACCGACGAGCAGGACGATGCCGTCGCGGCATGATGCGACCTCTGATGCAACCGGCGCCCTGCCTGAGGTGGGGCGCATGACAGGGACAGATGTGTCTTGGGTGCGATGACGGCCAATACTTCCGGTAATGCCGCCAAGGTCCTCATCGTCGAGGACGAGTTTCTGGTGGCGCTGCAACTCGAAGACATTCTTTCCGACGGCGGCCACGCCGTGCTCGGCACTTTCCCCGATGCGGCTTCCGTGGCCGCCTTGGGGGAAGCGCCGGATGTCGCGCTGGTCGATCTCAACTTGCGCGACGGACTGACAGGTCCCGCCGTCGCCCGCGACCTGGCGGGGCGGTTCGGGGCACGGGTGATCTACGTCACCGCCAATCCCGGCCAGATCGATATGCCTGCTCCGACGGCGGTGGGAATCGTCCAGAAGCCGTTTTCGCGACAGGCGATCCTCTCGGCCATCGCCTATGTGCTGGCGGGGTGTCCGGACAGTGCCCGCCCGGCGGAGCTGGAACCCCTCGCTCGCGCCTGAATTCCTTTAAAATATTCCGCGCTTTGGTCCCCCTTCCTTTACGCTCAGATGCGAAAAGGGGCGCGGAGGGGCTGGCCTCCGCGCCCCCCGGGAGCACGGTGTTTACGCAGTCGACGAGGGATTCAGACCGCGCCCAACTCGTGCTCGCCAGCCTTTGACGGATCGATCGTGCCGCCGGTCGCCAGCTTGAACAGACCGGTGATGCCCACGTCCGAAGTCCAGACTTCGGCATCGTCGATCTCGAAGCGCAGCATGACGATGGCGGGATCGGCCTTGCCCTTGGGGAACCACGCCTCGACGGCGTTGCTCCAGTGCTTCTCGCGCACGGCGAGGTCGGTTTCCTCGACCAGGGTTCCGGCGATGCAGGCGAAGACGTCGTGGCCCTTGGTCATGACCTGACCCATCGCGCGTCCGCCGCCGCCGATGCGGTTGTCGCGCTTGCAGAAGAACCACACGGCATGATGCGCTTCCTTGTCGAGCAGCGCCGTCATCGGCTCGGCGTGACCGTGGCCGCCTTCAAGCTTGATCATGATGAAGGGGCTGGTGGCGAAAGCCTTCCAGAACCTCTCGCGTACGTGGCTTTCCATGGCAGGTCTCCTCCTGATCGTTAACCAAGCAACGCTGCCGGACACGGGGATGTTCCCGGATGCGGCGCGCGGTTCGGCGCGTTTGCGAAGGCGCCGAACCGCAGGTTTCTAGTCTCGTTCATCGCCGGGCTTCTGCTCGGCGGCCAGTGCCAGTTCCTTCGGCTTGCGCTTCTCGAAGGTCTTGGCCATCTCGCGCTCGGCCTCGGCCGAGAGCGTCTTCGCGGCGGAGGGGAACATCTCCTCTTCCTCCTCGTCGATATGGTGGAGGTAGCGATGGCGCATGTCCTTGAACTTCATCAGCCAGGCGCCCGAACTCATGTCGATCTCCAGCAGTTCGCCGAGGAAGTCGTCGATTTCCTTGTGTTCCGAGACGGAGTGCCGCGCCTCGTCGCGCAAATCGGGGCAGGCGAGCATCGTCGCATAGAGCGACTCTTCCTCCGCCGCCGCGTGGGCCTGGAGTTCCCGGCGCAAGGCCTCGAACAGTTCGCGGCGTTCGGGGCTGTCGCCCTGCGTTTCACCCAGCCGGGCAAGCATGTCGCGGTGGCGGTCGTGGTCGGCTTTGAGGTCCTTGAAGATCCGGGCGTCTGCCATGGTTTCGCTCCTGTCTGGGGCTGTTCTATGCAGGAGCAACGGCTGCCGGGGCGCGGCGGTTCCGCCTGATCGCCTGCCCGCCACAACTTCGCGCCGGATCGTGCGTTTCCATCGGACGAACGTTCGGGAGCTACGATGCCGCGCCTCACCTTTACCGATGCAGACGAACCGGGGATCACCCGCAAGGCGGTCCGGGGCGGGGGGCGTAGTGGCGGCAAGACGCCGGTGAAATGGGCCTATTTCGATCCGGACGGCGCGCGCATCCGGGACCGCGAGGAGATCGACCGGCTCAATCGCATCGCCCTGCCGCCCGCTTATGTCGACTGCTGGTTCTCGCCCGATCCCGAAGCGCACCTGCTGGCGACCGGCTTCGACGCGCGCGGGCGCAAGCAGTATCGCTACCATCCCGACTGGCGCGCCGATCGCGATGCCCGCAAGTTCGACCGCTGCGCCGCCTTCGGCCATGCCCTGCCGGGCCTGCGCAAGCGCGTGGCCGAGGATCTCGTGCTCGCGCGCTTGTGCCGCGAGCGGGCGGTGGCCTCGGTCGTCGCCCTGCTGGACAGCGCGGCGATGCGCATCGGCAACGAGCGCTATGCCGAGCAGAACCGCAGCTTCGGCGCCACGACCCTGCGCGGGCGCCATGCGACGCTCAAGGGGCGAACCCTGAAGCTGCGTTTCCGCGCCAAGCATGGCAAGCTGCGCGAGGTGCTGTCGAGCGACCGCGCGCTCGTCGCCTGCGTGCGCAAGATGCAGGACCTGCCGGGGCAGCACTTGTTCCAGTACCTCGATGAGGAGGGCTGCGCCTGCCCGGTCGGCTCGCAGGAGGTGAACGACTACCTTCACGAGACGATGGGCGAGGACTTTTCGGCCAAGGATTTCCGCACGTTCGCCGCGAGCGCTCTGGCGTTCGCGCGGATCCGGCGGGAGCCGGAAGTGACGCTCAAGGCGATGCTGGCGGATGTCGCCGACCATCTCGGCAATACGCCGGCGATCGCGCGCAAGTCCTATGTCCACCCGGCGCTGATCGCCTTCGTGCGGGGTAGCGAGCCGGTGCCCGACCTGTCCCAAAGCCTGCCGCGCCGCACCCGCTGGATGGCGGCCGAAGAGCGCGGACTGATCGCCTTTCTGGAAGCAGCGCCGCCTGCGGCGAGTTGGGATTAAAGAAAAGTAACCGGTACTTCTTTCCGGCCCTTGCGGATTGCGGCTCCGGCGCGTGCGGGGCACTATTGCCGGCGATGACGCTCTTCCGATCTCACGCGCTTGCCGTCCTGGCCCTCGGTGCATTCCTCTGGCCGGTTCAGGCGGTTGAAGCGGAAGGCAGCGATGAAATCATCGTGGAAGGTCGCCGTGAGGAAAGCGTGCTCGAAAGCGGCGAATGGCTCGTCACGGTTTCGCGCTCCTATCACTTCGGGGAGAGCCTGGACGGGCGCACAGCGGTGCCCGCCGTTGGTCGGGACCGGGACTGGCGTTTCTGTATCCCGGAAACGCAGGTCGAGGCTCTGGTCACGCTGCTGACGGGTGAGGGGCGCTCGGAAACCGCAGGCACGACCCATTGTCCCAAGCTACAGGTGCGGGTGGGCGAGGGGCGCCTGCGGGCAACGCAGACATGCCTTGGCGGGAATGTGACGACGGTGGACCGGGACACGGACCTGGCGACGACGCAGCGGACCAAATTGATCCTCACGGTTTCCGGAAAGTACGATACCCGGCAATTCAGGCTCGATTTCGACGACCGGAGGGAGTTTGCCTTACCCTCCCGTCCGCAACGCAAGCCGGACCTGACGCGCTGGTCCGTGACCGGTCGCCATCTCGGGGCATGTCCATCCCGAAGTGGCGCGTCCGACGCGCCCTGAAGTGGTAGCTGTCCACCGTTCCCACCGCCTGCACTGATCCAAACGACCGATCGACTGGCCGCGAGGCCTTGCTCAGCTCCGCTTGAGCCGTCCGATCGCAGCGCGCACCTCGCGTTCGCCGTAGGGCTTGGTCACGACCGGCACGCCCTTGAACGCCCCGGACATCAACGAACGTTCGCCATAACCGCTGGCGAAGATGAACGGCACGCCGCGTGCCAGCAGGGCTTGTGCCACCGGCTCGCTGGTGTCCTTGCCGAGATTGACGTCGAGCATCGCGAAGGACACCCCGCCGGTCTCGACGAGCGCCATGGCCGAAGCGACCGAGCCCTCGATCCGGCAGTCGTTGAAGCCCAGTCCGCGCAGCACGTCCTCCGCCTCCATGGCGATGATGACGTTATCCTCGACGATCAGCGCGATCCCGTCCTGGAGCGATCCCGCCAGATCGGCCGCTTCCGGCACATGGGGGACGGGGCGGTCCTCGGACGGGCTGGGCGTCTCGAAGCTGGCGATATGGTCCACGGGGATGAGGAACAGCGCCTTCAAGCCCTCGGGCGGATAGATCACCGAGGCCGAGCCGCCGAGTTCGTGCGGTATGGTGCGCTCGATGATGGTGGAGCCGAAGCCGCGCCGGGTCGGGGTCCTGACCGGCGGGCCGTCGGATTCGCGCCAGTCGATCTCCAGCGCGCCGTCGTCGCCGCGATTGAGCGTGATCGTCACCGTCCCGCGCGAATCCGACAGGGCGCCGTACTTGCAGGAATTGGTCATCAGCTCGTGGAACACCAGCGCCAGCGTGGTGAAGGCGCTGGGCGCGACGAGTGCGTCGGGACCGTCGATCACCACCCGGTCGGCGCCGTCGCTGACATAGGCGGCGGTCTCGGTGCGGATCAGGTCGTAAAGCGAGGAGGGCGTCCAGTCCTTCTGCGTCACCTGGTCGTGCGCGCGGGCGAGGGCGTGGATGCGGCTGCCGACGATCTCGGCGAATTCGTCGATCGTGCTCGCGCCTTCCTTGCTCTGGGCGACGAGGCCGCGGATCAGGTTGAGGATATTGCGCACGCGGTGGTTGAGTTCCGCGATCAGCATGTCCTGCTGGCGGGTCGCCTGCTCGCGCTCGACATGGGCGGCATCGGCGAGGCGCAGCACGACTTCGAGCAGGGTCACCCGCAAGGCGTCGGCGGCGAGCGTTTCTTCCTCGGTCCAGGGGCGGGACTGGCCGCGCCGTTCTTCCTTCCAGATCTCGAAGCTCTTGCGCGGGGTCAGGCGCGGGCCGTTGGGGCCGAGTTCGATGGCCTTTTCCGGATTGCCCGCCCAGCTCACCTCGCGCAGCTGTTCGCGGCGGAACAGCACGATGTAGTCGCGCGGGGTGCGGCTGACGGGCAGGGCGAGCAGGCCCGCCGCCCGGTCGGCCCACTCGCTGGCAGGGGCATAGACTGCGCCGATCGTGTCGGTGGACCAGACGGTGCTGGCGCCCGCGGTGTTGAGGAAGCGGGCGAGCTGCGAGAACTGCGCCTCGCTGGGAGTCGAGCCGTGGCTGACGAAACGCCCGTCCACCCAGCCGATGATCCCGTCGAAGGGAATGACGCGGGCGATCGAATCGGAGAAGTCCTCGAAGGCTTCCAGCAGCGATCCGCCGACGGCGACGCGCGACATCATCTCGTCGTGGAGCCGCATCGAGGCGGAGCGCTGCTCCAGCGCGAAGTCGGTTTCCTTCTGCTCCAGCAGATAGGCGAAGAACTCGCCGAACAGCTCGCTGGCGGTGCGCACCGAGTAGGAGAGTGTCAGCGGCGAGTAGTGATGGCAGGCCATCAGGCCCCAGAGCTTGCCGCGCCGCATGATCGAGACCGACATCGACGCCTTCACGCCCATGTTGCGCAAGTATTCGACATGGATCGGCGAGACCGCGCGCAGGCCCGACATCGACAGGTCCAGCGGATCGCCGTTGGGGTCGGTGGCCGGGTGGATCGGCACCGTCGGGTCGTTCACGTCGCTGATGATACGCAGCATGTTGCGGGTGTAGAGCCGCCGCGCCTGGGCGGGAATGTCGGAGGCGGGGAAGTGCAGGCCCTTGAAGCTGTCCACCATGCCGTTCAGGCTCTCGGCCACGACTTCCCCGGCGCCGTCGCCTTCGAAGCGGTAGACCATGACCCGGTCGAACCCGGTCAGCCCGCGCAAGTGGCGGGCGGCGCTGGCGCAGAGCTGCTCGATCGAGGTGGACTGGCGCAGCCGGTCGATCATCGGGCGGACGTAGCTGACGAAATCGCGTCGGCGGCCGCCTTCGTGCGGCTCGATCTCCAGCACGTAGGAGCGGCCGGAGACGTGGATCGCCATGTCGAACAGGCGGCCGTCACCGCGCAGGTCCACCTCGAACACGCGTTCCACCGTGCTGGCGCCGCCGAGCACCTGAAGGCGGGTGCGCACGTCGTGCATGGCGTCGGGCGAGAGGAACTGCATGGCGGGCAGCCCCACCATGTCGCGCGCGGACGCGCCGAACAGCTCCTCGCAGTTGAGCGAGACGTGGTTGATGATCCAGTCGCTGGAGAACGAGAGCAGCCAGCCGAAACTCTGGATGCGGCCGATGATGTGGATCGGCTCGAGATCGCAAGTGCTGAGGTCTACCTGATGCACGCCGTCAGCCACGCAGGGCGCTTTCCATCCGAAGATCGGCCGGGCCGGCTTGCAGGGCAGTCAGATCCACGGTCCGCATCAATCGTTTCGCCTAAAAAAATTGGGAAGATCTACAGGCGGTTGGACGCGCACGCCGTAACGCGCAAGCCCCCCGCTCAAGGGACCACCACTCCGGCGCCAGAGAAATGTTCCTGAGGAACGCTTTAGCAACCTCGCGCCCTTGCGTCTGTTCACTTCTGTACGCTCGGGCCGGGAACCGCAAGCGGCCTGCCGCATTGTTCGCCTTGGGACGTCGCTTCGGCGCAGGAGAATGGCGCCGCCCCGGCGCGGGAGAATTCGGTGCGGAATATCAGGGAGCCGGTGAAAATGGCGTCACAGACCAGCCAGGAGCAAAGCGATCTGCTCGCGGCGCTGCGTCCGGGCGAATTCGCCCTGCTCGAGCCCTATCTGAGCGAAGTGCAATTGCGTTCCGGCGAGGTGATCTACCACCCCGGCGATCAGGTGGATTATTGCTACCTGCCGCGCGGTGCCTCGATCTGCTCGTTCTTCGTCGAACTCGACAGCGGCATTTCGGTGGAAACGATCCTGGTCGGGCGCGAGGGCGCGCTGGGCGGGGTGGTCAGCCAGGGCAGCCTGCCCGCCTATGCCCGCGCCAACGTGCTGCACGGCGGCCTGTTCTGGCGCATTCCCACCCGCCAGCTGGAAGATGTGAAGGAGCGGGTGCCGATGATCGCCGGGCTGTTTTCGCGCTATGCCGACTGCATGATGGCCCAGGTGTTCCAGTCGATCGCCTGCAATGCCGTCCACACGATCGAGGAGCGCGCGGCCAAGTGGCTGATCGCGGCGGTCGACCGGATCGGGCGCAGCGACGTGACGATGACGCAGGAGCAACTCGCCTCGATGATGGGGATCGGCCGCAGCTATGCCAGCCGCGTGCTCCAGCGCTTCAAGCGCGACGGACTGGTGCGCACCCGGCGCGGCGGCATCGCCGTGGTCGACCGCGCCAGCCTCAAGGCGAAGGCCTGTTCGTGCAACGATCACGTCGCCGCGCATTTCGAGAAAGTGCTGGCCGGGGTCTACCCCGAGGCGTGATCCGCGAGCGTCCGGCGCTTCCCGAATTTTCCGCGACACCGCTGTCGTGAAATCGCCATCGAACTGACGCGGAAATTGCGCTTAATTGCCATGAACCGCATCTAGCAACGCCCCTGCGAATGTCGAAAGAACAGGGGCATCATCCATGACTGAAGGGCTTCCCGCCAACGGCTATACCGATGGCGACGTCGATACCAATTCCACCACCGAACGCTCGCTGGAAAGCATGGCGGCGGAGCGCTATTCGCGCCGTCAGGCACTGTTCCGCGGCGCCGGTGCCACGACCATGGCCTTCATGGGCACGGCCCTGCTGGCGGCCTGCGGCGACGACGACGACCAGGAAGGCGTGTCCGTCAGCGCCGGCGCCAATGCCGCGACCAGCGCGGGCCGCGTCGTCACGCTGACCGGCAGCCCGGAAAACGGCTACGGCGGCTACCGGACCGGCTGGGCGCAGACCTCCGGCACTACGGTCGAACTGATCGGCTCCGGCTCCACCGTCACGTTCATCGCGCCTGGCGTCGCCGCGGCGACCGATCTGGTCTTCACGTTCACCGCCACCAGCAGCCTCGGGAAAGTGCGCACCGCCACGACCACCGTGCGCGTCTCGCCGGGCGTGCTCGGCTTCACCGCCGTTGCCCATAGCCTGGCGGACGTGGTGAAAGTGCCCACCGGCTATTCGGTGACGGTGATGACCCGCCTCGGCGATCCGCTCGCCACCGGGGTTTCGACTTACGCCAACGATGGTACCGACGGCAACTTCGCCCAGCGCATCGGCGACCACGGCGACGGGCTGCACTTCTTCGGTCTCGCAGCAGCAGGCGGGCGCGACGACAACAGCTCCACGCGCGGCCTCATGGTGCAGAACCACGAGAACCTGAACGTCCAGTACCTCCACCCGAACGGTCCGACCAACGTCTCCACCGGCCCGCGCCCGGCGGCCGAGGCGATCAAGGAGATCGAGGCCCACGGCGTTTCGGTGTCGGAATACGTGGACGCGGGCAGCCGCAAGTGGTCCTACGTGCCCACCAGCAGCTACAACCGCCGCATCACCCCGAACACGCCGATGAGCTTCCACGGCCCGGCTGCGGGATCGGCGATGCTCGTCACCGCCTATTCCACGAACGGCACCGCCGGTCGCGGCACGATCAACAACTGCGCCAACGGCATGACCCCCTGGGCCACCAACCTCACTTGCGAGGAAAACTGGGCCGGATACTTCCGCCGCGATGCCGCCGACGACGCCAAACGCAGCGTCCGCGAGATGACTGCGTTCGCCCGTTTCGGCGTGACCAGCCGCACCGGCAACTACGCCTGGTCCTTCGCCGACTCCACCGACTCCATCTACACCAAGTGGAACGCGTCGATTATCGGCGCCACGGCGGCGGAAGACTATCGCAACGAGCCGAACCAGTACGGCTGGGTGGTCGAGATCGATCCCTACGATCCCGCCTCGACCCCGCGCAAGCGCACCGCGCTCGGCCGCTGCGGCCATGAGGGCGCCTTCGTGCGCGCGGTCAACGGGCAGAAGCTGGGCGTCTACATGGGCGACGACTCGCGCCGCGAATATCTCTACAAGTTCGTCTCCTCGGCGACTTACGCCGCTGCCGACGCGGCGACGACCAGCCGCCTCGCCATGGGCGACAAGTACCTCGATACGGGCACGCTCTACGTCGCCAAGTTCAATGCCGACGGCACGGGCCAGTGGCTGCCGATGGTCTTCGGCTCGGTGCCGAACCGCGCGGCCGTGGGCTCGACGCCGGAATATGTCTTCGCCGACCAGGCCGACATCCTCGTCAACACCCGCCTCGCCGCCGACGCCCTGGGCGCGACGCCGATGGACCGCCCGGAATGGACCGCGGGCAACCCGGTGACCGGCGAGATCTATCTCACCCTCACCAACAACAACGCCGCCGGTCGCCCGATCAACGGCACCGATGCCGCCAATCCGCGCCACTACAACGACCCCAAGGGCGCTTCGAACACGGTGCAGTACGGCAACCCGAACGGCCACATCGTCCGCCTGCGCGAGGACGGCGACACCACCGCCGCCACGACCTTCAAGTGGGACATCTACCTGTTCGGCGCCGATGCCGCCGATGCCGGTGCCAACGTCAACATTTCGGGCCTGACCGCCGACAACGACTTCTCCAGCCCGGACGGCGCCTACTTCTCGCGCGCCACCAACCCGGCGGGGCAGTTCAATCCGGTGCTCTGGATCGAGACCGACGACGGTGCCCTGACCGATCGCACCAACTGCATGCTGCTGGCGGCGATCCCCGGCCATGTAGGGGACGGCGGTGCGAAGACCATCACCAACACCGCCTCGACCGGCGCCACCGCCACGCAGGCGACGGTGGTCGGCGCTCCGGCGACGGCGGCGAACCTGCGGCGCTTCCTGGTCGGCCCGGTCCAGTGCGAGATCACCGGCATCGATTCGACCCCGGACGGCCGCACGCTCTTCGTGGGCATCCAGCATCCCGGCGAGGACGGCACCCCGGCGGCCCCGTCGAGCCACTGGCCTGACAGCCAGACCGGCACGCCCGCGGCGACCGTGCGCCCGCGTTCGGCGGTCATCGCGATCACCAAGGACGACGGCGGCGTGATCGCGCTCTGATCGCCGAACCGGATCGAAGGAAAGGGCGCGTCTGCGGGCGCGCCCTTTTCGATGTGTATCGCAGGGGCGTTGTGCTGATCCCGTACTGCGGCTGGAAACGGCGTTCCCGATGGCTTAATGAACAGTCCTGTTGATAACAGGAGAGGCCACGTGAACGAGACGGGCACCAAAATTACGCTGACCGCACAGGACATGGACGAGGAACGCCTCGCCACCTATCCCACTACCGCATTCCTCTCGCAGGATTATCTTGCAGCGGAGAAGAGGCTGCTCTGGCCCAAGGTCTGGCAGATGGTGGAGCGCGAGAGCGACCTGCCCAATCCCGGCGACTGGATGACCTACGATGTCGCCGACGAATCGATCATCGTTCTGCGCCGTGACGACGGCTCGCTGAAAGCCTTCCACAACGTCTGCCCGCATCGCGGCCGCCAGCTCGTCTCGGTGCCCGACATGCTGCCGGGTAAGGTCCATGACGTGCGCGGCAACAATCGGCGCAATTTCATCTGCGGCTTCCACGGCTGGACCTTCGACCTCGACGGCCGGAACACCTACATCCTCGACCCGCAGGACTGGCACAACAAGCTGACGCCGGAGATGACCTGCCTGTCGGACGTGCAGGTCGATACCTGGGGCGGCTACATCTACATCTCGATGGACCCGGACGCGGTGCCGCTGAAGGAATGGATGGGCCGCGCGGGCGAAATTCTCGACCATTTCGACCTTGCCGGCATGCACTACAAGTGGCGCCAGTGGGCGATCTACGACTGCAACTGGAAGACCGCGATCGAGGCGTTCCTGGAACCCTACCACGTCGCCGGCACCCACACGCAGCTGCTCGCCTATGGCGACTACTACGCACTGTCGAAGCAATACGGCCTCCACTCGGTGTCCAGCTACGACACACGCGACAGCAAGTTCCAGATGAGCGAAAGCGCCGGCACCACCCGCGCCGGCAAGGGGGACGATGCGCGCGTCTCCACCTATGAACTCATCCGCGAGAACTACGAGACGGTGAACTACTCCGCCTCCACCGAAACGCTGGTCAACGCCGCCAGCCGCCTGGTCGACGAACTGCCCGAAACCGCCACGCCGGGCGAGATCATCGCCCACTGGCTCAAGTCCGCCCGCGCCGACGATGCCGCGCGCGGGGTGGTCTGGCCCGAAGTTCCGCCGGAGATCAAGAAGGAGGGCGGCCTCGCCTGGGGCCTGTTCCCCAACCAGAACATCCTCCACGGCGAGACTTTCGCGCTCTGCTACCGCGTGCGCCCCTATGGCGACGATCCGGACAAGTGCATTTTCGAAAGCTATGCCCTCGAACGCTTCCCCGAGGGCGCGGTGCCGCAGACCGAGTGGGTCTATGCCGATCCCATCGGCGAGAAGTGGGGGTCGGTGCTGGCGCAGGACTTCTCGAACATGCAGTTCGTGCAGAAGGGCATGAAGTCCTCCGGCTTCCGCGGGCCGCTGCCCAATCCGCACCAGGAGCAGAAGGTCATCAACCTCCACCGCAACCTGGCGAATTTCATGGACGGCATGGGGGCGCCGACCCGGCTGGAAGTGGAGTGAAGAAGCGTCACGCCGCCGTTCGCGTGGCGTTCTTCCAGCGCGAGAGATCCAGCCCGCAGATCGCTTCCAGCGTTTCCACGTCGCGTGCGTAGAAATCCTGGATCTGCTCGCGCAGGCCCGGCGCGAGCGGCGGATAGGCGATCTCGCGGGCGAGCAGCGATCGTACGTTCTCGAACATCGCCGTGCCGCGCAGCGGGCGTATCGTGTCCTTGAGCGGGGCCAGCGCCTTGCGCAGTGGCAGCGGCAGGATGGCGGAGCGGCTGCTGTTTTCCGCCGTGGCGGCATTTTCCGGGCGGAAGACCGGGGTGATGCCGATATGCCGGGACACCGCCTCGACGATGCGCTGCGGCTGCTCGGCGACGTCCTCGTAAAGATAGATCAGGATCTGCTCGCGCGGGAACAGGTCGTACCAGCGGGCGAGATGGCGTGCGTAGAGACCGTATTCCAGGAAGCGCGGATAGGGATTGTCGAGCGAGCGCAGATATTCCTCCGGTGGCCCTTTCACGGTGCCGCGCCGGTAGAGCATCTTGTAGTCGGAATAGGCCCGTTCCACCGGGTTGCGCAGCTGCAGCACGAGGCGGGTCTGCGGCAGGGCGCGGGCGATGCGCTGGGCGGCGAGGGGGTGAGCGAGATAGTCGGCCGACTTCTCGCCGATCAGCTGCACGCCCTCCGGACGATCCGTGAAGAAGCTGCGATACCAGTCCTCGCCGCGATCGAATTCCGAGCTGAAGTAATGCGGCTCCGGATCGGGCATGTAGATCGCCGGATTGTCCTGTAACCGCGCCTGAATCCAGGTCGTGGCGGCCTTGATCGCGCCGATGACGATGAAGCGGGGTTGCCAGTCGGGAGCCATCATTGCGCACTCGTCTCCATCATCGTCTGCTTCAGGGCTTCGGCCATGCGCAGCATGTCCTGTTCGTCCAGTGTGTGGTCGACCGGGAACAGCAGCGTCCGACGGCCGAGGTCCACGGCCTGGGGTAGCGCGCCGTCGCGGCGGATCGGCAGGCCGGACAGGGCGTGCTCGCGGCTCATGTCCGGACAGGAGCCGCTGCCCGCCGGAATGCCGCGCGCGATCAGGACCGCGAGTACCGCGCGGCGGCGTTCCTCCACCCGGTCTGCGGGGCCTTCGAGGCGCAAGGTGAACTTGTACCAGGCATGGCCGACTTCGGCGGGAGGCTGCGGCAGCAGCAGGCCGGGCACTCCGGCCAGGGCTTTGCACAGTGCCTCGGCATTGCGGCGACGTGCCTCCAGCCAGCGGGGCAGCTTGCCGAGCTGGCAGCGACCGAGCGCGGCCTGCATCTCGGTCATGCGGTAGTTCGAGCCGGGGGTATCGTGGATGTAGCGGAAGGCTCCGGGGGTACCGGCGCCATCGGTGACTTTGCCGTAGCTCTTGCCGTGGTCCTTGAAAGACCAGCCGCGCAGCCAGACATCGTGGTCGCGCAGGAGCAGCAACCCGCCTTCGCCGCCGGTGGACATGATCTTGTCGGTGCAGAACGAAAACGACGAAGCCGCGCCGAAAGAGCCGACCTGCCGCTCGCGCCAGGTGGCGCCGTGGGCCTGCGCGCAGTCCTCGATCAGGTGGAGATCGTGGCTGTCGCAAATCCGGCCGAGCGCATCCATGTCGCAGGGCCAACCGCCGAGGTGGACGCAGATCACCGCGCGCGTGGCGGGCGTCACCATGCGCGCGACGGAGGCGGGATCGATGTTCTGACTGACCGGATCGACATCGGCGAAAACCGGCAGCGCGCCGACCGCGAGCACGCAACTCGCGGTCGCGAAGAAGCTGCGGGCGGGGACGATCACTTCATGCCCCGGCCCGACGCCGAGCGCGCGCAGCGCCACTTCCAGCGTCAGCGTACCGTTGGCGAGGCACATACCCTTGGGACGTGGGCCCTCCGGCATGCCGACGAAGCGCGCGAAGTCCGCCGCAAACGCGCGGTTCTGCTCGCCGTGGACCAAGGCATTGACCTTGCCCGAGCGCAGGACATGGGCGACCGCCTCGATCTCGTCCGGTTCATGACGGGGCCAGAGCGAGCGCACGGCGCGGGGAGCAGGTTCGCTGCGGAAGGTTTCCGGCGCCGGGGACGAATCCTCGATTCCGGGGAGGCTTGCCAGATTCACGGATGGTTTCTCCTCAGACCTTGACAGGTTCGCCGGTGCCCTGCGGACGGCTCAGGCCGGGGTTCTCGACCACCTCGAACCCGGCGCTGCCGCTCGGCACCTTGACCAGGGTATGGGTGATCCGCCGCGCCTCGATATGGTCGCCCAGTTCCACCGCGCGGGCGAGCCGGTCGATGCTGCGCGAGATGAAGGGCAGGGGGATCGGCTTGGACTGGGCCTCGAAGATGCCCTTGATGCCGGAGGGCAGCTGCTCCTCGCAGATGTCGAACAGCTCCTCGTAGAGCTTCTCACCAGGGCGCAGGCCGACGAATTCCACCGGCACGTCGATCTCCGGCTGGAGGCCGTAGAGCCGGATCATTCGGTAGGCGAGGTCGACGATCCGCACCGCCTTGCCCATGTCGAGCACGAAGATCGTGCCGCGCTGGGAATTCTGGCTGAGCGCCGCCGAACTGCTCTGGAGGATCAGCTGCACCGCCTCGCGCACAGTCATGAAGAAGCGTTCGATGTCCGGGTGGGTGACGGTCAGCGCGCGGCCTTCGCGCAGCTGGCGGTGGAACAGGGGGACGATCGAGCCGCTCGATCCCAGCACGTTGCCGAAGCGGACGGTCATGAAGCGCGGTGCCTCAGGATCGTCCACCCCGCACATGTCGAGCGCCTGGCTGTAGAGTTCGCCCACGCGCTTGGTCGCGCCCATCATGCCCACCGGGTTCACCGCCTTGTCGGTCGAGACCTGGACCATGGCCTTGGCTGAGAATTCGCAGACCGCGTCGGCGACGATGCGGGTGCCGAGGATATTGGTATGGACCCCGGCGCAGGGGTTGGCCTCGACGATCGGCACATGCTTGAGCGCGGCGGCGTGGTAGACGATCACCGGGCGGTGCTTCTCGAACACCCGGCGCACGTCGTCGCGCTCGCGGATGTTGCAAAGCTCGGGCTGGACGTCGAGATCGGGATACTGCTCGCGCAGCTTCATCTCGATGGCGTAGAGGTGGTATTCGCTGTGCTCCACCAGCACCAGGCGCGAGGGGCGGAAGCTGGCGAGCTGCCAGCACAGTTCCCCGCCGATCGTGCCGCCGGCGCCGGTGACGAGCACGCACTTGCCGGTGATCTGGCTGGTGATCTGCTCGCCTTCCAGCGTGAACTCGCTGCGGCCGAGCAGGTCCTTCACGGAAAGCTCGTCCGGCGAGGCGCCGTGGTTGCGCTGGAGGATGTGGCTCCAGCCGTCGCGGATGCGCGAGAGTTCGAGGCCCAGGTTGCGGGTGCGGGACGTGAGCCGCGCCATTTCGCGGTTGGACAGGTCGGTGCCGTCGTCGCAGGCGATCACCAGCGAGGGGCGGCGGCCTTGCAGCTCCAGGGTCTCGACCGCATGGGCAAGGTCGTCGTGACTCCCGAGCACGGGCACGCTGGCGATCTGTTGCAGGGTGTCGTTGTCGGCGGGCAGCAGGATGCCGGTGACGAAGAAGCTGGGCGTGGTCTCGCGCTTGAGCATCTCGATGATCGAGAGCACCCAGTCGGGCGAGCCGACCAGCAGGGCGCCGCGCAGGTTCTTGCTGTCGACATGGGCGGGCAGGACCTTGGCGGTATGGGTCAGCTTCTCGCGCAGGGCCCGGCGGGCGCCGCGCACGAAGAACAGCGCGGTCATCGCGAAGAGCCACTGGGCCAGCGCGATATCGATAAGCTGGCCGCGCTCGGCCCGCACGCCCGGCACGATCATGATCGCCACCCAGGCGAGCGCGAAGGCCGGAACCGTCAGCATCGCCAGCTGGATCGCATGGGAAAAGCTGAAGAAACGCCAGGAGCGACGGTAGATCCCGGCGGTGTAAAACACCCCGATCACCACCAGCGCAAAGGACAGGATCGCGCCGAGATGGCCGTCCGACTTGGGAAAGCCGGTCTTGCCGATCTGCTCGAACGCCAGCGCCAGGGTCAGCGAGAGCACCACGAAGTCTATCGTCATCAGCACGGTATTGCGGAACGTGCGGCGCAGGCTGAACTGCGCGGAGCCGCCCCGAGAGCGCCCGCTCGCCGATCCGAGCTTGCGCACCCGCAGGAACCGGCTCCCGGACCCTGCGGCAACCGTCGCGGCACTGCTTGGCGTAGCGGCATGACTCATTGCGTCGACCTTCTCGGCTTTGTCTGGTCAGGTCCCGGATCGCG
>PJTY01000153.1_pt1 | contig 49657 bp, 49 predicted proteins | sample 1512121 | NCBI WGS metagenome assembly PJTY01 (sample SAMN08177680, study PRJNA422409) | Soil metagenome, whole genome shotgun sequencing project. | isolation source: Soil enriched (2) on filter paper: alkali lignin treatment | place: USA: Madison | collected 2015-01-15 | reverse complement strand
TGCATTCTTCGCCAACTGGCTACCGTTAATGGCATCTTTCGAATCTGGATTGATATCGCCATCGGCCACATTGGTGATCTTGTTGCCTGCTGCATCAATACCTGACTTGGTCATGCTTGGACCGCCGGCAATGGTCACACCATCAGTGTTCATCACGGTATCACCCGCAGTGACGCTGTTCACGTTCAGGTCTTTGGCCAGTTCAATCGCAACTTTGCCGTCTTGAACTTTGGTCGTGATGTTTTCATCTGCACCGACCACATCCACGGCTTCGCCCAGTTTCTTCTGAACAGTCGTGCCGTCTTGTGCAGTCAAGCCAAAGCCTTTATTGGTTAAATCATTGCTTGCCTGATCTAACTGGTCTTTGTTAACAGCGTCAGTGCCATCCGTACCTGCTGCAACACCAGTAATTTTATTTCCAGCTGCATCAATGCCTGACTTGGTTACGCTTGGACCGCCAGCAATGGTCATGCCATCGTTGTTGATCACGGTATCGCCCGCAGTGACGCTATCGACTTTCAGATCACGGTTCAGGCTGTACTTGATGTTGTTGCCATCTTTCGCAACTTGTAGGTTTTCTTCGCCATCTGCGGTACCGATATCAACCGTATCCCCTGCTTTCACTGCACCACTGTTGGCACCGTTCGATTGCAAGTTCCAGCCTTTGTCTAACTCACTGATTGCAGCGCCGACATTGTTGACATTGTTACCGTTCACCGTATAAGTCGGATTAGAAATAGCGCCTGTATTTGGGTCATAGGCTGCCCCCCCACCCAGTGCACCAGCTGTGGTTTGACCGAGTTGGTCTACGCCATCCTGTACGCTTCTTAACTGGCTAACGTTCACCGCATCGGTATCTGCTGCACCCGCCGATACATTCTGAATACGACGTTCGTTATAGACTGCTGAACCAACTGAAACTACTGAATTCGGTGCTGCTGTACCTGTACGGTAAGCTGTACCCGTTGCCTTCGTGGTCTGACTGTTTGAACCTAAAGCCACATCATCGTTATTGGTTGCAATAGCACCACTACCCAAAGCCACACCACGTGTAGCTTTTGCCTGTGCTTGATCACCCAGAGCAACCGCACCTGCTGCAGATGCTTTTGAAGCATTACCCAATGCAACAGCGCCTTGGCCAATGGCCTGATTTTCATTACCAATCGCCACCGCACCATTGGCTGCCGTGTTGCCTGCTGTATCACCTGCCGCAGTATTATTGCGGCCCAAGGCCACAGTACCGTTACCATTGGCAGTGTTCGGATCACCCAGTGCAACCGCACCATCTCCCGTAGCTTTCTGGTCACGACCAATCGCGACTGCACCACCTGTGCTTGAAGCCGAGTTAGCTGTGGTTGTACCCGAACCCATAGCAACATTTTGTCCTGTGGCACCAGTGGTGACGCCATTACCGACTGCGATATTATTGCTGCCACCAGATGCGGTTGCCGCATTCAAGCCCATAGCAATATCATTATTACCTTGAGCTTTGGCTTTATCACCTACCGCGACGCTAGAAGTACCATTGGCATTGGCTTCATTGCCATAGGCTGACGAGTTTGCACCGCTTGCTTTGGCCTGACGACCAACAGCTGTAGTCTGGTTACCTGTGGCTTTGGCACTGGTACCTAAAGCAATTGAATCAACACCACTTGCGTTGGCTGCGGTGGCTAGATCATATTGTGCCCCACCTGAACTACTACTACCGATTGCAATACCACGAAGACCGGATGTGGTTGCAGAATTACCTACAGCGATACCATTGGTTGCACCCGCTGTTACAGTTGCTGTATTACCTTGTGCTATACCGAAGTCAGCTTGATTGCTTACCCCCCGACCAATCCCAATAGAGGTATTACCTATTACACTATTATCTGTACCTATACCTACACTAGATACCCCACCAACATCATTCCCGATACCTAAAGCAACATTGTATCCATTACCCGTTGTAGTATTATTGCCTTGGCCAATTAATATGTTATGAAAACTACTATTAGATTTATTATGTGCGCCTAGAATAGTTGCACCGCCAATACCTCTAATTTCATTATTCCTCCCCACAGCTGTGGCTGTACTCAGTGCACCTGCTGCTCCAGTTGGATAATTATTCGTTCCAGTACCACGACGATTAGCTAAATTTTGTTGATAATTAGCATCTGTTCCACTGATATTATTTCCACATCCGACAGCTAAGCCACTATTTCCATTGACACTCGCTTCACCCGAACCAGTACCACATTGTGAAGCAGTCGGTGACATCGCCATACTGCTACCATTACTATTGGTTACAGACCCGCCACCGGTATTGGTTGCAGCAAATGCACCAGCACTCCACAATACTGAACTGATGGTCAGTGCCAGTACTGTAGTGATGGGTTGGTATTGTTTTTGTTGTATTGAATCTGCTTGGACCAAAGTCGAAGCCTGCACGTCTGTATTTGCTGATACATTACGCTTTTTAGTAACACCACGTGCATTTTCTGAAACCACCGTCCATAAATTAAGACTTTTGTTCCAGACTAAACGATAGATTTTATTCATTGAATGTGCGCCTACACAAAGGGTTAAAACGCACAAAAAATAGACGCAAATTTACAAAAGTCTCTTACCAGTCAAAACCTTTTTTTTAACAATTACGACATATTTTTGGTAAAAAATGTCTACTATTCCTCAAAAGCATAATAAAAAACACTTTGGCACACATTGCTAAGCATTTTAGGACTTTGTTTTGGATAATAAACAATCACAATCAAGCTCATGTATAAGTGTTATAGCCCCCTATTTCCTTTTTGCCATGAAAAAACAGCTATTTAACGTCCATAATGACTATTTAAAAATACTGGTAACGACTGCGACCAAATTCGGTATTCCACAAAGTGAAATCATTCGAAGCTGTCAAATTCCTTTATCCTATCTTACTGACCAAAGTTCCAGTGAGCGTATAAGTTTTGAGTTATGGACTGACTATGTTGGCCGAATTTTAGAGCTATTACCCGATCGTGGCCTAGGCTATCAATTTGGTTTTAATTGTAAAATTACCACCCATGGCGCCTTGGGTTTTGCCTTGCTCACCAACAGCACCATTGGTCAGGTTTTAAATGACTTGCAGAACTATTATAGTATGCGGGTCCATAAAATGGACTTATCTATATTTAATAAAAATAGTAAAATCATTATCCGATTTAATCCCTTATATCAGCTCCCAAACCAGTTAAATGAATTTCAAAAAGACAGTATTAACAAGTTTTTTATCGAAAGTGCCATTATTGATATTGTGAGCAACCTGCAATTGATTACTAACTATAACCTGACCGGCATGAGTATTGATCTAGCTTGGGATATGCCTCAGTATCATCATTTTTACGAAAAACGTTTACCTGCTTTTAACTTCAATAAAGAATTTAACCAGATCAGCTTTGATATTAAGTGCCTGGATTTACCGCTGACCTTTAGTTCAACCGCTGCCTATGCCATTGCCAAAGAACTAATGAACAAGGAGTATTTATTTTATCAAGACCAAGATAATAAAATTATTTTAAAGGTTAACCAGCAACTTAAATTCGTGCCGGGGATAGGTTTTCCAACCTTGAGTGAAGTGGCGAAAAAACTGAAGATTTCGGAACGCACCTTAAAAAGGGACCTCGCCAGTGCCAATACTACTTATTCTGCTTTACTTCAATCCAGGAAGTTTGAAATTACCCGAAAACTGATCGATTCTAACCGTAATATTCAGGAAATATCCGATTTACTAGGCTATAGCCATATCAGTGCCTTTTCAAGAGCATTTATCGGCTGGACAGGAAAAAATCCAAGTGATTATATTAAGGAACAGCGTATTGCCATTAAACAGTATTATCTCAAAAAGAGTAAAATATAATTTGTACTGTTAATTTATTAACTCAACGCAATTAAACACTTTAGTCCTAAATACTAAACATCTAGTGTATTTTTAAGCAAAAGTATTCCAATCACTAAAAAAGCCCTCTATATTTATTTTACAACGACGAGTAGTGGGTTTTCCTCAGTTACACTTCCCCGTAGTAACTGAGGTTTTTTTATTTGCAGTTGTTTTTTATAATAAAAATCTATTATAAAAGAAGTATATAAAATAAAACCTTTTCCCCCAGTTATAAATTTCCGATGTTTATAGCTGGTTTTTTTAATTTAACTCTTTATTTATAAAAATTATTTTGATTTTTATTATTCCAAAAAAATAGCTCGACAATGATGAGAACCATTTTTTCTCTGTAAAATTGATCATTTTGGTAAATAAGTTAAGCAAATGAGTCACTGAGCTATCCGCATTTTTCTTCTAATATGCCGCTACCCAATAGTGCAACACCTTAACGTTTTAGGTTCACAATGACTCAATTGCCAAAAGCGAAACGACCTCTCATCACGACTCAAGCGGTGCAACGCATTTTGAATAGCCGCAGGCGTCAGCAAGCCCAGCATATTCTGGCAAATGCTGTAGACCGTGTTTTCCGTGGTCAACAGCTGGCCCTGTCAGGCAAGACTCCTTTCGAGATTGTCTATCAGCGTGAAATTATCAGCCTGCGTCACTACAGCATTGACCGTAGCGTCATAAAACACCGGATTCCTTTAGTCATTGTGCCACCACTTGCAGCCAATATGCTGATTTATGATTTATTCCCAACCCGTAGTCTGGTCCGTTATTTTCTGGCACAGGGCTTTGACGTTTATCTGATTGACTGGGGTACGCCTAGCTTGCGACAGGCTCGCTATAATCTCGGTACCTATGTCAGAACCTTCATGCCCGACTTTATTGAAAAGATTCGCCAGCATAGTGGTCAGCAGCAGCTTTCTCTATATGGCTGGAGTTTAGGTGGCGCACTTTCCCTGTGTTATACCTCGCTGTTTAAAGATAAAAATATTCAGAATATGGTGATTCTGGCTTCGCCGATTAACACCCATAAATCAGGCTATATGGGCAAGTTTTATCAGAAGCTGACTGCACCGGCACAATGGATCCGCAGCAACACCAAATTCCGGATTTATCAAGTGCCAAGCCGGGTTTTCCATATCCACGGCTGGCAAAATACGCTGGGCTTTAAACTCACCGATCCGATTGGCAACTTTAAGAATTACTGGGAACTACTCAAAAACCTGAATGACCGCCAGTTTGTGATCAATCACGCCACTTCAAGTTCTTTTGTGGACAATATGCTGGCCTATCCGGGCGGCGTCATGCGCGATATTATTTTACGCTTCTGGATTGATAATGAACTTTCCACAGGAACCGTGAAATTCGGGGAACAAACGGCGAATCTAAAAGACATTGATTGTTCTGTGCTAGCGGTGGGTGGCAGTACCGATATCATTGTCACTGCCGAGGCAGTACGCCCGCTGATGGATTTGATTAGCAGTACCGATAAACAGTTTGAAATTGTTCCTGGCGGGCATATGGGATTGGTTTCAGGCAATCAGGCACCGCATTCTGTCTGGCCAGTGGTGACCCAGTGGTTAGCGCAACGTTCGGATTAAAAATTTCTGCAAGATCAGGCTGTAAGGTTTTAATAAACTGAGCAGCCAATATTATTGATTCAAGCAAAATGTTGCTGGCGATGCAGCACCAGACTTTCGACATTGACCGGTGTACCCAGCAGGTAACCTTGTAACTGATGGCAGCCTAAGCTGGTCAGGATATCGGCCTGTTGTTGGGTCTCTACCCCTTCCGCAGTCACGATCAAACCCAGCTTTGCCGCCAGATGGATAATACTTTCTAAAATCGCTTCTTCTTTGGAATTAGGCTGCAGGTCGATGAGAAAACCGCGGTCAATTTTAAGCTCATCCACCGGTAAATCTTTTAAATACAGGAAACTGGAATAGCCTGTCCCGAAATCATCAATGGCAATGCGGATGCCGAGTTTGCGCAAGCGTTCCAAGGTGCGGATACTGGAATCGATATGATGCATCGCGGTCGATTCGGTAATTTCAAGAATTAAATGATGTGGCTGGATCTGATATTGTTCTAACAGTTGTTCCAGTACGCTAAACAGCTTTTTATTTTCAAACTGCAGTGCAGACAGATTGACGGCTATCGGGTAGAAGGCACTGTTATTTTGTTCCCATTTCTGGATTTGCTGGCAGGCTTGTTCGAGCGCCCAATAGCCCATCGGAATAATCAAACCGGTTTTTTCTGCCCCATCGATAAACATTTGCGGTGTTAATAATCCCAGCGTTGGATGCTTCCAGCGAATCAGGGCTTCGACACCACAGACTTCATAACTGGCGGTAAATTTGGGCTGGTAAAACAATACAAATTGCTGTTCATCGACCGCTTTATAAAGATCGTTAATCAATTTGGACTGACTGCGCACATCCTGCTGATCGGACATGGAATGGAACATGGTATAGGTATTGCGGCCCTGCTCTTTCGAGATCAGCATCGCGACATCGGCATTGATCAAAATGTCCTGCACATTGGTACCATGTTCTGGATACATGGCAATCCCGACACTGGCAGAGATATTGATATCTTTGGTCGCAATTAAATAGGTTTCCTGAATGTAATGCAGGAGATTTTCTGCAAGCTGCATCGCTTCATTGATATCGGTATTTTCGGCAATGAGCACAAACTCATCACCACCAATCCGGAACAGCTTATGGCGGCTATTGTCTAATTTATTATGGAGACGGTTTGCCATCTGGATCAGCAACTGATCACCGATATGATGCCCAAAAGCATCATTCACAGACTTGAAACGGTCTAAGTCGATATAGAGAAATGCCGCTTTTTGGTCGTGCAAACGATGGTGGCTAAACACCACTTCTGCATAATCTGTGAGGAACAAACGGTTCGGTAATTTTGTCAGCGCATCATGTAGCGACTGGGTGGCCAGCTCTTTATTCATCTTTGTGAGCTGTTCATTGCGCTCTTCCAGACGCGCTTCTAGCACTGCGACCGCGAATCCTGCGACAAAAACCAGACTGGTAATAAAAATAATGGTAAACAGTAAAACACTTTGTTGAGTCTGGTCCGAGGTCAGGACTTGCGCCAGGCTTTCATCAAAGTAGGTGGCTGCCATGCCGGTATAATGCATTCCGACAATACTGAATGCCATCAGGATAGCAACGATTGCTTTAAGTAAGGTACGGTATTTTATCGCATTTTTATATTTGAAAATAAAGAAAAAACTTAAGCCCGAACCACTAATCGCTATCAGCACCGAGCAGATCACCAGCAGAGGGTCATAATGCATCCGGTGGTGTTCAACCATTAATGCCAGCATGCCGGTGTAATGCATGCCCGATATGCCGAGGCCCATAAAAACAGCGCCAAGTACGAGACGAGGTAAAGGCAAGGTTGGCCTAGAAGTGAGCCATACCGCAAAAATGGAAGCCACAGCACCGACCAGATAGGAGAGTATGGTTAAACTCACATCAAAACGATACCCTTCTGGCAAATGGCTAGCCAGCATTCCCACAAAGTGCATTGACCATATCGCTAATCCTAAGATTAAGCCACTCGCCACTAAAATGCTTTTTTCAAATTTTTTATAAGCAACTTTAAAAACGAGTTCTTCCATTGAAACTGCCGCATAGCATGTCGCTATTGCAACCAAAATGGAAACGATGACCAATGTGCTATCGTAATCAACGTGAACCATAAAGGACTTCCATGATTATTCAGTACTTTTTTTTATTTGATGAGCAAAAATGCTCGAAATCCGAACGACCTTCTACACTCAAAAAAGCGATGAATTTGACATTCATAAACTTTCCTTAACAATAGCATCATCTGGCATAAGGTCAAGTCCTTTTCACTTTATAAATCAATAGAATAAAAGCAGGTGAACATTTCAAACCGATGAAAAGCCTTATTTTTTATTTCTACTTTTTAATTGAAAATTTAATTTATTTTTACTAACGCTTTTTGCAGGGCACTTTTTGGGTTTGGAACTGTTTTTAAATCGCCCAGATTCCGCAAAATCTTAAGGCATTATTGTGCTGGGGCATGGTTAAACTTTCTCATAAAAATGCTTAAATCTCAAACTGCATTCATCTGATTTTTACTTCGGATATAACACCTGTCATTTACATTGCATAAAAAAGATCCTAGGCTACATAAGTTTTTGAACATTAGAATTCAGCCATATTTCTTATGATAATTTTAAAAATTAACTTCGATAGACAATAGAGTTAATATTCTTTCTTTCGAGAGACCACATGGCATCATTTCGATCAGTTCGATAGGCTGATAGATTCATAGACCGAATCAACTCAAATAACATTTCAATTTTATTGATCTTAGTCGGATTAAACTTTTGAGTTTCATATTCTTGTAAACGTTTTAATTCCTTGTAAGAGGCTAAGCCTAAAGTGACATCTACGAATGCTTCTTTAGGTATTTTAATACTGTATATTGGCCTAGTGGGTAGCTGTATTCGATTCCAGATTTGTCCATCTATCTCAAATTCCTTACTAGAGGAATAATGATATGCAGCCCCTATAGAAGATATATTTTTTACAATCCGAACTTCCTCCTCATAAGTCCATTCTTGCATTTTATAAAGTAGAGCATGCTTCAAAAATTTTTCATTGTTTTCCCAATTCAATAAGTTAGAGTCACCTATTGCGACTAAATTATCAATATTAGCTTTATTAATATCTTTAGGATTTGTCCGTAAATATCTAATTTCACCTTTCTGTGCGGGTATTATATATTGCTCAATATCTTCAAAGCCTGCTTTTTGAGTATCAATTCCAATAACAACTCCTTTATGGCTATCCCCATAATGAGACCACATTAAGGGATTTAAAGCTGTCCTAGTTAAACACAAAATAATATATTTTCTTGAAAACCTATTTCTGAATGCATTTGTAGCAACACTTAAAGGTACATCTAATCCATATAGACCTAATCCCGTACATTCAAAAGGATCATTAAAATCTTCAAGATGTGAAAATGCTAAAGTTTGTTCTTCTAATATTCTTATTGCATCATCAAAACGTACATACTTATATAGAATCATTATTATCGGCCAATAAAAAACCCTGCTTATGCAGGGTTTTTATAGCATATAAATCAATTAAATAAAGAATTAGTTCTTCTCTTTATCTACGATTTTATTCGCTTGAATCCAAGGCATCATCGCACGTAACTTGTTACCTGTTACTTCGATACCATGTGCTGCGTTTTGACGACGGCGAGCAGTCATAGATGGATAGTTCAACGCACCTTCCTGAATGAACATCTTCGCATATTCACCAGACTGAATGCGTTTCAATGCATTACGCATTGCTTCACGAGACTGTTCGTTGATGACTTCAGTACCAGTCACATATTCACCATATTCTGCATTGTTCGATACAGAATAGTTCATGTCAGCGATACCGCCTTCGAACATCAAGTCAACGATTAATTTAAGTTCGTGCAAGCATTCGAAGTAAGCCATTTCTGGTGCATAACCCGCTTCAACCAAAGTTTCGAAGCCCATTTTAACCAGTTCAACAGCACCACCACAAAGAACAGCTTGCTCACCGAACAAGTCAGTTTCAGTTTCTTCACGGAAAGAAGTTTCGATAATACCGGTACGACCACCACCTACGCCTGAAGCATAAGAAAGTGCAACGTTACGTGCATTACCAGAAGCATCTTGATGGATCGCGATTAAGTCAGGAACACCTGAACCACGTTGGTATTCTGAACGTACAGTGTGACCAGGTGCTTTCGGTGCAACCATGATTACGTCTAAGTCTTTACGTGGAACAACTTGGTTATAAAGAATAGAGAAACCATGCGCAAATGCTAAAGTTGCACCTTCTTTGATATTTGGTTCAATCACGTCACGATAAAGTTGAGATTGGAACTCATCTGGAGTCAGGATCATGACCAAGTCAGCTTGCGCTACAGCAGCTGGAACTTCAGATACTTTAAGACCAGAATTTTCAGCTTTTTTCCAAGATGCTGAACCGGCACGTAAACCAACAGTTACGTCTACGCCAGAGTCTTTCAAGTTAAGTGCATGTGCATGACCTTGAGAACCATAACCAATGATTGCAACTTTCTTGCCTTGGATGATAGATAAGTCACAGTCTTTATCGTAAAAAATTTGCATCTGTTTACTCCGCTAAAATTGTTGTCATTTCCCTTGTTCTGCAAGGACAGATCTTTTGTTGGCTCCCCCAGATCACCTTTTCAGGTGTTACACCCACTTTTAAAGTGGGATTGGGGGAGATTTTTAAATTGTTAAAACTTTTTCGCCACGTGCGATACCAGATACACCAGAACGCACCACTTCAAGGATGGTGTTTTCTGCCAGTGCATCAATAAAACCATCAATCTTGTCCGTTGTACCTGCGATCTGAATGGTATAGGTCGTCGGTGTAACATCCACGATTTGCGCACGGAAGATGTCAGCTGTACGTTTAATTTCCGCACGTGCTGCTCCCAATGCCTTGACCTTGATCAGCATCAATTCACGTTCAATATGTGAACCTTCAGACAGATCAACCACTTTCACCACTTCAACCAGTTTGTTGAGTTGTTTGGTGATCTGCTCAATCTTGTGATCATCACCATAGGTGGTTAAGGTCAAACGCGATAAGGTTTCATCTTCGGTTGGTGCAACATTCAGTGTCTCAATGTTGTAATTACGTTGAGAAAACAAACCCACCAAACGAGAAAGCGCACCCGCCTCGTTTTCAACGAGTACAGAAATAATATGTCTCATTATGTACGCTCCCCTTTACCTAACCACATATCCTTCATGGACTGACCAGCAACCAGCATCGGGTAGACATGTTCAGTACGGTCAACCATGACATTAATGAATACACATTTATCATTAATCGCCATCGCTTCAGCTAATTTAGATTCCAGCTCATCTGCGTGGTTAATCTGAATGCCAACGTGACCATAAGCTTCCATCAACTTGGCAAAGTCAGGTAATGAATCTACATAAGAACTTGAATGACGTCCTTCATAGTTCATGTCCTGCCACTGTTTCACCATACCCAGTGCCTGGTTATTCAAGCACAGGATTTTTACATTCAGGCCATATTGCTTACAGGTCGATAATTCCTGGATACACATCTGTATTGATGCTTCACCAGTAATACATACTACCTGCTGGTCAGGGAATGCTAGCTTTGCAGCCATCGCATACGGCAAGCCAACACCCATGGTGCCCAAGCCGCCCGAGTTGATCCACTGGCGTGGACGTTTGTATTTGTAGTAGTTGGCACCGAACATTTGATGCTGACCAACGTCAGAAGTAATAATCGCTTCACCATTGGTCACACGATCCAGTGCTTCAACCACCTGTTGTGGCTTCATGACACCGTTCTGGCCTGCTTCATAACGCAAGCCATGAACTTTTCGCCATTCATTAATCTGAGACCACCATTCTGCAATTGCTTCAGGGTTTGGCTTTGAAACATTCATCTGTTTCAACTGCGCGAGCATTTCCTGAAGTACCGGCTCTACTGCACCCACGATCGGGATGTGCGCCATAATGGTCTTGGAAATGGTTGCAGGGTCTACATCAATATGAATCACTTTCGCATTGGTACAGAATTTTGCAGGGTTATTGGTTACACGGTCATCGAAACGCGCACCAATGGCCAGAATTACATCGGCATTATGCATCGCCATATTGGCTTCATAGGTACCATGCATGCCCAACATGCCCACGAACTGTGGATCATTGCCCGGGAAAGCACCTAAGCCCATCAGGGTATTGGTCACTGGATAGCCAAGCAAATGTGCCAGCTCAGTCAATAAGCCAGACGCATTGCCCTGAACCACACCACCACCGGTATAAATGATCGGGCGTTTTGCAGAAATCAGTTCATCAATCGCTTTACGGATTTGACCTGAATGACCACGTGAAGGCGGTTGATACGAGCGCATCTTCACTTTTTCAGGATATTCGTAGGCAAATTTTTCTGCCGGATTGGTGGCATCCTTTGGAATATCAACCACAACCGGACCCGGACGGCCAGAGGCAGCAATATAGAATGCTTTCTTGATAATGGCAGGAATTTCGCTAGCGTGACGCACCTGGAAACTGTGTTTTACGATTGGGCGAGAAATACCGACCATATCCGTTTCCTGGAACGCATCTTCTCCAATCAGATGGCTGGCAACCTGACCAGACAGAATCACCATCGGGATTGAGTCCATGTAGGCTGTAGCAATTGGAGTGACGGTATTGGTCGCGCCTGGTCCTGAAGTGACCAGTACTACACCAGTTTTACCCGTGACGCGTGAGTATGCATCTGCCATATGACCAGCAGCTTGCTCATGACGAACGAGGTAATGGTTAATTTTGTCTTGTTGAAATAGCGCATCGTAAATATGTAATACAGCGCCGCCTGGATACCCAAAAACATGCTCTACGCCTTCGTCCGCGAGGGCACGAACGAGCATTTCACCACCAGATAAAAGTTCCAACGTGATTCACCCTAGTGTTAGCACAATTTATGGGAGACATAAATTGTGTGTTATTCATTAACTTTTGCACTTCTTATAAGTGTGCGTATTCTACTCGTTTTTGCTGTAATAGGAAAAATTTTCTGAGACTCATCAGCCGTATAAACTTGATGACATCTCGAATCAAAATATGCTGGGATAAGCACATTTCAAAAAATCATTCTCTCGGCTAGAAAGAATGTCCATTACAAGCCATGACATTTATTCGAAGGGTGATCAAATAAGCGCATATAAAACTTAAGAAAGCATTCTTGTTTCTTTCATAAGCAAAGTCAAGAACAAAGAAAAGGTTTTTAACGAATATTTTCTAGCTGTTGTTTTTTTAAACACATTTCACGGAATAATTTGGTCTTTTTAAACGTCCTTTTGTCAAAAAACTGTTTTCTTTTTAAGGAAAAATAGGCATTGTAAACAGCTCAATTCAGCATTTTGATCGAATATAAACAGCATTCTCTTGGGGAGATCAAATATGACATCATCTTATTTAAAATCAAGCTTATACACACTAGCAATAACAGCCCTATTACTGTGTTCCAGCCACAATCAGGCACAGCAATATTATAAATGGATGGATGCCAAGGGCTCGACCCATTACACCACCACGCCACCACCGAAAGGTGCCAAACGACTGGATAAAGTTTCGACTTATGGCAGCAGTCATTCGGTGAAACAGAATCCATCTCAGCAGGATAATGCAACGACTAACCCGAATACTGCTCCTCAAGTACCTCAAGTTGAACCCGAAGTACCCGCCAATAGCGCCAAACCACAAACGCCACCGGCAAACGCCCCGCAATCTGCCTATTAAACGGCGTGGCGATCTGCAAGCTGGCCTGAAGCTGGCGACGCTTGCAGATAAAATCCCGATCTAAAAACTGACATTTCCTGCAATTTTGCGCTATGCTGTGCAGCAATCTTAACTTTACTTTTTTGTTGTATCGCATATCCCTATGACGACTTCTCACATTGACTCCGAATATCAAGCAAGTGCCATTGAGCCCCAAGTTCAACAAGACTGGGACAATCGCAAAGTTTTTAAAGTTGCAGACACTGTAGAGGGCAAGCATCGCTATATCCTGTCGATGTTCCCTTACCCAAGTGGCAAGCTGCACATGGGGCATGTGCGTAACTACACCATTGGTGACGTGATCAGCCGTTTTTATCGTTTAAAAGGCGAGACTGTCCTGCAACCAATGGGTTGGGATGCATTCGGTTTGCCTGCTGAAAATGCAGCGATTGCACATCAGGTTGCGCCGGCCAAATGGACCTTTGAAAACATCGCCTATATGCGTGACCAATTAAAAAAATTGGGCTTGTCTGTCGATTGGGATCGCGAATTTGCAACCTGTACCCCAGAGTATTATCACTGGGAACAATGGTTATTCGTACAGCTTTATAAAAAAGGCTTGATCTATCGTAAGCTTTCAACCGTGAACTGGGATCCGGTCGACCAGACTGTACTTGCCAATGAGCAAGTTGAAAATGGTCGTGGCTGGCGTTCAGGTGCATTGGTGGAAAAACGCGATATTCCAATGTACTACTTCCGCATTACCGACTATGCACAAGAATTATTAGACGATCTCGATACCTTGCAAAATGGCTGGCCGCAACAGGTCTTGACCATGCAACGTAACTGGATTGGCCGTTCGACGGGGATGGAAATCACCTTCCCGTCTGCCAATACTGAAATCTATGCTGACGGCTTAACGGTTTATACCACACGTGCTGACACACTTATGGGTGTGACCTATGTTGCGGTTGCAGCAGAACACCCGCTTGCGCTGAAAGCTGCTGCCCTCCAATCAGAAGCAGGCAACCCTGAATTGGCTGCATTTATTGAAGAATGCCGCATGGGTTCAGTCGCAGAAGCGGATTTAGCCACTGCTGAAAAGAAAGGCATGGCCACAGGTTTGTTTGTAAAACACCCTGTAACGGGTGAACAGCTTCCGGTCTGGATCGCCAACTATGTGTTGATGTCTTATGGTTCTGGCGCTGTCATGGCAGTGCCTGCCCACGATGAACGTGACTTTGAATTTGCCAATAAATTCAACTTGCCAATCAAGCAAGTGATTGATGCCAAAGGTGCTGACGATGCAGATTATTCTGCAACTGAATGGCAAGAATGGTATGGCTCGAAAGAAGGCAAACTGGTTAATTCTGGCGAGTTTGACGGCTTAGCATTCCAGGCGGCTTTCGATGCCTTCCTTGCAAAATTAGAACCACAAGCTTTGGCAAATTCGAAGGTTCAATTCCGTCTACGTGACTGGGGTGTTTCTCGTCAACGTTACTGGGGTTGTCCGATCCCGATGATCAACTGTAACAGTTGTGGTCAGGTGCCGGTTCCAGAAGATCAATTGCCAGTAGTATTACCGACAGATGTGGTTCCAGATGGTTCTGGTAACCCATTGAATAAAATGCCTGAGTTCTATGAAACCAAATGTCCAAGCTGTGGCGGCGATGCACGTCGCGAGACAGATACCCTGGATACTTTCGTAGAGTCATCTTGGTACTATGCACGTTATGCATCACCAGACTTTACCGGCGGTATGGTCAAACCTGAAGCGGCTCAAAACTGGCTGCCTGTGAACCAATATATCGGTGGTGTAGAGCACGCCATTCTGCACTTACTGTATGCACGTTTCTTCCATAAATTGATGCGTGATGAAGGTGTTGTACAAGGCAACGAACCATTTACCAACTTGCTCACTCAAGGCATGGTGCTGGCAGATACCTTCTACCGTGAAGCGGAGAATGGCAAGAAAACCTGGTTTAACCCTGCCGATATCGAATTAGAACGCGATGAGAAAGGTCGTATCCTGTCTGCAAAATATTCAGGTGATGGTCAGGAAGTTGTGATCGGCGGACAAGAAAAAATGTCCAAGTCGAAAAACAATGGTATTGATCCACAAGCGATTATTGATCAATACGGCGCAGATACAGCCCGTGTGTTCATGATGTTCGCAGCACCACCAGATCAATCTTTGGAATGGTCAGATGCGGGTGTAGAAGGCGCAAACCGTTTCTTGAAACGTGTCTGGCGTTTAGCAGCGGGTTTCCTTGAAAAAGGCAATCAGGCGACTGCAATTGATACTGTAAACCTTTCTAAAGATGCACAGGATTTACGTCGTAAAACCCATGAAACCATCCAGAAAGTGGGTGATGACATCGAACGTCGTCATGCCTTCAATACCGCAATTGCAGCCTTGATGGAATTACTCAATGCCAGCAACAAGTTTGAAGCGAAAGATGATAATGATGCCGCTGTCGCACGTGAAGCGATTACCACGCTCCTCACCTTGCTTGCACCGTTTGCACCACACTTAAGTCAAACCTTATTGACCCAGTTTGGTCTGGAACTCACTACGGTTGAATTCCCGCAAGTGGATGAGTCGGCATTAACCCGTAATACACAAACGATTGTTGTACAAGTGAATGGTAAACTTCGTGGTAAGTTAGACGTCGCAGTTGATATGTCTAAAGATGACTTATTGGCGCTGGCAAAAGCTTTACCAGAAGTGCAACAATTCTTGACAGGTCCGACCAAGAAAGAAATTGTGGTACCAAATAAACTCGTTAATTTAGTGGTTTAAATTCCCTTTTAACCTCTCTTTGTAAAAAGAGAGGTTCCCTCAATTGAAAAGAGGGCTGAGGGAAGATGAATAAATAGAGGAATCAATATGCACTTAGCGCAACGTGCAGCTGCTATCGTTCTCACTTTAGGCCTAAGTGCAGGCTTAGTCGGCTGTGGCTTTCATTTAAAAGGAAGTAACCCAACAGCAGCGCCGCTGGTCTATAACAAGCTGTCTTTAGCCTTGCCTGCCAATACCGGTGAACTTGAAAACCGACTCAGTATTTACCTCAGTGCAACTGGCGTACAACTCAGCAATGCCAATGATGCCTATGTGCTGCGCATTCTGGATTACACTCCTCGCCGTCAGCTCCTCAACGGTAAACTCACCGAAGTATTACTCCGTTTGACCGTGACCTTCCAGATCGAAGATCGTCAAGGCCGTAAAATTACCGAACCGCGTACACTCACCGCTTCTCGTACTTACCAGTACGATGTGGCAACGGTAAACACCGATAACCAGCAAGAAGCGTATCTGAACCGTATTGTGATCGATGATGTAGCACAGCAGATCACACGTCAAATTGCGGCCAACCGTTTACCTAAAGCCCAGCCATAATCACGCCTTATGAAACTGGATTATGTTCAAGCCTTAAAACGTGTCAATGAAGCTCGCGGTGCATGGATCATGCACGGACAAGAACCGCTGCTTGAACAAAACTTGCTGGATGCATTTCGTAAAAGCTGGCAACAACAAGAAGTTGAACGCCAGCGTTACGACATCAGTAGTGTCAATGACTGGAAAAATGTCTTTAATGCCCTGAATAGCCTGTCACTGTTCTCTCAACAACTGGCGATTGAAGTGCATGGCAATATCAAACCGGATGCCAATGGCTTAAAACAGCTTAAAAGCTATATTCAACATAATGAACACAACCTGTTGTTGATCGTTCTGCCCAAACAGGACAGTAGCAGTTTAAAGTCAGCCTTTTTTCAGGTGGTTGAAGCCAATGGTGTGGTTGTACCACTTACCGCAACCTATCCGCAAGACCGGCAGCGAATTCTCGCCATCGAAGCAGAAAAACTCAATATCCAGCTCAATAATGATGCCTGGCAATGGCTGATGCAGCATCATGAACATAACTTGCTGGCAGCCAAAAATAGCTTGATGCGGGTTGCGGATACGTTCCCCGACATTCAACAGATCCAGATTGAACAGCTGTATGCCTGCTTGCAGGATCAATCGCGTTATACCACTTATGATTTAAGTGATGCGCTACTTGCAGGCAATCTGGCTCAATCCGTGAAGATTTATCAGTACCTGATTGCTGCGGGCGAACCTGACAGCCTGATTTTGTGGACACTAAGCAAGGAAATGCGCTTATTGATGCAGCTGTTCGAGCAACCACACAATGCGATTCAGCTCGGCATCTGGAAAACCAAGGTGTCGCAATATCAACAGGCTTTACGTCGCCTGAATCCGAGACAGTTTTTAAACTGGCCTGATTTATTATTACGGATTGACGCATCGATTAAAGGCATGTCAAAAGAAAATGCCGAACACCTGATGCTACAGGCCTTGAGTGAACTGTGTGGAACAACGCTATTTGCCCAGCCCGCTTAAAACCAGATAATCCATCTCATCATCATAACAACAGGCATTCACATGTCTTTTCAACTCGATCCAGAGCAAACTGAGCATATAAAAAACCTGTTTAAACGGGCGGATAGCCTGATCATTAGTGCAGGTGCAGGCATGGGTGTCGATTCTGGTCTGCCCGACTTTCGCGGTAATCAGGGCATGTGGCAAGCTTATCCTGAACTCGGTAAGCAGCGTCTCGACTTTACTGAAATTGCCAATCCAGCCGCGTTTCAATGGCAGCCCCGTCTGGCTTGGGGATTTTATGGACATCGCCTGGCTCTGTATCGGCAAACCCGCCCCCATCAAGGCTTCCATTTCCTTAGACAATTGGCTGAACAGTTGCAACTACCCTATTTTGTATTTACGTCCAATGTAGATGGACAATTTCAAAAAGCAGGCTTTGATCCGCAATACATTTATGAATGTCATGGTTCTATTCACCATCTGCAATGCCTTACAGCCTGTGAATCCGATATCTGGCCAGCAGATGAATTAACCCCAGCAATTGATCATCAGCATTGCCAATGGCAGGGACAACTGCCACGCTGCCCGCACTGCGGCCATCTTGCTCGTCCAAATATCCTGATGTTTGATGATTATACGTGGCTCAGCCAGCGTCAAAAACAACAGCTGCATCGTCTCACGACTTTTTTAGGAGATCATCATCAACCTGTTGTGATCGAATTGGGCGCAGGTACGGCGATACCAACCGTGCGTTATTTTAGCGAGCGTTTTGCTCCCCACCTGATTCGAATTAATCCCAGAGAATTTGCATTACCCTCAACAGGTGGCGTTGCCCTGCCCATCAATGCTGAAGCAGGTGTGCGCAGTATTTATCAGATTTTTATAGAATAACTCAGCAGAAAAAAAGAAAATAATTCTCATTCCAGATTAAAAATATTCACGCTTTATCCTTATTTCACTTTTATACTAGCTGCAGTTTCTTACTTTTGACCTGTTGCCATGCCAAAAACAACCACTAAAAAAATCCAGCCTCGTAAACTCATCCTGATTGCACTCGCTGTGCTGATCATTGCTGCACTCGGATGGATGTTCTTTAAGCCTAAAGCTCAAGCACCGCAATATATCAGTGCCGAAGTTTCTCGCGGAGATATTGAAGACTCGGTATTGGCGACTGGTGTACTCGAAGCCACCAAGATGGTGAGCGTGGGTGCACAGGTATCAGGTCAGGTGAAAAAGATGTATGTCCAGTTAGGTGACCAGGTTAAACAAGGTCAGCTGATTGCACAAATTGATTCGATCCGTCAGGAAAACGAAAAGAAAACCGCCGAAGCCAACATCAAAAATCAACAGGCACAACTGGCTGTACAACAGGCCAATCTGGCCAAAGTCGAAGCCGAATATAAGCGTCAACAGGCCATGTACAGTCAAGATGCAACCTCTCGTGCTGAACTGGAAGCGGCTTTGGCAAACTTTAAAACGGCGCAAGCTCAAATTGCATCGATCAATGCACAGATTGAACAGTCTCGCTTAACCCTCGCAACCGCCAAAGAAGATTTAGGCTATACCCGTATTGTGGCACCGATGGACGGGACTATTGTGGCGATCGTGACTGAAGAAGGTCAGACCGTAAACGCCAATCAAACGGCGCCAACCATTGTGAAACTGGCAAAGCTCGACACCATGACCATTAAGGCACAAATTTCCGAGGCCGATGTCATGAAGGTGGAAAAAGGCCAAACCGTTTATTTCACCACTTTAGGTAATAGCGATAAGAAACATTACGCGAAATTGCGTCAGGTTGAACCAGCGCCAAACTCGATCAATACCGAAACCACCAGCAGTAACAGTTCATCGACGTCGAATGCAGCGGTGTACTACAACGCATTATTTGATGTACCGAATGAAGATGGCAAACTTCGTATTGATATGACGGCTCAGGTTTACATCGTGCTTGCTGATGCCAAAAATGCCTTAACCATTCCAGCCGCCGCGATCCAGACTCAACGTGGTAATCGTAGTGCCAAGGGCGGTCAAGGCAATCGATCATCAGAACAGTCGAAAAAAACCGATGGGGATAAAGCGCAACGTCCAAAACGCCTTGAACTGAGTGAAGAAGAAAAAGCGCTTGTTGCACAAGGTAAAGCCTCTACTGGTATGGTTCGTGTGTTACAGGCCGATGGTACAGCTCAACCACAACCGGTGTTGATCGGTTTAAACAACCGTGTCACTGCACAAGTACTGAAAGGCTTGAAACAAGGCGATCAGGTAGTGATTGCCGATGCCTCTGACAGCTCAAATGAAGCGGCAAAACGTAGCAACCAACGTGCAATGAGAATGTAATATGACGCAACATCAAACACATTCATCACAGCCCCTGCTTGAGGTCAGCAACCTCACCCGTGAGTTTCCGGCGGGTGAAGGTACTGTGCAGATTCTAAAAGGAATCGATCTCAAGATTTATGCAGGTGAACTGGTTGCAATTGTCGGGCAGTCCGGTTCTGGTAAGTCAACCCTGATGAATATTCTGGGCTGTCTGGATAAACCTACCGCAGGCAGCTATCAGGTCAATGGTCGTGAAACACGCCAGCTAGAGCCAGATGAACTGGCCCAATTACGCCGTGAATATTTTGGTTTTATTTTCCAGCGCTATCATTTACTGGGCGATTTAAGTGCCTCAGGTAACGTTGAAGTCCCTGCCATTTATGCAGGCGTCGACAGTCATCTGCGGCAGCAACGCTCTGCTGAATTGTTGTCTGAGCTAGGACTTGAAGAACGCTTACATCATCGACCAAGCCAGCTTTCAGGTGGTCAGCAGCAACGTGTCTCTATCGCCCGTGCCTTAATGAACGGCGGTGATGTGATTCTGGCCGATGAACCGACAGGCGCACTGGATAAGAATAGTGGTATTGAGGTAATGCGCATTTTGCGTGAGCTGAATGCCAAAGGTCATACCATTATTCTGGTTACACACGATCTGAATGTGGCAAAAAATGCCACTCGTATTATTGAGATTAGTGACGGTAATATTATTTCAGACCGTGCCAATGTGCCTGAACATGCCGATCAAGATTTAGAACATCAGACCCTGCAACGGACTCCACAGAAGAAAACCTCAGCCTGGCGTTCTTTCTTTGACCGTCTCGGTGAGGCATTCCGTATGGCCTTACTCGCCATGAATGCGCACCGGATGCGAACCTTTCTGACCATGCTCGGGATCATTATCGGGATTGCCTCAGTGGTCTCGGTCGTGGCGCTGGGTAACGGTTCACAAAAGCAGATTCTGGAAAATATCAGCAGTCTCGGGACCAATACCATCACCGTCTATCAAGGACGTGGTTTTGGTGATAACTCGCGGACCTCACAAGCCAAAACGCTGGTACCTGCCGATGCCGAAGCCTTAGCCGAACAGCCCTATGTCGATGGGGTCAGCCCGTCAGCCAATACCAGTCTGACACTGCGTTATAAAGATACTGAAGCTGCGGCAACTGTGAATGGGGTCAGCTCGGATTTCTTCTATGTCCGCGGTATGACCTTTAAATCAGGCCAGCCTTTTGATAAGGCCAGCGTGACCCAACGTGCACAAGATGTGGTGATTGATACCAACACGGAAAAAACCTTCTTTGCAGATGGTACTAACCCTGTCGGTCAGGTGCTGTTATTAGGTAGTGTACCAAGTCGAATTATCGGCGTGATTGATGCGCAACAAGGCTTTATGGGAAATTCAGACAGCCTGAACGTGTATCTGCCCTACTCGACGGTGATGAGCCGTATGCTGGGCCAATCCAATGTACGTAGCATCATTGTGCGTATTAAAGACGAATATCCAAGTAGTGCTGCCGAAAATGCAATCCTGACCTTACTGGAACAGCGTCACGGCGCACAGGATGTATTTACCCAGAACTCGGATAGTATTCGTGAAACTATTCAGCAAACCACAGCCACCATGACCTTACTGATTTCAGCAATTGCGGTCATTTCTTTGGTGGTGGGTGGTATTGGCGTAATGAATATTATGCTGGTTTCTGTGACCGAACGGACCCAGGAAATCGGAGTACGTATGGCGGTCGGTGCGCGACAAAGCGATATTTTGCAGCAATTCCTGATTGAGGCCATTCTGGTGTGTTTATTGGGTGGTGTGCTGGGTGTACTGCTCTCTTTAGGGATTGGACAGATTATTGGTCACTTTGCCAAAGGCGTGATTGAAATGAGTTATTCAACCACCTCGATTGTGGCAGCGTTTGTCTGCTCAAGTCTGATTGGTATTGTATTTGGCTTCTTGCCAGCACGAAATGCGGCACAACTCGACCCGGTTGCGGCTTTAGCGAGAGAATAACCAGCAAAAATTGATCTCAGGAACAAGATACTCGGGAATGTCATCCGCAACCTGCGTGCTATCAACAAGATATTGTTTCTGTGAGAAGTTAGATAAATGAAAAAATAGAACAGGTTTTGCGGATGACGATGGTTTTGCCTACTTTTCCCTAACGAAAAGTAGGTCGAGCCGAAGGCTTAAACTGAAAATGGATGAGAACTCGATAAGACACTGTCTCGATAATCATGCTTTTTTCAAATTATTAAGGGAATGACGATCAATGTTATTCAAACAACATAAAATCGCACTTGCACTTTGTCTCAGCACATCATTAGCTGGCTGTTCTGCAGTCGTCAAAACACCCTATAACGCACCAACGGTCCAAGTACCACAACAGTTCCAGTACGATGCACAAAAAAATAGACAGGTGAATCTGACCGATCAATGGTGGACCCTATTTAATGATGCCCAGTTAAATCAACTGGTCGATCAGGTTCTGGCGAGAAACAGTGATTTAAGCGTGGCAGGCATCACCTTGAAACAGGCCCGCTTACAGGCAGATTTGACTGCAAACAAACAAGGCCTTCGTACCAGTTCAACGGTTTCCACTGGTCATAGTTATAATCTAAATTCAGGCGATGGTTCTGATCGTGGTTTAACCACCAGTGCGGGGGTCAGCTATGAACTTGATTTATTTGGCAAGCTGGCCAGCCAAACCGAAGCCAGCCGCTGGGAAGCTTTAGCCACTGAACAAGACTTGCAAGCCACTGCTCAAAGCTTGGTTGGTACCACGGCGAAACTGTATTGGCAATTGGGCTATCTGAATGAACGTTATCAGACTGTTCAGCAGAATCTGGCTTCCACCCAAAAAACCTATTCTCTAGTACAGTCGCAATACAAGGCGGGTGCAGTGTCTGGTCTGGATCTGACTCAGGCAGAGCAATCGGTACAAAGCCAGAAAGCCAGCCTGAGCCAGATTGAACAGCAACGTGTTGAAACCCGTACTGCCCTTGCGGTTTTACTGCATGAGCCCGTACAACAATTGAATATCAAGGAACCTGCACAATTACCGCGCAATGCTTTGCCAAGCATCGCGGTAGGCTTACCAGCGGATATTTTATCGCGCCGTCCAGATTTACAGGCTTCGGAATTACGCTTGCGTAAAACCTTAGCCACCAAAGATGCCACTAAAGCCAGCTACTATCCGTCGATTAACCTGACCGGAAGTCTCGGCTCTACCAGCACCTCATTGACCCAACTGTTAAAGAATCCTGCTTTAACCTTGGGTGCGAGCTTAAGCCTACCTTTCCTGCAATATAACGATATGAAGAAAGATATTGCGATCAGTGATCTTGAGTATGAAAAAGCCATCACTCAATATCGTCAAACGCTATACCAAGCTTTTGCCGATGTCGAAAATGCGCTATCCAATCGCACTCAACTGAATCAGCAAGTTCAACTGCAACAACGCAATGTCGAGCTGGCAGATAAAACTGAGCGTTTAACCGAAGTGCGTTATCGTAATGGTGCAATTGCCTTAAAGAACTTGCTGGATGCGCAGGAAACTACACGCAATGCCCGACTGAGTTTGGTTGAAACCAAGCAGAATCAATACAATGCGTATGTCACCTTGATGCAAGCACTTGGCGGAAGCCCTGTAAAAGAACTACCGAAATAATAGCTCTAGCGCTATTGTTTTGCGCGCTTATTCTTTCACCAGATCTGGATTATTCTGGATCTGTTGAATACGTTTAATCTTGTCCTGATCATCAAAAACAACTTCATACGAGAGTTTCTGACCATTGAAATACATCTCGGTTGGAGAGCCAATCACTTCCCATAGACCAATGGTGGCAATATCCGCAGTCGTGTGCCATAGCGTACGGCTAATTCTGGCTGCTTTTGAGTAGCCTTGCTGAAAGGTATAAATCTCTTTACGTTCACCATTCACTGTTTCTGAAGTGACAGGTGCGCCCAATTCAGAAATCACATAATTTCGATGTTTTCCTACCTCTAGAACTGCCATATTCTTTTTATGCGGTTGGTTACTTGCCATCACTGCGGCACAACCTTGAAGTGAAAGAAGAGTGACTAATCCTAAAACAACAGCTATTTTCTTCACGCGTTAACCTACCCCGAAAGCTAAAAAATAATATATTTATCGTCATTCTCTTTAGAATTTTCGATTAAACAAAAACCCGCATTAATTAGCATATAAAGGATAGGATGACAAATGATTAGTTATACTCATTGAGACATTTTCAACTGATCGTTTATTGTTGAGTTGAATATTATGTCAAAAATTATGAAATAAGGCTTACTAGTTTTTTATTGACGTAAATATCGCTGTTTTATATGCTGATCAAAATAAGATAAAGAATCTAGTTCACTATGTATTGGATTGTTTGTATAAAAGATTTAAAAAAATCGATAAAGAAGCTGTGGTATTTTTGATGTAGTCTAGCATTAATTAATGGAACTTATAGCGTAAACCTATTTTTTCTAGTGCCATCGCAAATATGCAAAAAACCAACTTGAGATAATTAACCAAGTTAATTCTCTAACTCCTGCATAAGGTAAAATTCATGGCTTCGCATAAACGATTAAATAGCGTATCTCACAGCATTGCCCATCATGCAGTGAGCAGCTTATCGTATGTGCATCCACATCTGGGACAAGCAGCAAAAGCATGCGCGAAAGAAAATATTTGCATTAATCTTCTTGCAGTAGAACATTACCCACAATACCTTCCTGAAATCATCCCACTAAAATGTGGATTAGTTTCGTTAAAACAGCGTTTTATAGAAATACTCGAATCAGAAAATTTTTCAAAGTCAGAACTTAAAACAGCCTTACTGATGTTTGAATTTCCAGTGCACTATAATGATGATTATTGTAGTAATTGTTATTCTTTACTCGTTAGTACAGCTGGTAAAAATTATGTAGCGGGAGTTAACTATTTTGGTGAATCAATTTCACCAGATAATGCACTCAAAGTACTTAACCATTTAGCTGAGATAAGTTATATCTCTTCATTTAACTCATTGTTAAAGTTAACCCATTATCGTTGTTAAAAACAAAGCCGCTATAAAAGCGGCTTTATCAAATAATTTAGAACAATCTAATTATTCATCATCCATCATGCTTTGGCTCATACCCACCGTATTAAAGCCACCATCAACATACATGATTTCACCCGTAATACCCGAAGCCCACGGTGAGCACAGGAACAATGCAGCATTGCCCACTTCTTCAATGGTCACATTACGTTTGAGTGGGGCAATTTTTTCATTGGCATCTAACATTTTACGGAAAGACTTGATACCTGATGCGGCCAAAGTACGGATTGGACCCGCAGAGATTGCATTCACGCGAATACCATCTACACCCAAGCTTGATGCTAAATAACGAACACCTGCTTCTAACGATGCTTTCGCCATACCCATCACGTTATAGTTCGGCATCACACGCTCAGAACCCTGATAAGTCAAAGTCAATAAACAACCTTGGCGCGCTTGTAATAATGGTTTCGCCGCACGCGCCATCGCGATAAAGCTATAGGCACTAATGTCATGTGCAATTTTAAAACCGTCACGGTCGGTCACGTCAGTAAAGTCACCATCAAGCGTATGCGCTGGCGCAAAACCAATTGAATGCACCACTCCATCCAGACCATCCCAGTGTTTTGCCAACTCGACAAAGGCATTGTCAATTTCTGCGTCAACAGCAACATCACAAGGGAAAACCAAAGTTGAACCAAACTGTGCTGCAAAATCATCGACACGTTTTTTCAGCTTTTCATTTGGATAAGTAAACGCAAGCTCCGCACCTTCACGGTGTAACGCAGAAGCAATACCGAAAGCAATCGATAATTTACTTGCAATACCGGCAATTAAAAAACGTTTACCAGCTAAAAGTCCTTGTGACATCTTATTCTCACTCGAAAAATTTTCACCACATGATGCCAAGATTCCAACGCTTGCGGAATTGCATAATCCATCTTTTTTACAATCTTGCATAAAAAAATCGCCTTCATTTGAAGACGATTTGTATTTTCACTTCAATCAGATCTTAATCATCACCGCGAAGCAGACTCAATAAACGCAGGAATGAGTAATACATCCACACCAGTGTCGCCAATAAGGCAATGGCACAGATCCATTCAAATGCTTTGGGTGCACGTTGTGCAGCCGCCGTTTCAATCAGGTCAAAGTCCAGAATCAGGTTTAAAGAGGCAATCACTGCAACAAAAGCAGCAAAGCCAATACCTAACCAGTTACTTTCAAAGATATAAGGAATGCTTGAACCAAAGGCCAAACGCAAAATGATTTGCACCACAAATACCAAGGCAATCGCAATCGATGCCGAAATCACAACCGCCTTAAATTTTTCAGTGGCACGAATGATCTGAAATTTATATAAGGCAAACAGCACCAAAGTGGTGACGAATGTTGCCAATAAGGCCTGTAACGGAACACCAGGATATTTCAACTGGAAAATAAACGATACACCACCTAGAAAAGCCCCTTCAAACAAGGCATAAGGAATCGCTAAAGCCGGCGCGGTATTGCTTTTAAATGTGGTCACCAGTGCCAGAATGAAACCACCAATTGCACCAATAATCGTTGCAGCGTAGGCAACCGACAAATTTGCGGTCATGGCACAGTAGAAAAATAAGCCCATCCCTAAAACAGCAGCAATCACTGTTAACAGGACCGATTTTTGAATCGCACCCTGAATGGTCATTGGCGTAGCCAAATCTTGATAGGTTTCTACCCGCGTTAAAATGGGGTTAGTACTTTGCATGTATGCTCTCTTTTTTATAGTTTGCTATTAAAACCCGAGTTTAAGCGATTTTTTGATCAAGCCCAAATATTTTTAGCGCATTAAAAAAGGAGCCTAAGCTCCTTGTATGTATCACGCAATCATCGATTACTTATCGTGATTCATGATAAAAAAGTATTCGCGGTAGTATTTTAATTCTGCGATCGAATCACGGATATCATCCATTGCCAAATGCGACGCATTTTTCTTTAAACCGCTCATAATCTCGGGTCTCCAGCGTTTCGCCAGTTCTTTTACTGAAGATACGTCCAGATTACGATAATGGAAGAATTGTTCCAGTTCAGGCATCAAACGATGCAGGAAACGGCGGTCTTGGCAAATGGAGTTACCGCACATCGGTGAAGATTTTGGATTGACCCATTTTTTCAAAAATTCGAGGGTTTGCTGTTCCGCATCCTGTGCAGTCAGTTTACTACGACGCACACGTTCAATCAGGCCTGACTGACCATGTTGCTTGGTATTCCACTCATCCATTGCATTTAGAATCAGATCAGATTGATGTACCGCTAAAACAGGCCCTTCAGCCAAGATATTTAAATGATCATCTGTAATAATTGTTGCAATTTCAATGATCTTGTCATTATCGGTATCAAGACCGGTCATTTCCAGATCGATCCAAATTAATCGTGTATCAGGGGTGCTGCTCATGGATGGCAATTCTAAAGTGCTTAAAAACATCAATAGTAGCAAATTAATTACATCTTGGCTGTAATTCTATAGCGGCTTCATGCTATTTTTGCGGTCTTCAAAGTGTGGATTTTTTGGGATATGAATGGCTTTAATTCGTAAGCGTCGTTTAACCGAACAACAGCAGCGTCGTATTGAGAAACAGCATAAATCGCGTCAGGACGACATTGACACGTCACAAGATTTAGATGGGCTGGTTGTTCAGCATTATGGTCGTCAACTCGAAGTACAAGCTTTGTCTGTGCCTGAACAGCATCCTGAAAAACCGCAAGTGGCCGAGGGTGAGCCGGAACCGTTCTGGAAACCGATTGAACTGGACAGCATCTGGCGTTGCCATACCCGTACCAACCTCGAACTTTTGGTCACAGGTGACCGGGTGAAATGGCAAGCCGATCCGATTACAGGTTTGGGTATTATCACTGCGATTTATCCAAGACAATCTTTACTGACTCGCCCCGACCGTTATCACAAGGTCAAACCGGTTGCTGCCAATATCAGCCTGATCGTGATTGTATTCGCACCATTACCTGAACCCGCACCGACCTTGATCGATCGCTATCTGGTGGCCTGTGCCGATGCCAATATTCCAGCGCTGCTGGTGCTGAATAAATCGGACTTACTCACTGAACATGATCCGATTCTCACCTTGCTCAGTGAATATGAAGCTCTAGGCTATGAAACCCTGATTTGCCATTCACGTGGTGATCTCTCTGAACTGTCAGCACGTTTGGACAATGAAACTGTTGCGTTCGTTGGGCAGTCTGGCGTAGGTAAAAGCTCATTGATCAATACCATTGTTCCAGATGCCGCACAGAAAACCAATGTGATTTCAGAAAACTCGGCACTCGGTCAACACACCACTACTTCGACCCGTTTGATCAAATTTGGAACAAACGGTGCGCTCATTGATTCTCCAGGAATCCGTGAATTTGGGCTGTGGCACCTCAGTCCGGAAAAGGTACGTACCGGCTTTCCAGAGATTGAAACGCATCTGGGACTTTGCCAGTTCCGGAATTGCACCCATACCCATGAGAAAAATTGCGCACTGAAACAAGCGGTTGAGGCGGGTGAAATTTTGCCAAGACGCCTAGACAGTTATCTGCGTTTAATGGATGAAATTCAGGAAGCTCAGCAAAAAAGTTAATTTTGTTGGGCTTTTCCCCTTGAACTAACATTTTTGATCACCATAGAGATAAGTTATACTCAGGATCAATTTTGTATTTTAATTTTAGGTGACTTGTGGAACGCTGGTTAGAGTTTATGGGGAATCACCCCTTCTTGTTTGGTACGCTCGGCGTGTTAATCGTGTTGTTCTTTATTTTAGAAGGACAACGCAATGGTCGTAAAATTTCACCACAATCACTCGGTATCTTGGTCAAGGCAAAAAATGCCATCTTGATCGACTTACGTGATGGAAAAGATTTCCGTGATGGTCACATCAGCGGTAGCCGTAACATTCCATATAGCCAGATCACCAGTCATGTTGATGAATTAAAAGCAAGTGATCGTCCATTGGTCTTCATTTGTAACTTAGGGCAAGTTGCCGGTTCAGCACTACAAAAAGTAGGTCACGCTGACAGCTACCGTCTAGACGGTGGGATTAGCAACTGGAAAGCGCAAGGCTTACCTTTAGTTAAAAGCAAAACCAAAGCTTAAGGAGAGATAACATGACAACACCAAACGTCACCATCTATTCAACCCTTTCTTGCCCGTACTGTGTCCGTGCAAAACAATTACTTGAGCGTAAAGGTGTTGCTTTTAAAGAAATTAATCTTTCCAATGAAGCACCAGAAGTTCGTATTGAATTGATGCAACGTACCAATCACCGTACAGTGCCACAAATTTTTATTAAAGATCAGTTTATCGGTGGTTTTGATCAACTTTATGCTTTAGAGCGTGAAGGTAAACTCGACCAATTATTGGCTTAACAGCATATCTATTAGCTTAACAACACATCCGAGATTTAAGGAAAAACAATGAGCGAAGAACAAGTTCAACCACAACTCGCGTTAGAACGTATTTATACCAAAGACATTTCTTTTGAAGTTCCTGGTGCACAAGTATTTACCAAGCAATGGCAACCAGAACTCAACATCAATTTATCTTCTGCTGCAGAAAAAATTGATCCAACACACTATGAAGTGTCTTTAAAAGTTGTGGTTCAAGCGAACAACGAAAATGAAACTGCGTTCATCGTTGATGTAACTCAATCAGGTATCTTCCTGGTCGATGGTGTTGAAGAAGACCGTCTTCCATACATCCTGGGTGCGTACTGCCCGAATATCCTGTTCCCGTTCTTACGCGAAGCGGTCAATGATTTGGTGACAAAGGGTAGCTTCCCGCAATTGCTGCTTACACCAATCAACTTTGATGCTGAATTTGAAGCAAATATGCAACGTCTCCAAGCGGATGCAGACGCGCAAGGTCAAGCATAAGTCATTCTCTCCATATTCCTCTTCTTTTATGAAGAGGAACGCCTCCCTTTTAAAAGGGAGGTTGGGAGGGATTAGCTGCAAAAGGACTGATTTTTCAGTCCTTTTTTTATGCTTAAGCCACAATGGTTCTAAAGGTCAGATTAATCCGTGCAGTACTGACTTTTTTGGTCGGTGGCAAACGGTGCAACCAATAACTCTGGGTGGTATCTTTCATCACCAATAAACTGCCATGCTCTAAATAGAGCTCGACTTTTTCTTTGCTCTGTTTATGTTTAAAAGCAAATTTCCGCTCTGCGCCAAAGCTCAAAGATGCAATTGCACCATCTTTTTTGAGATCCGTTTCCGCATCACTATGCCAAGCCATCCCTTCTTCACCACAATGATAAAGATTCAGCAAACAGGAATTAAAGGTCTCACCGGTTAACTCTTCGACCAGTTGTTTTAGTTCAACTAATTCCTGTGTCCACGGCAAGGCATATTTATTCATATTGGAATAGGTATATTCAAAGCGCCGATCTCCATACCACGCCACTTTGCGTTTAGTCGTCAATAATTTTCCAAAGATTAGTGCCTGATCATTTTCCCATGCAATGGTCTGCATTAGTTGATCAAAATAACAATCTGCCGCCGCGGTCTGCAGCACTTTGCCATAGTACTGTACCGTGCCATCATAGGGTAAATGATTCAGTTCAGGATCAGCTTCAATATCAAATAGTTGCATCTTTCCACTTCTTATAGGCTTGCCGCATACAATGTCCACAAGGACGATAGCCTTGTGCTATCGCTTCATCTTCATTCAAGAAAAATACCCGATTGTTTTTCAGCATGCGCTTCCCCGAGGCACAGGTCAATCGGCCATAAATCTTAAGCTGTGCATTGCCTGCAAATACAATCTGTTGCTGTTTCAGTTTCTGATGTAACTCGGTCTGTGTTAATTCACAATGTCGCCACATCGAACTAACTCACCGCATCATGGAAAATAATCCCAAGGCTATAACGTTCACCTCGATGAATGGAGCTAACCCCATGCTTCATATTGACCCGATAATAACCCTGACTACCTTTTTCAGGTTTAAATTGGGTGGTAAAAATCAACAGATCACCCTGCTGTGGTTGCACCACCATGACCTTAGATTGCGCTCTGGGCGTTTGTTGGGTAAAAACCAATTCTCCGCCACTAAAATCCACATTCGGCTGACTCAATACAATCACCAATTGTATCGGGAAATACACCTCACCATATAAGTCCTGATGAAGCGTATTAAAGCCGCCTTGTCCATACTTCAAAATCAGTGGTGTTGCCAGCATTTGCCCCTGTTGATGACACCGCTGTAAAAACTCAGCATGTGAAGCCGGGAATGTTTGCGCTATCTTCAGAACCCGAAACCATGCATTGGCGATCGGCACCAGATGGGAATAAACCTCATGGCGTAGCTGTTCAATCAGATTGGGCAACGGATAAGTAAAATATTTATATTCACCTCGACCAAAACGATAGCGTTGCATGTCCACCGTTTTACGATACAGCTCCGCTTGTGGATACAACTGTTGCAGCAGCTCACACTGTTCGGTCGATAACACCTGCTCAATCAAGGCAAAGCCCTGATGGTGCATTTGCTCTGTGATCAACTCCCAATCTGCAGCCTGAATCTTTTCAATCACCGTCTGGATCTGCTCTTGTTCAGATTGCGGCATGGCTTTGCACACCTTCCCAGCCAATGATTGCTGTTTTCCGCACGCTACCCCACTCATAGCCGCCAAACAGGCCACTCGACTGAATCACCCGATGACAGGGAATCAGGAATGCCACAGGATTACTGCCTATTGCGGTGCCTACTGCTCGTGCTGCTTTGGGATGTTCAATCGCCTTGGCCAACTCACCATAGGTAGAGAGCTGTCCCATTGGGATCTTGAGCAGGCTTTGCCACACTTTAAGCTGAAATTCAGTACCTTTTAAATGCAGTTTAATTTCTGCTAGTTGAGGTTGATCTTTTTGAAACAAGGCCAACGCACTTTGCTGAAAGGCATCAACCTGTTCAATAAAAGCGGCCTGAGGAAATTGCGCATTTAACTGGGCTAAAGCATTCACCCGATCATCGACAAAACTGAGTGCACAAATACCTTTATGGGTAGATGCAATCAGGACTTCACCAAATAAGGTCTCTGCAAATTGATAGTGGATGGTCAGACTCTGGCCACCATGTTTATATTCGGCCGGCGTCATGCCTTCAATCTGGATAAACAGATCATGCAAGCGACTGGTACTGGACAGGCCTGTGGCAAAGGTTGCATCAAAAATACTGCCCTGTTCCTGTTTCAAAATCCGTTTGGCATGTTCAAGACTAATATACTGTAAAAACTTTTTAGGACTGGTGCCGACCCAATCGGTAAATAAACGCTGAAAATGGGCAGGACTTAAATGAATATGTGCAGCGACTTCATCCAGTTGTGGTTGTTGCTGAAAGTTCTGCTGGATGTACTGAATCGCTTGGGCAATACGCTCATAATTACGTTGTTGTGAGGACATATCATCACCTCTCATCATTCTTGTTTTCACTGTAGCAACTTTGCCACCCAGTGAAAATCTGAATCATGCTCAGTCTCAACCCGGTCGTTTTACGGTCTCATATTCCAATAAAAAAGCTGCACTTGTTTAAGCACAGCCCTCTCAGGTTATACCCCGTCACTGATCAATCAGTGGGTGTAATACTTATGCCCCTGATCACGTAATTCCGCAATCTTTTTACCCTGTTTTTTGGCGTCATCCAGTTTACCGGCTTGTACCAGTAATTTGGCCTTATCAATTTCCCCGACAATCTGGTCAAATAACGCTGTTGAAGCAGGAACTTTCGCCTGTGTATTTGCAGCCAGATTATATTGTTTCGAATGTACCGCAGCAGTACGCATATTATTTAACGCGGCTGTGGCAGCCTGTGCATTGTCGGCTTGATTAAACGCTTTGTAATTCTTGCCCAGCGTTTTCATGTCATCTTCTAAACCCGCAGCCATTGCCGTTTGGCTGAATGTAAAAGCTGACAACATCACAACGGTGGCTAAAGTTTTTTTAATCATCAGGATATCCTATCAAAAACTGTGGCTATGCTTTATTTGTCATTTGTCATTTACAAGAACTTTGTCGCTGACATCCAGGGTACAAAGCACATTGCAGATTTAGCATACATAAAAAATGCAACGAAATCGTTGCATTTTAATAAAAAAGATTGCTTCCCTCGTTTATAAACGACGGCGTAAAGCATCAGCAATAGATTCAACCAGTTGCTGTGAAATTTCCTGTTTCGATGCTTTTTCCAGCTCACGCTTTTTCATATGATAAGACTGGGCGAAGAACACGGTCATGGCATTTTGATCTGAAGCAAAACCGATGTCAGGACGTGATACATCATTACAGGCAATCATATCCAGTTTTTTCGCCACCAGTTTACCTGCCGCATATTCTTCTACGTTTTGCGTTTCAGCGGCAAAGCCGACCATAAATGGACGCTCTTCCTGCTGGGCAATCGTCGCCACAATATCCGGGTTTTTCACTAATGCGACTGCAAGTTCATCACCTGCTTTTTTAATCTTATGTTCTGCAACCTGTGCCACACGATAATCCGCTACAGCCGCCGTTGCAATGAAGATGTCACACCCTTCTTTCAGCTGGTTCATACTGACATCCAGCATCTGCATGGCTGAACTGACATTAATGCGTTGTACACCATTCGGCGTATCCAAGCTGACCGGACCTGCGACCAACGTCACTTTTGCCCCTGCGGCATAGCAGGCAGCTGCCAGTGCAAAGCCCATTTTACCTGTACTATGGTTTGAAATATAACGTACCGGATCAATCGCTTCACGGGTCGGCCCTGCAGTAATCGTGACGCGCTTTCCAGCCAACAGGCCAAATTTTTCAGCGAGCGCACGTTGTGCCTTATGGAAATAAGCCGCGACCTGGCGAGCCAAATCTTCAGGCTCAGGCATACGGCCCAGCCCCACGTCGCCACAGGCCTGTTCACCGGCATCTGGCATGATCACATGCACGCCATCTTCCACCAGCGTTTGCAAATTGCGTTGTGTCGCTTTCGCCGCCCACATTTGCTGGTTCATGGCAGGTGCCACCCAGACTGGTGCTTTGGTTGCCAAATAGAGCGTACTGAGCAAGTCATCCGCCAAACCATTGGCAAATTTTGCGATGCTGTCACAGCTGGCAGGTGCAACTAGAACCAGATCGGCCCAACGTGCCAATTCAATATGTCCCATACCGGCTTCGGCTTCAGGATCAAGCAGTTCGGTATGGACCGGATTTCCAGACAGCGCCTGAAAAGTAAGAGGGGTAATAAATGCTTGCGCGCCATGTGTCATGACCACACGGACATCAAAACCGAAATCTTTTAAACGGCGCACCAAGATGGCACTTTTATAGGCAGCAATACCACCCGTAACCGCTAATATAATGTTTTTATGGGGAATAACACTTAGATCGAAGCTCACAAACAGGATACCTTACTGTTGCAGTGGCGCTCACAATAGCATTAAATAAGTGGATACCCAAGTGGCACCCTCAACATTTCAGTGGAACTGGCGGTAGAGAATATTATTGGTCTGGCAAAAATCAAAAGGCAACGCCTGGCATTCCTTTTTGCCTAAAAAAATAATAATCACAATAAAATCAAAGGGAAAAATAAGCATTGAATCAATCGATAAAAACCTGGCCCGAGCAAGAACGTCCCAGAGAACGACTTTTATCTCAAGGTGCACAAAGCTTATCTGATGCCGAACTGTTGGCGATTTTTCTTCGTTCGGGCTCGAAACAGCACTCTGCGGTGGAGTTGGCGCGTATTTTGATTCAACACTTTGGCGGACTTAATTTGATATTTGATGCCAATCTTGAGGACTTATCACAATTTAATGGTATTGCTGCGACCAAGTACGCCCAGCTCATGGCAGTCAAAGAACTGGGCCGACGCTATCTGAATAATCATTTTCATCAGCAACGACTTTGTCTGGATACCTCTACGCTGGTACTCGACTATTTACGTTATGAACTGTTGGGAGAAAAGCAGGAGGTCTTTGCGGTACTCTGCCTCGATGCAGAGTTGAGAAAATTGCATTTTAAAAAACTGTTTTTTGGCTCGCATCATTCCTGCACTGTTTCACTCAACCAGACCTTACGCTATGCCTTACAACAGCAAGCCTGTCAGATTGTGGTGGCCCATAATCATCCCTATGGAATTGCCCAACCGTCCCCCGAAGATATTTATCTGACCCAGCAGTTAAAACAGGCCTGTAAACTGCTGGAAATCCACCTGATCGATCACTTTATTATTTCGCCTGAAGGACATTTTTCCTTTTCTGAACAACAACTACTCAACCCTGCCCCAATCAGGCAATCTGGTCTTGACAAAGCCTGAATCTGGCCTGAACATCAACACATAAAATTAATGATTCATATAACATGATTGTCCGTGACCAGCCGAGTATTTTTAAAGTTTTATTCTCATGGCGTGGGACGATTCTACCCAAAATTTTACCTTCACTCGGCTTCGTAATGCTGATCTCTGCCATTATTGGTGGTGTTGAATATGTCGGCCTTTACCGTTTCCCTGAAATTCCATTGGTTGGCTTTACCCTGATCGGTGTGGTCCTGTCGATTTTTCTGGGATTTAAAAATACCGCTTGTTATGACCGTTGGTGGGAAGCCCGTAAACTCTGGGGTGTTCTGATTGCCACGGCCCGTCATTTTGACCGGGACTGTCGTGTTCTAACCCAAGCCCGCCGGGAACGTATCATTCAAAATGTAATTGTCTTTGCCAATGTTTTGCGAGACCGTTTGCGCCATCAAACCGCAAATCCGACCGAATTGACGGAAACCAGCGGCTTGAGCCAACAGGCACTTACCCAGCTTTACCAACAGCACAATGCCCCGCAATACACCTTAAGCCTGATCCAGTGGGAACTGTTACAGGCCATGAAAGAGGGCGAAATCTCAGATATTATCTATACCCAGATGAACCGTCATGTAGCGGCTTTAAGCGAAATGCAAACCGGTTGTGATCGTATTGCCAACACGCCAATTCCCTTCGCCTATTCGGTGTTGCTGAATCGAACCGTATATTTCTTCTGCTTTATGTTACCTTTCAGCTTAGGTTCTTTGTTAGGTTTGGCCACCCCCTTACTGGTGGGAATTCTGGCTTATACCTTTCTTGGTCTGGATGCTTTAAGTACTGAAATTGAAGAACCTTTTGGCACACAAAGTAACGACCTACCGCTTGATGCCATGGTTCGCTCAATTGAGATCGAATTACTCGGTACTTTGGGCCGCCCGACGCCACCGCCAATTCAGGCCCAAGATCACAACTTGCTTTAATTTCAATGCCCTCCAATGAGGGCATTTTTATTCGGATGATGAATAAGTCACTTAAACAAACTGTGAGGGTACCAGAGACTTGAAGCGCTCCGTGAACTGCCCATTCCAGTACGGATAATAAGGATAAGGTGGATAAATCGCACTGGCCTGATCTAACTGCGCCCGATGCTCAGTCGATAACTGAAGATCTTTTGCTTTGAGATTTTCTTGCAGTTGCGTCTGATTACGGGCACCAATCAAGACACTGGAAACGGTTGGACGCTGTAACAGCCAGTTCAAGGCAATTTGGGGAATGGAATAACCCGTTTCGATTGCAATCTGTTTGAGTGCATCAATGACCTGATAAAGATGTGCCTCGTTCACAGGTGGTGCAAACTGTGCCGTCTCATGCAAACGGCTCTGGGCCGGAATCGGATTTTCCCGATCAAATTTACCGGTTAAGCGTCCCCAGCCCAAAGGGCTCCACACCACTGCACCGATCTGTTGATCGTCATTCAAAGGCATCAGCTCCCACTCATAATCACGGCCAATTAAAGAATAATAGACCTGATTGACCACAAACTTCTCATAACCATATTGTTCTGCAATGGCCTGAGCTTTCATCAGTTGCCAGCCAGCAAAATTGGACACGCCGATATAACGGACTTTACCACTGCGTACCAGTTGATCCAGCGTTTTCATCAATTGATGTAAGGCGGTAAAACTATCAAACTGATGCAATTGCAATACATCAATATAATCAGTTCCGAGTCGGATCAGCGATTGCTCTACGGTGGAAAGTAAATAGTCCCGACTAAACCCTGCAGCATTTAAATGCTCTGAGCTACGAATACCCACCTTAGTCGAAATAATTGCCTGCTGTCTTTTCGAAGCCAGAGCCTTGCCCAGCATGCGCTCAGACTCGCCATCCGAATAGACGTCTGCGGTATCAAAGTAATTGATCCCGGCATCCAGAGCCGCCTGAATCATTTGATTGGCCTCGCTTTGGCTGGCCTGCCCCCAGGCAGAAAAGATTTGTCCCTGCCCGCCTAAAGTACCCGCGCCAAATCCTAATTCCGAGACTTTTAAACCTGAGTTTCCTAGAAAATGATATTTCATGATGCTTCTCTTAAACCTGTATTTGCTTAAGATCTAAAATAGCGCTAGAGGTTTATTAAAAAAACCACGATAATCAGGAAATACTTTTCTGGTTTTATTGATAATGAATACAGAAGATTTCCAGTTTTTTATTCGGGTTGCAGACTTGGGCTCGATCAGTAAAGCCGCGCAAGATGCCAATATTTCCGTGTCAGTCGCCAGCCAGAAATTGCAACGGCTAGAACAACAGCTACAATTGCGTTTATTTCACCGTACCACCCGCACACTCACCTTGACAGAAGAAGGCCGCAGCTTACTGACGCATGGGCGTAGCTGGCTGGCTGATTTTGTCAATTTATATGAGTCATTAAAAGTCAAAGATCATATCCTTTCCGGGACATTGCGCATGACCGCTTCCGCAATCTTTGGGACCAAGATCTTAATGCCTGTGATTGCCAAATTTGCGCTGTTACATCCTGAACTAAACATTCATCTGGACCTGAATGATCAAAACATTGATTTAATTCAACAAGGCATGGATCTGGCGATTCGGATCGGACAGTTACAAAGCTCCAGTCTGATTGCCAGACAATTAAGCTCAAATCCAAGGTTGCTGTGTGCGTCACCCGCTTACCTGCAATACTATGGGATTCCAGAAAGCTTATCTGATCTCAAAGCTCATCGCTGTATTTTGCAACAGCATGCCAATGGCTTAACCGACCAGTGGTATTTCCTGAATAAAGTGGAGGAAACTGAACAGATCCGTGTTGAAGGTTACTTTAGTAGCAATTCGGGTGAAGCCATTCGACAGGCTGCCTTACAGGGCTTAGGCATTTCCAATCATTCGCTCTGGCATGTTGCGGAAGATTTAAACACCGGCAAACTGGTTCAGGTGCTGCCTGATTTTCCCGTGCAAGCCACTGCAATCTATGCCGTGTTTCCGCATCGGGACTTGGTACCGCCAAAGGTGCAATGCTTTTTAGATTATTTAAGCGATTACTTCCAGCAACACGCTGATTGGCAAATTAAAACCTAAGTTGATTTAGAGTCCTGCAAAACCATGAAATAACCATTGAATGCTCCATAAAACAACGTGAAGCAAAGTTGTAATTTTTTCATTGTTCCACTTATCGAAAACGTTCCCAAATTCCGCTCTGCCCTTGATTGACTCGCGGCGTTTGTCCCAGTTTAATCCATGGCATATTGTCGCCATGAAAATCACTGCCAATTGAAACCGCCAGATTAAATTGCTGAATCATCCGGTCGACCATCTGTCGGGTTGAAGCGGGCTCAATACTCGGCGGTAACTCAACCGCGTCACCACCAGATACAGCAAAGAGTTCAATCAGGTAACGGATATTGGTTGCCGACAAATCATAACGGGTTGGGTGAGCCAGAACAGCCAACCCGCCACTGGCATGAATAATCTCGATGGTTTCTTTCAGCCCCACCCCTTCGAATTTGACAAAGGCTTTCTTGCCTTCTTTCAGGAAACGGTCAAATGCCTGCTGCGGACGACTCACAATATTCTTTTCGACTAAGGCTTTGGCAATATGGGTGCGAGTCACCCGATCTGCCTCCCCATCCACTTGGGCAATCACATCAGGATAAATATCAAAATCGATACATTTTTCTAAGAGCTGACAAATCACTTTGGCCCGTTCCGCGCGGATTTTTTTCTGATTTTCCAGCATGGCCCTGATGGGTGCTTCATCTTGCATATTTAAAGCCACGATATGCACACCGTAACTCTTTTTGGTATTGGGTCTCGACCACTGACTGGAAACTTCTACGCCAGAAATAATTTGAATATCATGATCTTGTGCATAATTTTGCGCCCGTTCCAGCCCATCCATGGTGTCATGGTCAGTCACGGCCAGTATCTGTATTTTTAAGTCAACGGCAGCCTGTACCAGTTGCTCAGGAGAGAAGGTACCATCGGAAATGAGCGTATGGGTATGTAAATCGACACCGAACATGGTTTGTATTATGCTATCTGACCTATTTCATCATCGTACTGTAACATGAAAGCGTTGCTCGACTATCTTCCGATTATTATCTTCTTTTATTTTTATAAAACCACCGATCCTAAAGATAGTCATCATCCCTTGTTGCAGTTGGTGGGCAGCGCAGGAAATACCGACCAGAACCATATTCTGGTGGCGACCTGTGCCCTGCTGATCTCGACGCTTGTGGTCTATGGCTGCCTGTTCTTTTTCCAGAAATTCAAGCTGGAAAAAATGCAGTGGTTTATCGTGCTCATGTCGGTCATTTTTGGAGGCATCACGCTGATTTTTAGCGATGTGACCTACATCAAAATGAAGGCGATTATTATCAATATCGGGATTGGTCTGGGCTTTTTAGTGACGCCTTTATTTAATAAAGAACGCATGCCAATTATCCAGAAACTGTTAGGTTCAATGTTAGAGCTGAGCCCTAGAGGCTGGATCAAATTGAACTGGGCCTGGTGCGGTCAATTCTTTTTGCTTGCTGCTTTGCATTTCTTCTTTGGTTTTGTCTATATGCAAGGAAAATATTGGGGCGAATTCACAGCTTTTGGCGATATTATCGTTTCTCTGAGTTACCTTGCTGCTATACTGTTTTTCTTACGAAAACATTTCAAAACCACTGAATAGATTTTAAATCATCGAGCTACTGCCATGCCATATTTTGTGCTGACCTGTACTGATCGCGAAGGTACTCTGGAAAAACGTTTAGCCACCCGTCCGCAACATATTGAACGTCTACAAAAGTTAGATGATGAAGGTCGTTTAATTGCTGCTGGTGCACACCCTAAAGATCCCAATGATCCAAAGGCAGGCTTTTTTGGCAGTACCATGATTGTTGAATTTGAGAGCCGCGAAGCACTGGATGCCTGGATTCAGGAAGAGCCATTTTTAAAAGAAGGGATCTACTCAGATATTGAGGTTAGACCGTTCAACAAAGCTTTTCCAAAAGGGTAAATCATGCACATTGCAGTCAAAAGCTTTTTCATTTTAAGTTTACTCAGTTCTAGTGCTGCATGGGCGGTAGAGCCTGCAACACCGACTGCTGCCCCAACAGCAGTCGCTCCAGCGACACCAGCTAAAATCACCTCCGCCACACCTGCCAACCCAACTGCCACTGCGGCTAAACCGCTGACGGCTGAACAGATTGTTAAAGCCAAACAACAGCAAGATGCTAAAGTCAAAGCCATGATTCAGGATCAGGCTAGCCGTTTGAAGCAACTTGAGCATGCCAATCTTGAAGCACTGGCACAGAATCAGGAACTACAGTTAAAAAATGACAATTTAACGGTTCAGGTTCAGGTGTTGCAAAGCGAACGTAGCGCACAAATGTTTTTATACGGCGCCATGACCATTGCGGTCGGTGTGATTCTCGGTTTCTTTATTGCCAGTTATGTTTACACTAAACGCCGTCGTCAGTGGTAAAACCAACATCTTTATTTATGTCTCTCTCATCAAAACTACAAACCGCTGATCTGGACTGGGAATGGGTCGATGGTATCGAGATTCCCATTTCCAAGCAATTTGGCGATGTCTACTTTTCCAAAGCTAACGGTTTACTTGAAACACGCCATGTGTTTTTAAACGGTAATGATTTAACCGAACGTCTTTCCCAACTGAGTGATTATCAATACTTCTGTGTGGGAGAAACCGGTTTTGGCACAGGCTTGAATATTTTGACCCTGTGGCAACTCTGGCAACAGGTGCGTCCAGATAACCATAGCCATTTGCATGCTATAAGTGTAGAGAAGTTTCCCCTCAGCAAAGCAGACCTGGTTCGCGCACTGAATGTCTGGCCTGAGCTAAAGCCACTGGCCGAACAGCTGATTCAGCAATATCCCCTGCCGATTGCAGGCTGTCACCGCCTCAGTTTTCCAGAACAACGTTTCAGCATTGATTTATGGTTGGGTGATGCACAGGATATCTTCCCCGTCATCCCCAAAACACAAGCGGTCAATGCCTGGTTTCTGGATGGCTTCGCGCCTTCCTGTAACCCGGATATGTGGCAAGAAAATGTGCTGAATCACATCGTGCGTTTGTCCGAGTTCGGAACCACCTTCGCATCCTTTAGCGTGGCTGGAGTACTGAAACGCGGGCTGAAACAGCATGGCATCCAGATTAGCCGTCCACGGGGTTTTGGTCATAAACGGGAAATGCTCAAGGCAATCTGGCTGGACATTGCAGTACCTGAAACAGGCTCAATAAAGTCGGAACAGCACCCTGCCACCGAAACCGAAGCAAATACAAGCCGATTAAACACCGGACCACGCCAGATCGCGATTATTGGCGCTGGAATCGCAGGTTTAAGCTCAGCCTGGGCATTTGCTCAACGTGGTCATCAAGTCACCGTATACGAGCAAAATGAGCCGCTTGCAGGTGCTTCTGGCAATCCACTGGCGCTGCTCAATCCCAAACTATGCCCGATTGATCAGGCACCTGAACACCTGATGACCTTAAGCTGGCAACATGCGCTCAACTTTTATGCGCGTTTTAAGGCTTTTAGGCCAATTCAGGTCCAGCAATTGGCATTGAAGAATGCAGATGAATTACTGGCTTTGGCAGAACAATATCCTGAAGGTGTTTTATCAGCACAATCGGAACAGCAACAACTCCCGCATACAGACTTGCCGAGTTTGACACTACATCATGCAGGTGCAGTTTCTCCACACCAGTTACGCGACGAAATCTTACAGCATCCAAATATCAGCATAAAAACGGCCAGAATTTCCCGCCTAAATTCGCTCGAAACACATACTGAACTTTGGCAGGAGCAACAACGGATCGCCACGGCAGATCATGTTATCGTCTGTTGCGCCAAACAAAGTGCTGAACTATTTGAAAACTACCCGGTTTTAAAACCTATTCGGGGACAAGTCAGCTGGGTTGAGAATAGCCAGCAACCTTTAGCACTGGACCAGGCCTATAGTTATGGCGGCTATTGCATGCAACTGGATGCCTCACACTTGATTCTCGGTGCATCTTTTTATCCCAATCGGGATGATGCCGAAGTCTTGGCTGAAGACCATGTGCATAACCACGAACTTATCCACAATGTGTTCCCTGAATATGCACAACAGTTACCACCTATAGAGCACTGGCAAGGTCGGGCCGCTGTCCGTGCCCAAAGTCTGGATTACTTTCCGCTGGTCGGCAAAGTCCACAATCATGAGCAAAACTATAGCTTTGCAGGTTTAGGGTCGAAAGGATTCTTGTTTGCGCCACTATGTAGTGAGATTCTGGCGGCATTGATCTTGGGTGAACTGTGTCCGGTTCCACAACCGTTACTGGATAAATTGAATCCGCAACGCTTCCAGAAGAAAGTGAAAGCTAAAAAACCATATTATTCAGGTTAAGTATTTAGAGGTTTGAATCTTTATTATTTTTTGAATTTGCCAAAATACCCAAGTATTTTGGCAAATTTTTTGAGTGTTTTAAGCGCCTTGTTCCAAAGCTAAGCCTGCATCACGCGCTGCGCGTGTGCCACCCATCAATACAACATACTCACGAGAACTATCAATACCGTCTAAAAGCTCTGCTGCACGCGGTGCTTTACTACCGCCACCACACAGAATGTAAATCGGTTGATCCGCTGCCACTTGAGTCAAACTATCCGCAGTTAATTCAGCAATTGGACGATTCACCGCCCCTTTGACATGAGCCTCTGTATACGCTTTGGTATCTCGGACATCCCAAATGACTGCGCCTTCTGGGAACTCAAATGTTGTAATTTCTTGTTTACGGATCATTGTGCACTCCTTTGATGTAAACAACACTTGGCAAATGAAGAAAACCCCCTTAGCATCTCAAATATTCTTTCCCTTTGTAAAGGTCTAACTATGCCTTCTTTTGATATTGTTTCTGAATTAGAGTTATTTGAAGTCAATCATGCGGTGCAAAACACGCAAAAAGAAATTGCTACACGTTTTGACTTCCGTGGGCAGGATGTTTCAATTGAGCTAAATGAAAAAAATAAAGAAATCAAAATCTCAACTGAAAGTGATTTCCAGTGTGAACAAGTTTATACCATGCTGGAAAACCATTTCTATAAACGTAAAGTTGACGTACAGGCACTTGACCCACAAAAGGCGACCGCTTCAGGTAAAAATGTGGTGCAAGTGATCAAGCTTAAAGATGGACTTGACTCAGATACCGCAAAAAAAATTAATAAAGCCATTAAAGAAAGTGGCATCAAGGCGCAATCTTCTATCCAAGGAGACAAAATCCGTGTCACGGATAAAAAGCGCGATACTTTGCAACAAGTGATGAACTTTTTACGTGAACAACAATTTGGTCTGCCACTGCAATTTAATAACTTCAAAGATTAAGTAATAGGTTCATCATGGCAAAAGATAACCGTCTTTATAAGCTGGTTAAAACCACCTCTAAATTTCCAAAAGGCATTCGTAGCACGCTCTGGAGCAAGGCGTTTGGTCGTGTTGTTCCTATGGTCGGCACCGCCAATATCCGCTATTTGGAAGTGGATAAAGACCACGTGACTGTTCGTATTGAAAACCAGCGCAATATGCAGAACCATATTAAAGGGGTTCATGCCGCAGCGATGGCATTACTTGCAGAAACTGCGACGGGCTTTTTAACGGGTTTACATGTTCCGGATGATCGGATCGTCTTGATCAAATCATTGCATGTGGATTATTTAAAAGTCGCGCAAGGTGGTTTAACTGCGACAGCGAGCTTATCGGCAGATCAGCAAAAGTTTATTGCCGAGAATGAAAAAGGCGAGTTATTGATTCCTGTGACCGTGATTGATGATTCTGGTAATGAACCGATCCAGTGCCAGATGCTTTGGGCCTGGTTACCAAAACGTAAAAAATAATAACGGGTCTAGACTACTCCAAGTTCATCATTAGTATCAGGATACAAGCATCTCAGTTTGTGTTCTGATGCTAAAAATGAAAAAAACATTGCTTCTTCCCCATGTATTTGTCCTGCTCAATCTAGCATTTTACCCAGGTCAAGTCTTTGCTGCTGATGCCTCTTCTCGCGTTTCTGTGCCCGCAAAGCACACAAAGTCTGTAGCTGAACAAAACAAGAAAATTGTCACCGATTTTTATGAAGGTGTTTTCCTGAAACATCAGGTCAAACAATATGCGGATCGTTATATTGGGAATCAGTATATTCAGCACAATCCGAATGTACCTGATGGTAAGGCGCCTTTTGTAAACTTCTTTACGCAAAAGTTTAGTCATAATCCTCAGGCAAAGAATGTCATCAAGAAAGTGATTGCTGAAGGAGATTTAGTCGTCCTGCATGTGCATTCGACTGAAAATGACACTGACCGGGGCCGAGCGATTATAGATATATTCCGGGTTGAACATGGCAAAATTGTAGAGCACTGGGATGTGATACAGAACATTCCAGAAAACAGTAAAAATGCCAATACCATGTTCTAATCAGAGTACATATAAAAAAAGCCCAACATCATGTGGGCTTTTTATAGTTTGGGCTTAGATAAATTTTTCAATCATTGTCATCAATTGCTGGAGATATTCAGCGTCAACCTCATCAAACTGATTCAGTTCATCACTGTCAATATCCAGCACGCCGACACACTCACCATTTTTCATGATGGGTAACACAATTTCCGATTTAGAGTCAGAGCTACAGGCAATATGCCCGGGAAACTGATCCACATCAGGCACCACAATTACTTGCTTTTGTTGCCATGCTGAACCACACACACCACGACCTTTAGCAATACGGGTACAGGCAATAGGCCCCTGAAATGGACCTAATACCAGTTCATTTCCTTTCACCAGATAAAAGCCAATCCAGAACCAACCAAATTGCTGTCTGAGTGCCGCACAGATATTGGCCAGATTCGCGATCACATCAGCTTCATCTTCAACAATGGCCTGAATCTGTGGCAGGATACTTTGATATTGCTCAACCTTGTGGCCCTGTTGTAAAACCAGTTCTTCAGCCATCTGTATATTCTCGATTAAAAAATAGTGTTAAAACATCATCATCTGTTCTAGTAAGTGCAGATATTAAAACGGATCATTTAAGCTGACTGTGAAGCTAGAAAAGACTGTTTAGTTTCATCTGTAATTAAACGTTTATTTCCATTTACATCCACCGCAACAAAGGTAAATACGCCTTCGGTAATCCGTACAGGTTCACGAGAATCATCGTGACTGTTCCACACTTCGATTTGAACCTGTACCGAGCTGCTACCGACTTTTAGAATCTTGGTATAGCAGCTAATCACATTACCCACTTTTACAGGCACGAGGAAAGTCATCTGATTAATGGCAATCGTCGCACAACGGCCTTTACTAAAACGTTCAACATGAATCGCTCCAGCCAGATCCATCTGGGAAACAATCCAGCCTCCAAAAACATCACCACTCCAGTTGGTATCCGCTGGCATGGCAATATTTTGTAGAGATAAGATCCCTTCAGGATGCTTTGGGCGTTCGCTCATGTTAATTTCCTTGCTGTTGCTGTAATTGCTGATCTAGCCACTGTTGCAGTTCAGGTGCACGTAATGCGCCACTGATTCTCGCCACTTCTGTGGTTTTGTTCATGAGAACCAGAGTTGGGATACTGCGGACATTAAATGCTGCACTCAAACGTGGGTTTGCTTCCGTATCGATTTTGGCAAAAACAACGTAAGGATTTTGTTTGGCGACCTGAGCAAAATGTGGCGCCATCATTTTACATGGACCACACCATTCTGCCCATAGGTCAATCAGCACAGGCAAATCACTATTGCTAATGAAATTGCTAAAGTTTTGTTCATTTAGCTCAATCGGTTCTAAAGGCAGCAATGCTTGATGACATTGACCGCAATTTGGATGAACCGCCAGTTTTTCTTCAGGTACACGATTTTTTGCACCACATGATGCACAGACAATAATCATTTACATCACTCCGATATGTTGATGTAAAAATTCTAATTGGGTTGTGACTGCTTTTTCAAACCAAGAATCGTGATAAATATCGAAATGCTTCATTTCCCACTCATGATAGCTCACAAATGGCGCAATATTGGTGGCGGCTTCACGACTTGAGGCAATTGGAATCAAACTGTCATATTTAGCCGCAATAAATAACACAGGAATATTAATCTTGCGTACAAACTGGATCGGCCGGTAACGCATCAGATTAAAAAATACCCGTGCAGGCACCTCCCCACTCCAGTAATAATCAGGGTTTACAATCGAATGATAACCATAATAACTGTCTGAGGTCGGTAAAAAACAGAGTTTATATTGATCGACTACAGGTAAGGTTTTAGGGGCTAAGCCCATCTTGGAGCCCATATAGTCCTGACTGGAACGTTTTAATGCTTCTGGATAACGTTGTAATGGATATAGCTTGGCTGTTTCTGCCCCGTCAACATAAGGCACTTGTACCATCACTGCCTGAATATTTTTCAGATCCGTCGCCAAACTCAGTGCATAGCCACCACTGAGTGATGTACCCCACAAAATAATCCGACGGCTATCAATGGACTTACAGTTAGAGGCATATTGAATCATGCTCTTCCAGTCATCAAGCTGGGCACTGAGCGATACCAGTTCACGCGGTTTTCCGGTACTACCGCCCCAATAACGATAGTCAAACAAAATCACGGCATAGCCGGCATGGGCAAAACGCTGTGCATACTGAACCAACTTAAATTGGCGCAATCCGGCAAATCCATGCGCCATCACAATTACAGCAGGTTTAATATTGGTTTTCGGAAGATAGAAGTCGGCAGCGATGGTTTCATCACCACTCGTAACATACAACGGCTCAACTGTATAAGTATGCATGCGCGCTCCATTGCGTATCTTATTCGTTATCATCGTTTATTTAATATAGACATTTAAACCCAAGATCGAGCTTAATGCTATGATAGAGCATAAAATGTTTTGTTTGATTTTGGAGTGACAAGATGTCAGAAAATATAGGTTTTGCAGGTCAAATCGGCCCAGAGCATGTAGCTCAAGTTGTCGAAAAAGGTTTCAAATCGATTATTAATAACCGTCCTGATATGGAAGGTGGACCTGATCAGCCGACCAGTGCACAGATTGAAGAGTCTGCTCGCAGTGCAGGTCTGGATTATGTCTATCAGCCGGTAGTGGCGGGTCAGATTACTGAACTGGACGTGCGTACTTTTGCCAATCATTATAATGAACTGCCAAAACCGATTTTGATGTTCTGCCGCACAGGGAACCGTTCGAATAATTTATATCAGTTAGCCAAACAGATGGATCTGCTGGACGATTAAATTCATTACATTTCATTACCCGATCAAAATAGTTAAATCTTTCGATTTATATGAAGATGGTTCTTTTTCATAAGATGAAGAACCATGTCCAAACTAGTTATTATCCTGTTATGTCTTTTCGCTGTTTCAGCTTGTAGCTCAATGCAAGTTCGTCCGACCGCCTCAGTGAGTGTAGGAACAGCATTATAAAAAAGGAAGCGTTTTCAGCTTCCCTTTTCTTCAATTAATTTTGATTACTACAATCGACACCTTGTCCATATGGGCTAACATCAAATGGCATGCCAGCAGGATTATCCATATCTGTTTTTAAAGCAGTTAAAGCATATGGAATGTTAGAGATAACTTTACGACCAGATAATTGTGTTGTCGCGATAATATTAACTCTATGCCAATTTGCATATCTTCTTAAATAACGAATCTGGAAATCAAATTTACCCGTTGCATCAGTCGTATAAGTCACGGTCCCATCACTAGAAACAGTTGGGGCTACAAATGACGTTGGTAATTGAACAAAATCTGGCGCTGGAACTGCAACTGTAATTGGACAATAAGTATATGGCAGGACAAGTTGACGGGTTGCACTTGGCTTCGCATCTGGATTGTAAACGAAACTGCCTTTTGCATAGCTTAAATTATTAATTGACATTACTACAGGTTGAGAAGCAATTGGCTTACCATCAATATTCGTCACTTGTACAGAAACAGATTCCGTGTAGTAGGTTCCGTCTGCACTAGTTTGTAATTGTCCAGAATTACCGAAGGTGATATTTGCAATTGGTTGCTCAACTTGGGCAGCTGAGACATTTAAGGTAGTGGTCTGTTTTGACGTTACCCCATTACTATCAGTTAATGCAGCATTAATCACGATACCACTCGCAATTAAGCTAGCTGCTTGAGCAGACTTATTAGGTAATAAAATTGTGAAATTTGCATTTCCTGTTGCATCAGTCACACCCGTTGATGGGCCGTTAATCGTCACACCATTTGTTTTATAATCAGGAATACTTAAAACAACATTTTGCCCAGCAACACCACCACCATTTTTGTCTACGGCTTTTACAGTGATAACTGCATTATCGCCAGTTACAAGTAATGTTGGTTTATTAGAAGTAATATTTAAACTATATTGTGCAGTCTCAGATACTGGAGCTGAATTATCCACTACATTAAGTATAAAAGATTGAATCGTTATTTTCTTTGTCGCATCAGTAAAACTACCTTTAACCATTACTCCATTTGCAATCAAATCATTCAATTGTGCTTGGCTCAGATTTTTAGGTAATTTCACTGTGAAATTTGCATTTCCTGTACTATCGGTTACAGCAGAAGAAGCCCCATCAATAGTGACATTCGTAGAGGCTGTATCCTGGATAGATAACTGTACAGTTTGATTTGCAACACCACCACCATTTACATCAACTAACTTCAACGTAATTACTGCACTGTCACCCGAAGTAACCAATGTTGGTTTTGAACTTGTAATGATAATATGATAATTCGTCGCAACCGGAGTTTCGACTACTGGCGTATCAGTATTTCCAGAAGATGAGCCTGTACTACCATAATATCCATCTCCCCCTCCACAGTTAGCTAATAGCACTGACAAAGCCATCGCCGACAACTTTAATGTAAGTTGTTTTTTAATCATGATCATTCCTTTTTTATCCCCAATCGATTCCACAAGGAATCAGACATTTCATTATAAAAATATGTCTAATGTAACCATATTATAGATTTTGTGTAAATATAGTTTATCTTCAAGTAAAGAAGATTAAAGTGAAGCCAATCATATTATTTGATTAAACCGAGAGCTTGGTTAGATCTTTTAACAAATAAATATAAAGAATAAAAAATTAATCATGACACATCGGTAAAACATTTATCCATTCTCATTAAAATAATTACTAGATATATAAAATACAAAGCATAAAAAAACACCCCTAACCGTCAGGTTAGGGGTGTCTCGTATTTAAAAGCTGGCGATGACTTACTCTCACATGGCAAGTGCCACACTACCATCAGCGCTAAGAGGTTTCACTTCTGAGTTCGGGA
>PJTY01000151.1_pt1 | contig 50592 bp, 46 predicted proteins | sample 1512121 | NCBI WGS metagenome assembly PJTY01 (sample SAMN08177680, study PRJNA422409) | Soil metagenome, whole genome shotgun sequencing project. | isolation source: Soil enriched (2) on filter paper: alkali lignin treatment | place: USA: Madison | collected 2015-01-15 | reverse complement strand
TTCTCGTCCGGTCCGTCGATCTTGTTCGAAAGCGCCGCGCCCACCGCGATCGGCGCGCCCGCGCCGACGATGCCGTTGGCGCCCAGCATCCCCTTGTCGATATCGGCAATGTGCATGGATCCGCCCTTGCCGTTGCAGAGACCTTCCTGACTGCCCCAGATCTCCTTCATCATGCCGGTCACGTCGCAGCCCTTGGCCAGACAGTGGCCATGGCCGCGATGAGTGGAGACGATCTTGTCCCGCTCCGAAAGGTGCTCGCACACGCCCACCGCCACGGCCTCCTGACCGCAATAGAGATGCGTGAAGCCCGCGATCTCGCCGGTCTGGATTTCCTCGTGAAGGCGTTCCTCGAATTCGCGGATCAGCTTCATCTGCCGATAGGCGCGGGTCAGCGCCTCGCGGTTCAGTTGCATGCCGGCTTCCTCTCCCATTGTCGTCCGCATCGTTTTACGGTTCCTTTCAAAGGCCCAGGACGGACTTGGCGATGATGGTGCTCTGCACCTCGTTTGTCCCGCCGAAAATCGTCCAGGCCCGGCTGTTGAGATAGCGCGCGGCGGCGACTTGCGCGGCGCGCGAATGAACCGGCTCAGGCGCATTGTCGCCATAGAGCGGGCGTGAGGTTTCCAACTGCAGCCCGGCGATCCCGAACAGGTCCACCGCCAGCAGATCGATCTCCTGCCGCAAGTTGGACGCCAGCAACTTGGTGAGCGAGGTCTGCGGCCCCGGCTTGCGGCCCTTGGCGATCTCCGAGATGATCTTCAGCTCGATCATCTCCAGCGCTTCCACGCCGAGCCTTGCCTTGGCCATGCGGCGGCGCCAGTCGATGCTGTCGGCCAGAACCCCGCCGCGCCCGTCGCTTTCCGCTTTGGCGGCGGCCTCGATCTGAGCGAGGTCGTAGCCGAGCTTGGGCGCATGGCACGATCCGCCCCGCTCGTTTTCGAGCAGGAACTTGGCGATGGTCCAGCCCTCGCCCTCCGCACCGACGAGGTTCTCGACCGGTACCCGCACATCTTCGAGGAAGACCTGGTTCACCTCGTGATCGCCAGCCGTGGTCAGAATGGGGCGCACCGAAACCCCGGGGCTGGCCAGATCGATCAGCAGGAACGAGATGCCCGCCTGCTTCTTCACCTCCTGATCGGTGCGCACCAGCGTGAACATGCCGTTGGCGTGGTGGGCATGGGTGGTCCAGATCTTCGATCCGTTGACCACGTAATGGTCACCGTCTCGCGCCGCTCGCGTCTTCAGGCTAGCGAGGTCCGACCCGGCGCCCGGCTCGGAAAAGCCCTGGCACCAGTAATCCTCGCCCGAGAGGATGCGCGGCAGGTAGCGGGCCTTCTGCGCCCCGCTGCCGAACGTCCAGAGCACCGGGGCCAGTAGCTTGAGGCCCAGCACGGTGAGGTTCGGCGCACCGGCTGCGGCGCATTCCTTTTCGAAGAGGTAGCGCTGGAGCGGTGTCCAGCCGGTGCCGCCATGCTCCACTGGCCACTGATAACCCAGCCACCCCTTGGCATCGAGCACCGCGTTCCACGCCTGCCCGATATCCGGCTCCACGAAGACCGAAGGCGTGGCCGCAGCACCAGCTTTCACCGCATCGGGCAGGTTCTCGCGCAAAAAGGCGCGAACGTCTTCGCGGAAGGCGGCATCGGCAGGGGAGAGTTCAATATCCATGCGCTCTATCGTTCCAGAATCGTCACTGCGGATACGCCCGGCGCGCCATAGACGTGGCTGTACGCGGTCTTCGGCTGATGAGGCACCTGACGGCCGCCACCGTCCCCGCGCAGTTGCACGACGTTTTCGTAGACCTGCCGCAGCCCGGAAGCGCCGATCGGCTCTCCGCAGGCGAGACAACCGCCATCGGTATTGACCGGCAGCGCGCCGCCGATCTCGGTCCGCCCTTCGGCCAGCCAGTGTTCCTGATCGCCGTCGGCGCAGAAGCCGTTCTCGGCCATGTGCATGATCTCCGCGCCTGCTTCGGTATCCTGAAGCTGGGCCACATCGATGTCGCCCGGTCCGATCCCGGCGAGGCGGAAGGCGTCGGCGGACGCGATGCGGGAGGCGGTGCCGCGCGGCACGCTATCATCCGCCACCACGTCCACGCTGGGCGCGAAGACCTCGAAACTGTGCGGCGGGCGGGTACGCATGGTCGCGGCCTTGAGGCGGATCAGCGGCTTGCCGAGTTCACGCGCCCGCTTCTCGCTGGCAAGGACGAGCGCCACGCCGCCCTCGGCGGGCGAGCAGAACATGTATTTGGTGTAGGGGTCGGAGACGAGTGGCGCCGCGAGGATCTCCTCGATCGGCACCGGCTGGCGGCGCCAGGCATGCGGCGCATGGGCGCCGTTGCGAAACGCCTTTTCGGAAACGCGCGCCAGCGTCTCGGTGGAGATGCCGAACATGTGCATGTAGCGCATGATCTTCGCCGCGAAGAACTGGGTGGTGACCATGTAACCCGCCTCCCCATACCAGTCGGGCAGGTTGTACTCGCTGGGCAGCGCATTGAAGGCGCCGCGCGGATGCTTGTCGAACCCGACCGCCAGGCCAAGGTCGAACTCGCCCGACTTGATTGCCATCTGCGCGGAAAACAGCGCCGATCCGCCCGCCGCACAGCCGTTACGCACGTTGATGAACTGCACGCCGGTCAGCCCCAGCCGGTCCACCATCGTGTCCGGGTTTCCAGCCGCGTCGGAACTGCCATAGGCGAACTGGACCTGCGGCCAGTCCACCCCGGCATCGGCCAGCGCCTGCCGGACGGCGAAAACACCCTGATCGAGGCCGGACAGACCGTCGGAGCGCCCGAAGGGATGGATGCCGATGCCGACGATGCAGACGTCGCTCATGCGCGTGCTCCTTCCATCGGGGCAAAGGCCGGAATGGCCAGCGGCTCGGCCGCCTCGGGATCGAGCGGCACCTGCACGAGGCGCACGGGCATGCCGATCTTCACCGCGTCGAACGCCACGTCCACCAGCCTCGCCTCCACGATCGCTTCGCCGGGCAGTTCCACATAGGCGACGATCCACGGCGCAAAGGCTTCCGGCCCTGCATAAGGCGGCGTCTTGGGGCGATAGCGCTGCACGGTGTAGGACCAGAGCCGCCCCTCGCGCGCTAGCGGCACCGGCTCGCAGGCGTCGCCGGGAGGGCAGGGAAACACCACGCGCCCCGTTGCCCGTTCGCGACCGCCCAGCAACCGGGGCGGCGTCTCGTCGGTGAACAGGCCTTCGGCAATGGCGCGCATCGTTCTCCCCATCTCTCGGCTTTCGAGTCCGTTGATGTGAATGGTTTAAGCGCGCCCGCCCCGCCTTTGTGACTCATCAAAACGCTAGGGTAGCCAATGTGCCAGTTCGTGCGACCCATGGCGGCGGGAGAACGAACAGATGGCCAAAGCCTGGAACTACATCATCGTCGGCGCCGGTTCGGCGGGCTGCGTCATGGCCGAAAGGCTGAGCGCCGATGGCCGCACGCAAGTGCTGCTGCTGGAAGCGGGCGGCCCCAACGACAGCTTCTGGGTCACCTTGCCCAAGGGCGTGGCCAAGCTGGTCAAGAAGCCGGAACACATGTGGGCCTATCCGGTCTCCCAACCGCGCGAGGAAGGCGCCAACGAGGGCGGCGGCGAAGTCTGGATCCGGGGCAAGGGCCTTGGCGGCTCATCCTCCATCAACGGCATGATCTGGAGCCGCGGCGAACCGGCGGACTACGACGCCTGGGAGAGCGACGCGGGCGCCGCCGGCTGGAACGGCGCCAGCATGACGGCGGCATTCCTCGAACTGGAAGACCACGCCGCCGGGGCTTCGCCGATGCGCGGCAGCGGCGGCCTCGTCCATGTCGATCCGGCGTGTTTCAAGTATCCGCTGGCCGAGCGCATGATCGAATCCGGCGAGGCGCTGGGACTGAAGCGCGTGGACGACCTCAACGCCGCAATCGGCCCGCGCGTCGGCTATTACAGCCAAAATATCCGGGGCGGGCGGCGCGAATCCTCGGCACGGACTTATCTGGCGGCGGCACGTGGAAGGCCGAACCTGACGGTCGTGACCGGCGCGCTGGCGGAGCGGATCGTCTTCGACGGCACCCGCGCCGTGGGCATCGACGCCGTGGTGAACGGCCAACCGCAACATTTCGCCTGCTGCGGCGAGATCGTGGTGAGCGCGGGCGCGATGGAAAGTCCGCTGCTGCTCCAGCGTTCCGGCATCGGCGATACAGCGCGGCTGAAGACGGCAGGCATCGCCCCGCTGGTCCATTCACCCGACGTGGGGGAGAGGATGATCGAACACCTGTCGATCTCGCTTCCCTACCGGCTGGAGCATGGCCGCGGCACCAACCGCAGCTTCTTCGGCGTGGGGGCCGCCATGGCCATGCTGCGCTATCTGCTGCGCCATGACGGCGTGCTGGCAACCGGGCCGTTCGAAGTCGGCGCGTTCTGCAACGTCGCCCATCCCGACGGGCGCACGGACGCGCAGTTCTATCTTGGCGGCTACACCTTCAAGGTCGGCGACGACAAGGACCCGGTCCCGCTCGACAAGATCGATCCGCGCCCCGGCGTGACCATCTACGGCCAGCTCCTACGCCTCACCAGCGAGAGCGCGGTGCGGGCTACAGGTCCGAGCAGCGGCAATCCGGCGGATATCCGCCACAATTTCCTGACAACCGAGCACGACCGACGCTCCGCTATCGCACTGGTGCGCAAGATGCGCGCCTTCATGGCCGAGGCGCCGCTGGGGCAGATGGTCGGCGCGGAACTGGTGCCCGGCGCGGAAATCGACAGCGACGCGGCCATTCTCTCCGCTTTCCGCCACCTGTCGAGCTGCGGCCTCCACGCCATCCGCTCCTGCCGCATGGGCAGCGATCCGGCCGCCGTGGTCGATCCGCGCCTGCGGGTGAACGGCGTCACCGGCGTGCGGGTGGCGGATTGCTCGGTGATGCCCGGCCACGTGACCGGCAACACCAATGCCCCCGCCATGGCACTGGGCCTGAGGGGGGCGAAACTGATGCTGGAGGACCGGATTACGTTCTGATGCGGTCCATCAGTTGTGCAGCGAGATATAGCCCAACTGCGCGGCCTTGAAGACCGTCTGGCTGCGGTTCACCGCGTTCAGCTTGGTCGCGGCGTTGTGGATGTGGAACCGCACCGTCGCGCGGCTGCGCGACATGATCATGCTGATTTCCAGATCGGTCTTGCCGATCGCCGCCCAGCGCAGGCACTCGACCTCTCGTTTCGACAGGCGTGATTCCGGCGGCAGCGCCTGGGTCGAACCCATCACCTGCACATAAGTGGCGATGAAGGTGCGGGCGTAGAGCCCTAGCGCGTCCGACAGGCGCAGGAAATCCTCCGAAAGATCGGTGCGCTCCTTGTCCAGCGGGTTGAAGCTCACGGCGCCGATCTGGCCGAACGGGAGGTGCACCGGCACGGCAATGCAGGCCCGCGTCATCGCGCGCTGTTCGAAATTGGCGATGTCGATCGACTGGAGATAGGAATTCGGCTCGCGCGTGTGAAAGCCCTGCGCATTGGCCCAGAACGGCTGTCCTTCGAAACGGCAGGCCGTGGTCAGCGGAGAATCGAGCGCAATGCGCGAATTGCGCCACCACACACGTTCGTCATCGCCCCAGCCGAACACTTCGATGGCCAGCACCTTGCCCTCTCCATCCACCGGCGTACGCTTGTCGGCAATGTCGTGCGCAGGCGCGGCGCGGTAGCCGAGGTCCATGGCGATCTTGTGCAGGGCCTCTGCCGCCGGTCGGATATCCGCCGGGGAAGCCACGCGCACGGCGTCTATGTTTTCCTGTGACAACAGCGACATGTTTTTCCTCTCTTGGCCCGGAGCGTAACGCGTCCCGCCGGGGTGCACAATTGCCCGAAAGCCGAAAAACGCTGCTCCCAGCCTAGCCTTTTGCCCAGCGGAGATGGTCCCACGGCAGGTGCTACATCCGCCCACGGCAGGTGCTGCATTCATGTGACAGACGGGAGAGGCATGTGAATTTCGATCTCAGCGAAGACGAGGAAATGCTCCAGGCGCTGACCGAGCGCTTCGTCACCAACACATACGATCACACCACCCGCCGCCTGTTTCTGGCGGAACCAAACGGTTTTTCGGGCAAGAACTGGGCCTTGCTGGGCGAACTGGGCCTGATCGCCGCCCCGTTTCCCGAGGAACTGGGCGGCCTCAGCCTGGATGCCACCGGCATCGCCACGATATTCGAGGCACTCGGGCGCGGCATGGTGGTGGAGCCGCTGGCCGAAGCCTCGGTGCTGGCCGGAAGCCTGTTCGCGCGGACCGCGCCTGAGAAACTGCGGGACGAATGGCTGGACGGGCTGCTCACCGGCGAAAGGCGCCTCGCCCTCGCCCATGCCGAAGCGAAAGCACGGGACGGGCTGACGTGGGTGGAAACCGCTGCCTTGCCCGAGAACGGCGGCTATCGGCTGGAGGGTGCGAAGCCCTACGCCGTCGCCGGTGGCGGCGCGGACGGCTATCTCGTCTCCGCCCGCCTGTCCGGCATGCCCGCGGATACGGAGGGCGTGGCGCTGTTCCTCATCCCCGCAGACACACCCGGCCTGTGCCGCCGCGAATGGCCGTTGGCGGACGGGTCTATTGCCGCCTCGCTCGTTCTTGAGGGTGTCTCCGTGCCCGAAAGCCACCGGCTCGACGGCGACCTCGCCGCGATCGAGGAGGCGCAGCAGGTCGCCGCGCTGGCCCGCTGCGCCGAAGCGCTCGGCATCATGGAGCGCCTGTTCCACGACACGCTGGACTATCTGCGCACGCGCGACCAGTTCGGCGCGGCGCTCGGCTCGTTCCAGGCGATCCAGCACCGCATGGTCGCGCAATATGCCGCCATCGAGCAGAGCCGGGCGCTGCTGAACCTGGCCCTGGTCTCCTGGGGCGGCGACCGCTTTGCCGAGGCGGTGAGCGGCGCGCGGGCCTGGATCAGCGAGGCCTCGATCGCGCTGGCACACGAGATGGTGCAGTTCCACGGCGGCATGGGCGTGACCGACGAACTGGCCATCGGCGCGGGTCACAAGCGCCTTCTGGTGCTTTCCCGCTGGCCGGAGGGGCCGGAGGCGGCGCTGGATCGCTATGCAAGGTTGTTGAATTGAAAGGCAGAAGGAAGGGCCGGCCAGCTCACGGCCCGGCCCCTTCTCATCTTCCGTCACCCTGAACTTGTTTCAGGGTCTATCGTGCGGCGTAACTGGAGGCCTCAGGTTTTCTGCGCCGCGCCTTCGGTTTGCGGATCAAGCCACTGCGCTGCCGTCCAGATGGACCCTGAAACAAGTTCAGGGTGACGAGTATGGGAAGGGCAGCGTATTCCGCTACTCCTCCCGCTGCTTGATCCAGCCGATACCCCGGCGCAGCAACTCGTAGAACACCGGCAGGTCCCAGGCACAGCGGTCCACCGTCGGCCACCAATCGAGCATCGGTTGCAGGTCGTAATGGCCCCGACAATGGCCGAGCGTGTTATAGAGCACCGCGCCCTTGCCGTGCCGCTTGATGTACATCACCGGATGCGTGCCGATGGCGTCGGCCGCCTCCACGAAGCCGGTGCCCTCCTCGCTGCATTCGGTCTCCAGCAACACGTGCAGGTCGCCGTGGCATTCCATGTGGTAGAGTTCGTCGGTCGTATCGAACGGCTCGATCCCCTCCACCAGAGGATGACCGGGATCGGCCACCGTCACGGTATAGGGCGCGATCGGCGGGTGGCTGACGAACTGGCTGCCCAACAGGTCCATGAACAACGGCGCCCAGCGCGGCGCGTCCCAGAGTCCGTTCTCCAGCAGGCGCAGCACCGAATTGGTGCCGTGAAGCGCATACCAGCGCCCACCGGCCGAAAGCCAGTCGCGCAGCACCTCCTGCGCCGCCAGTGAGGGCGTGACGTCGCAGGTATACGTGATCAGCACCGAGGCCGAGCGGATCGCGTCGAGATTCTCGTAATCCTCGAACACGCGGGTCCGTACCGAAGGATCCTCGGCCAGCAGCTTCAGCAATTCCAGCCGGGCAAAGTCCATGTCGTGCCAGACCCCGCCGCAGATCAGCACGCAGTCGATGCGCGGCGGGCGGCTTTCGGCGGTTTCGCTCATGTGGTCAGGCCATCCCTTCGGGCACGGTCTGGCCCAGTTCGCCGTCGATGTACTTCATCAGCGTATCCTGGAACTGGCGGATGCGGATTTCCTGATAGTTGCCGAGGTTCACCTTGCCGGTCTTCGAGGCATGGAGTCCCTCCTGCACGAAAGGCAGGTTGTCCATGTCCTGTTCGAACACGTCGCCCAGAATGCCCAGTTCCGGCGCCTCGGTCCATTTCTGGTCCAGCCGCAGCATCTTCAGCGGCGCCCCGCGCGGGATCGGCTGGCCCTTGGGAATGCGCGCCAGCACGCGCACTTCCATCACGCAAGTGTCCGGCGTCTTTCCGGGCAGCCAGTTGTAGACGATGTTCGGCATGTAGCCGCCCCAGGGCGCGAAGTTGGGGAAGACGTTGTAGACCAGCGCGTCCAGCAGTTCAGCATCGGTCGCTTCGGCATGGTCGTAGCCGGTGCTCTCGGTATAGGCCGCGCGCATCGCCGCACCCAATGCGGCACGGGCGGTGACGCCTTCGGGAACCCGGATCGCCATCGGATTGGCCGAAGCCTCGCCCTCGTAATTGTCGCCGGAGCGGCCGTTGTACTTGATGAACTCGTCGACGATCCACTGCTCTCCCTGACCCTGCTCGATATGCGGGCTCATCACGCCGAAGGGGACGAGGTTGACGTTTACGTTGTCGCCCCAGGTCCAGTAGGCGGCGTTGGAATCGCCGGTGAAGGGCAGCAGCTGCGGGTGGGTGACGATGGTGTGCCAGGCCTCCATGAAAGCCTCCATCACCACTTTCCAGTTGGCCGGCACTTCCTTAGCCACGCGCATGACGCTGGCGCATTCCTCGTGCCGCCAGCGCTTGAAGTGCTCGGGCAGCGGCGCCAGGAATTCCTCAAGGCTGGGACCGCCCTTCTCCTCGCGGATGAAGACGTAGCCTGCCCAGCGGTCCACTTCGGCCTCGGGCAGATCGAGGTTCTGTTCGGCCAGATGCGGGAAGTCCCACTGGCAGGGCATGGAATCGAAGCTGCCGTCCTTCTTCCAGGCAAAGCCGTGGAACGGGCAGACGAACTTGTCCGCATGGCCTTCCTCGGTCCGCAGCTTGCGCCCGCGATGGAGGCAGACGTTGTGCATGGCGCGGATCGAGCCATCGTCCTGACGACTGACGAGATAGGATCGCCCAGCGTTCTCATAGACGATGAAGTCGCCCGGATCGGGCAGGTCTTCCTCCCGCGCGACGAACTGCCAGACGTAGGGCCACATCCGCTCCCGCTCCAGCTTCGCGAATTCGGCGCTGGTGTAGCGGGTGGCGGGGATCGGGTCGGACCCGCGATAGGTGTAGCTCTCCTGCGTCAGGATCGCGGGGGGAGTGCGCGAATCCCGCGCCATGAGTTCGGCCCAGCTGATGCCCTCGCTGCGGTCTTCTCCCAGCGCAGAGCCCAATTCGGGGTCACGTTCGGCCATTGCTCCAAGGTCTCCCAACCTGTTTCGTTTTTCCCTGTTTGGGGCATGTCTGGACCGATGGGAAGGTGAAGTCACCTTGCTCAAATCATAGGTTGCCCCCCGGCGAAGATCGGCCATGTTCGAAGCAACGAATAAGACGGGAGAATGCCGTGAAGCGGCTTGAAGGCAAGGTGGCGCTGGTCACCGGAGGCACGTCCGGCATCGGCGCGGGTGCGGTGCGGCGGCTCTGCGCGGAAGGCGCGCACGTCGTGTTCACCGGCTCCAACCGCGGTGCCGCGGACGAAGTATGCGCCGCCACCGGTGCCGCATTCGTCAGCCACAACGTCCGCGACGGTGCCGCATGGGATGCGCTTTCCGCCCGGATCGCCGCCGACTACGGTCGGCTGGACTTCGCCTTCGCCAATGCCGGGACCGAGCACGGCGACGGCAGCGTGGAGGATATCACGCTGGACGGCTGGGAAAACGTCATCGGCGTCAACCAGACCGGCGCGATGCTCACCGTGCAGCACGCAATGCGGCTGATGGCCCGCAACCCGGACGGGGCGGCGGGGTCGATCCTCGTCAACTCCTCCATGAACGCGCACCGGGCGATGGGCAATTTCGTGGCCTATTCGGTGTCCAAGGCGGCCGTCGTCGCGCTGGTGAAATCGGCGGCCGTGCATGCGGGCAATCGCAAGTACCGCATTCGCGTCAATGCGATCCTGCCCGGCGTGGTGGAGACCGCGCTGATCCGCAACCTGATCGAGACTTCGGGCGATCCTGCGGCCACGCGCGCCGCCTACGAAGGCCTGTCGCCGTTCGGCCGCATGGCGCGCGTGGAGGAGATCGCCGGGCTGGTGGCGTGGTTCGCCTCGGACGAATCGCAGTTCGTCTCGGGCAGCGAATACGTGATCGACGGGGCAACCACGGCAGGGATGATGGGCGTATGAGCGACCTGGGTTCGCAGCGACTGAAGGGCCGCGTGGCGCTGGTTTCGGGCGGCCTGCGCGGCATCGGCCTGGCCTGCGTGGAGCGCTTTCTGGCCGAAGGCGCGGAAGTGGTGCTGACCGACCTCGAGGCGGAGGACAGCCCACTGGTGGGCGATACGCTGGGGCGACTGGGACAGGCGGCCAGCTATGTGCGCGCCAATGTCACCAATGAAGACGATTGGGCGGCTACGCTCGATGCCGTAACCAGGCGGCACGGCAAACTGCACATCCTCGTCAACAACGCCGGGATCGATCTGACCGGTCCGGTCGCCGAAACTTCGCTGGAAGGCTGGAGGCGGATCATGAGCATCAACGTGGACGGCGTGTTCCTGGGCGTGCGGACGTTCGTACCGCTGATGGCGGCGAGCGGGGCGGACGTGACGGGCGGCGCCTCGATCATCAATGTCAGTTCGATCATGGGCCTCGTCGGCATGAGCGAGGTTTCCGGTTACAACGCCAGCAAGGGCGCGGTGCGGCTGTTCACCAAGTCGATCGCGCTGGAATTCGCCGAGAAGAAGATGCCGATCCGCGCCAATTCGCTGCATCCGGGCTTCGTGATGACGCCGCTGCTGAAGGACGGCTTCCAGCGCTGGGTCGACAAGGGCGTCGCCGAAAAGCCGCAAGACTTGGTGGACCTGATGTCGAGCAGGACGCCGATCGGCCGCCTTGCCGATCCGTCCGAACTGGCGAGCGCGGTGTTCTTCCTTGCCTCAAGCGACAGTTCCTACATGACCGGTGCGGAACTGGTCGTGGACGGCGGCTGGACTGCCCAGTGACTTTCCCAGTGACCTTCAAGACCGGAGAAGCATAGCCATGACCGCCCCCTCGCCCGGCGCCCTTCCCGACACCATCGCCGTCGTCACCGGCGCCGCAGGCGGCATCGGGCGCGAGATCGTGAAGGCCATGAAGGCCGCCGGTGCCACCGTGATCGCCACCGACCTCAAGGACACAGCACAAGTCGAAGGCGCCGATCACTATCTGAAGCACGACGTCACCAGCGAGGCCGACTGGCGCGCGGTGGAGGCGCTGGTTCGGGAAAGCTACGGCAGGCTCGACGTGCTGGTGAACAACGCCGGTTTCTCGATCGTCACCAAGTTCGAGGATACGCCGCTTTCCGAATTCCACCGGGTCAACGCCATCAACCTCGATTCCGCCATCATCGGCACGCAAGTCCTGCTGGACTTGCTCAAGGCCGGGGGCAAGGCGCGCAAGGGCGGGGCTTCGGTGATCAACTTCTCCAGCGTCGGCGGTCTGCGCGGGGCGGCGTTCAACGCAGCCTATTGCGTCAGCAAGGCGGCGATCAAGATGCTGTCCAAGTGCCTCGGCGCCGAATTCGCGGCGCTGAAGTACAATATCCGGGTCAATTCGGTGCATCCCGGCGGGATCGAGACGCCGATGCTGGCCTCGATCATGGACCGCTACGTCGAACTCGGCGCCTCGCCCTCGCGAGAGGCTTCGCTGGCGGCGATGAACACCACGCACCCGATCGGCCGGCTCGGCCAGCCGGAGGAAATGGCAGGCGGCGTGGTGTTCCTTGCCAGCGAGGCATCCAGTTTCATGACCTGCGACGAACTCGTGATGGACGGAGGGTTCAGCCAGGTCTGATGTTTAGACGGCCCTGAAGAGGCCATCGGGAGAGAGACAATGACCAATACGGCATACGATCTCGTCGTGCTCGGTTCGGGCGCGGCGGGGCTGACGGCTGCGCTGACGGCGGCCGAGCATGGCGCGAAAGTTCTCGTGGTGGAAAAGGGCACGAAGCTGGGCGGCACTTCGGCCTGGTCCGGCGGGCAGATCTGGATTCCCTGCAACCCGCACCAGAAGGCTTTCGGCAAGGAAGACAGCCGCGACAAGGCGCTGACCTACCTCGCGTCCATGTCCAACGGGCTGATCGAGCCGCAGATGGCGGAGGCCTATATCGACGGCGGCGTCGAGATGGTGGCCTTCCTGGAAGACCGCACGCCGGTGAAGTTCATGGTCGTGCCCGATTTTCCCGACTACCACCCCGAACAGCCCGGCGCGGCATCGCGCGGGGGTCGCACGCTGGAATGCGCGGTCTATCCTTATGGCGAGCTGGGCGAATGGCGCGACCGGGTGGAAGTCTCCCCCTATTACTGGCCGCACGTCTACTTCACCGTAGGCGAAACCTCGCTGGCGCAGGCCGTGCCCGATCCGCTGGACCCGGCCGAAGCGAAGCGCCGCGCCGACAATGACGAGCGCGGACTGGGCCATGCCCTCGTCGGCCGCCTGCTGCGCGGCTGTCTGGACCGGGGCGTGGAATTCCTGCTGGGCACCGGCGGCAAGGACCTGCGGATCGAACAGGGCATCACCCAGGGCGTGGAACTGGACGACGGCACCGTGATCGACGCGCCCAACGTGGTGCTGGCGACCGGCGGCTTCGAACACAACGAAGCCTTCAAGACCGCCTTCCTGCGCGGCCCCCTGACCTCCCCCGTCTCGATCCGCACCAATACCGGCGACGGCCTGCGCATGGCGATGAAGGCCGGGGCCATGCTCTCCTCCATGCGGGAGGCGTGGTGGATGCCGGTGGTAGAAGCGCCGCTCAACGAGATGGGCCGGATGCTCTTCACCGGCGAGCGAACGCTGCCCGGCACGATCATGGTCAACCGCACGGGCAAGCGCTTCACCAACGAGGCTGCCAACTACAACGCCTTCGGCGCTGCATTCCATGTGCAGGACCTCAATTCCTGCTCCTGGGCCAATCTTCCGGCCTGGTGCCTGTTCAACCAGGCCTTCTACGACAAGTGGGGCTTCCTCGACACGCAGCTGATCGGCGTCGGCGACGGCGCGCATAAACGCGAACCCGCTGACTGGATCGCGCGCGGCGATACCCTCGCCGAACTCGCCGACAAGCTGGGCATCCCGGAAGGTGCGCTGGAAGCGACGGTCGAGCGCTGGAACGCCATGGTAGATGCAGGCAAGGACGAGGACTTCGGCCGGGGCGACAGCTACTACGACCTCTACTGGGGCGATCCCGACAACAAGGGCCGCAAGGAAGCCACCCTCGGCAAGATCGAGGGCGGGCCGTACTACGCCGCCGAGGTCAAGTCCGGCGCGCTGGGCACCAAGGGCGGCCCGAAGACCGACACGCTGGGCCGCGTGCTCGATGTGGACCTGAGGCCGATCGAGGGCCTCTATGCGGCGGGCAACGCCATGGGTTCGATGATGGGCATGACCTACGGCGGCGGCGGCGGCACGCTGGGGCCGGGCATGGTCTTCGGCTACCTCGCGGGCAGGCACGCAGCGCAGCGCAATGTCGGCGCGGAAAGCACGGTAGCGGCATGAGCGAGCCGCGTCCCGAAATTCTGCCCGGCATCCTCGGCGTCCATCACATCGGCGTCTCGGTGCCCGATCTGGCCAAGGCGCGGCACTTCTACCTAGATATCCTGGGCGCCGTGGAAGAAGTGGAGCCGCTGCAATGGGCAGACAATCCCTTCATCGACGAGATCGTCGGCCTGGAAGGCAGCGCGGCGGAGCAATTCTTCTGCCGCCTGGGCAACGTGCAGATCGAATGCTTCGAGTACTCTGCCCCGAAGCAGAAGCAGCCGCAGGACCCGCGCCGGGGCGTCAACGAATACGGCTACACGCATATCGCCCTGCAAGTGCAGGACCTCGCCGCCGTTCACGAACGCATCGTCGCCGCGGGCCTGCCCGTCCACGCCCCGCCCGAACTCGCTACGATCACCACCGACGCCGACGGCAGCAAGCACGGCTATGCGGGCACGTATTGCCGGGACTATTTCGGCAACGTCTTCGAAATTCTGGAAATCCACGAGACGCCGCTGATCCGGCCGATCACCTGAAAGGACCTCACCGATGCGCATCATCGTGGCGGGAACGCTCCGCTTTGCCGGAGACGATGCCCTTTGCTCCGAAATCATCCGGGGCGGGAGCGAACACATCGCCTCCAGCCGCGAGGAACAGGGCTGCACCGCCTATAACTGGGCGGTCGATCCGCTCGATCCCGGTGTGATCCATGTCTACGAGGAGTGGGACAGCGAACGCGATCTGCTCAGCCACTTCGCGCATTCCTCCTATGCGGCGATGCGCGATCATCTCGGCCGCTACGAACTGACCGGCTTTGCCGTGCAGGTCTATTCCGTCGCCGGGATCGAGCCGGTCTATGACGAGCAGGGTCAGGCGCGGGAGGAGATTTTCGGGGTGACGCTGTAGGTCGCCCCCTCACCCTTCCGGCGGAATGAGAAAGTCCATGGTGTAGTGCGCGGCCTTCCAGCCCGCCGCCGTCCGCACGACATCGAAGTAATAGCGCCCGTGGACCGTCACCCCGCCGCCCGCCTTGTACCGGGCCATCCCTGTCACATAAGCGCGGATCGAGGCCCGGTCCCCGGCATAGGCGGTAATCGCGAAGTTGCTCAGGTAATGCGCCTGCGCCGCCATCGCCGCGAACGTATCCTCGAAGAAGCGGCGGATCGCGGCATGGCCCTCCAGCTTCGAGAAGCCGATGCCCGAAAGGTCGAACACAGCATCCTCGACGAAAAGCGCGAGCAGCCCGTCGACGTCGTGGAGACCATCCAGCCCGTGGGCATAGGCCACGAGCAGGTCCTGGATCGCCAGCCGATCCTCGACGGGGCAGGAATTCACCCCTGCACCATGTCGTTCAGCAGTTCATGGAATCGTTGCACGCGCTTTTCCTGACCCGGCAGGATGCAGCCCTTGAACCCGCGCGAATTGAGGCCCTGCTGCTGGCTCGTCCCGATCGACAGGTCCTGGTCCGCCACGAAACCCACCGAAACACCGTCTCCATAGACCGAATGCCGGGCAACGGCATCGTGGCGCAGCGGCACCGTACCAAGCGGCGTCTCCACCTCGCGCATCCCCGCGATCGGCGGATAGAGGCACCAGTGCTGGAACACGCACTTCTCGGGATCGGTGGGGTGCGGCTCGGTGCGCAGGACCTGCAACTGCTCCGGGCTCATGGTGAGTGTGAGGTTGGGGAACAGCGTGCAGTGGAAATAGTCCACCAGCTGCTGGTCGCTCATCTCCGCGTAGTTGGCGAAGCCCCGCTCCGGCCCGAGGCGGCGCTTCGCCTCGATCACCGCTGCGCGAAGGTCCCCGGTATGGCCCGCATACTCGGCCGGATCGATGCCCCAGGCGCGCGCGATCTGGTCGAGCGGAGCGGGGACCTCGGTGGTGTGATAGTCGGCGCGGGTGGTGGCCTGGTGCCCCTTCATCCACATCGAGTTGTGGCCCGAGGGATACATCTCGAACAAGGTGTCCGGCAGTCCATCGTTGATGAAAGTCGCCAGTTCCGGATGGATCGTCGGCAGGTGGTAGCTCTCGTTGAAATTGTCGCGGATGATCTTCCAGTTGAACTCGCAATCCGCCGAGAGATTGAGCACGCGCACCCAGTTGTCGATGCCGTAACCGGCCAGACGCTCCGGGAACGGCGAGAGCCATTCGTGCAGCGGGGCGACGTCATCGTCCATGCACCAGAACACGAACGGTCCCCAGGTCTCGCAGCGCAGTTCGGACAGGTGGACTTTGCCGCAGGGACTGCCACCCTCGAAATCGTCCGGGTCCTGCACCTTGATGAGGGTGCCGCCCAAGTCGTAAGTCCAGTTGTGATAGCCGCAGGTGATGCGCGGCACGCTGGTGACATCGGCCAGGATCAGCCGGTTTCCGCGATGCGGGCAGGAATTGTAGAAGGCGCGGATGGAATCGTCCTCCTGCCGCACCATGATCACCGATTCCTTGGCGAAATTGTGCCGGATCACGTCGCCCGGCTCCTCCAGGTCGGCCAGCACCCCGCCGAGATGCCAGACCTTGGGCCAGAGGTTCTTCATCTCGCCTGCCATCCACTCCTTCGAGATGTAGCGGTCGGCCGTGATCGGATCGCCGCGCACCGGCGGGTCGAATTCCTGCGAGTAGCGGGAAACCTTGCTCTGGAGGTTCATGAACGTGCTCCTATCTGGCTGGGATCCGCACCAAGTCGACCGCCGCGCACGACGCCGGGATTGGCGGCAAAGAAATCGAGCGAGCCGGGATCGTCCTTGACCCAGTCGGTCACAAGCAGGCGCGAGGTGATGCGCCACTCGCCGTCCCGGCAGGCATATTCGTCGAGATAGCGCCCGGCGACGAACAGGTCCCGCACCCCGCCCGCCTCGTCGGTCACGCCGTGCCAGGCCTGGAAATAGGCTTCGCCCCGCGCGGTATCTCCGGAAATCTCGATGCGGTGCTGGCCGAGCAGGTGATGGCTCGCCGTCATCGTGCCGAGGAAGTCCTGACAGAAGGCGACGAATTCGTCTGCCGTGCCCTTCATCAGCCCGCAATCCACCACGGCATCGTCGTGGAACGCCTGACGCTGAAGCGCCGCGTCGAGCCTGTCCAGCCCACGCATGTAGCGATGGGCGGCCTCGGCAATGTCGCGCCGCGCGGCAAGATCGCGCAGTTCGGCCGCGATATCGAAATCTGTCGCCGCTTGCGGCTCGCCCATGTCCTGCCTCTCCGCCGCCGATCCTCGAACACCGGCGTGCTGTTATCGGCCTCTTTATGGAACGCCCCCGCCCGCGATCTCACCTGCGACTAAGGCTAGGACGGAAGATCCGGGCGCCAAAAGCGCCGCTTTCGTAGAATCTTACAGCAAGTGTACGTTGATCGACCGCGCTGCGACGGGCATGAAGGCAGGACTCTGGCAAAGGGGAATGCGATGCGGAAGATTCTCGTGGGCTGTCTGGCTCTTGCAGTTCCCTTTGGCGTGATGCCCATTGCCGCGAATGCGCAGGAAGCGCCGATCTCGCCCACCGCGCCGAGCGCACAGGGCGATCTCTCCGTCACGATCTACAACGGCGACGTCGCGCTGGTGCAGGATGTCCGGCAACTCGACCTAGGGAATGGCCGGGTGCGCCAGAACTTCCCGGACGTCAGCGCCCAGATCCGGCCGGAAACGGTGTCGCTCACCGTCCCCGATGCCGCCATCGTGGAGCAGAATTTCGACTTCGACCTGCTCAGCCCCTCCAGCCTGATGGAAAAGGCCGTGGGAGAAACGATCACGCTGATCCGCACCAATCCCGCCACCGGCGCGGAAACCCGCGAGCGTGCGAAAGTGCTGGCGGTGAACGGCGGCGTCGTGCTGGATATCGGCGGCCGCATCGAAGTGCTCCGCGACGACGGCCTGCCGGTCCGCGCGGTGTTCGACAAAGTGCCGGAATCGCTGCGTGCCCGCCCGACCCTCTCGGTCACTCTGGCCAGCACCCGCGCGGGCACGCGCCCGGCGACGCTTTCCTACCTCAGCAGCGGCCTCGGCTGGAGCGCGGACTATGTCGCCCTGTTCGACGACAAGAGCGACAAGCTGGACGTGCAGGGCTGGATCACGCTGACCAATACCAGCGGCACGACCTTCACCAATGCCCGGACCTTGCTCGTCGCCGGGGACGTGGGCAGCAACGACGACGGCAATTCCTATATGCCGCGCCCGCGTCGCGCCACGCGCATGCAGCCGGGCACCGAAACCGCGGGCCGCGAACAGCTTGGCGACTTCTATCTCTACCCGCTCGCCGAACGCACCACGATCGCCGACAAGCAGACCAAGCAGGTCAGCTTCCTCGATGCCAAGGGCGTGGCGGCCAGCGCCGGTTATCGCTTCGAGAACGGCTGGCTCGGCAGCGCGGACCAGAGCCGCAGTGCCCAGAGCGTGCTGCGCTTCGCCAATTCCGGCGCCGCCGGGCTGGGCGACGCGCTTCCGGCGGGCACCGTGCGCGTCTATATCCGCGACGCGCGCGGCCAGCCGCAGTTCACCGGCGAGAACCGGATCGAGCATACCCCGCAAGGTTCGGGAATCGCCCTGCCGACCGGCGATGCCTTCGACGTGAAAGTGCAGCCCACCGTGGTCGCCCGCACGAAGCTGAGCGACCAGCGCTGGCGCACCCAGATGCGCTACCGCCTGACCAATGCGCGCGGCCGCGCCGTCACCGTCGAACTGGTGCAGAGCGGTCTCGACTGGACCGATACCCGCGTGACCGAGGAAAACCGCAAGAGCGAGCGGCAAAGCGCCGGCTCTGCGGTCTGGCAGGTGCCGGTCCCGGCCAATGGAGAGGCGGTCGTCACCGCCACTTTCGACACGCGCTACTGATGCTTCGGCGGCTCTGCCTGGCGGCGCTCTTGGCGGCGCTCCTCCCCGGCCCCGTCGGTGCCGCCGGAGAAGAGCGCCTCGTCACCTCCCCGTCGCCGGACAAAGTGGCGCTCACCGTCTACCGCGCGCCTTATGGCCGGGGGCCGCTGAACCTGCGCTATCTCGGCGGCTTCGCGATGGTGACGGAAACCCGCAAGATCCGCCTGCCGCGCGGCCGTGCGGTGCTGCGCTTCGAAGGCGTGGCGGAGGGGATCATCCCCGTCAGCGCCGTGATCGAGGGCCTGCCCGGCGGCACGATCGAGAAGAACCGAGACGCCCGCCTGCTCTCGCCCGCCTCGCTTGTCGACGGCACGCTGGGACGGCAGGTCACGGTAACGCGGACCGACAAGGCCACCGGCCGCACGGTCAGCGAAGAGGCGACCGTGGTGGCCGGACCATCCCCGGGCGTCGTGCTCCAGACGCAGGCGGGGATCGAGACCCTGCGCTGCTCCGGCCTGCCCGAGAAAATCACCTACCACGGCGTACCTGCGGGGCTTTCCAGCAAGCCGGTGCTCAGTGTCGTCACCGAAAGCCCAGCGTCGCGCACCGTCACCGTGCGCCTGAGCTATATCGCCTCGGGCTTCGACTGGCGCGCGAGCTATGTCGCCACCCAATCCGCCGATGGCCGCTCGCTCGATCTCTTCGCCTGGCTGACGCTGGCGAACAACAATCCGCAGGCTTTCGCCGACGCCGAAGTGAATGCCGTGGCGGGGCGGCTCAACCGGATCGACACGCCTGCCCTGCGCACGGCGGTCTCGCAGCTTCGTCTCGTTTGCTATCCGCTGGGCACGACCACCTCGGATTTACGCGTGCAGGAAATGGCCCAAGCCGCCGGGGAAATCACGCTGACGGCCAACAGAAGTTTCCGTGCACCTCCGCCATTGGCCATAGCGCCCGCACCTGCAGCACCTCCACCCCCACCTCCCCCGCCGCCCGAAAACCTCGGTGATCTCAAGCTCTACCGCGTGCCGGAGCGCGTGACGGTAAGTCCGCGTGGCCAGAAGCAGGTCGCCCTGCTCGCCCGCAGCACAGTGCCGTTCGAGCGGCGCTATCGCCGCGCGGTCTATCCCGGCCAGCAACTCGACAATGCCCCCAGCGCTATCGTGCTCGTCCTGCGCAACAAGAGTGACGCCGGTCTGGGCCTCGCGCTTCCCGCCGGCAGCACCGCGCTCTATGCGGAGGGAACGGGTAAGAGCCGCCAGTTGCTGGGTCTCGGTTCCCTTACCGACCGTGCCGAGGGCGAAAACTTCCGCCTTGCGGCCGGAACCAGCACCCAGGTGCTCGTCTCGCAGCGGATGCTGTCGCAAAAAGAGGCCGCGCTGAGCGTGACCAACGCCAACCCCTTCGCCGTCGCCATCGACGTGCCGATCGGTTCCGCCGGTCAGGAAATCAACGCGGACGACCGGATGCTGGAGCGCGTGGACGGCGTGGCTACCTGGTCCGTGACATTGCCGCCGGGCGGCACCGCCGAACTGCGCTATCGATTCTGATCCCTCGGCAAGCTCAGGCCTCGCCGAGATGGATCGCCAGCCATACCGTCGGGTCGGCGGTATAAGTCACCCGGTGCGCCATGCCCGCCGGGATCAGCAGCGCCTCGCCGGTCCCGAGCCGGCGCAGGCCCACGCCGTCCAGATCCAGTTCCGCCTCGCCCGCCAGCACCAGGACCCACTCGTCCCAGTCCTGCACATAAGGCCGGTCCGGCGGCGTCGTGTGGCCATGCGACTCGATCCGCTCGATCCGCACGCCCGGACGAAGCAGCAGATCGTCGAAGCGCTCGCCGTCGAGCGGGCCGGAAAGGAGCGGCAGGAGGCTGAGTACGTCGGTCATGTCCGGCGAGAGGTCTAGCGCGCTCCCCCACGCCTGACAACGCGCGCAACGCGTTGCAGCCATTCCGGATGATCCGCCCTCCAGACCGCGCAATTCCATGTACGCCGTTGATGCGGCGTGATATCGTCGGTTCCTGCCGACCATTCGGCCATGGTGGAGGATCGTCATGAAGGCATTGCTTGCCCTGGCTTCGATCACGCTTCTGTCCGCCTGCGCCGCGACCCACCCGATAGAGACGCATCTGGCTTCGACCGCCACGGATTTCGCGGATGCGCAGACCGTCACCGTGACATTGTCCAACTTCCGCTTCACGCCGCAGGATATCGCGCTCGTCGCCGGAAAACCGGTCATTCTGGTGCTGGACGATACCGCCACCGGCGGCCACGACTTCACCGCGCCGGAATTCTTCGCCGCCGCCACGATCGCGCCGCAGGACGCCGCCCTCGTGGCCGGAGGACAGATCGCGCTTGCCGGCGGGCAACAGGTCTCGCTCCATCTCGTTCCGGCCGCGGGCAACTACAAGCTGGTCTGCACCCATTTCGGCCATGCCGCACTGGGTATGACCGGCAGCATCAAGGTTCACTGAAACAGGGGGAAATGCACGGCATGACGGTCTCCACGGATGCGATACTGGACGTGATAGCGGAGGAATCCGGCCTCGATACCGCCGCCCTGCGCCCGGATGCGACCTTCGAACAGCTCGACATCGGCTCGCTCGACGTGGCGAGCACGCTCTTCGCCATAGAAGACAAGTTCGGCGTGGCGATCGATCCCGATCAGCTGAACCCCGCCTCGACGATCGCCGAATTCGTGAACCTCGTGCGGCAACTGGCGCCTTCATGAGCCGAAAGGTCGTCCTGACCGGCTTCGGTTGCGTCAGCGGCCTGGGGATCGGCCTTGCGGAAACATGGCGGAAGATGGCGCAGGGCGAGGGCGCGATACGCCCGTTGTTGCGTGAGGCGCCGCCAGACCACCCCGCACGGCGCATCGACGGCCCCGCCGCCTGGGTCGACGCAGAGGCCTGCCGGGCTGCACTCGCCGCCGAGGACCTGCGCCCGATGGGGCAGCTCGATCCGCTCTCCCTCTATGCGCTGACGGCAGGCCTGGAAGCGGTCGAGGCGGCCGGGTTGCGCGGCCACGCGTCGCTGGAGCGCCGCACCGCGATCCTCGTCGGCTGCGGCAGCGGCGGCAATGCGACGATCGACCAGGCTTTCGAGCGGCTCTACGCCCGCGAACTGGCGAAAGTTCACCCTCAGACGATCCCTTCCTCGATGATTTCCGCCCCGGCCAGCCACCTCGCGCTGCTGCTCGGCTGCCACGGCCCGACGTTCGTGATCTCCAGCGCCTGCGCCTCCTCCGCCCATGCCCTGGGCGAGGCGATGCACATGATCCGTTCCGGACGGGTGGACGTGGCGCTGGCGGGCGGCAGTGAAGCCTGCCTGACGCTGGGGTCGTGGGTCGCCTGGAACTCGGTCGGCGTCATGGCCGAGGACACCTGCCGTCCCTTCTCGCAGGGGCGCAAGGGGATGGTGCTGGGCGAAGGCGCGGCGATGGTCGTGCTGGAAAGCGAGGAACACGCGAGGGCACGCGGAGCGAAAGTGCTCGGCGAACTGGCGGGATACGGCTGCAGCAGCGATGCCGCCGACATGACCGCTCCCGATCTGCACGGCATCACCGCCGCCATCCGCACGGCCCATGAGGATGCGGGCGTCGCGCCCGAGGAACCGGCGCTGATCTCCACCCACGGCACCGGCACCCGGATCAACGATCCGGTCGAGGCCGCCGCGCTGCAAGCGGTCTATGGCCCCGCCTTGCCCGGTCATACGGTGATCGCCACCAAGTCCGCCCACGGCCACCTGATCGGCGCGACTGCCGCCATGGAGTTCGTCATCGGCATGGAAGCCCTCGCGCGCGGCGTGGCACCGCCGGTGCTGAACCATCTCGGCGTCGATCCGGCGTGCGACTTGCCCCTTGCGCTCCGGCCCGAGCCGATCGACCACCGGGTGCTCGTCTCCAACAGCTTCGCTTTCGGGGGCCTCAACGCCGTGCTCGTCGGCAGGATCGCGCCATGACCGCAACCGCACACATCAACGCCATCGGCACGGCGGTGCCGCCGCATCAGGTCCACGACGCCTTCGTCGCCTTCGTCCGCGCCGGTCTGCAAGACCCCGCCCATGCGCGCCTGTTCGACCGCATGGTGGCGCGCTCCGGGATCGAGCGACGCTTCTCGTTCATCGAACCAGAAGTGCTGCCGGACGGCCGCATCACCGATCGCGACCGTTTCTATGGGCTGGGCGACTGGCCTTCGACCGCCGAGCGCATGGCCCGCTACGAGCGCGATGCTCCGGCGCTGGCGCTGAAAGCGGTCCGCGCGCTCAGCCCCGACATCGCCGCCGAGGGCGTGACTCACCTCGTCCTTGCCTCCTGCACCGGCTTCGTCGCGCCGGGGCTGGACCAGATTCTGGTGGCCGAGGCGGGTCTCGATCCCGGCGTCGAGCGGACCGTCGTAGGCTTCATGGGCTGCTATGCGGCGGTCAATGCCCTGCGCCTCGCCCACCACATGGTCCGCTCCGAACCGGCCGCGCGGGTGCTGGTGGTCAATCTCGAACTCTGCACGATCCACTTCCAGCGCACGCAGGACCTGGAGAAGCTGCTGTCGATGCTGCTGTTCGGAGACGGCGCCGCCGCTGCGCTCGTCACTGCCGAACCAAGGGGCATCGCGCTCTCCGATTTCCGCGCCGCCGCCATTCCCGGCTCGGGCGAGGCGATCACGTGGCGGATCGGCGACCAGGGCTTCGACATGCATCTCGACGGTCAGGTGCCGAGCCTCATCGCCCATGCCCTGCGGGCCGAGAGCAGCCGTAACGACGACCGGGGGATCTTTCGCGGCCTGTCTCCGGCGGACTACGATCTCTGGGCGGTCCATGCCGGAGGGCGCACGATCCTCGACGCGGTGGACCGCGCGCTGGAGCTGTCCACCGACGCGCTGCATCCCTCGCGAGAGGTACTGCGCCGCTTCGGCAACATGTCCTCGGCCACGCTGATGTTCGTGCTGGCAGCGATGATGGAGGAGCATGCGGGGGTAAAGGGCCGGAACGGCATGGCCATGGCTTTCGGCCCCGGCCTCGCGGCGGAAACCTTCCGCTTCAGGCTGGTCTAGGCGCCATGCCCGACTTTCGCCGCCGCTCCCACGAACCGGAATGGATGGACGACGACGCGGTGACCGCGCAGGAATTCGCCGCCTGCATCGAGGATCTCGCGAAAGTGAACACCCTCACGCTGGCGAGACCGCCCACGCTGGCCTTTCTGGACCGGGCTTTCGCCGCGACCCCGCCGGAGCGAAGGCTCACGGTTGTCGATGTCGGCTTCGGCGCGGGCGACATGCTGCGTGCGCTCGCCCACCGGGCGCGGAAACGGGGCCGCGCGGTGCGGCTCATCGGCTTCGACATCAATCCGCGCAGCGCCCCCGTCGCCCGCCGCCTGACACCGCCGGAACTGGAGATCGACTATCGCACCGGCGACGCCTTCGCGATGGCGCCGGACGAGCCGGTAGATCTCGTGGTGAGTTCGCTGGTCACGCATCACATGTCCGATGCCGGGATCGTGGAATTCCTGCAATGGATGGAGCGCAAGGCCGCGCTCGGCTGGTTCGTCAACGACCTGCACCGCCACCGCTTCGCCTACCACGGCTTTACACTGCTCTCGGCGGCGATGCGCTGGCACCCTTTCGTGCGCCACGACGGCCCACTCTCCATCGCCCGTGCCTTTCGCCGCGACGACTGGGACGTCCTGCTCGCCCGCGCCGACCTGCTCGATATCGCCCAGGTCCACTGGCGCTTCCCGTTCCGCTACTGCGTGGAGCGGACGAAGTGGTAGCCCCGGTGGCGATACTGGGCGGCGGCCTTGCCGGGGCTTCCGCCGCACTCCGGCTGGCCCGCGCCGGGATCGCCGCAACCCTGTTCGAACGGCAGGCCGCCGCCCACCACAAGGTCTGCGGCGAATTCCTCTCGGTAGAGGCCCAGCGCGATCTTCGCGACATGGCCTTCGAGCCGCTGCGCCTGGGGGCCGTGCCGATCGACCGGGTGCGGATCGTCAGCGGGCGAAAGAGCGCGGAATCCGCCCTTCCCTTCACCGCGCTGGGGATCAGCCGGGACGTGCTGGACGAGGCCCTGCTCGATGCCGCCGCCGCTGCCGGAGCCACGATCCGGCGCGGCGTGCGGGTCACGGCCATCGAGGATCACGGCATCCGGACCGGCGAAGGCGGCTTCCCGGCCGAAACCCTGTTCCTCGCCACCGGCAAGCACGACTTGCGCGGCGTCGCCCGGCCGGATGCACGGGAACGGGGGGCGCATCTCGGCTTCAAGATGCATTGGCGCATTTCGGCCAGGCAGGACGAGGAACTTGGTTCCGCCGTCGAACTCGTGCTGTTCGACGGCGGCTATCTGGGAATCCAGCGCGTGGCGGCGCGGGTCATGAACTTTTGCGTGCTGGTCCGGCGAGACCGTTTCTGCGGCTCCTGGACCGGCCTGCTGGAAGACCTCGCGCGCGACGATCATGTCGCGCGGCGGCTGGACGGCGCGCACGAACTGCTGGCCCGCCCCGCCTCCATTGCCGGTCTCCCCTATGGCTATGTCCATCGCCCTAGGGACGACCGCAAGGGCCTGTTCCGCCTCGGCGACCAGGCCGCGCTCACCGCGCCGCTCACCGGAGACGGCATGGCCATAGCCTTGCGTAGCGCAGCGCTGGCGGTCGATTGCTTTCGCTCCGGCCTTGCTCCGGCCGACTATACCCGCCTGCTCCACCGCGAGATCGGCGGGCAAGTGCGCAAGGCCATGCTGCTTCACCGCTGCGTCGGCCTCCCGGTCCTGCCCATGGCACTCGGCCTGCTCGGAACATGGCCGTCACTGCTGGGACGTCTGGCGGCGGCGACACGGCTGCCGCGAACCGAAGAGGCAGCCTGACCGAATGAGCAGGTCAGGCGATACCACGCCTCTGCTAGGCTTGCTGGCCAAGGGCTTGCGCGATCTGTAGACCCATAACCCGCAAAGCATGAAAAAGGAACAGCGATGGCGAACGTGGCAATCACCGGAGCGGGGCGCGGCATCGCGCTCGAACTCGTCAAGCTGCATCTGGCCAAGGGAGACCGCGTCTTCGCCCTCCTGCGCAGCCCAGACGGCGCCGAGGCGCTGAAGCGTCTTGCCGACGGCTCGGGCGGGCTGGTGACGCTCCACGCCATGGACGTCGCCGACGATGCCTCGGTCAAGGCGGGCGCTGCGGACACCGGCACGGCGGCGATCGACGTGCTCTACAATGTCGCGGGCGTTTCCGGCAACACGGGCTCTGAACTGGAAAGCGCCGACTTCGCGGACTGGCTCGATGTGTTCAACATCAACGTCAACGGCCCGATGCGCGTGTTCCAGGCCTTCCTACCGCGCCTGAAGCCCGGCGCGAAAGTCGTCAGCTTCGGCAGCCAGGTGGGCGCCTCGACATGGCCCTACGCGGGCTACGAAGTCTATTCGGCCTCGAAGGCGGCCCTGCACCGGCTCATGCTTTCCGTCGCGCTCGGCACGAAGGACCGTGGTATCATCGCGATCAGCGTGCATCCGGGCTGGGTCCAGACCGACATGGGCGGGGCGCAGGCCGATCTCACGCCGCAGGAAAGCGCCGAGGGCATCGCCGCGCTGACGAGCAGGCTGACGCCGGAAATGTCAGGCGGGTTCTACAAGTGGAACGGCGAACCCCACGCCTGGTAGCGAAAGGTCACGCCAGCGTGTCCAGCCAGCCGCGCGTGGCATCGAGCACCGCCTTGGCGCGCAGCACCGGGTGGCTGAACGCCTCGCGCAGCGCGGCGGAGCGCAGCTCGATGGACAGCGGCACCTCCGGCGGCAGGGCTTCCAGCAGTGCCGCAAGCGGCAGCGCGCCTGCCCCGCACTGCTCGCGCAAGTCCACGGCATCGGCAATCACCGCAGCAAAATCGGCCGGGTCGGGCCGCAAGGCCCGGGCGTCACAGAACTGGGCGTAGGGCAGCAAGGCGGGATCGATTGCCGACACTTCGGCCACCGTAGTGCCGGACCGGTCGACATGGATCGGATCGATCAGCAATGCCGCCAGCGGATGGTCAACCTGCCCGATCACGGCCAGCGCCTGCTTCAGGTTCCGCACTTCGGTGAAAATGCCGAACTCCAGCGCCACGCGCATCCCCGAACCTTCGGCATGGCGGCAGAGCGCGGAAAGCCTGTCGGCCGTGACGCCGTGATCGGGGTGGGAGGAAACGCACAGCACATTCGCCGCGCCCAGTTCCGCGCCCACGTCGATCACCTTGCGATGATCGTCCAGCGCGGAATCGGGCTTGATCCAGACCACCTCAACATCCAGCACCGGTATTCCGGTGCGGGCCAGCGCCGCGCGGGTATCGCGGGTGTGCTGAGCGGTCCATTCCGCCGGATCGATCCAGAGGCCGACCGCGTCGAACCCCGTCGCCGCACCGGTCTCCACCACGTCCACCGCGCCGAATTCGGGCAACACGCCCGAGGCGAGCGAGAGCTTGCGCGCCATCCCCTTACAATCCCCTTACATCTGCGGTTCGGGCAGCGAGGCATCGTCCTGCAGATACCAGTTCAGCCATTCGTGGAAGTACTGGTTGCCCCTTTCGTTGCGACCGAAAGTCAGCTCGTCATGCGCCCCGGATTCGAGGCCTTTCTGGATCTCCAGCCCGATGACGTAATCCTCCTGATAGGTCACGTCGCGGAAGAAGTTCATCGCCGCTTCCGCCTTCTCGCGGTCAGCCTCGTCCCGCACCGGATCGCGGCGCAGGTAGTTCAGCACGGTGCGGTTGCGATCCGGTGTCGGCCCCGGGAAAAGCTGCGCGACCTGGGTGATTTCCGGCGCGATGAAGATCGAGACGTTGGGGAAGAAGATGCGCACGAAATCGTAGCCGTAGTTCTCCTTGAGCCCCCATTCCTCGCGCGGCACTTCCTTCAGTTGATCGGCGATCGAGTGCTGCGGAAAGCCGATGCGGATGTTCGGACCGAAACCCTCGTAATGGGTGCAGTTGGACGGCGTGCGCGGAAAGATCGTCTCCGGGTGGAGCGACTGGAAGTGATAGCCTTCCAGATAGCCGTCGAAGGCGATCTTCCAGTTCGCCCCCTCGATCGTGCGGTTGCCGAGGTAGGTCCAGTCCGCGAAGTCCAGCGCGTCGAAATCCTCCAGGAAGCCGCGGAAATGGTTGTCGAGGTCCATTGGCGCATTGGGCGTCAGGCAGACGAAGATCATGCCGCTGCGCTCTTCGCAGGGAAGCTGGCGCAGGCCCATCTCGGCCTTGTCCACCTGCCCGAAGGTGCTCGCCTCCGAAATGCCGAGCAGGCGGCCGTCCGTCGCATAGGTCCAGGCGTGATACTTGCAGGTGAAGCGCGCGCAATTGCCATGTCCCTCCGCCGCGACAGGCGCGCCGCGGTGAGAACATACGTTGAGGAAAGCGCGGACCTGCCCCTGCTTGTCGCGGGTGATCAGCACCGGCAGCCCGACGGCTTCCATCGCCTTGTAATCGCCGGGATTGGGCATTTCCGCGGTGAAGGCCAGCATCAGCGGCACGCGCTTGAACACCAGCTCCATCTCGGCGTTGAACTGGTCCTTGTCGGTATAGCTCGCGGTGGGGACCTTGAACGTCCGGTCCGTCTGGAAAGTCTTCTTGTTCTCGACGTAATCGAGCATGATCTCGGCGACGTCGCCAATCTGCTTTACGCGGTCCACTCGGTCCTCTCCCGCATCGTTATCGCCAACGATCCTGTGCTCCTGCGCGAGTGGCGGCAACCTGCGCAAGGTGATAGGTCAGCGCAAAAGGCTTGGCACTTTGGCCAGTTGGCCGCGATCTTCGGCAAGGGCAGTCATCGGCGATGATGGAGAGGAAAGACAGCCCCTGGGCATGGCTTGAAACGCCCCCGCCGCATCTCGCCGCCTATGCCGGAACCGGCGCGTGGGACGAACGCACGATCGCGCGGCAGGCAGAGGCTCTGGCCGAGGCCGATCCCGATTTCGTGGCGCTGATCGACGGCGATGTTTCCGTCACCCGCGCCCAGGCGCTGGTCGATGCGGAAGCGCTGTCGGCGGCGCTGTACGCGCGGGGACTGCGGCCGGGCGACGTGCTGGCGTTTCAGGTGCCGAACTGGCGTGAAGCGATGGTCATCAACCTGGCCGCCGCGATGTCCGGCCTTGTCGTCAATCCGATCGTGCCGATCTACCGCGACCACGAAGTCACCCAAATGCTCGCCGATTGCCGCGCCGCCGCGCTGTTCGTCCCCGCCGCGTTCCGCAAATTCGACTATGCCGCGATGGCCGCACGCATAGCCGCCGACCTGCCGAGCCTGCGCCACGTCTTCACCGTGCGCGGAAACGGCGCCGACGACTATGCCGCGCTGGTCGCGGAAGGGCGCGGCACCCACTTCGCCCGGCCCATGGTCGACCCGCTGGGCGTGAAGATGGTGCTCTACACCTCCGGCACGACGGGCAGGCCCAAGGGCGTGCTGCACAGCCATGTCTCCATCGCGCGCATCCTGCGGGAAAGCGCTGCGCACTGGGGCCTTGCCCCCGGAGAGGCAACGCTGATGCCCTCCCCGGTCACCCATGTCTCCGGCTATGCCAACGGGCTGGAGGCGCCGTTCATCTGCGGCACGCGCACGGTGTTGATGGAAAGCTGGAACGCCGACGAAGCGCTGGCGCTGATCGACCGGCACGCGCTGGTCGGCACGGTGGCAGCGACGCCGTTTCTGGTCGAACTGGCGGCGGCGGCCCGCGCGGCGGGCAATCCGCTGCCCTCGTTCCGCTTCTTCGCCTGCGGCGGCGCGGCGGTTCCGGCCGACCTCATTCCCGCCGCCAACGCCGCCTTCGCCCGGTGCCGCGCCTTCCGCGTGTTCGGGGCATCCGAAGTGCCGCTCGTCACTTTCGGTTGGCCGCGGGATGAGACGCTTGCCGCCGCCACCGACGGCGAGGTGGTCGATTACGAGGTGCGGATCGTCGACGGCGAGGACCGCGATCTGCCGGACGGCCAGGAAGGCGAAATCCTCGCACGCGGCCCCGGCATGTTGCTGGGCTACGCCGACGCCGCCCAGACGCGCGAAGCGATCACGGCGGACGGATTCTTCCGCACCGGCGACCTTGGCGTGCGCTCCGCCGAAGGGGCGATAACGGTGACCGGCCGCAAGAAGGACCTGATCATCCGGGGCGGCGAGAACATCTCCGCCAAGGAGATCGAGGACGTGCTCCACGGCCACCCCCTCGTGCGCGAGGCAGCGGTGGTCGCCATGCCCCATGCGCGGCTGGGCGAAGGTGTCTGCGCCTATGTCATTGCGATCGGGCCGGTTTCGGGCGAAGACCTTTGCGCGCACGTCGCCGCAAGCGGGCTGGCGCGCCAGAAGATCCCGGAACGCTTCGAATTCCGCGACGAGTTTCCGCGCACCGCCTCCGGGAAGGTGCGCAAGGACCTGCTGCGGGAGGACGTGAAAGGGCTGCTCGTTCCGTGAGGGACGGGAGAGCGCTTCGACGGCGTAACGCCGCTTACTTCCCCATCGCCGCCATGACCGCCGCGTCGATTTCGCTCTTCATCGGATTGCGCCGCAAGGTCAGCCCGCCATTCACCTGCAGGTTCTCGCCGGTCATGAAGCATTCGTCGCTGGCCAGCCAGGCGGCAGCGGCAGCGATGTCGTCCGACGTGCCGATGCGGCCCAGCGGGTAGCCGGCCATGAACGCGTCGAACAGCCCCGGCACCTGCCTGGCATCCGCCGTCATCGGCGTATCGGTCAATCCCGGCGAGATCGAATTGGCGCGTACCCCCTCGCGCCCGAACTCGTTGGCGATACAGCGGATCACGTGATCGGTGCCCGCCTTCGTGCCCATGTAGGCAGCGTGATCGTCCAGCATGATCGTCGCCGTGGCGGAGCTGATCTGGATGATCGAGCCGCCCTGTCCGCCCCGGCTGCGCGCCATGCGGCGCAGCATCGACTGGAAGAAGTGGAACGGCCCGACATACTGCAACATCGTCATCGCCATCACGTCCGCGTGCGTGGTATCCAGGAACGGCTTCAACAGCCCCCAACCGGTGGCGTTGAGGGCAATATCGATGCCGCCCAGCTTTGCGGCAGCCGCTTCGGCCAAGGCCTCGACGCTGCCCTCGTCGGTCAGGTCGCAAGTCGCCCATTCGCAGCCGTTCTGCGCGGCGAAGTCGGCCAGAACCGCCTCCTTGCGGCCCGAAACCAGCACGCGCGCGCCTTCCGCCAGAAAGCGGCGGGCGATGTGCTGGCCCATATTGTCCACGCTGCTCGCGCCCAGAATCACGGCGCGCTTGCCCTGCAGTCGTCCCATCGTCCTCTCCCGTGTTATCCCTATCGCCTACCACGCTGCGGACACGCTCGTTCCTGACCAAAATAGGAGTGGCCCCCGGCCCTTCGAGCGGCGACAACCCCCACGGAAAACAACGCGCGAAGGCAGAGGAACAGGCAGCCATGGATCTTGGACTGAAGGGCAGGAAAGTCATTCTCACCGGCGGCAGCCGCGGCATCGGCCGCGCCGCGCTGGAAGTCTTCGCCGCAGAAGGCTGCGACATCGCGTTCTTCTCGCGCAATGCCGAGCAAGTGGCCGAAACCGTGGAGTCGCTGGCGCGCCACGGCGGCATCGTGATCGGCGAGGCGCTCGACATGCTGGACCACGGCGCTTACGTCGAATGGCTGAAATCCGCCGCCGACAGGCTGGGCGGCTGCGACGTCTTCGTCCCCGGCGCCAGCGCCTCCGGGTCCGGCGCGACCGGCGACTGGGAAGCCTGCTTCGCCGCCGACATCAAGGGCACGGTGCTAGGCTGCGAGACCTTGCAGCCCTACCTCGAAAAATCCGGGTCCGGCGCGATCGTCATCATGGCCTCCACGGCGGGCACCGAGACTTTCATCGTGCCCCAGGCCTTCAACGCCATGAAGGCCGCGCTGATCGCCTATTCGGGCCAGCTCAGCCAGATGGTCGGCCCCATGGGCATCCGCGTGAACTGCGTGTCGCCCGGTCCGATCAAGTTCCCCGGCGGCAACTGGGAAGCGATCGGCCAGGCCATGCCCGAACTCTACCAGGCCACCGAAGCCGCCTTTGCGCTCGGCCGCTGGGGCGGGCCGGAGGAAGTGGCACGCACCATCGTGTTCCTCGCCAGCGCGGCCTCCTCCTACACGACCGGCACCAATGTCGTCGTCGACGGAGGCTATACCAAGCGCGTGCAGTTCTGATCTTCGACCGTACCTCCTGACGGTCCTGGCGGCGGTTCCTCTGGCGAGGACCGCCGCTTTTTTTATGCGGTCGCCGCGACCAACCGCCCCCCCTACCGAGGCCTGTACCTGTGCAAATTGTCAGTTCGGGTATCGCTCGAATTCGTAGCATAGTGACGCAGTAAAGTCGGCTACACGAATAGTCGGGGAGAGGGAGGAAACCATGGCATCCGCACGTCGTCGCGGAGCGTTGCTTGTCGCACTTTCGACAAGCGCGCTCACTTGCATCATTTCTCCGGCCAATGCCCAGAGCGAGGCGCCCGTACCGGCCCCCGCCCCGCAACAGGCCACGATCGATACCACGGAAATCATCGTCACTGCCCGCAGACGTTCGGAAACGCTGCAATCCACGCCCGTCGCCATTACTGCCGTCAACACGGCGATGCTGGAAAACAAGGCCGCCGTGAACATCGGCGACTTGCAGGGCACGGCACCGGGCCTGCTCATCACCCAGCAGAATTCGGGCGCACAGGCAGCCAACATCTCGATCCGCGGCCTGACCTATGCCGATATCGAGAAGTCCCAGACGCCGACCGTGGGCGTCGTGGTCGACGGCGTGACCATCGGCACCAATACCGGCCAGCTCCAGGACGCCTTCGACATCGCCCAGATCGAAGTGCTGCGCGGCCCGCAAGGCACGCTGTTCGGCGCCAATACCATCGGCGGCGTCATCAACATCACCCGCACCAAGCCGACCATGGAACCCGGCGTGAAGGCCGAGTTCACCTATGGCCGCTGGAACACCTGGGCGGGCAAGGCCATCATCAACTACGGCGACGGCGAGACCTGGGGCATCAAGGGCTGGTACTTCCACAACGAGTCCGACGGCTTCTACCACAACGCCATCCGCAATACCCGCGCGGGCGGCAGCAAGGGCGACAGCTACGGCGCCAGCCTGCTGTTCGAGCCGACGGGATCGGGCTTCGACGCCCAGCTCAGCGTCGAGAACGTGGTCCAGAGCTTCGAGCCGGTGGTCAGCAATCTGACGAACAGCACCGAGATGTTCTGCGGCCTGATCCCGGCCAACGAGTGCAACCGCAACAACACCACCGACCTCTACACGGTGTTCACGCTTCCGGCGCGGAGCAAGTACCGCGCCCCCAACGCCACCTTGCAGATGAACTACGATGCGGGCCCGGTGAAGCTCAGTTCCATCACCGGCTGGCGGCACAGCACGGAAAAGCAGACCCAGGACTTCGACGGATCGTCGACCGACCTCTACTACGTCGATCGCCGCCAGAAATACACGCAGTGGAGCCAGGAACTGCGCGCCGCCGGAAATCTCTTCACCGGCTTCGACTATGTCGTAGGCGCCTACTACTTCCACTCGAAGTACGACCTCACCCAGTGGACGCGCTTCTTCGGCTTCGATCCGTCGGTACCGCCGATGGAGTTCGACCAGAACCCGCAGACCAATGTGGGCAAGACCACCAGTTACGCCTTCTTCGGAGACTTCAACTGGGCCTTCGCCGACAAGTGGCGCCTTTCGTTCGGCGGCCGCTGGTCGCATGACAACAAGAAGCTGACCAACAGCTTCGCGCAGGCCGGGCTGATCGGCTCGGGCGATGCGAACTTCACCAAGTTCACCCCCAAGGTCGGCATCGACTATCGCCCGAACAGCGACGTGATGCTCTACGCCAGCTGGTCGCGCGGCTACCGCTCCGGCGGTTTCAGCCCCCGCGCCGCCACGGCCGATACCGCCAGCACGCCGTTCCAGCCCGAAACCGTGGATGCCTACGAAATCGGTGCCAAGCTGGCGGCCTTCAACCGCAAGCTGGAGATCAACCTCGCCGGCTACATCTCCGACTACAAGGACATGCAGCAGAACCTGACCGTGCCCGGCGGCCCGCTCGGCAACCAGACGATCACCGGCAACGTGCCGGGCGGCGCGATCATCAAGGGCATCGAGATGGACGCCACGCTGCGCGTGACCCCGCAGCTGACGATCACCGCCTCGTCCGCCTACATGAAGTCGCACTTCCGCAACTTCGTGACCGACGGCGCCTATGGCACCCTGATCGTGCCCTTCGACTATTCGGCGAACCGGCTGATCTATGCCCCCAGGTTCACCGGCTCGGTCAATGCGGACTACACCGTGCCGACCAGCTTCGGCAAAGTCGTGGCAACCGCCGGATGGCGCCACATCAGCCCTTACGACGAGCAGATCTCGCAGGCCTCGCTGACGCCGGTGACGGACGGTTCCGGCACCGTCACCGGGGTCGTGGTGAACGGCAACGATCCGCGCGTGCGCACCACCACGCAGGATCTCGTCGATGCCAGCCTGACGGTGAACTTCGATATCGGCGACAAGGAGGCTTACGTGCGCCTGTTCGGTCGCAATCTCCTCAACGAGAAGACGACCACGCATGCCTTCACCGTCGCCGGGCTGTTCTCGTTCGGCATGGCGCTCGAACCGCGTACTTACGGCGCCACGGTCGGCGTGAAGTTCTAAACGAAGAAGGGTTGAGAAGCATGGGTCGTCTGGAAGGCAAGATCACGCTGGTTACCGGCGCCGGGAACGAACGCGGGCTGGGCGCTGCCACCGCACGGCGCTTTGCGGAGGAAGGCGCCTTCGTCTACCTGACGGACCTCGATGCGGGCGGCGCCGAAAGCGTCGCCGCCGCGATCCGCGAGGCAGGCGGCCAGGCCGAGGCGCTGGCGCAGGACGTCACCAGCGAGGCAGGCTGGGAAGACCTGTTCCAGGCGATCGAGAAGGGCCATGGCCGGATCGACGTGCTGGTGAACAATGCCGGTATCGCCGTGCTCAAGCCGCTGACCGTGCTTTCGCTTGCCGACTGGGAAAAGCAGAACAAGGTCAATCTCGACAGCGTGTTCCTCGGCACGCGCCGGGCAGTGGAGCTGATGCGCAAGACCGGCGGCGGCGGGTCGATCGTCAACCTGTCTTCGATCGGCGGGCTGGTCGGCGTGCCGATGTGCGGGGCTTATGGCGCGGCCAAGGGCGGGGTGCGGATCTTCTCCAAGGTCGTGGCGATGGAATGCGCGGCGGAGGGCATCCGCTGCAATTCCGTCCATCCCGGCATGATCGAAACCGCCATGCAGGACGTCGCCCGCAGCGACAATCCGGAAGGCTTCAAGGAGATCGTCGCCTCGATCCCGATGAAGCGCATGGGGCATCCGCTCGACATCGCCAACATGATCCTGTTCCTCGCCAGCGACGAGGCGAACTACATCACCGGCGGAGAATTCGTGGTGGACGGCGGCGTGACCGCGATGTGAGCGGCAATCGTCGTCCCGGGGCGCCGAACCCGGGACGACGGCCCCTTCAAGCCACCCGCACCACCACTTTGCCGATATTCTTCCCCGTCAGCATCCGCTCGTAAGCATCAAGCACGTTCTCGATCCCCTGCGTCTCGTCGAACCGCATCGCGAGCTTCCCCGCATCGAGCCACCCGCGCAGGACCGGCAGGAATTCCGCGCCGCGTTCGAGGAAGTCGGGAATGAAGAACCCCTCCACCCTGAGCCGCCGCATCAGGATCTGATCGAAGCGCGCAGGCCCCGGCATCGGAGCATCGCTGTCATAGCCCGCCACCATGCCGCAGATCGCAACGCGGCCATAGTGCGCCATGTTCGGCAGCACCGCGTCGAGGATCGGCCCGCCGACATTGTCGAAGAACGCCCCGATCCCGCCCTCGCAAGCGGCCAACCGCGCCTCGACATCCTCGCTGCGATAGTCGATCGCCATGTCCACGCCGAGATTTTCGCGCAAGTAGCGGCACTTCTCCGCCCCGCCCGCGATGCCGACGACCCTCGCGCCAAGATTGCGCCCGACCTGACAGGCCAGGCTCCCCGTCGCCCCCGCCGCTGCGGAGACCGCCAGCCACTCCCCCGGCCGTACCGCTGCGACTTCCTTCACGCCGACATAGGCCGTCCAGGCATTCATCCCCAGCGCGCCGAAATGCTGGCGCGGATCGGACAGGCTATCATCCACCGCCTCCAGCCCGGCGAGCGCGGGCAGGACCACCGCCTGCTCGGCCCACTGCCCGAAACCGCGCACCAGAGTGCCGACCGGAAAGGCCGGATCGCGCGTCTCGCTGACCCGGCCGAGCACCAGCCCGACCATCTTCGCGCCGAGCGGCAGCGGCGGCTGGTAGCCGTCGGTGCGCGGGCTCATCCACATGCGGGTGCCGGCATCCATCGAAAGCCACTCGGTCGCGATGCGGACTTCGCCCTCGCCGAGCGGTGCCGGAACTTCCTCGCAAAGGCTGAGAAAACGGGCGAAATCGGTATTGCCTTCGGGATGGCGATCGAGCCGCCAGAAACGGTTGCCGGTCAAATGAGGTCTCCCAGTGAGAACCCAAGGTCACCCGCCCGCACCCCCTCGCCACCTGACCAAACAGCTAGGGCTATCCGTTTGCACAGGCCTTCGCCCGCCCCCGAAGTTCTACCAAGGCAGGAACAAAGAAAACATGCGGGAGGCCCTGAAATGCGATTCTCGAAATCCGCCCTGCTCACGTCGACCATGCTGACGATGACGCTCCTGTCCCTCCCCGCAGCCGCGCAGGAAGCGGCGGCGCCGCTCCCCCAGGAACAGCCTCCGCAAGACGAGGCAGCGACCGGCGGCATCAAGGAAATCATCGTCACCGCCCGCAAGCGGCAGGAAACCGCGCAGGACGTGCCCGTCGCCGTCACCGCCATTTCCGCCGAGCAGATCGCCTCGCGCGACATCACCAGCGTCGAGAAGATCGCCGCGATCGCACCGCAGTTCAACGTCGGCCGCGCCTCCAACGGTTCCGGGGCCCAGCTCACCTTGCGCGGCATCGGCTCGTCCTCCACCTCGATCGGCATCGAGCAGTCGGTCGCGGTCGTCGTGGACGGCGCCTATTATGGCCAGGGGCGGGTGATCCAGGAAGGCTTCTTCGACCTCGCCCGCGTCGAAGTGCTGAAAGGTCCGCAGGCGCTGTTCTTCGGCAAGAACGCGACTGCCGGGGTTATCTCGATCACCACGGCCGATCCCACGGCAACCCCGGAATTCCAGATCAAGGGCGGCTACGAGTTCCGCAGCCAGCAATACCGCGTCGAGGGCTATGCCTCGATGCCGCTGACCGACACCCTCGGCATCCGCCTCGCGGCGCGCTATTCCAAGATGGACGGCGGCTACTACCGCAATATCGCGCAGGACATCGTCTATACCGAAGTGGATTCCGCAAGCGTGCTGGCAGGCGGCAACGGCGACCCCACCTCGCACATCGCCAAGCCCGCCGCGCACAAGGCGCCCGGCGAAGAGGAATTCCTCGCCCGCGGCACCCTGAAATGGGAGCCGACCAGCCGCCTCACGGTCAGCCTGAAGGGCAGCGTGGACTTCAACACCGTCAACAATTCCTCGTGGAACTACGTCGCCTTCGCCTGCGGCGACGGCAGCACCTCGCAGCTCAACGGCTATGCCTGCGGCAAGCACTTCATCACCCACCAGAACAACATGCCGGCGGATGTCGCGGCCACGTTCCCCTTCGCGAAGAAGGACGGTTCGCTCTACAACCGCTACCGCTCGGCAGGCGGAACGCTCAACGTGACTTACGATGCCGATCAGCTTCAGTTGTCGTCGGTCACCAATTACCAGTGGAACAACAACCGCTGGGCCTGTGCCTGCGATTTCCAGTCCAGCAACAGTGCCGATGGCCGCCCCGGAAGCAACTGGGCGACCGAAAACTCCTCGTGGAAGGCCTTCAGTCAGGAATTCCGCGCCCTGACCCAGTTCGACGGCCCGTTCAACATGATGCTGGGCATGCTCTACCAGAAGACCCGGCGCGACTTCGAACAGTATGTCCTCGTCGGCGGCGTCTCCAATTCCGCCGCGCCCGCCGGGCTGGAACATGTCGCCACCGCCAAGACCAGCTTCACCAAGGGCGAGACGATGGCCGTCTTCGGGCAGATCACCTACAAGATCCTGCCGACGCTCGAGCTGGCGGGCGGCGCGCGCTATTCCGACGAGACCAAGAACAGTTTCTTCACCCAGTTCTACAACAATCCACTGGTCACCAGCATCTTCCGCGACCAGTTCGATCCCGATGGACTGGGCGTGGTGACCGCGCGCCAGCACTTCACCAACTGGTCTCCCGAAGCAACCCTGACCTGGAAACCCACCGAAGACCTGATGGTCTACGGCGCCTACAAGACGGCCTACAAGTCCGGCGGGTTCTCGAACGGGGGCATCAACTCGAAGCTCTCGGCCGATCCGAACGCCGACCTGACGTTCGATCCCGAGAAGGCGGAAGGGTTCGAACTGGGCTTCAAGTCCACGCTGCTGAACCGCCAGCTTCGCTTCAACGTCACCGCTTTCAACTACAAGTACAAGAACCTGCAGGTCGACTTCTTCAACTCCCCGATCTTCGCCTTCCAGACCCTGACCGCCGATGCGCGGACCAAGGGCGTGGAGGCCGAATTCCAGTTCGCGCCCAACGGCATACCGGGCTTCGACCTGCACGGCTCGGTCAATTACAACAAGGCACGCTACACCGACTTCCCGCTCGCGCCCTGCTATGCGGGGCAGACTCCGGCGGCCGGCTGCAACCTGGCAGGCGGCAGCCGCCAGGACCTCAGCGGCCAGACGCTGTCGGTCGCGCCGCTCTGGACCGGCAACCTCGGCGTCAATTACGAGATGTCGGTCGGTTCGGCGATGAAGCTCGGCCTCAACGTAGATGCCAAGTATTCAGGCAGTTATCTCGCCTCCGCCTTCGGCAATCCACTGTCGCGGCAGGGCAAGTACGTGACGCTGGACGCCGGTCTGCGCTTCGGCGCCGAGGACGACAACTGGCAGCTCGCCGTGATCGGCAAGAACCTGACCAACCGCTTCTACGTCACCGGCGTGGTGGACGGCCCTTCGACCGGCAGCGGCACCGGCACACCCGGCGGCATCCGCGCCGACCAGCTCGGTTTCGGCACCCTGCCCCGCACGGTCATGGTCGAAGTCACCAAGAAGTTCTGATGGCCTTCCTCCCCCGACGGGGGAGGGGGACCACCCGCAGGGTGGTGGAGGGGCAGGTGCAGCAGAACGCAACCTTGCGTAAGCCGACTGTGCCCCTCCACCACCTTCGGTGGTCCCCCTCCCCGGTTCGGGGAGGAATTCAGCAGCCCTTCGGCGCGTGCTGGCGGTGGATGTTGCGGAAGGAGCGGCTCTTGAACAGCCAGCGGCCGTCCACTTTCACGCATCCGTCCTCGTAGACGCCCCGGTCGCGCATGGTCACGCCGTCCTGGTCGTAGACTTCCGAGGTATAGCTGCGCATCGTCGCACTCTCGCCCGAGACTTCGATCGAGCCGGGCCAAGCCTCGAACATGATCCCCGGATAGGCCTTCATCGCCTCGATCCACATGGCGACGATCGCCGGACGGCCCCGGGTGGTGCCGAGTTCGGGATAGTCCGGCAGCGACCACTCGGCATCCTCGGCCCAGGTTGCGCCCCAGGTCTCCGCGTCGCGGCGCGTCACCGCATCGGCATAAGTCTCCAGCAGTTCGCGGATGGCGAGGCGGTCCTCGGAAGGTCCGGTATAGGGCATCGTTCTCTCCTCAGGCTTCGACCGGGCGCTCGTCCGGCCCCGGCGGCACATCCGGCACGGCGACTTCGATCATGCCGTCTGCAATGCGCAGATCGAAGCGGCGCAAGTCGGCATAGGCGCCGCCGATGCAGCGCCCGGTCGCCGCCTCGAAGCGGGCGCCGTGGAGCGGGCACATGATCGCCCCGCGCCGCACCTTGCCGCCGGAGAGCAGCGCCGCCTGATGCGTGCAGCGGTCGTTGACCGCGTTGAAGCTCTCGTCGCTGCGCACGACCAGCACGCTCCAGCCCGCGATCCGCGCGGCCAGCTTGCCTTCCTCGGGGAAATCCGCCTCGGCCACCAGAGGGTGCCACACATCGCTCATCGTTTCAGATCCGGACAAGGGTCTTTCCTATGGTGCGGCCTGACATCAGGTCGATGAAAGCCTCGGGGAGTTTCTCGAAGCCGTCGCGCACGTTGGCGAGCGGCTTCAGCTTGCCTTCCGCGACCCAGCCGTCGAGCTCGGCCTGCGCCTGGGCGAGCACGTCAGGGTAGTCGTAAGTGATGAAGCCCTGCATGCGGATGCGGTTGACCACCAGTTGCCACAACGTGCGCACGCCGTGGGGATGATCGGCATCGTTGTACTGCCCGACCATGCCGCAGACCGCGACGCGGCCGTGCAGACGCATCAGCGGCAGGATCGCTTCCAGCACTTCGCCGCCGACATTGTCGAAATAGACGTCAACGCCTTCGGGCGCGACTTTGGCGATCTCGGCGGCGATGTCAGGCGTCGCGCGATAGTCGATGGCGGCATCGAAGCCGAGGTCGCGGATCACCGCGGCCTTCTCCGCCGATCCGACGAGGCCGATCACCTTGCAGCCCTTGGCCCTGGCGATCTGCCCGACCGTCGATCCGGTCGCTCCGGCAGCGGCGCTGACCACCACGGTCTCGCCCGGCTTCGCCTCGCCCACCGCGAAAAGCCCGACCCACGCCGTCAGCCCCACCGGGCCGAGCGCGCCCATGTAATGATGCAGCGGCGTATCGGGCCGGCACTGGACTTTCTCCAGTCCCCAGGCCTCGGCCGAAAGCACATAGTGTTCAGACCATGTCGCGAACGCCCGAACCAGCGTGCCGACCGGATAGTCCGCGTGATGGGAAGCCACCACTTCACCCAGCGACATGCCGTTGATCGGCGCCCCCAGCGCGACCGGCTCGATATAGCTCGGCCGATCGTCCAGGAATCCCCGGATGGCCGGATCGACCGAGCCCACTCGCATCGCCACCAGGAATTCCCCGGCACCGGGCTGCGGCATCTCGGTTTCCCGAAGCGCGAAGTCTTCCGGCACCGGCACCCCTTTGGGTCGCCGTGCCAGAACGATCTGTCTGACCTTTCCCATGCCCGCAGCTTAACCGCGCGCGGGCGGCGCGGACTGCTAGTCGAAACGCTAGGTTCGGGAATTTCCGGGGTTTGCCACAGTTCGCGCCGGATGTGAGGAGCAGCGCCATGACGATGAGTGCCGACCAGATGATCGATTTCGTCGACCGCCTCTATGCCGCGACCGGCGTGGGCGACTGGGACACGGCTTCCGCCATGCTCACCGAGGATTTCGTCGCCCACGAGGCGGACGGACTGCCGATGGCGGGGGAATATCGCGGCCGGAACGGCCTGCGCGATCTCTACGCCAAAGTCATGGGCCTTTGCGATGTCGTCGCTCTGGACCGGATCGAAACAACGGCGGGCAAGGACTATGCCGTGACCATCCTCTCGCTGCGCTTTGCGGACCCTGCCCTTCCTCCCGCCGAAATCTGCGAACGCTTCCGCTTCCGCGACGGCAAGTGCTGCGAAATCAAGCCGTTCTACTACGATCCGGCGTCCTTCATCGCCGCCAGCAAGGCGAAAACGGCCGCTATCTGAAGAAGCCCACGGGTCGCACCGCGCAAAAAACAATCGGTTGTTAAACGGCGGCAGGGAACCGCCGGAGTTCCCATGATTTCAGATAATAAGAACGCGGTGTGCAGGAGGAAATCGCGGAAATCCGCGACCTACCTCCAAAGAAATGCACAGAAACCTCCGACAGACCGTTCTTTATCCGCGCCGAAATGCTATGCTCGCAGGCGCAGCACTCAGCATGGGACTCACGAATGCCGAAGGACGCCACGGTTTACTCGCTAGATTCCACGAATCCACGGACCGCTCCGTCCAAGCCGACTTTGAACGACCAGCTCGCCGCGATCCTGGGCGATCTGCGCGAGCGGATCGGCGAGGCGGACGAGATCACCCTGGACTTCAAGGGCAAGCTCCACGTTCACCTTGATGTGAAGCATGGCGAAGACCTGCCGCTGGTCGAGGCGAAGCTGTCCGCGATGGACGGCATGTTCTCGCAGATCAGCCGGGGTTCGACGCCGAACCACCCCTTCTCGCACCGGGTCAGCGCCCTGGTGACGATCTAAAATCAGGCCAGCTTGGCCGCGTAGATCAGGCGTCCTTCGCCGAGATGGTCGAACGCGCGGCTGAGCAGGCTGTCGCCCACGGCAAGGCAGCCCTGGCTCCGTCCCAGCTTGCCGTGCGCGCCGATCATGTTCGGCTCGGCATACCAGGCCCCGTGGATCACGATGGCCCGCTCCAGCGCATTGCTGTTGGTGGGATCGAGCCCCACCAGCCGCTGCGAACGGCCATGTCCGCCATAGTAGTAATCCGAGGTCAGATAGGCGCCCTCGCTGCTGGCGTTCGATCCCATCCGGTTCGAGAAACGCTGCAACCAGCCGGTATGCGCCGGGTCGGACCCGCTGCCATGCGCGACATGGAGCGACGTGATCTTGCGATTCTCCAGATCGACCAGATGGAAGCGCGGCTGCGAGGAGGAGGCCGAGAAATCGACGATCCCGATGCGGTCGCCCTTCACGCGCCGGTCATGCCGGTCGAGCGCCTTCATCGCGGCGTCGAACAGTTCCGGGCGAACGCCCTCGGGTTCGAATCGCGGGGGCAACGGCATGAGTTGCGGCTCGGCGGCAGGCCTGACCGGCGGGAATGCCCCGATGGCCGGGCCGCTGCGCGGCTGAACGAGCGAAGGCGCACGCGATCGGTCCGGAAATGCGGATGAAACGGCGCGAGCGGCAGAAGATGACGACGCTGCGAACGCACTGGCTGCAACGATCAGATTGCGACGGCTGAATTTCATATTGTCGCTGCCATATAGCGATTTCATCGACAAAGTCTTGGCCAGATTCGCCTCGTTCGCCACAAGCTCTTGTCCCCGCCTCGAAAGACATGGAAGGATCATACATCATGACCTCGGCCCGATCCGCTGCACTTTCGAGTGAGGACTACCGCCAGGCGGTGGCGACGATCATCCGTAACCTTCAGAAGCACGAGGATTTGTCGGATAGCCAAATGGCCGAGCGGCTGGGCTGCTCGGTCGGCACGATCCGCAATGCGAAGGGCCGGGCGACGAGTCTCGACCCGCTGATTCTCGCGCGAATCGAACGCACGTTCGGTCCCGGCGCCATCGATCCCTTCCTCGCTCTGGGCCAAGTCCGCGCGGTTCCCCTGCCCAGCGCTCGCATGCCGATGGACCCCGTGCTCGCCATCGTTGAGGCGCTGCACTCCATCGTCGAGGTCCAGGCGGTGGACAGCGAGGGCGGCGCGCGAATTACCGGCAAGGAACTGCGCCGGATCATCGAGGAACTGCGCCACGGCCGCACCGCGCTCGACGCCCTGATCGCCCGGGCCGAAGCCATTCGCTAAGGCTCGGTCGTCATCGCGGCCGGAAAACGCGTTGCGCAAATACTCAGGGTAGTTGCGCTTTACGCATTCCCATATGAGCAACTCTTGAGCACCGCGCGGCCACGTTCTGCCGTGACCCGACACGATTGCCGACCCGATCGCCGTTTCCTTGAGGCTCGGCAATAGCCGCCTATTTGCAATGCTCAACAGGAAACGCGGTCTGCTCGAACCTACTCCGCGCCCTAGAAAAACTTTTTTGTCAACCAAATCACTGGAGATTAGCCCTCACGTCGATTTCTAGTCCGACAAAAGGGGCATATTGTCGTGTATCGTTTCAGCGGCGCCTTGGCGCTTCTCCTTACCAGCACCTCGGTTTTCGCGCAGGAAGCCCAGCAGCAGCCGCGAACCGAAACGCCGGGAACGGGCGCCGAAGACACCGAGCGCGCGGACATCATCGTTACCGGCATTCGCAAGAGCCTGGCCGACTCGCTGGCCGTGAAGCGCGATTCCGCCCAGGTCGTGGATGCGATCTCGGCCGAGGATGTCGGCAAGTTCCCGGACAAGAACATCGGCGAAGCGCTCCAGCGCATCACCGGCGTCCAGATCACCCGCAGCGGCGGCGAGGGACAGGCGATCACCATTCGCGGCGCCGACGCCTCGCTCAACCGTGTCGAGATCAACGGCCAGACGGCGCTCTCCACCTCGATCGCCGCGGCGGCGGGCAACGGCAGCAACCGCGCGGTGGACTTCCGCGACTTGCCCGCCGAATTCGTCTCGCGCCTCGAAGTGCTCAAGTCCGCCACGCCGGACATGACCGAAGGCGGTCTCGGCGGCACCGTGCGCGTCATCACCCGCCGCCCCTTCGACGCCAAGGAGGGTTACCTCGCCGGGTCCGCACAGGGCATCTACAACGAGCTGGCCGACAAGGTGGACCCGAAGTTCGCGGTGATCGGCTCCAAGCTCTTCGCCCACGACACCATCGGCGTGCTGCTTTCCGGCACTTACGAAGAGCGCACGATCCGCTACGATCAGGCCCGGACCACCGGCTGGCGCCAGGTCGAGACCACCCAGCCCGCCACCCCCGCCGCGCAGAACTGCCTCTCGGGCCGCAACCAGGCGCGCTGCGTCGATCTCGACGGCAGCGGCTTCGGCGACTTCTATCCCGACATCCCGCGCTACATCACCGCAACCGAGCCAACCAAGCGCTACGCCGTCAACGGCATCCTCGAATGGCGCCCGAATGACGACTTCCGCGCCTATGTCGAAGGCACCTATACCCGCAGCGACACGACCTCGGACGACCAGTACCTCCAGCTGAGCACCACCCAGTCGGCCGCGAACGGCGGAATCGATCCCACCGGCGTCGTCATTCGCGACGAGACCGCGCAGACGGTGACCTTCGTCAACGGCTCCAACGCCGGGTCGGGTCCGAGCGTGAACTACCGCAGCGTGATCGGCAGCCTCAACCGCCGCACCTTCAACGGCATTCTCGGTGCCGAGTGGACCACCGGCAAGTTCAAGTTCTCCGCGCGCGGCACTTATGCCGCCTCGCGCGTGCTCAACGACGAGGTGGACGTGACCGCCTCGGTCTCCGGCAAGGACGCGCTGCCGTGGATCACGATCGACTACAACAACCCGCAGAACGCGCCCAACATCATCCTGCCGATCGACACCACGACCACGCAGGGCATCAACACCCTCTCGGTCGAGGCCCGTCCGCGTCTCAACAAGCAGCGCGAGACCGGCGGCAAGTTCGATGCCGAATACCGGCCCGATGAACGCGGCTTCCTGACGTCGCTGAAGAGCGGCATCGAGCTGAACCAGCTGGTCTCCAGCAGCCGCTTCCAGAACGCGGTCTATACGCTGAACGGCATCACCGGGCAGACCACGCTGACCCGCTCGGGCGTGACCGGCACCCAGGTACTCGGCACCACGACCCCGGCGGCCCAGCTCGCCAATATCCGCGACCTGCTGAACACATATGGCGGCATGGGCGACGGCAACTTCTTCAAGACCGGCGACCTCGGCTTCTCGGGCATCGACCGCTGGTGGAACCTCGGCGACAACCTCGCCAATGCCGTGGGCGTTCCCGATCCCTACACCAGCATCTCGCCGCTCGACACCTACCGGGTCAAGGAAAGCACCGTGGCGGGGTATTTCCAGGGTTCGTTCAACGCCGACCTCGGCTTCGACCTGTCGGGTGTGATCGGCGCGCGCCTCGTCCATACGCGCACGGTTTCCAGCGGCAGCCAGAGCACCGACGGCGTCATCACCCCCGCCCGCTACACCGGCGAATATACCGTGCTGCTGCCCTCGCTGAACCTGCGTGCCGAAGTGATCCCGCGCAAGCTGGTGGTGCGCGCCACGGCGTCCGACGTACTCGCCCGCCCGGCCCCTTCGCAGATGGCGCCGAACGTCCGGCTCGATTCCGTCGCGCTCACCGGCTCGCGCGGCAATCCGGGCCTCAAGCCCTATCGCGCCTGGCAGTACGATCTCGGTTTCGAATACTACCTTTCGCGCACGAACTACGTCTCGGTCACGGCGTTCCGCAAGGACATCAAGTCGTTCATCGACACGCAGAGCCAGGAAGAGGAGATCGACGGTCAGGTCTACACGATCCGGTTGCCGGTCAACGGCACCCAGCACGTCACCATTCAGGGCTTCGAGGCGGGCGCGCAGCTCGGGCTGGACTTCCTGCCCGGCCTGCTGAGCAATCTGGGCGTGACCGCCAACTACACCTTCAACAGCGATAGCGGCTATGAGGGCAAGGACTATTTCACCGGCGCCTCGCTGCCGTTCCCGGGCGTTTCGCGCAACAGCTACAACGCATCGGTGTTCTATGACGACGGCCGCTTCGCCATTCGCGGGTCGTACAACTGGCGCAGCCGCTACCTGATCAACGCGGTCGATCGCGGCAACAACCCCTCGTTCGGCGAATCCTTCGGCCAGTTCGACGCCTCGGCGAGCTACGTCATCACCCCGCAGGTCTCGGTGTTCCTGGAAGGCGTGAACCTCACCGACTCCACCCGCATCGAGAACGCCAACAGCGTCTATCGCCGCAACGTGATCGAGACTTACGGCCGCCGCATCTACTTCGGCGTGCGGGCCAAGCTGTGACGCTTCCGGGACTTTCCCGGCGCACGATGGTCACCGGGCTGGCGGGAGCCTGTCTCCTGCCCGCCCCGGCCGTCGCACGCGGCGGCGAGCGGAATCTGTTCTCGGACGATTTCCGCCACGGTCTCGGCCGATGGCGCATCGAGGCGGAGACCCCGGCGCAGATTTCCGCGATAGGGGGCGTGCTCGATATCGAGGCGCCCGCCGGGCTGACCTTGTGGTTCCTGCCGCGCCTCGAAGGCCGTATCGCCATCGACTATGAAGCGCAGGCCGTCTCGGCGGGCGGCGCGCATGACCGGGTGAGCGACCTCAACTGCTTCTGGATGGCGCAGGACCCGACCGCACCTGAGGGCAGCGCCCTCGCCCGCCCGCGTTCGGGCAAGTTCGAGGACTACGACGACCTCGAAACCTACTACGTCGGCCTCGGCGGCAACGGCAATTCCACCTCGCGCTTTCGCCGCTATGTCGGCAAGCCCGGCGTGCGGCCCCTGCTGCCGGAAAACGACCGGCGCGGTGCGGAGGACATGCTCGTCGCCAACCGGTGGCAGCGCATCCGCCTGACCGCAGACGGCAACCGGATCGGGTTCTTCCGCGACGGCAGGCAGCTGTTCGCCTTCGACGATCCCCAGCCGCTCACCGGCGGCCACTTCGCGCTGCGTACCACCGCCAGCCATCTGCGGCTGCGCCGTTTCACCGTCTCCCGTCTCGCTTGATTTCAGGAATGTCCATGCCCTGCTCTCGTCGTGCGCTGCTGCGCGCCGGTCTCCTTGGCGGTGCCGCGCTCTCCCTTCCCGTCCGTGTGCTGGCCGCCGCCTCTTCCGGGACGAATGCCGAACTGCACTGGCTCGACGGCACCGCGCCCGGCTGGGACGCCGGCCAGACGTTCGGCCTGCCCTGGCCGCGCGGCACCCTGCACCGTGCCGATCGCCTCGCCGCCGCGACCGATGGCGGTGCGGCGCTGCCGGTGCAGAGCTGGCCGCTGGCCTACTGGCCCGACGGTTCGATCAAGTGGAGCGGCCATAGCCTCCCCGCCGGACGCCATGCGCCGGAACGCGTCAGGATCGCCGCAGGGCGCGCCGCCAGCCCGGTCGAGAAGGTCTCGGTCGAGCAGCAGGCCGACGCCGTGCTCGTCACCGTCGGCCCGACGCGCTGGCGCATCCCGCGCTCCGGCAGCGCGGTGATCGCCTCCGCCGAGCGCGATGGCCAAGTGCTGCTGCGCGATGTCGCGCTGGTCGCCCGCGCCCAGGATGCCGCTTCGGGCGAGGAAGCCGATACCCTCTCCCAGCACCATTTCAGCAGCCGCATCGACAGCGTGACCGTCGAGCAGACCGGCCCGGTCCGCGCCGTGATCAAGATCGACGGCCTCCACGCCGGAGCGGCACGCGCATGGCTGCCCTTCAGCCTGAGGCTCTATTTCACCAGCGGCAGCGCGGCGGTGCGGATCGTCCACAGCGTGATCTGGGACGGCGATGCCGAGCACGATTTCCTCTCGGGCCTCGGTGTCACCGCTCAGGTGCCGATGCGCGGGGCCTTGCATGACCGCCATGTCCGCCTCGCCACCGAAAAGGGCCTCTTCGCCGAAGCCGTCCGCCCGCTGACCGGCCTGCGCCGCGATCCCGGCGAAGCCTTCCGGCAGGCCCAGATCGACGGCCGCGCCACGCCCGATGTGGCGACCCTGCCCGAGAAATTCGCGCCGCTGCTGGACAGCATTCCCGCCTGGGGCGATTTCCGGCTGTTCCAAGGCTCTTCCGAGGGCTTCGTGCTGACCAAGCGAACGCGCAAGGGCCGCGCGCCGATCCAGTCGCTCGAAGGCCACCGGGCGCGGGGCCTTGCCTATGTCGGCTCGCCGCAGGGCGGTGCGGCGATCGGCATGGCTGACTTCTGGAAGCGCCACCCGGTCCAGCTCGACATTGCCGAAGCCTCCGGAGACGAAGCCCGGCTAACCGCCTGGCTCTGGGCGCCCGACGCCCCGGCGATGGACATGCGCTCCTACCGCGACGTGCTCGGCATGACCGACTATCCCGCGCAGAACCGCGGCCTCGACGTAACCTATGAGGATTATGAGCCGGGCTGGGATTCCGCCAAGGGCATCGCGCGGACCAACGAACTCTGGCTCTGGGCACTGCCCGCCACGCCCGACGCGGCGACGCTGGAAAGCTACGCCGCCCACGTCGCCCGCCCGCCGCGCCTTCAGGCAAGTCCCGCGCAGATCCGCGCCGCCGGGGTATTCGGAGACTGGGCGCTGCCCACTGCGGGCGGCCCGGCGGCACAGGCGGTGGAGCGTCAGAACGACCTGCTGCTCGGCCATTACCGTGACGAGATCGAACGGCGGCACTGGTACGGTTTCTGGAACCACGGCGATGTGATGCACACCTACGATGCCGACCGGCATCAATGGCGCTACGACATCGGCGGCTATGCCTGGGACAACAGCGAACTCTCGACCGACCTCTGGCTCTGGTACAGCTACTTGCGCACCGGCCGCGCCGACCTGTTCCGCATGGCCGAGGCGATGACGCGCCATACCGGCGAGGTCGACGTCTACCACGCCGGGCCATGGGCCGGGCTCGGCACCCGCCACGGCGTCCAGCACTGGAGCGACAGTTCGAAGCAGCCGCGCGTTTCCAACGCCGCCTATCGCCGCATCTTCTACTACCTCACCGGCGACGAGCGCGTGGGCGACCTGATGCGCACGCTCGTCCATTCCGACCGCGCGCTCCAGAAAGTCGACATCGGCCGCAAGGTGGCAGACCGCGCGCCGGAATCGCTGCCGCCCGGCGGCATTGCAGCGGTCACCAAGCCGCAGGGCCTGCCCGAGGGCGTGATCCAGCTCTCGTTCGGCACCAGCTGGGGCAGCCTCGTCGCCGCCTGGTTCACCGAGTGGGAGCGCACCGGCGACCGCCGCTGGCGCGACCGCATCGTCGCGGGGATGGACAGCATCGCCGCCCTGCCGCGCCAATGGTGGGCGGGCGGTGCGAACTTCGACCTTGCCAGCGGCCGCTTCGTCTCGGGCGGCGACCAGATCAGCGTCAGCCACCTGAATGCGGTGTTCGGGATCGTCGAGATCATGGCCGAAGTGCTGCCGCTCGTCGATACACCGCGCTACCGCGCCGCCTGGATCGACTACTGCGCCTGGTACAACGCCCCCGCCGCCGACTGGCAGCGCCGCTTCGGCGAACGCCCGCGCGGCCACAGCCTGCGCCAGGCCCATTCCCGCCTGACCGCCTATGCCGCCCATGCCCTGGGCGACCGTGCACTCGCCAAGCGGGCCTGGGACGAGTTCCACGGCGGCGACCTGGCATCGGATCTCGCACAGACGACCACACCGGAGGGAATCGTGGAAGTCCCCGGCGTCTCGACCAACAGCACCGCGCAGTGGGGGCTGGCAGCGATCCAGAACCTGGCGCTGGTCCCGGCCGATTTGCAGAGCTGAGCAAGCGGCCTGAACATGCGACGGGAATGTTTCGCCATTTGAGGAAACAAGCATCGCCGAACCGCCTTTGGCTCACGACAGATTGGCGGATTTGCGCGGTTTCCAGCGGGCAGTCGGGACCGGAACGGGACCATTGTGTCTATAACTACACAATGGCGCGCCTTCGCAGGCTCCCCTTCCGGACTCCCGACAAATGGAATGAACATGCTCGATTTTCTCAATAACTGGCGGCTTCCCAAGAAGCTGTTTGCGGCTTTCGGCCTGCTGATTACCCTGCTGAGCGTGGTGGGTATCAACGGCCTCGTCTCGACCCGCACGATGAACGCCATTGCCCGCAGCCATGTCGACCATGGCCTCGCCAGCATGTCGGCGCTCGCAGACGTCATCAGCAATGCCCAGGCGCTGCGCTCGCTGGTCTATGCCAATTACATCGCCAAGAACGAGACCGAGAGCCGCGAGCTCAAGGAGCGTTACGCTACCGCCAAGGCAGATCTCGGCAAGGCCGTCGGGGAATACGATGCCGTGGCCGATGCCAGCCTCGCCGGCGATCTCGCACAGCTGAAAAGCGGCATCGATTCGCTCAATTCCGTAAACGACCGGACTCTGGAACTGCGTGCCTCGGGCGATCTCGATGGCGCCCTGGCGCTGATGAACGGTGAAGGCCGCAACGCATCGCGCAATGTCACCACCGGGACCGACCAGCTCGTCGACAAAGTCCGCGCGCTTTCGACCCAGCGGGCGGAAGACGGCGAATCGACCGCGACCCTGGCAACCTGGCTTTCGGCCGGTCTGGCCCTGCTCGGCATCGCCGGTATCCTGCTGATCTGGCGCGTGCTCAACCGCACCGTCGCCGCACCGATGAGCCGCATCACCGAGGTCACCACGACGCTGGCCGAAGGCGGCAAGGTGGACGTGCCCTACCGCGAGCGCGGCGATGAAATCGGCGAGATCGCCGAAGCCGTCGAGCAGTTCCGCGTGGCCGCCGCCGCCCGCGCCGAGATCGACGCCCAGCACGCGCGTGAACAGGAAGTCGTCACCGCGACCCTGCGCTCCAGCCTCCAGGCGATCAGCGAAGGCGACCTCACCCAGAACATCA
>PJTY01000150.1_pt1 | contig 50841 bp, 40 predicted proteins | sample 1512121 | NCBI WGS metagenome assembly PJTY01 (sample SAMN08177680, study PRJNA422409) | Soil metagenome, whole genome shotgun sequencing project. | isolation source: Soil enriched (2) on filter paper: alkali lignin treatment | place: USA: Madison | collected 2015-01-15 | reverse complement strand
CTGGAGCCGATCGGAAACATTCCGCCCGTCGAAGCCGAGCAACGCTACTACGCTATGCTGGACGACGTCCCACTGGCTGCCTAATTTAAGAAAACTGGCCTCCGGCAATCCCGGTGCGGTTCACAGCATGAATACACATGCTTTAACGTAAGGGCTTTTTCGGCGCTCAAAAACCATCGTGACTTCGTAAGCGCTTTGAGGCCTGAAAGCACCCCAAGAACGCCAATCGGCGACATTCTGGTCACGCCGACATTGTGATCACATGATATTTCATGCATGCTGCGGGTTATGAAGCCGCCGCCTTCCAAATCTGAGCGCATGGAGATCCGCAAAGCTTTGGGAAATCGTGCCGTACCTGGCTTTTATGTGCCTCGACATCAGCGCGGACCTGATTATCTGATCGCACACGCATGCTTCAATTGCAGAAAATCATGGAAGTTGCCTGAGGAAAGCACAGCGAATTGTCCTCAGTGCGGAAACTCAATGAGCTGGATGGGACGGGCGTTCAAGGCGCCAAAAAAGACGGATACTGAGCAATGGAGGAAGGTGGAAAGGCTCTGGAGCGCTGGTTTCCGCTTTCATCCAAACACCGGTTGGCGTGACGTTGAACCCTATCCCGACCGCCTTCGCGATGTTGAGGGCTTTATCCGCCAGAACCTAAAGCATCCTTTTCGCGTATCTGTCTAAGGTCCGCTTCCTTGAGTCGTACGCTCAAACCGGACCGAGCACAAAGTCCTCCTCCAAGTTGTTCAGGTTAATTGGCCACTCGGTGAACGGACGGCAGCTATCAGGGATTCGAGATGAGGTGGTCTATGGCCGCTATGTCGGCGTGAGCCGGAGAGAGGGCGCCACCGGCAGGTCGCGACCCTTATCGGCCGCTCAACCGCCAATTTCCGATGCCCACGTGCAGACGGTCCGGTTCCCGCCGCTGTCGACCAACATGCGACATTCCACCGCGCCGCTGGGAGTGTCGGCTCATGGCCAGCGGCGGTAATCTGGACCGCTTAGCCTGCTGTTAAAGAGCTCTTGAGGCATTGGTTGCTTTCGAGAGAAGCGGCGAAGCATCACCATAATCCTTACGTAATCTCCTCTCTGCCCCTCGTGAGCCCTCCTGATTTATAATGTGGATGCAGGGGTCATAATATGGGATAGTTCAAAAAATATCGAGAGAGGTGGCGAGGAGGCATGGTGAGATATCGGCATCTTGCACTGATGATTTGTGCACTCGTCAGTGATCCAGGTCATGCAGCGCAAGTGCTATCGCCAAATCCATCGAGTTTATGGGAACGGTTCGAACATCCTGCCGATGATGCCCGGCCGATGGTACGGTGGTGGTGGTTCGGGCCGTCCGTGGAGCCTGCCGAGCTGGACCGGGAAATCGCCGCCATGCGAGCCGGTGGCTTCGGGGGCGTGGAGATCCAACCGACCTATCCGCTGTCTCCCGATGATTCCGCCGCAGGGATCCGCAATATCCCTTATCTTTCCCAAGATTTCCTGAAGCTACTTGGGGCGGCATCGCGAAGCCTTGCCGCGGCGGGGCTGCGAATGGATGTTACTCTGGGTAGCGGGTGGCCATTCGGTGGTCCCCACATTCCGATAGACCAGGCCGCTGCCGAATTACGCATGGTTCGCAGCACGCTTGCTCCGGGAAGGCGCGACATCGATGTGCCGGCGCTTGGTCCGGGCGAACGGTTGCTGACGGTATACGTGGATGGCAAGCGCGTTGCGGGGCCCGAAGCGATTGCCGCCACCGAGCAGACTCGCCAACTGACGTTTTTCATAGCGGGAAGAACCGGTCAGCAAATCAAGCGACCGGCAATGGGGGCAGAAGGCTTCGTCCTCGATCATGTGAGCACGCGGGCAGTATCCAACCATCTGCAGAACGTGGGGAATCGCCTGATCACCGCCTTCGATGGAGGGCCGCCGCCATATGCCTTTTTCTCAGATAGCCTCGAAGCCTACGGTTCGAGCTGGACGAGCGATTTGCCGGAAGTGTTCCGGGAGAAGCGCGGATACGATTTGCTGGATCATCTGCCGGCCTTGTTCGATGAGCGTCCCGAGAGTGCCGCGGTCCGCTACGACTGGGCGCGAACCTTGTCCGAAATGGTCGACGAGAGATATCTGCGTCCCATCACGAAATGGGCCAGGGAGCACGGGACGCGCTTTCGAGCGCAAGTCTATGGATTCCCCCCACCGACCTTGTCCAGCAACGCGCTGGTCGATCTGCCGGAGGGAGAAGGTGCGGACTGGCGCAGCTTCACCTCGACGCGATGGGCAAGTTCCGGCGCTCATCTCTATGACAAGCCGGTGGTCTCGGCGGAAACCTGGACTTGGCTGCATTCCCCATCCTGGGCCGCCACGCCGCTCGATATGAAGATCGAGGCGGATCGGCACTTCCTGCAAGGCGTAAACCAGATCGTCGGACATGGCTGGCCATACTCGCCCCCAGGGATCGAGGAGCCGGGCTGGGCTTTCTATGCGGCGGCAGCCCTCAACAATCATAATCCCTGGTACGAAGCGATGCCTTCAGTCACGCGTTATCTCCAGCGGATCAGCGCCTTGCTGCGGGAAGGTGAACCGGACAATAGCGTCGCAATCTATCTGCCGATCGAAGATGCCATGGCGGAAATGAGGCCGGCCAAGGCGTCCGTGAACGAGGAAATGCAGGCGCGCCTGAAGCCGGATACCGTCGGGCAGGTACTCGATGCCGGTTATGGTTTCGACTTCATTGATGCCGCCGCGGTACGCGCCGGCAAGCTGCGCCATCGCGTGCTCTTGCTGCCAGGCGTGACCCGGATAGATCCTGAGGCCTACCGCGTTATCGAGGCCTGGGTTGCGAGGGGAGGTAAGGTCATTGCCACCGGTGCGCGGCCCTCGATAGGCGGCGGACTTCTGGACGCTTCGCAAAATACCCTATCGGTACAGCGGACTTCACGCCGGCTTTTCCGCTCCGGGCCGAAGCAGGCCCTTTTGGTCACACCGGAGGACCTCTCATCGGCACTCCGCAGCTTGGAGCAACCGGATCTCGCGTTTCTGCAGCCGGCGCCGGACTTGGGCTTCGTCCACCGCAGACTGGGCGGCACGCATATCTATTTTCTGGTCAATACCGGAGCCAGCTCACTGAACACACATGTTCGTATTGCGGGCGCCAACGGCGATGCCGAATGGTGGGACCCCATGACAGGCGAGCGGGAAGGAGTCGGGGGAGGGGGCGGAGAGATCAGCGTAAAGCTGGCGCCCTATCAAAGCCGCTTCCTCATGGCAGGAGGGGGTAGAGCAGGTCAGCCGTCGGTACAGCAGGCCGACGAGGCGACGCAGTCTTCCCTGGATCTTTCGGAAGGTTGGATCGGGCAAGCGAAAGGGCGGACCGATGTACCGCCTGCTCCGGGTCGCGACTGGACCGCGGATCCGGCTTTCACCCACTACTCCGGATCGATAACATATAGTCGGACTCTGAACCTGGTTCAGGCACCTGCCGAAACGGAAAGGCTGCTGCTGGACTTCGGCAAGGATCGGCCTGCCCCAGTACCGTCGTCCGATCCCAATCGTCCTCGGGCTGAACTGGACGCGCCGGTACGCGATGCGGTGATGGTGCGGGTCAATGGGCAGAAAGCCGGAGCTGTCTGGGCACCGCCTTGGCGCCTCGACATAAGCCCATGGCTGCACAAGGGCGAAAACCGGATCGAACTGGTCGTCATGAACAGCGCTCTCAATGCCTTGGCAGCGAAAGATCCAGTTGATTTCCGGTTGCTTTCGATGCGCTTCGGCGAACGCTTCAGGAACCAGGACCAGCAACTGGTCAAGGCGCGTCCGTCGGGCCTGCTTGCCCCGCTCAGGCTCGTGACCATGGTTCGAAATTGAGGAGGAAATGATGGCCCTTGATCGCAGGATGATCGTGCAGGCAGCGCTGTTGCTGCCGATCCTTCCCAGCCGTGCCTTTGCCCATGGCCGCAAGCCGTATCGCACCTATCATGTCCAGGCGCCTTTTCCGATGCCAGTCATCCGGGTGCCGGACTTTACCGATGCCGCCCAATTTTCCATCGTAGCCCACGGCGCCGTCGCAGATGACCAGGGCAAGACGAGTGCTGCCATCGGAGCGGCGATATTGGCTGCGCATGATGCAGGAGGGGGCCGGGTGCTCGTTCCCGCCGGTACCTGGCGCACGGGTCCTATTCACTTCAGGAGCAACGTCGAACTGCATCTGGAAGACGGCGCAACGCTGCTGTTCTCACCTGACCCCAGGGATTATCTGCCACCGGTACCCACAAGCTGGGAAGGCATCGAATGCCTCAACTACTCGCCGCTGATCTATGCTCATGAGTGTGACAATGTTGCAATCACCGGCTCGGGGCGGCTCGAGGCCCAGCTCGACGTCTGGCGCGAATGGTACCTCAGGCCCAAGGCGCATATGGATGGACTCGTCGAGCTGTATCAGTTGGCGCGTGCCGGCAAACCGACCGAGCAGCGCGACATGACCAAAGGCGCTGCCAATCTCAGGCCGCAGTTCATCCAGTTCAACCGTTGCCGACATGTCCTGGTCGAAGGAGTTTCGATCCAGAATAGCCCGTTCTGGACGATCCATCCCTATCTCTGCCGGGATGTGGTAATCCGTCAGGTGCGGATCAGTGCGCATGGCCATAACAACGACGGCGTTGATCCGGAGATGAGCCAGGGCGTCCTCATCGAAAACTGCGTTTTCGACCAGGGGGACGATGCCGTTTCGGTGAAATCGGGCCGCGAGGACGACGCTTGGCGGTTGGCCACCCCCTCACGCAACATCGTGATGCGCGATTGCCTGGTGAAGAACGGACACCAGCTAATGGCCATCGGCAGCGAGATTTCCGGCGGGGTCGAAAACGTCTTTGTTGACCGATGCCGGGTCGAGCAGGTGTCCGGCGCGAAGAGCGCTCTCAACAACCTCCTGTTCGTCAAGACGAATGAGCGACGCGGGGGCTTCGTGCGGAACATTCACCTCACGAATATCACTTCCACCGCGGTTGCCGGCGGAGTGCTCAGCGTTGATACCGACGTGCTGTATCAGTGGGGGACCTTGGTGCCGACCTACCAGCGCAAGCTGACGCCGATAGATGGCCTGCACATACGCAATGTGGCCGTGACGGCAGGGCAGTTTCGAACGAGAATAAAAGGAGAGGCGTCTCTGCCGGTAAGGGATGTGACCTTGCAGAATGTTCGCGTTGGCAGCCTTTCCGGCCAAGCGGTGGAAACGGTGAACGTAACGGGATACCTGGATAAATAGCGCTGTGAGTAGCCCCTGGATTTCTGGACGCCTTCTATCCAAATTTTGAGGACAGGAGACGACGATGGGGAAGCCTGATTTCAGCGATGAGTTCAAGCGTGATGCGGTGGCTCAGATCACCGATGTGGCGCTGCAGGCGCTGCACATGGCGATATGGCGGCGGAAGCCGAAACAACGGGTGCTTGATCCATTCGGATCAGGGCTCGCAGTTCACTGTTGGCTGACGTAAAGCGGATTGGAGTAAAACCAGAGATCCTGCCAAGGATCCTCCCCTACCACGTCCATCCCCGGCTCGGCCTGGCTAGTGTTCGTGCCGCGTACGCGGAGATAGCTCGGCCCGTTCGGCGCTTTCATCCGGTGCGTGATCACCAGAGCGTCGCCTTCGGTACGCCAGTCACGCGAAGTGAAGCGGTGGACGACCCGGGTCGTGGCGTTGCTGTCGCCGGAACCGCTCGAAGCGCTGCCGGCGATCAGGTCGACGTGGTGGACTTTCGGCAGGCGACCCGAAGCGTTGGCGCTGCGGGCAGGGCGGAAGCGGATGGTGACGTTCATGTCCTCGCCCGGGCGAAGCGCCAGCGTGCCGCCCATCCCCGCCGTGCGTTCCGGCGCCTGGCTGGCGGCTGCTGTCAATTCTAGCCGATCTATGATATCTCCCGTGGTCACGAAAACGCGGCCCTCGTGCAGTCCGTCGAGAATGTCGTCGGCGTTTTTCGCCGCAAAGACCCAGGTCTTGGAGTATTCGCCAGGCCAGAAATCGGCACCGCCTTCGCGCCAGTTGCCGTGGGAATCGGACGTGGCGGTGATCGTCCAGTGCAGGCCCTTGCCCAGCAGCGCGTCCCATGCGCCGCCCAGGCGAGCGACCATCTGGTCGAAGCCGCCCATCGTCGGAAACCCTCCGTAGAGCCCTCGAGAGCCATGGGCCTTGTCTCTGCCGGCGCTGGGCGTGGCGGCCTGGTGGCCTGGGGCGCCTTCCATGCCGATCACCACGTTCGGCGCGGCATGCTTCCACGCCAGAAACTCGGCCGGCGCATGGAGCCCCCATTCGCCAAATCCGGTCGCGGTGCGAGACGGATGGTTGGCGATCAGGACCGGAGGGTGCGGCAGGTCAGCCATGTATCGGAGCGCATCGATCATCCGCGCCTTGGTGTTGCGCGCAGAATCGGCCGGAAAGGCCTCTCGTTTGCCGAAGCGGGCTTCGATCTCGCGCAGGGTCTCGCGCTCTTCGGCAGTGGTCGGCAGGATGAGGCTGGCATGTTCTCCCCCGGGGACGTCGAACTCCATGCCATAGAATAAGACCATGCCTTCAACCGCCCGCCGTGCCGCCACGACATCCGGCCAGGCGCGATCATGGTTCAGTGCCGAATGATGCGGGCCGCCGTGATCGGTGGACACCATCCAGTCCAGACCGAAGCTCTTGCCCATCCGCACGTTCTGGAGGACCGTATGTGCGGAATCGCCGCCGATGATCGGTTCGGGAACGCGGTCGGGATGTTCGGGATCCGCTTCGTAGCGCGCGCTGTAGATGCTGTGGACGTGGTGATCGCCCGCCAGCCAGCTACGCTGCGACGCGTCTTGCGCCATGCCCGGCGAGGCCTGGGTAAGCGCAAGCGCAGCGGCAAGGGTCTTGCGGGAGAGAGACATCGATTTCGTGGCCTTGTGAAAAGTGCCCATCGCAGAAGCCGAGGCAGCTTCTGCGATGGGCGTAGGATGTCGATCAGAACTTGGCGCGCACGCCGAAATTGACGGTGCGCCCGAACGTATGGATTTCGCTGACTTCGCTTTCAGTGCCCGCGAAGGACACCTGCCGCTCGTTCAGTACGTTCACGGCCTGCATGAACATTTCGATATTCGGCCTGAGCTTGAAGCTCGCGCCGACATCGACGATGCCGAAACCCTTCTGATAATACGGTACAACATCCTGGGGGCTCGGCAGCGAAGTCACGTTGGCGCCGGAATCGGTCATGTAGTTGCTGCGATAGGTGTAGCTGACGTTGATCTCGAACGGCCCCGTCTCAAAGAAGGGCGTAATCGAGTAGCTGACGTCGGAAACGCCCTGGATGCCTGCCGACTGGACGCCGACGCCGGCAGTGTCGAGTTCCAGCTTCGAGGTCGCGAAGGTCGCCGTCGCGGTGACACCCAGGCCGAACGGCAGCTTGTTGGTGTAACCGAACTCGATGCCGGAAATCGCCGCGTCACCCACGTTGGTCGGCGTGGCGACGAGGATGTCTACCGGAAGAGTGGAGCCATCCTTCACAGCGAAGGCAAGCGTGCGCGTCTCGAAATCGGACGCGATGTAGTTGCTGATGTCCTTGTGGAAGGCCGCTACCGTGAACGCGCCGAACTTGTCGAAGTACCATTCGAACGAGGCGTCGAAGTTCCACGAGGTGTAGGGGCGCAAGTTGGGGTTGCCGCCCGATGCCTGCAGATTCAGCGTGGGATCGGCCAGTGCCGCCGCGCCCTCGTTGTAGATGCTGGTCACGGTGACGCTGTTCGTATTGATGGAATTGCGCAGTTCCGACAGCGACGGGCGGGTCATCGTCCGGGCCACGCCCAGGCGCAGCTGCACGTTGTCCGAGAAGCGGAACATCGCGTTGGCGCTGGGCAGGAACTCGGCATAAGTCGCGCGCGTGGTCGCCGGCAGGACCTCGGTGGTCACGCCGCCCGCGCCGTCGGCAACGGGCGCGATCGTCGTGCCGCGAACATCGGTTTCGGTGCGCACATAGCGAAGGCCGAAATTGCCCGAGACGGGCACGTCGCCGACATCGGACTCGAAGTCCACACGACCGTAAAGCGCCTGGATCTTCTCGCCGATACGATAGGAATTCTGGAGGTCCGCGGCGTTCGGCACGAGATCGTCGGCATCGGGGCTGACGCCATCGTACTCGGCGCCGAGCGTGTAGGCCTGATTGAACAGCGACCAGTCGACATTGGTCCAGGGCTGGCGGTTCACGATCGACTTGTCGAAGGCGTTGCCCGGAACCGGATATTGCAGGAAGGCATCGGTTTGCGTGAAGCCGTCGCGCAGGGCGGCGATGTTGCGGTCGCGGCGCTGGTAGTCGCGGTAGCGATCCGACACCTGGCCACCGAACCGGAACTTGGTGAACCGCAGGCCCCCGACACCGAAGTCCAGTGCGCGCGACACGTTCAGCACGAAGCTCTTGTCCTCGTCGATCGAATTGATCGGACGCACCGAGAAGCTTTCGAACGGCATCAGCGAGGGATCGGTGAGGTCGAGGTCGGAATAGAGCGAGGTGATACGCCCCTTACCGGCAACGTCTCCGCTGAAATCGAACGACAAATTGCCGCCGCGACCGTTCGCAGTACGGTATTGTACGCGCTGGATCGGCGTGTCGAGATCGCTGCGCGCACGGGCATAGCTGATGCGCGGCTCGATGTGCCAGTCGCCCAGGTCCAGCTTCGCCGTAGCGTTGAGCTGCAGGTTCTGATGCGACTGGTCCATGTATTCGCTGTAGTTGCGAATGCACGCGCCGCGGATGGTGCCCGCGACCAGCCTGCCGTCTTCGACCACGGCTGTCGAGAGGTCCAGCCTCGATAGCTGGCTGGGGATGTAGTAGGTGAGGCGACGCTCGGTCGTCTCGTTGTTGAACTGGGAGAAAAGGCCGTCGATGCCGAATTCGAAATTGGAGGTCGGGCGCCACTGGAGGCCGACGACCGCGCTCAGCCGTTCGCGATCTTCCGTCTCAAGATAAGGCTGCGCATCGCCGGGAACGCGCAGCGTGCCCAGACCCTCCACTTCGGCATCCTGCCAGCCCATGCGCAGTCGGTCGAACTGGACCTTGCGACGCGAATAGGACAGGCCCGCGAGCAGACCCAGCGTCTGGTCCTGATTTCGCCAACCGGCCGAGATCGTGCCGTTGGGGTTTAGGGTGTCGGTCCGTTCCTCGTACCCGGCATAGGCATTGGCGGCCAGGAAGCTCTCGCGGTCGAGCGGCTTGATCAGGCGGATGTCTACCGTGGAGCCGATGCCGCTTTCGATCAGGTCGGCAGTGGGGGACTTGATGACGACCACGCTGTCGATCAGCGTTGCGGGCAGCACCTGCAGGCGGAACTGCCGGCCCGACTGGCCGGAATTGCGGATGTTCTCGTTGTAGGCCAGCGGCATGCCGTCGAACGTCACCGCCTGGAAATTGGGGCCGAGGCCACGCACGCTGATGAACTGGCCTTCGCCCGCCTCGCGCACGATGGTGACGCCGGGCACGCGCTGCAGGGCTTCGGCGACGTTGAACGCCGGCAGCTTGCCGATATCTGCGGCGACCACGGCATCGGCGATCGAATCGGCATTGCGCTTCACCCCCAGAGACCGCTCCACACCATCCGAGAACGGCGCGGTTACGACGATCTCGCTGGCCGGGACCGGCTCACCGTTGGGCGTTTGTGCGGCCGCCGCCAACTGAGGGCGGACAATGAGCGCACCCGCACGATTGCGCATGACCGTCAGCGAAGTGCCCGCGATCAGGCGGCGAGCGGCTGTCTCGGCATCGAATTCACCGGACACGGCAGGCGCCCGCAAGTTGGCGACGGCTTCCCGCGTGAACAGAATGTCCTGGCCGCTTTCACGAGCAAGCTGCTCCAGTGCCCGGTCCATGGGCTGCGCTTCGATGGTCACGCGAACCTGGCGGGTCTGAGCCTGCGCCGATGCCGTCATTCCCGCAGTGCAAAGCGCTAGGGCAAGCGCCGCCGATCGGCAAAGCTGCCGTTTGAAAGAAGTCATGTCCGATATCCCCGTCTGGACGCTCATCGCGAACGCCGCTTATTGCGTCGTCGCTTCGCTTCGGGTTTCCCCCACCCCTCGACCCAAAAAAATTTTCAGCGGGCCGCGACAATCCGGATGGCGTTCGGTTCCAGCGCAACCTTCACAGGCAGCAATTCGGCCAGGGACTGGGCAAAACCCTCAGGATCACCGACCCGGTAGACGCCGCTCAAACGCATGTTCGCGGCGCGGGGATCCGAAACGATCAGCTTGCGGTGTGTGTAACGGTTCATCTCCGCCGCTGCCTGCGCGAGGGTTTCGTCGCGGAAAGAGAGCCTGCCGCTTTGCCAGGCAAGCAGATCATCGATCTCCGGCTGGTCCAGCCTGTCCTTGCGACCCAGCTCCACGGCTACCCGGCTACCCGCCACCAAAACCATGTTCGCCTCGGGAGACCGCACCTTCGCACTTCCCTCTATGGCGGTTATTGCCACCGTCTCGTCCTCGCGCCGCAAGTCGAGCCGTCCCGCGTTCGCCACGGCGCTGCTGTCTCCTGCCTCGATGACGAAGGGGCGTGTATCTCCGGCGATCTCGATATCGATACGGCCGGATGTAAGCGACAGCAGCCGCTTGGACGTGTCGGTTGTGAAGCGAACGCGGGTGTTGGTGTCCAGCATGATGCGGGTTGCATCGTCCAGCAGGAACCGTCGTTGTTCACCGACTCCCGTTTGATAGACGCCGGCTTGGGCCTGCTGCCAGCCAAGCCCCAGTCCGCACGTCAAGATCAGGCCGGCGCCTCCCGCGAGGACGGCCCGCCGCGAGTGCGATCGTGGCTGGACGGCAGGCGCCGCACGGGGGTAGTCGCGCAGACCGCCGACCCCGTCCCAGATTCCGGACGCCTTTTCGAAAGCACTGGCGTGTGACGGATCCGAGCGAAGCCATGCATGAAACTCCGCCTCGTCGCCGGCGGATCGATCATCTGCGTGGAGCCGCGCCAGCCAATCCGCCGCCTGCCGGTTCACACTCTCCGGCTTGCTGCGGAAGATCACGTCACCAATTCTCCATCCAATCGGCCAGATGCATCATTGCGCGAGAAATGTGTTTCTCGACAGCGCTTTGGCTAATGCCGAGCTCTTCGGCGATCTCGCGGTACTTACGACCGTCCAGGCGATACATCAAGAAGATCTGCCGGGTCCGGGGGCTCAGGCTGTTCACCCCGCCGCGCAGCCGTTCGAGACGTTCGCGCGCAATCAGGATCTCGTCCTGCAACGGATGGGTGTCCGCAACCTCATCGACGTCGGCATCCCAGACGACCGTTTCCCCGGAACGGCACTCGCGGCGATAGAGATCGATGCCCCGGTATGTGGCGACACGGGCCAAGAGCGCGTCGGCGTTGCGCGCCGGAACCTGCGCGCTGGCAACTTTGACCCATGCATCGTGGAGCAAATCCTCGGCATCTTCGCGCCGCGTCATGCGTGCGACCTGATCCCGGAGCCGGGCCCAGCTGAACGCCGATTTCGGCGCGTATTTCAAAGATTTCCCGATCACCATCAGGCGGCGACTTAGAATCTCAGGAATGCTTTTTGATGACAAGCCGGCGTTCTGGCCGGGAGAGTGTTGCTACCGACCTTTTTGGTTGGATAGTTCGCTGCAGGGATGCCGGGGTTTTCAAGGTGACATTCCGTGCCATCCGGCCAGGACCCGCCGGAATCCTCACCTGCATCGCGCCTATGACAAGAGCTGCGGGGAAGCGGACATCGACGACGCTCTCTCTGGGGGCTAGCTCACCGATCGGCACCGCTCTATGGGCGGCGCTGAACTCTAAGCGGCCTACGCGGACTGACAGGGCCGTGAAGGGAAGGCGGGTTTGTTCGGATCGGTACAGAAAACTGCTCGATCTCCTTCGGCCAGTTTCCGAGCCTTATGGCATCGTACGGTTTTGCTGGAACGACAGCTTACTGCCCGAAAGTTTCCGTTTATTCCCTTGGCTCGGAACGGCGGGAATGTCCCAGCTTCCACCTACTGGAATCGGTCGTTGCTAACATTCGGCCGCCCAATTTCACGCTCAAGGTTTAAACCGCAAGCTTCTCAAAGTCGGGCAATAAATACTGACTCCGACGAAAGTGGCAGATTTAAGTCATAAAAGTGACAAAGAAGGCATTATGAGAGAGTTTAAAAAGCTAGAACGCCCATAAGATTCGTGAAAAATTTTTCGAATTGGAATATTATCGAGGCATCTAATGAATTTTTCTTCATTTTCAAATATATACTCGGACGCTGTTTGCGCCGATCGCTCACCAGCGCTCCACCTCTTCTTCCAGTGTCATTGGGCGACTGTAGGAGATGTCCGCTCGGTCGCGCCGTCCTTTTATATAGGCGCCTGCCTTGAACTGCGGCATTTCGAGAATCGAAGCATCGCCGGAAATCAGCAGCTCCACGGTGCAGCGACGCAAGGCGATGCTCCAGACCCCGCTACGCTTCTCCAGCCGGTCAATATACCGTCCATTGATGAAGCGCACCGTTTTGCCGTCCGGATTGAGCAGGCCGACCAGGACGTAACTCTCCGCATGCGCGGTATCGCCGTCGATCTCGCAGTTGTGTGTGGTGATGTTGTGTAGACAAAGCTGGCATCCGGCGCTGTGAATTCCATTGGCCCATTCGGCATAGTCCGGCCCTCGGTTGACCGCCGATGCTCCGTGCTCGTCAACGCCGTCTGGATGGTACGCGGCTGTAAGCAGGTCCACATCAAAACGGTCATGCCCGCGAGCATGGCTGTGTACGCAGTCCTCAATGGCGCGGCGGTCCATCAGGTAAGCCACGTCACGCGCGATCTGTTCGATATCGGCCATGTCACCTCTTCTCTAGCGGATTACTGCTGAGTGAAATACAAGTGGCTCTACGCCGTGCAGTTCTTCGGCGGTAGGCGGCACCCTGCCGCCATCTGTGAGCCCATACTTGCGCGCGATTCCTGCGCCGACCAGCGTTCTGCCGCTCAGGTCCGCGAGATCGGGATCATTGTAGAGATGCCAAATCACGTCCCCGGTGAACTCCGGCGTCTCGCAGTGCCCTTCTATATGACCGAAGCGAATGGGATCGGAAGCGATCACCGCCTTGAGCCGATCGGTCAGCAGTGCTCCCATCCACACGGAGACGGCCGCGACACTCACGCCAGCGTGGCGAAAGTCGGTGGCCATGTCGAAGGCCATCTTATCCATGCCGATCTTGTGCGCGCCATAAGCCGGACCGAGTGAATAATGCGCTGCGCCGGAAGCGGAAGTGAAGACAATCAGGCCATGGCCGCGCGCCGCCATCGCCCTGGCGGCATGCCAACTCGCGACATAGCCGCTGCGAAGCCCGACATCGATCAAGCTCGCCAGTTTGAGCGGCTTTTCCCAGAACTCGCCTGCCTGCGTAAGCTCGTCGTGTATGGCGGCGGCATTGTTTACGAGCAGGTCAATGCGGCCTTCATCCGCAAGGATGCGGTTGTACAGCTCAGCGACTTGCTCATCGTCGGAATGATCACAAGCGACCGCCACGCCCTTTCCGCCGGCCTCGGTGACCGCGCGGGCCGTGTCGAAGATCGTGCCCGGTAACGCATGATCGCCCGCCTGCTGACTGCGCCCGGTCACATAGACCGTGCATCCGCGCCTGCCGAGGGCAATCGCAATGCCTCGGCCCGCTCCCCTGCTTGCGCCGGTCACCAGTGCGATGGGTGCCTGATCTGTCATGCCTTCTCTCGCTCGAATTTGAACTTGTGTTTAGCGTCACTGAGAATGCATTCAATGACGCCACGCCAGACATCCCCTGCGCGGTAAGTTGAGGGCGCTTCCCGCACGGAGCCGCCCCTGTTTCAGGGGCGTCAAAATGGCCGCTAGAAATCCACGATTGGCGCCTAAGAGCTTCCCTCCCGCATTCGCGCCACCGACCCATTTCGGACATCTAGCCGCCGATCTCCCGCACCCAACTGTTGTTCGTCTGCTTTCTCATGCTCGATGCTCAAGACCGGCCGATCTCGGCATGTCAATCGTGCCCCCCTTTTGGATGCAAGCAGTAAATTGGAGTATCGAAGGCGCGGTCGAGGTACGTAATCTGGCCGATCCAACGCTTTCGTGAAGAAAAAGCGCAGTGCCGCAACTATGCCGTTCGAAGCTGGAGACGAATACCCCTTCGCGCTGCTCGAACTGGAAACGGCACAGGTCCTCCGCGTGGAGGTTCGCTCTCCATGAAATACGCGTTTGGCGTCACGGGAGCCCCGTGGATCACAATTCCGCCAACGTAGTGCCAAGAAAGCTTCAAAAATCAGCAATTTTGTAACAGGCGCGCAATAACTCTGCCCCATCGACCCCTGCGAAAAGGAATAAGAACGGGGTCAACAATGCGTTTTATATCAGCGAATTGGCTGGTGATGACGGTCGCCTGCCTGCTGGGTGGAGCAGTGCCGGCACCTGAGGGCTACCTGAAGCTCGACCAGCGCCCGGACCTCACAAAAATCCTGCCCGAACCTCCCGCGCCAGGTTCGGCCCAGGCGGATGCGGATGCGCGTATATTCCGCGAGAGCTGCAGCCTGAAGGGCTCTCCGCGCTGGGAACTGGCGACGCGAGACGTCTCAGGCACGGCTTTCGAACAGTTCGCCTGCGCCCTCGGTGCCAGCCTTCAAGAGAGCGAAGCTCCGGCAATCACGCACTTGCTGACACGCGCGGGCGAGGACCGCAGCGTTGTCTCCGACGCCAAGCGACATTTCCACACCGTGCGCCCGTGGGTGCGCAACGACCTGCCGATCTGCGAGCCGCGCAGCGCGCATTTGGCCGGGAACGGCGACCATCCCTCCGGTCACACCGCCTATAGCCAGCATGTCGCGATGATCCTGGCGGCGATCACGCCCGACCGTGCGACGCAGTTGCTGGCGCGGGGGCGCGAATATGGTGACAGTCGCTGGATCTGTGGTTCGCACAGTCATAGCGCTGTGGAGGCCGGGCGCCTCGCTGGCGCCTCGATCTTCGCTGCCGAGATGAATTCGCCCGAATTCCGGGCCGATCTCGATGCTGCACGTGCCGAAATGGCAGCCCTGCGCAAGAGGTCCCGGTCAGAGCCTACCGGCTGCACCGACTGAGCAAGACCTTTTTCATACCGTTCGTCATCGATCCGACCGGCAATTTGCAGGCGGGCACCATCAATCCTGGGGGTAATTTGCGACATGAAGACTGAATTGAAAAGCCTGCACCGCGCAGCGCCCTTCCTGATCGGAGGCGCCGTCACCGCTCTCGCCGCAGTGCCGGCTTCCGCCCAAACCACGCCGGAACCTGCGGCCGATGAGATCGTCGTCTCCGGATACAGCGGCAGCCTTCAGAAGGCGATCGACATGAAGCGCGACACGATCGGCTTCTCGGACTCGATCATCGCCACGGACATCGCCGACTTTCCCGACCAGAACCTCTCCGAAGCGCTCCAGCGTCTGCCGGGCGTCACCATCGAGCGGGACAAGGGCCTGGGCACCCGCGTCAACGTGCGCGGTCTGCCGAGTGAGTTCACTTTCGTTTCGATCAACAAGCTGGCGACAGCCTCGGGCTCGGGCGGCCGCGACGTGGAATTCGACACGTTCGCGTCCGAACTGATCCAGTCGGTTACCGTGCAGAAGTCCCCCACGGCGGCGGACGAGGAAGGCGGCATCGCCGGTTCCGTCGCAATCCGCACCGCGCGCCCGTTCGATCAGGTGGGCCCGCGGCTCGTCGGTTCGGCGGAAGGAGCGTACAATTCGATCTCGCAGAAGGTCGATCCCAACTTCTCGTTCCTCGCCAGCGATACCTTCGGCGATTTCGGCGTGCTGCTCTCCGTCGCCAAGCAGCAGCGCACGAACCGCACCGATTCCAACTCCGGCATCAACTTCCGCCCGATCTCGCGCTGGACCGACAAGGGCAATGCGCAAACCACGCAGACGCTGAACGTGCTGGAACGTGACGCGGGCATTTCTTTCGACGACCTGAAGAACAAGGACGAGGTCAACCGCGTCGTCTTCATCGACAAGGTCGGCGACCGCATGTACCTCAACGATCAGGATCGCCTAGGCGTTTCGGGTTCACTCCAGTACAAGCCAAGCGAACAGTTCAGCCTCAGCTTCGACGCGTTTCTCGGCTCGTACAAGACGCATGAGGACGAATACGATGCGGCGGGCTATTCGGCCTCCAGCACCTCGGCACTGGATCGCATCTACGACTACGACGCCACCACGCTGGCGGACGATGGCATCGTCGTGATCCGCGACGCCGCCTATACCCGCACCCAGCATGAGTTCCTGAGCAAGGAATACATCAACAAGACCGACTATCGCCAGTTCGGAGGCGAAATGAACTGGGATACGGGCAGCTGGCACATCGACCTGCTCGGGGGATATTCGGGCGCCAAGAAGACGCTCGACTATGCCAACCTCAAACATGTGGCTTATGCGCCTTCACGCACCCGCTATACCGATAAGGGCGGCGAAACGATCCCGAGCGATGCCGCCGGCACGATCGACATGTACAATTCGCCGAATTCGTACTTGTTCGAAGCGTATGAAACCACGCGGGAGAAGATCAAGGACGACAAGTACGCAGCCCAGCTCGACGTCAGTCGCAAGTTCGAGATCGCCGGGTTCGAGGCCCTGAAGCGCATCAGCTTCGGCGGTCGCTACACCAACAAGACCAATGAACGCTGGTATGGGGAGGAAAAGCTGCAGGGTCCGACCCGAGGCAGCGTCGAGTGGGTCAACACCCGCAAGCTGTCTGACAGCCCGCTGGAGAACGTCACCGACATCGTCGGCGGCCAGTCCTATCAGGTCCGCGATCTCGACTGGCAGATGATTTCGAACGACTATGCACGCAGCTTCTTCCGCCCGGACGGCTTCGTCACGCCGTTCCAGGACAGCAACTACTACAAGGTGCGTGAGGAGACCTTTGCCGGCTACGGGATGATCGACTTCCGCTTCGATCTAGGACCCGTGCCGCTGTTCGTGAATGCAGGCGCGCGCTACATCAACACAAAGGTGAAGTCCGAAGGCTTCCACCAGATCCAGAACGCGGACGGCTCGACCGGCTACACACCCGCGCCGATTTCCAGCACGGGCACGTACAGCAAGCTTCTGCCGGCCATCAACCTGCGGGCCGAGATCACCGACAACCTGTTGATCCGCGCGGCTGCCTCGCAAACCCTGATCCGCCCGGCGCTGACCGATCTCGCCTACAAGCGCACGGCCAGCTTCAACAACTTCCGCTTCACTGACGGCAACCCCGGTCTCAAGCCGACTTATGCCGACCAGTGGGAAGTTGGTGCCGAGCAGTACCTGGGCAACGGCGGCATCCTTTCCGCCTCGTACTTCTGGAAGAAGATCAAGGGCGTCATCCAGAACCAGATGACCGGAATCGTTCCCGACGTGACCAAGTACAATGCCAACGGCACGATCGATGGCGTCTATGACTTCGAGGTCTATCAGCCGGTCAATGCCGAAGGGTCGTACACCGTCAGCGGCGTCGAACTGGCAGCGGTGATTCCGTTCGGCATGATCACTCCGATGCTGGATGGCTTCGGTATCAACGCTAACTATACCTTCCTCGACAGCTCGCTGACGGGGCAGTCCGATCTCGGCATACCGACTTCGCCGATCGGCCTCGCGGACAACGTCTACAACCTCACCGTTTACTACGACAAGGGTCCGATCGGAGCCCGCCTGTCGTTCAACCGCAAGGGGGCGTACGTCGAAGCCGTCCAGAACAACATGTATCCGGTTTACCGCGACGCCTATGGCCAGCTCGACTTCGCAGCCAGCTATCAGTTGACGGACAAGGTCCGTCTGGAAGTTCAGGGCATCAACATCACCAAGGAAGCGACGAAGGGTTACACCATGGACCCCTCTTTCCCCACCATGTACGAAAAGTCAGGAAGCCGCTGGACGATGGGCGTTCGCGTCCAGTTCTGATCGGGTTTCGGATTTGACATCCTGGAAAATGGAAAGGGGCGGCTCCGCGCGGCCGCCCTTTTCGTTACGGCCGATATTGTCAGCCGCCATTTTGAGCGAGCTGTCTGAACCTCCCTGGCTTTCCGAAGTCTTGAATTTTTGATAGAGAGCTTTCGTAACGCGTAAATCCGGATCACGTTTTTATCAGAAATGTGCAAGCGGCTCCATGAAGCGTGAATGAGTACCGCCGCTTTTGCATGTCGTTTAGGGTTTGGTCACTGGCATGAACGAACGTAAGATCAACGCTCGGGCCTAGAGGGCCTTCCTTTTCAGTGATCCGTTGGAACCCGTCTGAAATGATCAACCCCGCATTTCGCGGTCGCTTGCCATCGAAACGGCTTTCGCTGTTCTCAAGAGATAACAAGACATGACAATGTCGATGCTGTTCGGATGAGGGTTCTCGCCTACAACATGAAGTGCATGATCCGGATCTTCGGCGTTCAGCCGCTCATCCAGTGTGGGCCCGATCAGTACATCCCGCTCCGCTGTCAGTCCGTCTTGACACAGCGTTTTGACGCAGCCTCGGTCGGATGTTGCGACGATGACGCTTATCGCAAGTAAAGGCGTGAAAATAGGCCCATTTCATATGCGGAAGGTCAGGTAGGCGGCGGCGTAGAACAAGTCGCGCCCCGGCTTGAACTTCTCGGAGACGTCGCCGTAGATCGTGTAGAAGCCGAGCGTGGTGAAAGGGTTGAGGGCATAGCGCCCGGCCGCGGTCGCCCGCTTTCCGAAGAAGCGGGAATCGGTCTCGTCGGCGCGGCGCAGCACTTGCCCGCCCAGCGAATAGACGCCGTCGTGGATCGATGTGCGCCACAGCCCTGCCGCCGAAAAGTCGAGCGTCAGTTTGGCCGTCGGCTGGAGCGTCAGCATCGGCTGGAAGATCGTCAGGTTATGCGGCCCGAGGTCGCCGTTGTAGGTGAGCGGCTTCGGGAACAGCGGGCCGTAGGTCCCGGCTTTTCCGTCGCCGGGATTGCGGTCGCCCGAACCCACGTCGACGCGCAGGGCCAGCTTGGGCTTCCAGCCACCCTGCCAGCCGTGAACGATGGTGCCGGTGACGTAATAGGCATCGATATCGAGGTTCCCGAACGAACCCCATTGCCGGATGCCTTCGACGTCGACGCTCCAGGCATCGGCCGTCCCGGCATAGCGCAGCGAGAGCGTGCGGCGCCGGTCGCGCGCGGCGGGCGCGGTGGCGAAGGACACGCTGGCGCGGTCGGAGGAAACGAACAGCATTTCGGCGCGGCCGGTATGGCTTCCGGCGCCGAAAGTGCGTCCGGCGTGGAGCCCGGTGAGGTCGTAGTCGTGGTTGGTCTTGTCGTCGAACGTGCCCAGCTTTTCCAGCACTGCATGACCGGTGAGGAAGCCGCCGTCCCATGGACCCATCGTGCCCATGACGCGCAGCAGGTCCAGCGAGCGGCGGGTATTGGCGCCTTCGCGCATGTCGAACACGGTCTGGTTGCCGATGCCGATTTCCTGTCGGCCAAAGCGCGCGGTGATCCGGGCACTGCCGACCGGCACATGCGCTTCGACGAAGGCCTGGTTGAAGTCCAGCCGGCCTTCCTCGATCGGTGCGACCACGGAATCGAGTCCGGTGCTGGTGGCGTGTTCCAGGTCCACGAAGGCGCGCAGCAGGCCTTCGATCTGGAGGTCGCCCCAGACACGGGTGCGCTGCTGGAAGTTGCCGTCGTCATCTTGCGGGCCGCGCCCCCAGCGCTCGCCGATGCGCAACTCGGGCCGCAGGCGCAGTTCTCCGCCGAGCGAGGCATAGATATTGCCCGCCAGCGGAATGTACTTGATCCGGGTCCAGAGATTGGCGTCGCGCACGGTGCGGAAAATGGAATAGTCCTCGTCGTGGTTGATCGGTTTGAACGCGGGCTTCGGCGTTTTGGGGCGGTTCGGGCTTTGCGGCGCCGCGATCTCGGTCCCGGTGGGCGCGGCGGCCTGCGTCGTGGCGGGGGCCTCGGCGGGCGCTTGCGCCGATACCGGCGCGGGGGTGTGTGCGGGCACCTGCACGGTGGCTGCGGTCAGGGCATGCGCCATGATCTGGAACATCGATACTCTCCCGATTCTTTTCGTTTGTTCTGAAAGGGGCGGCCAATCGCGGCCGCTATGTCGTCGCCGTGTTGCGCAGCGGTCTGGACGCGAAACTCTGGAGCAAGTGGACGGCCAGGCCGAAGATCAGGCCCCAGAAGGCGGAGCCGAGGCCTGCCAGCGTCATGCCCGAAGCGCTGACCGCGAAGGTGACGAGCGCCCCGTCGCGACCCCGCTCTGCGCGCAGGGCAGTGCTGAGCGCGCCGGAGACGACCGGAAACAGCGCCAGCCCGGCGAGTGCGGCGATCAGCGTCTTGGGCAAAGTGGCGAACAGGGCCAGCACGGTCGCCGCGAAGTCGCCGAAGACGAGGTAGGTCACGCCGCCCGCGATCCCCGCGAGATAGCGCTTCGCCGGATCGGGATGCGCATCCGGGCCGAGGCAGATCGCGGCGGTGAAGGCCGCCAGGTTCAGGCCGTGGCAGCCGAACGGGGCCAGCAGGATCGAGCCTATCGCGCTGGCCGAAACGATCGGGCGCGCGGGCGGGGTCTGGTAGCCCGCGGCGCGCAGGACGGCGATGCCGGGAAGGAACTGCCCGGTCAGCGCCACGACTGCCAGCGGCAGGGCGATGCTGGCGGTGGCGGCCCAGTCGAACCGGGGCGTGGTCCAGACCGGCATGGTCAGGCGGGGGGTGCCGACCGTGCCCGAGAGGCCGCCGTCGAACATCGTCAGCGCCACGCCCGTCACCAGCACGGCCAATACGGCATAGCGCGGGGCGAGCACGCGTCCGGCGAAGAAGGCGGCGATCATCGCGATCACCATGACCGGCGCGGAGGGCACGGCGCCGATCATGTCGATCACGAAGCGGAACAGGATGCCGGCCAGCATGGCGGCGGTGATCGCGGCGGGCAGGCGCTTCATCAGCCGGTCGAACGCGCCCGAGGCGCCCACGGCCAGCACCGCGAGGTTGGCGACGATATAGGCGCCCACGGCCGTGGCGAAATCGGTCTGCGGTAGCATCGTCACCAGCAGTGCCGATCCGGGCGCCGACCACGCCACCACGATCGGCACGCGCCAGCGCCAGCTCAGCACGATGCCCAGCACCCCGCTGCCGATCGAGATCGCCCAAATCCACGAGGCGACGACCGCCGGCTCCAGCCCTTGCGCGGCCTGGAACACGATCACCAGCGGTCCGGCGTAGGATATGGTGGTGGCGATGATCCCGGCGACGATTGCCGGGATCATCGATGTCTGGCCTTGTGCCGGGAGCGTCTCGATGGTGGTGGTCATGATCGTCCGTTCACGCCGCGAGGGCGTAAGCTTCCCGGCTGCGCTGCTGGCGGCGGCTCACCATGTAGAGCGCGGTCGCCAGCACGGAGACAAGGCCCGGAATGGAGAAGGCGAGGAAGTTGAGCGCCATCGGCAGTTCGGCCGCGAGCAGCAGCCCGCCCAGCATCGGACCGACGATCGCGCCGACCCGGCCCATTCCCGAGGCCCAGCCCAACCCGGTGGAGCGGACGGAGAGGCTGTAGAACTCCGCGACGCTGGCATAGAGCAGGATCTGCGTGCCGGTGGTGCCGGCACCCGCGATGAAGATCAGCAGGTAGAGCACCGGCATGGCGCTGTTCAGGCCGAGCAGGGCGATGCAGAGCGCGCCCAGGGCGAAATAGGCCATGACCACGCGGGGCAGCCCAAAGCGGTCGGCCAGGCGCCCACCCATTATGGCGCCGAACATGCCGCCGAAATTGAGCGCGAGCAGGAACGAGAGGCTGGATCCCAGGGTGTATCCGGCGCTCCGCATCAACTGCGGCAACCACGAACCCAGCGCATAGACCATCAGCAGGCAGCAGAAGAAGCACAGCCACATGGACAGTGTGCCCAGCGTGCGGTCATGCCGGAACAGCTCGCTCACCGAGGCGCGGCCCGCATCGGCTTCGCGCAGGAACAGCGGCGCGCCGGAGGCGGCCTCCGGCGAGAGCTGGCGAAGGATCGCGCGGGCCTTGTCCTGCTCGCCCTTGCGCACCAGGAAGCCGACCGATTCCGGCAGGCCGCGCAGAATCAGCGGAAGCAGCGCCAGCGGCACGGCGGCGGCCAGGAACATTGCCTGCCAGCCGAAGCGGGGCAGCAGCCAGATGCCCAGGCCTGCCGCGACCATGCCGCCCACGGCATAGCCGCTGAACATCAGCGCCACGAGGGTGCTGCGCATCCGCTTGGGGGCATATTCGTTGGTCAGCGCGACGGCATTGGGCATCAGCCCGCCGCAGCCCAGGCCTGCGGCGAACCTCAGCACGCCGAACATCGTCGGCGTCGTCACGAAGCCGTTCAGGAAGGTCGCGGCGCTGAACAGGGTGAAGCAGAGGGTGATGCACTTCTTGCGGCCGATCCGGTCACCCATCGGTCCGAACAGAAGCGCGCCGGACATCATGCCGAACAAGGCCCAGCTCGCCAAAGAACCGGCTTGCGGTGCGGTCAGTTGCCATTGCTCCATCAGCTTGGGAAGCACGACGCCGTAAATGAATACGTCGTAGCCATCGACTATAAGAAGCAGCGCGCAGGCTATAACTATCTTGAGGTGCAGATTTCCGAATCTGGCTTCGTCGACAAGACGACTTACATCGATACCTTGCATATCGATTCCTCTCCCATTTCACGTTGTGTGATTTTCCGGGAAAGTGAATGAGCTGCGAAGGTTCAACAAATACCGTTTAAGTCCGATGCGAATACGCAGCGGGTATCGCCGGAAACATGTGGGTCACAATTCCTCGCCAAGCGCGGCGGGCACGTCGTAGCCCCACAGCGCATATTGCCGCGCGATCACCGAGGCCATTAGAGCGAGTTCGGGGGAGCGATCTCCCGGGCGGTGGCTCATGATGATGGGGGAGGTGGCCGGTTCCGCCAGTTCGCGGAAGGCGACATCGTGGCTGCGCGCGCGGCGCACCGATTCCGGGACGACGGCCATGCCTTCCTCCGCCGCGACGAGGCCGATGGCGATCTGCAGTTCGCGCGCTTCGTGAACGATCCGCGGTTCTATCGAATGATCGCGGAACAGCGAGATGACCTGGTCGGCATAGCTGGGGCGGGGCGCGCGTGGATAGATGATCTGCGGTTCGTCAGCCAGGTCGCGCAGCGAGATCGGCCCGCTGCCGGTGGCCAGCGGGTGGTCGACCGGGAAGGCGGCCACGAGTTTCTCGTTGCGCAGGATGATGCGGCGGACCGAAGGGTCCTCGAAGCGGATGCGCCCGAAGCCGACATCGATGCGCCCGTCCTTCAGCGCGGCGATCTGGTCCAGCGTAGTCGCCTCCACCATGACCAGTTCCACGTTTTCTGCCACCTTGCGGAATTCGCGGATCAGTTCGGGCAGGCGCGCATAGATGGTGGAGGCGACGAAACCGATCACCAGCCGGCGCCGCTCGCTGGTGGCGGCTGCCCGCACCATGGCTTCCACGTCCTCCATGCGCGCCAGCACTTGCAGGGCCTGTTCGTGGAGCAGGCGACCGACGGCGGTGAGCCGCAGCGGGCGCGTGCCGCGATCGAGCAGCGGCGCGCCGACATGCGCCTCCAATTGCTGGATCGCGCGGGAAAGCGGCGGTTGGGCGATGTGCAGGCGTTCGGCGGCGCGGTTGAAGTTCCCCTCGTCCGCCACGGCCACGAAATAGCGCAGAAGGCGCACGTCCATCACGATAATATACCTCTCAGGTATAGGCCCGTAACCGCATTGATCTTTGCAGCCGCTGCGAGTGAGGCCTAACTTTCCTATCGAAAGCTAAACATTCGGGAGAGTCGCTGCAATGGCCCTGTTGAGCCAAGCTGATACCTTAATCGTCGATGTACCGACGATCCGCCCGCATGTTCTGGCGATGGCCACGATGCATTCGCAGGCGATGGTGATCGTCCGCCTGACCGACGGCGACGGCGTCGAGGGCATCGGCGAGGGCACGACCATCGGCGGCCTCAGCTATGGCGAGGAAAGCCCGGAAAGCATCAAGTCCGCCATCGATACGTATATCGTCCCGGTCCTGAATACCTGCGACATCAGCCGTGTCGGCGCGACGATGGCCAAGGTGGCCAGGTGCGTGCGCGGCAATCACTTCGCCAAGTGCGCGGTCGAAACCGCACTGCTGGACATGGCGGGCAAGCGGCTGGGCGTGCCGGTTTCCGAACTGATCGGCGGCGGCCGCGTGCGCGACGAAATGCCGGTGGCCTGGACCCTCGCCAGCGGCGACACCGCGCGCGACATTGCCGAGGGCGAGGAAATGCTCTCGCTCCGCCGCCACCGCATCTTCAAGCTGAAGATCGGCAAGCGCACCGTGGAACAGGACGTCGCCCATGTCGGCGCGATCTGCAAGGCGCTGGGTGACCGCGCCAGCGTGCGCGTGGACGTGAACCAGAACTGGAGCGAGGCGCAGGCCAAGCTGGGCATGGCGATGCTTCAGGACGTCGGCTGCGATCTGGTCGAACAGCCCATCGCCGGAGACGACATTGCAGCGATGACCCGCCTTGCCACCACGCGCGGCGTGCCGCTGATGGCGGACGAGGCGCTGCATGGTCCGCGCACCGCGCTGCGGATTGCCGCTGCGGGCGCGGCGGGCGTCTTCGCGCTGAAGATCGCGCAGTCGGGCGGGCTTTTCGCCACCGCCGAAGTGGCCGCCATCGGCACCGCTGCGGGCATCGGCCTCTATGGCGGCACGATGCTGGAAGGCGGCGTGGGCACGGCGGCTTCGGCCCATGTCTTCGCCACCGTTCCCGAGCTTGCCTGGGGCACCGAGCTGTTCGGCCCGCTGCTCCAGACCGAGGAAATTCTGACCGAGCCGCTCGGCTACGGGGACTTTTCGCTGAAGGTCCCGACCGGCCCTGGCCTCGGCATCGCGCTCGATCCCGACAAGGTCGAATTCTTCCGGCGTGACCGTTCAGGTCTGCGCCTTCACGCCGTAAACGCAGGAGCCTGAGCCATGCTGTTCATGGTCGAAATGGACGTCAACATTCCGCTGGATTTCGACGCGGAAGAAGCCGCGAAGATCAAGGCGGCAGAGAAGGCCTATTTCCAGAAGCTCCAGCAGGCGGGCACCTGGCGGCACATCTGGCGCAAGGTCGGGCTCTATTCGAACGTCTCGATCTTCGATGTCGAGAGCAATGCGGCGCTGCACGACACGCTCATGGGCCTGCCGCTCTACCCCTTCATGACCATGAAAATCACGCCGCTCTGCCGGCACCCATCCTCCATCCATGACGACGATCGCTGATCGCCGGAGCCACTGAATACAGTCCTTGGGAGAGAACAAAATGGACGTCAGCTTCGTAAAGACCCCGGAAATCCAGCAGCTGCTCGATCGCGCCGCCGGCGTGAACGAGAGCGGCGGCAGCCCGCGCCTCAAGGCGATCATGCGTGACCTTACCGAATCGGTGATGGAGCTGATCGTCCGCCACGACATTTCCGAAAGCGAGTTCTGGCTCGCCATGAAGTACCTTTCGGACAGCGCGGGCGAGATCGGCCTGATTGTGCCCGGCACCGGCCTTGAGCACTTCCTGGACCTCTACATGGATGCCAAGGATGCCGAGGCCGGCCTCACTGGCGGCACCCCGCGCACCATCGAAGGCCCGCTCTACGTCGCCGGTGCGCCGCTGGTGGAAGGCAATGTGAACCTCTCCGTCGACGAGGACGAGGGCACCACGGTCCTGCACATGACCGGCAGTGTCACCGGCCCGGATGGCGAGGCGGTGGAGAACGCGATCGTCCACGTCTGGCACGCCAATTCGAAGGGCTGGTATTCCCACTTTGACCCCACCGGCGAGCAGACCGCGTTCAACAACCGCCGCCGCATCAAGCTGGGCAAGGACGGGCGCTATGCGTTCCATTCCAAGCAGCCGAGCGGTTATTCGGTGCCGCCGGGCGGTTCGACCGACCAGCTGATGCAGGCGCTGGGCCGCCACGGCAATCGCCCGGCCCACGTCCACTTCTTCATCGAGGCGCCGGGTTATCGCACGCTGACGACGCAGATCAACTTCGGCGACGATCCCTTCGCGGCCGACGACTTCGCCTTCGGCACCCGCGAGGGTCTGCTGCCGGTGCCCAGCCGCCAGGGCGACAGCGCTTATATCCAGTTCGACTTCCAGATGCAGCGCGCCGCCGATGCGGATGACGAGCACTTCTCGTCCCGCGCTCGCGCCGAAGCCGAGCCGGAAACAGAAACGGCCTGACCGCCAACAACAACACGGGAGACAGGATCATGTACGAACACCTCATGCACCGGGTCTCGACCGCCGTGGTCGATGACGTCGAAACCGGAGAGTTCCGCTGCCGCCGGGACGTCTTCACCGATCCGGCGCTGTTCGAACTGGAAATGAAGTACATCTTCGAAAGCAACTGGGTGTACCTCGCTCACGAAAGCCAGCTTCCCAGCAAGAACGATTACTTCACGACCTTCATCGGGCGCACGCCCGTGATCCTGACCCGTGCCAAGGACGGCGCGATCAACGGCGTGGTCAATGCCTGCGCGCATCGCGGCGCCAAGCTGTGCCGCCGCAAGCGGGGCAACCAGCCGCTGTTCGTCTGCCCGTTCCACGGCTGGAGCTTCAAGACCGACGGCAAGCTGCTGCGCGCCAAGGATGCCAGCACCGGCGCCTATCCGGACAGCTTCGACCACGAGGGATCGCACGACCTTACCAAGGTGCGCGTGGAGAGCTATCGCGGCTTCGTGTTCGGTTCGCTGAACCATGACGTGCTGCCACTGGAAGACCATCTGGGCGAGGCGAAAGTCATCATCGACCAGATGGTCGATCAGGCGCCCGAGGGGCTGGAAGTGCTGACCGGCAATTCCACCTACACCTTCGACGGCAACTGGAAGATGCAGATGGAGAACGGCTGCGACGGCTATCACGTCAGCTCCGTTCACGAAAACTACCAGTCCACCATGGGCCGCCGCGCCGAGGGCGGCACCAAGGCGGTGGACGCCAACGGCTGGTCCAAGGCACCCGCCAGCGGCGTCTATGGCTTCGAGCACGGGCACATCCTGCTCTGGACGCAAGTGATCAATCCCGAAGTGCGGCCGATCTGGAACCACAAGCCCGAACTCGATGCACGGCTGGGTGAGGAACGGGCGAAGTTCATCATCGAACAGACGCGCAATCTGGCGCTTTATCCCAACGTGTTCCTGATGGACCAGTTCTCGACCCAGATCCGCGTGGTCCGCCCGATAGACGTGCATACCACCGAAGTGACGATCTACTGCTACGCGCCGAAGGGCGAAAGCGCCGAGGACCGCGCGCACCGCATCCGCCAGTACGAGGATTTCTTCAACGTCACCGGCATGGGCACGCCCGACGATCTGGAGGAATTCCGCAGCTGTCAGAAGGCCTACGAAGGCGCGGGCGAACTGTGGAACGACCTCAGCCGCGGCGCCACCCGCTGGATCCACGGCGCGGACGCCAATGCCAAGGCCATGGGCATGAACCCGCAGCTCTCCAGCGAGCGCAGCGAGGACGAGGGCCTGTTCGTACGCCAGCATGAGTTCTGGGCGCAGATCATGCTCGACGGTTTGGCGAAGGATGCGGCCAATCAACCGCCGATGATGGAGGCGGCGGAATGAGCACGCTCGACATGACCCGTGAAACCCTGTCCTACCGCGAGATCTGCGCTTTCCTCTACCGCGAGGCGCGGCTGCTGGACGATCGCCGGTTCGACGACTGGCTGGAATGCTATGCGCCCCAGGTCGAATACTGGATGCCCGCGTGGACCGACGATGACGCGCTCTGCACCGATCCGCAGACCGAAATCTCGCTGATCTACTACGCCAATCGGCAGGGCCTGGAAGACCGCGTCTATCGCCTGAACACCGAGCGGTCCTCTGCCTCCACGCCCGAGCCGCGCTCTGCCCACTTCATCGGCAATGTCGAAGTGCTGGAGAGCCGGGAAGGGCAGGTGGACTTGCGCTACAACTGGCATACGCTCAGCCATCGTTACCAGCAGACGCAGCAGTTCTTCGGAACCACGTTCCTGACTCTGGATACTGCTGGCGACACGCCGTTGATCCTGAAGAAGAAGATCGTCCTGAAGGACGACTACATTCATCAGGTCATCGACATCTACCACGTCTGAGGAGGCAGGGTATGACACGGATCCTCGGAAATGTTCCCCCACCCTCGTCATTGCGAGGAGGCGAAGCCGACGCGGCAATCCAGAGCGGCGCAAAACCGCCCCTAGATTGCTTCGCTACGCTCGCAATGACGAAGGGTATGGTCGGGGAGGCACGCTTATGATCTTCGCAGGACGCTTCGCAGGCAAAATCATGGTCGTGACCGGCGCGGCGCAGGGCATCGGGGCAGGTGTCGCAGCCCGCGCCGCTGCCGAGGGTGCGAGCGTGGTTCTGGTCGACCGCGCCGACTTCGTGACCGAGGTGGAACAGGCCATCGTGGCGGCGGGCGGAAAAGCGATCTCCGTCTGCTGCGACCTTGAGACTTACGAAGGCGCGGCGGCGGCGATGGCACGCGCCGTCGAAGCCTTCGGCCGGATCGACATCCTCATCAACAATGTCGGCGGCGCGATCCGGATGCGGCCCTATGCCGAATTCGAGCCCGCGCAGATCGATGCGGAAATCCGCCGCTCGCTGATGCCGACGCTTTACTGCTGCCACGCGGTGCTGCCGACGATGCTGGAGCAGGGCGCAGGGACCATCGTGAACCTCTCCTCCAACGCCACGCGCGGCATTCGCCGGGTGCCCTATTCGGCGGCGAAGGGCGGGATCAACGGCCTGACCCAGAGCCTGGCCATGGAATATGCGGAAAGCGGCATTCGTGTCGTCGCGACGGCACCGGGCGGCACGAGCGCTCCCCCCCGCCGTGTCGCCCGCAACGCCGAAGGCGACAACGCGCAGGAACAGGCGTGGATGGCCGAGGCGGTCGCGCAAGTGACCGATTCCGCCTTCCTCAAGCGCTACGGAACCCTTGAGGAGCAGATCGCCCCGATCCTGTTCCTCGCCTCTGACGAGGCCAGCTACGTGACCGGCACCGTATTGCCCGTCGCGGGCGGCGACCTCGGTTAAGGAGACACTCGATGTCGAAAATCTACGATAGCCCCGCCGCAGCCCTCGACGGCCTGCTGTTCGACGGCATGACGATCATGTCGGGCGGGTTTGGCCTTTCGGGCAATCCCGAGAGCCTGATCCCCGAAGTGCGCGCGGCGGGCGTGAAGGACCTGACGGTCATCTCGAACAATGCGGGCGCGGACGGGTTCGGCCTGTGGATGCTGCTGGAAAGCCGCCAGATCCGGAAGATGATCTCCTCCTACGTGGGTGAGAACAAGCTGTTCGAAAGCCAGTATCTCTCGGGCGAACTCGAACTCGAACTCAACCCGCAGGGCACTCTGGCTGAGCGCATTCGCGCGGGCGGCGCGGGCATTCCGGCGTTCTACACCAAGACGGGCGTCGGCACCGTGGTCGCCGAAGGCAAGCCGGTCGAAGTGTTCGAGGGCGAGGAATACGTGCGCGAAACCTGGCTGCGCGCCGACCTGTCGATCATCAAGGCCTGGCGCGCGGACGAGGAGGGCAACCTGATGTTCCGCAAGACCGCGCGCAACTTCAACCCGAACATGGCAACGGCGGGCAAGGTTACCGTGGCAGAGGTCGAGGAAATCGTCCCCGCCGGCACGTTCGATCCGGACTGCATCCATACGCCCGGCATCTACGTCGACCGCGTGGTGCTTTCGACCATCAACGAGAAGCGCATCGAGAAGCGCACGATCCGCGAAAGGGAGGCCGCGTAATGAGCTGGACCCGCGATGAAATGGCCGCCCGCGCCGCGAAGGAACTGCGCGACGGGTACTATGTAAACTTGGGCATCGGCATTCCGACCCTGGTGGCGAACCATGTGCCGACCGGCATCAAGGTCACGCTGCAGAGCGAGAACGGCATGCTCGGCATCGGCCCGTTCCCCTATGACGAGGACGTCGATCCCGACCTGATCAATGCGGGCAAGCAAACGATCACCGCGCTGCCCACCTCCAGCTTCTTTTCGAGCGCGGACAGCTTCGCGATGATCCGCGGCGGTCATATCGACATGGCCGTGCTGGGCGCGATGGAAGTCTCGGCCGAAGGCGACCTCGCCAACTGGACGATCCCGGGCAAGATGGTGAAGGGCATGGGCGGGGCGATGGACCTCGTCGCCGGGGTGAAGAAGGTGATCGTGGTGATGGACCACGTCTCCAAGCACGGCGATCCAAAGATCCTGCCCGCCTGCACCCTGCCGCTCACCGGCAAGCGCGTGGTGGATATGATCGTGAGCGATCTGGCCGTCTTCGCCATCGACCGCAAGGCGGGTGGGCTGACCTTGGTGGAACTCGCCCCCGGCGTCACGTTGGAGGAAGTCACCGCGAAGACCAGCGCGCCGTTCGCCCATACACTCGAAACGGCATAAGACAGGAACATCCAGGTGTCGAAACTGATAGTCGTCGACCGTTCCGGAGACGAAACCGCGATCGAGGCCCGCGAGGGCGTCACCGTGATGGAAGCCATCCGCGACAGTGGCTTCGATGAATTGCTCGCGCTTTGCGGAGGCTGCTGTTCCTGCGCGACCTGCCATGTCCTTGTGGACGAGGGCTGGGCGGAGACGACCGGTGCCCCCGGAGAGGACGAGAACGACCTGCTCGACTCCTCCGATCATCGCGGCGCGCATTCGCGCCTCTCATGTCAGATCGCCCTGACCGCCGCGCTGGACGGTCTGCGTGTCACCATTGCCCCGGAGGATTGAACCATGCCTTTTACCCAGGTTCCCGGAGCCGCTCTCTACTGGAAGCGCGATGGGCGCGATGACGGCCCGGCGCTGGTGCTGCTCAATTCGATCGGCACGGATATGGATTTGTGGGACGCGGTCCTGCCCCATCTTCGCGACCGCTTCGCCCTGCTGCGGATCGACACGCGCGGCCACGGTGCCTCGACGGCCGAGCCGGGCGACTTCTCGATGGCCATGCTGGCGGATGACGTGCTGGCGGTGGCCGACCACGCCGGACTGCAATCCTTCGCGCTGGCGGGAGTGTCGTTGGGCGGCATGATCGGCATGGAACTAGCCCTTCGTGCGCCCGCTCGCGTGAAGAATCTGGCACCGATCTGCACTTCCGCGACGATGGACAGGGCTTCCTGGAACGACCGCATCGCTAAAGTGCGCGGTGAGGGCATGGCCGCCATCGCCGATCTCGCCATGGGCCGCTTCCTCTCGGACGCCGCCGAGCCTGCCGTCTACGAGACCGTGCGCCGCCAGCTCCTGACCATGGATGCGCAAGGCTATGCCGGTTGCGGCGCGGCGATCCGCGACATGGACCTTGCAGACCGCATTGCCGCCATCGCCTGCCCGACGCTGGTCGTCACTGGCACCCGCGACACCTCCACGCCGCTGGAAGGGCACGGCGAACATCTCCTCGCCCGCATTCCCGGCGCGATCCATGTCGCGCTGGAAGCCGCCCATCTCGCCCCGCTCGAAGCCCCCGAGGCGCTTGCCGCCGCGCTCGTCTCCTTCCTCGAAAGCTGATCCCGTGACCCAGGCCTTCATCTGCGATGCCGTCCGCACCCCTATCGGCAAGCTCAACGGTTCGCTCGCGGCGGTACGGGCCGACGACCTTGCCGCCCTGCCGCTCAAGGCGCTGATGGCGCGCAATCCGCAAGCGGACTGGTCCATGCTCGACGACGTGATCCTCGGCTGCGCCAACCAGGCGGGCGAGGACAACCGCAATGTCGCGCGCATGGCCGTATTGCTGGCGGGCATGGGCGAAAGCGTGCCCGGCGTCACCGTCAACCGGCTCTGCTCCTCGGGCCTCAATGCGCTCGGCATGGCGGCGCAGGCGATCCGCAGCGGCGACGCGGACTTCCTGATCGCGGGTGGCGCCGAAAGCATGACCCGCGCGCCTTACGTGATGGGCAAGGCGGACAGCGCCTTCGGACGCGGCCAGAAGATCGAGGATACGACGCTGGGCTGGCGTTTCGTCAACCCGGCGATGAAGGCTGCCTATGGTGTCGATACCATGCCGCAGACCGGCGAGAACGTCGCCGAGCAGTGGCAGGTAAGCCGTGAGGAGCAGGACCGCTTCGCCCTCGCCAGCCAGGAAAAGGCAGCGGCGGCGCAGGCCAGCGGCCGCTTTGCCGCAGAGATCGTGCCGGTTACGATACCGCAGAAGAAGGGCGATCCGATCCTCTTCGCCGCCGACGAGCATTTGCGCGCGACCAGCCTTGAGGCGCTGGCGAAACTGAAGTCTGTGGTAAAGCCGGACGGCACGGTGACGGCAGGCAATGCCTCCGGCCTCAACGACGGCGCGGCGGCCATGCTGGTCGCCAGCGAGGATGCGCCGAAGCGCCACGGTCTTACCCCGCGCGCCCGTGTGATCGGCATGGCGGCGGCCGGGATCGCCCCGCGCGTGATGGGCGCCGGACCGATCGAGGCGGCGCGCAAGGTGCTCGCCCGCAGCGGCCTGAGCGTGGATGCGCTCGACGTCATCGAACTCAACGAGGCTTTCGCCAGCCAGGCCATCGCCACCTTGCGCGATCTCGGGATCGATCCCGCCGACCCGCGTGTGAACCCCAACGGCGGCGCCATCGCGCTGGGCCATCCGCTCGGCATGTCGGGCGCGCGCATTGCCATGTCGGCGGTCGAGGAACTTCAGCGCACCGGCGGACGCTATGCGCTGGCCTTCATGTGTATCGGCGTCGGGCAGGGGCTTGCCCTGTTGATGGAGCGCGTGTGATGGCAGACGTCGTCATCGTGGGAGCGGGACACGGGGGCGCGCAATGCGCGCTGGCCCTGCGCCAGAACGGGTTCGAGGGAACCATCACCGTCATCGGCCGCGAGCCGGAATATCCCTACGAGCGGCCGCCGCTCTCCAAGGAATATTTCGCGCGCGAGAAGACGTTCGACCGGCTCTACATCCGCCCGCCGACGTTCTGGGCCGAGAAGGAGATCACCTTCAAGCTCGGCACCGAAGTCACCAAGGTTGATCCCGAGGCGCATGAACTGACGCTCTCGAACGGCGAGACCCATGGCTACGGCAAGCTGGTCTGGGCGACCGGCGGCGATCCGCGGCGGCTCTCGTGCTCGGGTTCCGACCTCGCCGGGGTCCATGCCGTGCGCACCCGCGAGGACTGCGACACGCTGATGGCCGAAGTCGATGCGGGCACCAGAAACGTGGTGGTGATCGGCGGCGGCTATATCGGCCTCGAAGCGGCGGCGGTGCTGTCGAAGCTGGGGCTCAAGGTCACGCTGCTGGAGGCGCTGCCGCGCGTGCTGGCCCGCGTGGCCGGAGAGCCGCTCTCGGAATTCTACCAGAGCGAGCACCGGACGCACGGTGTCGACCTGCGCACCGGGGTCGCGGTCGAGTGCCTCGAAGGCGACGGCCACAAGGTGACCGGCGTGAAGCTGGCAGACGGCGAAGTGCTGGCGGCCGAGGCGGTGATCGTCGGCATCGGCATCGTTCCCGCGGTCGGCCCGCTGATCCTCGCCGGAGCGGCGGGGGCCAACGGCGTGGACGTGGACGAATATTGCCGCACCTCGCTGCCCGACATCTACGCCATCGGCGACTGCGCCGCCTTCGCCTGCGATTTCGCGGGCGGTACGGTGATGCGGGTGGAATCGGTGCAGAACGCCAATGACATGGGCACGTGCGTGGCCAAGGCGATCTGCGGAGACGAGAAGCCCTACAAGGCGTTCCCGTGGTTCTGGTCCAACCAGTACGACCTCAAGCTCCAGACGGCGGGCATCAACCTCGGCTTCGACCAGACGGTGATCCGCGGCAATCCCGAGGATCGCAGTTTCTCGGTGATCTACCTGAAGGAAGGCAAGGTCCTGGCGCTCGACTGCGTGAACATGGTCAAGGACTACGTCCAGGGCCGCAAGCTGGTCGAGGCTGGCGCAAAGCCCGATCTCGCCGCGCTCGCGGACAAGGAGCGGCCGCTCAAGGAACTGGTCCAGTGATATGTTGTAGGATCAGACCGGATATCACCCGCTCGCAGCTGTTGCGCAGATTTGCAGGCTCAGCCGTCCTGTATCGCGTCAGGTGCAGCGCACACGAGTAAAAGCGTCAGCTGACATAGCCGTAGCACAGTCACGAATAGCTACTATCCATGTTGGCCGCCCAAAACCTGCAGGTCTGCACCTGAGGATCTAAACCGGCGGCAGCGCGACAGGAATGGGTCGAACACAGAACCGATGTTGTGCTGACAAATCTTATTATATCCTCGATTGAACGAGGAATTCCGCCCTTGAATTGGACGTCTCCGAACGGAATGCCCGCGGGGAGACGTCACTTTTAGGCGTTCAGAACTGATAGCGCAGGGTCAGCGTCACGTTGCGCGGCTCGCCATAGGCCAGCTGGTTGTAGAACCCGATCTGCGAATAGTACTTCTTGTCGAACAGGTTCTCGACGTTGAGCTGCGCGGAAAGGCCGTTCTGTAGTTGGTAGCGCGTCATCAGGTTGACCAGCGCATAGCTTTTGATCTCCAGCCGCTCGTTCGCGCCGGTCACCGCGTTGCTGGTGTCGGTGTAGCTCTTACCTTCCCAGTTGACGCCGCCACCTACGGTCAGCCCGTCCAGCTGGCCGCCGAAGCTGTAGGTGCTGAACAGGCGCAGCAGCTTCTGCGGGTAGAGCGAGTTTACCCGCATCCCGTCGGCATCCTTGGCGCGGAACTGCGTGTAGTTGGTCGAGAGCGACCAGCCGGGCAGGATTTCTCCGTTGGCCTCGATCTCGAAGCCGGTGCTGCGCGCGCCCTTCGCGGCGCGGTAGGCGAGGCCGAGCGTCGGATCATTGTTGATGTATTCGTTCGGGATTTGCTGGCCGAGGTTGTCCTGCTCGATGCGGAAGACCGAGATCGCGGTGTTCAGCTTGCCGTCGAAGAACGTGCTCTTGAGGCCCACTTCGTAATTGGCGCCGGTGACCGGCGGCAGGTAGCTGGCATCAGCCGCCTGATAATTCTGCGGCTGGAAGATCTTGGTGTAGCTGGCATAGACCGTGTGGTTGGGCGCGATGTCGTAGAGCGCGCCCGCATAAGGCAGGAACCGGTTCTTCGCGCCGAAATCCGCCGACGCGCCATAGGACAGGCCGGTGCGCTCCCAAGAGGACAGGCGGCCGCCGACGATCACCTTCAACTGGTCGGTCACCGACAGGCGGGTGGCCCCGAAGTAGCCCCACTGCTTGGTCCTGGTATCCACCACCTGGCTGCGCGTACCCCAGGTCGGTTCGGGGAACGAGCCGTCCCACTCGAAGTAGTTGCCCACCGCCGCGGTATCGAGCGCGCTGCGGCTGTAGAACGCGAAGTCCTGCTGCGCGTAGCTGGCGCCGACGATCAGGTCGTGGTCGCGGCCGAACAGCTGGTACTTGCCGGTCAGGCGCACGCCTACGTCGTTCTGCGCGGCGCGGCCCTGATAGTTCGCGGCGAAGGCGCCCAGCCCCTCGCCGGTGGTCTTGTCGACCGTGCCCGAGAGATAGAGCAGCTTCATGTCGCTCTTGTTGAGCGTGCGATTGCCGTAGACGGTGACCTGCCAGTCGTTGCCGAGGTCCTGTTCCAGCCGGGCGAACATCGTCTGGTTGGTGGACTTCCAAGCGGTCCAGTCCGCGCCGATGGTCTTGGAACGGGCCCAGTTAGTGCGGGTGCCGTCCGAGTACCACACTGGCAGGCCGCCCCACTGGGTGCCGCGTGGATCGTTGTCCTGATAGCTGATGCCGGCGCTGACATGCGTGTCCGGAGTCAGATCGGCATCGATGACGCCGTATAGCACCAGCTTCTTGTTGTGCAGCAGGTCGGTAAAGCTGTCGCCTTCCTCGTACTTGGCGACGCCGCGGACGCGGATCGTGCCGTCCGAGGTCACCGGCGTACCGATGTCGGCCATGATCGAGTAGTTGTTCCAGCGGCTGGCAGACGCGGTGACCGAGCCGGTCAGGTTCTGCGCATCGGCATGCTTGCGCACGAGATTGATTGAGGCAGAGGGAGTGCCCGCGCCGGTCAGCAGGCCGGTGGCGCCGCGCACGATCTCCACCCGCTCGTAAAGCGCGACGTCGAGCAGCGTCTCGCCCGCGCTATAGGCAGTGTCGTACTGCACGGGGATGCCATCGATCTGGTAATTGTCGATGTCGAAGCCGCGCGCGGAAAAGCCGTTGCGGGCATTGTCGAGCGCGCGCGAGGAGACACCGGCGGCGTTGTTGATGACGTCCGACAGGTTGCGGATCGCCTGATCTTCAAGGCGCTGCGCGGTCATCACAGTGACCGACTGCGGCGTCTCGCGGATGGTGAGGCCAAGACCGGTGGCCGAATCCAGCTGGTCATTGGTGGTGTAGGAGCCATTGACGATGATCTCGTCATTGCTGGTCTTGCCCTCGGCGGGTGCTGTTTGCGCGTAGGCCGCCGCAGAAAGACCGATCGTGCCGCCCGCAAGCGCAGCAGCGGACACGCCGCGCAGCAGCGACGGCAGCAAAGTCTTGAACTCGAAACGCATGTGAAGATCCCTCAAAAGCAGCATTTTTACTGCTATTGCGACGCACTCGCATTGAGGCCGCTATCTGTGATAGCAACATATGTCAATTATCCCATGGCCGGGAATTTGATGGCTCCTGATCGAAAATCGCAGGATGGTTTGAGATGCCGTGTCCAAGTGCAGGTCCGCACCCGAATGGCGCCGCTGATGGCAACGACGGAGATTTCGCCCAATCCTCTGCGACCGAATTTCCAGCGCCCGTTCGCCATGCGGCGTGACGACGCTTTGCGCGACGGGCTAGACCGGCCAGGGCCGATCGGTGCGGGTGCCTTCGGGCACTTCGCCGTTCAGCGGCGCGCGCATGCCGTGGCGCATGACCGGCACCGCCCGCTCCGTCACCAGATCGCGCGGCGTAGTGGGCGCGGCGTGAACCGCCGCCGGGATCAGCAGCGCCAGCACGGCGAGGATGGCGGCCACGTCATCTCAGGGTTTTACGGCGCAGGGTCCAGCCACGCGCACCGGACTGCAACCCGCCATTGCGCCGTTCGGCAGGGTGACGGTGAAGTGCAGGCCGAGTGGGTCGGGCGCACCGGGATAGTAGTCGGTGCTGACCGCCTGCGCGCCGCTCTCTATCGCCGCGCGGGTCTTGGTGAAATCGTGGGCGCGCGCCTCGACGGTGTTGGCGTCGGTGCGGGTGCGCACGATCACGCCGGCCTTCACCCATTCGCGGATCTTCGCGCCATCGACGAGCGGGTCCTGCACGATCTGGATCGCGCTTTCCGGCTCGCCATCGGGATACCATCCGAACATCGCGCGTCCCCGCAGCGAGGGATGGCCGGCGCGGTACACGTCGGAGACGGCCTTGCGCACATCGAACAGGACGTAGATCCGTCCGCGTGCCGCCTTCAGTGTGGGCCAGCCCTTCGTTTTCACCGCCCCTACGAGCGTGGCCGCGTCGCCGCGCACTTCGTCGGGGGTGATGAGCCGTTTGCCCGGCAGCGCCTTGCGGATTTCGGCGTCCAGTGCATCGAGCAGGCGCGCATCGTCGAGCGGCAGCGGCTGCGTGATCTCGTGCGTGTTCGCGGTATCGGCGGCGTTGAGAGTCAGCATGATCGGCAGGTGGCCGGGGTGCGCCCGCGACCACGCGTCCACTTCGGTAAGGCAGGCGACCAGGGTGGGGCACACGACGCGATAGTCGACGTCGGGAATGTGCAGCACCTTGTAGCCGGGCTTGCGCAACGCGGCCTCGTCGAAGCCCTCCTGCCTCGCCCGGGTCCGCTCGGTCGGAGAGAGCAGCGCCTCGCCCTTGGGGGCGGCATAGCGGCCGCCCTCGGGATCGGCGAAGATGTCGATCTCCAACTGACGCACGCCGGCATCGAGCTGGGCGGACAGCGGCAGGTGGTAGTAGTCCAGCGCCTCGGCCATCTTCGGATCGCGACGGCGCAGTTCCGCCATCACGGCTGCGGGAATCCGCGTCTTGAAGCTGTTGTGCGAGCCGACCACCTGGATGTCGTTCATGCGCAGCGGCCCGGAAGCCTCTGCGTCCTTCGCCAATACCGGGGAGGCCATCGCCCCCCCGACCATCAGCGCCGCGAGAATCGCCGCGCGCAGCATCAGAATTCAGCCCGCGCGCCGAACAGGATCGTGCGGCCGTAGTCGTTGATGTCGCCGTAACGGATCGGCAGGTCGTTGTATGTGTACTGGCGGGCCTTGGCGATGTTGATCGCCTCGAGGCTGAGCGTGACGTTACTGGTCAGGCGATAAGCGATCGACCCGTCTAACGAACCGAATGCCGCGGTATAGGTCGGCGCCTGCGTGGTGCTGCCGGTGCCCGACAGATAACGGTCGCGCCAGACGTAGGACAGGCGGGTCGAGATCGGGCCCTTTTCGAAGAAGCCGACCACGTTGAAGCTGTTCTTCGACAGGCCGATCATCTCGTCCTTGATGACGCGCGAACCGGCGGTGTAGTTCGCCTTGACCGAGGTGCGGGTGTAGGACGCCTGGAAGCCTAGGCCGTCGAACGGCTGCGGCAGGAAGGTGAACACCTGCTGGTAGGCGGTCTCGAAGCCGTAGACCTTGGCGTCACCACCGTTGACCTGCGTGCTCAGCTGCACCGTGCCGCGACCCGGAATGTCGATCGGCACGTTCTGCTGGGTAATGTAGTCGTCCATCGACTTGTAGAACACCGCGCCGGTGAGCGAGCCGGACTTGTTGAAGTACCACTCCAGCGACCCGTCGAATTGGGTGGCGAGGAACGGCACGAGGTCCGGGTTGCCGCCGCTGGCGGTCGGCGCGTCGGTCGAGATGGTGATGCGCGGGGCGCTGTCGGTCACGTTCGGACGGGTCAGCACGCGGCTGGCGCTGAGGCGGCCGACGAGAGAGGGCGTCAGCTCGGCGCGCAAATTGAAGCTGGGCAGGACGTTGTTGAACGTCTTGGGGTACTTGACCGGGGTTATCGTGTCGCCGCTGCGCAGGTTGCCGCCCGCGACCTGGTCGGTGTGGACGTAGCGCACGCCGATGTTGCCGGTGACCGCCACCGAACCCAGTGAGAAGTCGTAGTCGGCGCGGGCGTAGGCGCTCAGGATCTTCTCCGTGGTGCGGAACGAGGCGGCCAAATCCGCCGGGGTCAGCGCCGAGTTTTCGACCGTGGGGGTGAAGAAGGCGTCGAGATAGGCGCTCGTCACCGGGACCAGGAAGTTGCGCGGAATGTTGCCGCCCAGGCCCTGCAGATAGTCGTCGAACGGCAGTTGCTCGTAGGCACCCGAACCCAGGCTTGACAGCGGCGTGCCGGCTACCGGGTTGACGATGAAATCGCGGCGCGAATAGTCGCGCTTGCGGAACTGGTACTCGCCGCCGACCGCCAACTTGGAGATGACGCCCTCGAAATCGTGGGCGACGTCGGCGCGGGTGTAGAAGTTCCAGTCCTTGCTGTTCTTGGGCGCGATGTTGAACTGGTAGAGCTGGTAGTTGGCCGGATTGGTGGGATCGACCGTGGTGTTGAAGTCCGGCACTTCCTTGTAGCCGCGCGTCGCGTCATAGGTCAGCGGCGCGAAGAACATGGCGCGGCTGCGCACGGTGCCCACGTCGTAGCTGGGGTGGTAGCTGTGCGCGTAGGACCAGTTGACGGTGCCGGCGACATGCCAGGCGTCATGATCCCACGTCTGGCGCAGGCCGACGTTGAACAGGTCGTGGCGGTTAAGGCTGTACTCGCGCGAGGCCATGAAGCGCACGTCGTTGATCGTCGCCTTCACCACGGTATCGCCATCGAGCACGACGCTGCCCGGGACGATGGTGGGACGGTGGCCGGCGACGCTGCTGTCGTCGGGATAGATGTCGAGGCCGTATTCGTCGTAAGCCACGTCGAGGCGGGTGGCGAGGACGTTCAGCGTCGTCGTCATTTCCGGGTTCGGGCGCCACTGCATCGACAGCATGCCCGAGATGCGCTCGCGCTTTTCGGTCTCGACCGTCGCGCGGGTACGGGTGGGCAGGTAGAGACCGGTCTGGCCCAGCTGCGAGGCGAAGCGGTCCTTGTACCAGCCGGCGTTGTACCAGCGGTCGTTGCGCACGTCCTTCGCCCAGTACTGGCCGCCGACCAGGATGCCGAAGGTGTCGTCGTTGTTGACCCAGCTGGTTATCAGGGTGGCGTTCGGCTTCACCTTGCCGGTCTGCTCGGTGTAGGTGCCGCGCACGTTGAGCGTGGTCTTGGTTCCGACGTCGAACGGCTCGAAGGTCTTGACGTTGATGTTGCCGCCCAGCGCGCCTTCGGTCATGTCGCCGGTGGGCGTCTTGATGACGTCGATGCTGGAGGTGAACTCGGCTGGGAGCATCTCGAAGCGGAACTGGCGACCAGCGGCGCCGCCATTCTCGATCACTTCGTTCACCGCCACCGGGCTGCCGTTCAGCAGGGTGTTCTGGAACTGCGGACCAAGGCCGCGCACACTGACGTTCAGGCCCTCGCCACGCGGACGGGTGATCGCGACGCCGGTGACCAGCTGCAGTGCCTCGGCGACGTTCTGGGTGGGGAACTTGCCGATGTCGGTCGAGTTGATCGAATCGACCTGGTACGATGCGGTGCGCTTGGCCTCGGTCGCGGCGCGCAGGCTGCGGGCGTAGCTGCCGGTGACGACGATGTCCTCACCGTTGACGCCAGCCTCGGCATCCAGCTCGGTTTGGGCGGCTGCGGGAAGTGCGATGGCCGCGAACAGGATGGCCGACGTCGACGACGCCAAGGCCCGCTTGGTGATACGCATGTGAGATGTGACCCGAAGAGATTTTTATGTTGGGGCCCCACTAGGAACCATGCATGACGTTTCGCTGTCAAAGCCGTGACGGTTCGATGACCTCTGCGATTCAATGGAAATATATTTCAATGTGTAGCGTCGTGGCGCTAATCTTGGGTCAACTGGGCAAATGCTGAATGACAGAAACATGGATTAGCGGACGGACCGCACCTAGGAACGAAAAATTGGCGGCTGAATGACGACAAGAGGGCCGGTTGGGCCGAGAACGAACGCCGCAACCTGGGACAAAGTTGTCGTACACGAGCGCATCAGTGAACGGCGGCTACCGGCCGGAGCGGACAGAGAAGGTTTACGGTGTCCTGCTCCCGAACGGACAAGTCTGGCCATTTCAGTCCGGCAGCTTCGTGGTTTCGGACCTGAGGTAGAAGTCGCTACCCGACCCAACAATTCTTGCGAGTGCATTCGAGGCAGGTGAGAGAATAGGGCTTGATAGGCGAGCCTATCGTGCTGGCGGGAACTCCACCATTTTTTCGACACTCCCGTTTGCGCAAAGCCATTGGCGGCACCGGGCTGGGCTGGGCAATCATTACCAACACCGGCACGCTGGAAGGTGGCAATCTGTCCGCCGCCATCGGTCTCGTGGGCACGTCGCCCTGGATCGCGACGATCATCAATAGCGGGGTCATCTCGGCAGGTGATGGCGAGACACTGCGATCGACATGGGCACCAGTGCGAGCAGCCAGTTGACCCTGGAATTGCAGGACGGATCGCTGATCAACGGCAATGTCATCGCCAGCGGTAGCACGACGGACATCGTGCGCCTGGGAGGCACCATCAACAGCACTTTGGACGCCACGCAAATCGGCGCCACTGCGAAGTATCGTAATTTCGAGCTGTTTGAAAAGACCGACAGCAGCAAGACCAACTCGAATTCCGTATTGGCAAAGGTGGCGATGGAATCGGTTGGGAAGGACAGGCCTGATATGGCGGTGATATCGACTGGATCGTGCTCGCCAGCGAGGGCGAGGGTATGTTCGGCGAGCGGGCCGAACGCATCGAGCTAAATGTCTACTGGCGCCATGCGCTAGATCCCTGGTTCAACCTGCAACTCGGTATGCGACAGGACTTCCGGCCCGATCCGCAGCGTACTTATGCGCTGGTCGGTATCGAGGGGCTGGCGCCCTACTGGTTCGAGTTGCAAGGCCAGTTGCTCGTCTCGAACAAGGGCGACATCCATGCGCGCGGCAAGGCAGGCTATACGCAGCGCATCACCCAGTCGCTGGTAGTCGAACCCGTGGCTGAGGTGGATTTCGCGTTTCAGGACGTACCGGCGCTGGGCGTGGGGGCGGGCTTCGAACGTCTCGAACTGGGCACCCGGCTTTGCTACGAACGCAACCGTTCACTGGCACCTTACGTGGGCGTAAATTGGGAGGGCGGAACTGCCCGGATCGCACGGGCCGCGGGTGAGGATGTGTCCGGCGTTTCGGCGGTATTCGGCGTGCGCGCGATGTTCTGAAAATTGCGCGGTCTCGCAATCCACCTTGTCGCCTCCCGTCCGCGAAAGGCTGCATGCAACGTCCCGATGATGGGCGAAACCCGACATCTGGGACATCTCAAGCCGCCGGATTGCGTGCGGTGACGATCCACGCTGCACCATCGATCATCACCGAGGTCTCGCCGGGGCGCCGCTCGAAAGCCTCGCGCACGGCTGAGGCTGCCCGTTCGCGCAGGCACTCCGGCCGGTCGGCCAGTGCGCGGGACAGCGGGCCGACCGCAAACGCCATGGCCACGGCATCGTCCAGCGCGGCGTTGCGGTTCTCGCCGCGCCCGAAAGGGATGTCGTGGTCGAAAGGGCGGGTCGCCACATCGGCAAAGCCAGCCTGGCCGAGGATGCGCTCGATGCGGGCCTGGTCGCCGAAGGAAAACGGGCCGGGAGCTTCGGGATCCGCAGGCGGCTGATTGGGGGTCAAGTCCTCGATCGCACCCATCGGCAGGCGTACCCAGTCGTTCTCCTTCGCTCCGCGCCAGCAGACGAAGGCGAGCCGCCCTCCCGGTTTCAGGGCTCGGCGCAGATGCGTGAAGGCGTGGACGGGGTCGTCGAAGAACATCACGCCGAAGCGGGAGAACAGCAGGTCGAAGGCGGCCTGTGGCAGCGGCGCCTCGCCCGCATCCGCCTGCTTGAACGAGACGGAGATATCGGCGGGAGCGATCCGGCGTGCCTGGTCCAGCAAGGCCTGCGAGATATCGACGCCGAGTACCTGTCCGTCCGGGCCGACCTTGCGGGCCAGTGCGAAGCTGGTCGCCCCCGCGCCGCAGCCGATGTCGAGCACGCGCTCGCCCACGGCCGGAGCGGCAGCGGCAAGCGCTTCGGTGCCGAAGACTTCCAGCATCGCATCGAGCCGGATCTGGTTCGAGACCCAGTTGTCGCCGGTGGAACCGCTCCAGTCGGAAACCCTGTGAATTCTGGCTTCTGCCGCTTCTGCCTGCTTCATTGCCAAACCTTATTTGCGAATCATTCGCAAACATAGGGGCGCGACGCGGCTAAGCAATCCCTTGCGGAAGACGCAGCGAAGAGCGACCCATTCAGCTGGTGGCGGCAGAGGCTGTCTTTTCGTTGTTCTCGCCTGCCTGCACGATCCGGTTGCGGCCTTCGTCCTTGGCGCGAAGCAGGGCCGCGTCGGCCGTGGCGATCAACGTATGCGCAGGGCCATGGTCCGGATAAGTGGCGACGCCGATCGAGACCGAGACCGGGCCGAGCGGCATGCCGTCATGCACCAGCGTCATGGCCAGTATGCGCTCCTGGATCAGGCGGGCGCGATCGAGTGCTCGGTCGCGGTCGCAGCCGGGCAGCAGTAGCAGGAACTCTTCGCCGCCGTAGCGGAAGGCGATGCCGTCCTCACGCACGGCATTGTCGAGGGCGCCGGCGACCGAACGGATCGTCATGTCCCCGGCGTCGTGGCCGTGGCGGTCGTTGAGCTGCTTGAAGTGGTCGATATCCACCATGAGGCAGCTTAGCGGCGTCTTCGAGGCATCGGCCTGGGCGACGTTGCGGCGCAGGGTATCGGCCAGTTCGTGCCGATTGCGCAGTCCCGTCAGTGCATCGAACAGTGCCTTTTCATGGAGCGCATCGCGCAGTTTGAGATTGGCGAGCGCCAGCCCCACCGTTTCCGACATCAGCTCGATATAGACCTGGATGTTCCCGTTGGGTCCCCGCCGATCCGCGGCGTTTCGGCCCGCCATGTTTTCCAGCACCAGCAGGCCGATCGTCTCGCCCTGGGCGGTAAGCGGCACGCAGACGGTGGCCTCGGCGGTTTCGGGCGGGACATGCTTGCAAGGCACGTCCACGAGGTCGCCGCCGGGCATGTGCGACTGCCCGCGCCGAAGCGCCCAGCAATCGTCGGGAGTGAAGGCCGCATCGCTGCCGTGGGGCGACTGCCATTCGGACGCGCAGGCCATCATCCCCAGCCGGGTGTCGAGCGTGTAGAGGCGCCCGGCAAGCTCCGGCGCGATCCGGGGAGCGAACAGGCGCACGACCTCGAACAGGTCCGCCACGGATTCGCAGCCTTGCAAGCGCTGGGTCATGCGCGACAACAGGTCGCGGACGTGCCAGTCGGCATCGCGCTCGCGCTCCAGCCGCTGGCGCTCGATGCCGTTCTCGCGGAAGACGCGGATGGCGTGGGCCATGTCGCCGATCTCGTCGATCTGGGAAAGCTGCGGGGGCTCCACCGCATAGTCCTGGTCGGCCAGCCGATTCACCACGTCGCTCAGCTTGACCACCGGCTTCAGGATCCGGCGCTTGAGCACGAAGCCCAGCACGAACATGAACAGCACGGCGGTGATCGCCACCATGACTTCCGAAACCGTGCGCAGGCGCTGCGAGGCGCGGCTGGCTTCCTCGATCGCGCGGTCGGAGCGATTGTCGAGCATGTAGCGGAAACGGCCGAGCAGGAAGTGTACGCGTTCCAGTTCGCGCTCGTACTCAGCGCCGAAAATGATCTTGTGGGCGGTCAGTTCGTCTCCTGCCTTGATCGCGGCGATGGCAGCCTTCTGTTCGTCCTGGAGGGTCGCCGCCCAGCGCAGCCCTTCCTCCAGCGAGCGCAGTTCCTCTTCCTTCGCGCCGCTGTCCTTGAGCTTGGCGACCCGCTGCTCCACCGGGCCGATTGCCGCCAAAGTGCGATTATAGGCGATCTCGTGGCTGGGGTCGCCGGTGACGGCCGCCAGCCGCGCCTGATCGGTAAGCTGGGCTTCGTCAGCCTCCACCTCGAAGGCGAGCTGGTCGAACAGGTCGCGTTGGCGGACGGCCTCGCGCTCTACCTTGTCGGCATTGGAGGCCATGACCATGGTTACGCCTGCGGCGATCGTCAGGCAGACCGTCGCCCCGTAAGCCCAGTTGGTGATCGTCGCTATGCGCATGCCGTTTCCTGCCGCCCTGATCGCCTCATGCTCCCGGCGGAGAAATCTGGCCACCCCGTAAAACCACCGAATTGGATATGGTTTTCGCCTTGTCGCTCTCCGGGCGATGGGAAGGGAACGCCGGCACCCACCGGAGCGTTCCTCACGCAGCCAGCGGGAGCTTCATCATGCGCAAGTCCTTCACTGCCTTCGCCAATTTCGTAGCCGACGCGGCAGGCAAGGCGCAGACGTTCATTATCGCCTTGCTGGTGGTGGTTGTCTGGGCGATTTCGGGGCCCGTCTTCAAATGGTCGGACACCTGGCAGCTCGTCATCAACACCGGCACCACCATCGTCACGTTCCTGATGGTGTTCTTGATCCAGAACAGCCAGAACCGCGATGCCGCAGCGCTTCAGGCCAAGCTCGACGAACTGCTGCGGGCGCTGGAAACCGCACGGGACGACTTCATCGGCATCGAGCATCTCAGTGTCGAGGAAATCGAGCGACTGCGCCAGATGCTGGAAGAGGAGACCGGCGAGTGCAAGGATGGTCGCAAGGCCCATGCCAGCGTCGATCGACTGCTCAGCCGCTATTGAGGACGATACTGAATGGAGCCAATTTGCCGTCTCTCCATAACAAGATGGCATGGGAGACTGAAACGATCCCGCTTCAATCGTGGGCATTCCGAGACGATATTGCAGGGATCACAATTCCGGGAAGATCGCCATGTCCAAGGCCGACACCAACGCCATCGCCACCGTCTCGCTGCGCGGCACGCTCGAAGAAAAGCTCAAGGCCGCGGCTGACGCGGGCTTCGACAGCGTCGAGATCTTCGAGAACGACCTGATCGGCTCGGCCCTGCGCCCGCGCGAAGTGCGCGCGATGATGGACGATCTGGGCATCCATTGCTCGCTCTACCAGCCGTTCCGCGATTTCGAGGGCATGCCCGGCGACATGCGTGCCCGCGCCATGGACCGCGCCGAGCGCAAGTTCGACCTGATGGGCGAACTCGGCACCGACCGTATTCTGGTCTGCTCCAACTGCTCGCCCCATTCGCTGGGCGACCACGCGCGCATCGTCGACGATTTCCGCGAACTGGGCGAGCGAGCTGCCGCGCGCGGCATTCTCGTCGGCTACGAGGCGCTGGCCTGGGGCCGCCATGTCAACGACCACCGCGACGTCTGGTCGATCGTCAAGCAGGTCGGCCATCCCGCCATCGGCATCATCCTCGACAGCTTCCACTCGCTTTCGCGCCGCATCCCCAGCGAGAGCATCCGCGACATTCCCGGCGACAAGATCGTCTACGTCCAGCTGGCCGACGCGCCGCTGCTCGACATGGACCTGCTCTACTGGAGCCGCCACTTCCGCAACCTGCCGGGGCAGGGCGGTCTGGACCTGCCGGGCTACGTCGCCGAAATCCTGCGCACCGGCTATGACGGGCCGCTCTCGCTGGAGATCTTCAACGACCGCTTCCGCTCGATTTCCTCGCGCCTCGTCGCGCAGGACGGGCATCGCTCGCTCGAATATGTCCGCGATGCGGCCCGGCGCCTGCTCGATCAGCCGACCACGATGCCCGCGCCGCAGCCGCCGCTGGGTGCCGAATTCGTCGAGTTCACCGCCACCGGCGACGATATTGCGCGGCTCGGACACACGTTCCACACGCTCGGCTTTGCGCATGGCGGCACCCACCGCACCAAGAAGGTGACGCGCTGGCGGCAGGGCAACGTCAACCTCGTCATCAACGCCGAGCCCAAGGGCTTCGCCAAGTCCTACCGCATCGTCCACGGCACCTCGATCTGTGCGATCGGCGTGCGGGTGAAGGATGCCGCCGCCGTCATGGAGCGCGCCTCCGCGCTCGGTATCCGCGCCTATAGTCCCGAGGGGCGCCCCGGCCGGATGGCCATGCCCGCGCTGCGCGGCGTCGGCGGCAGCCTGGTCTATCTCGTCGAGGACGACGGCGCCGAAGCCCTATGGGCGCGCGAGTTCGAGGCGGTGCCGGTCGAGGATCTTACCGACGATGCCGGCGCGCGCTCGATCGACCATCTTGCTGCCGTAGTCCACAACGACGAGTTCCTGTCCTGGCAGCTTTACTGGCGCGCGCTGTTCGGCCTCGAAGGCCGCGATGCCAACGACGTGATCGACCCCTCGGGCCTCGTCCATAGCCAGGCACTGCAATCGCCGGACGGCAAGTTCCGCCTGACCCTCAATGCCTCGGACGCGCGTGAGACGCTGTCCTCGCGATTCCTGGCGCAGGGCATGGGCGGCGGCTTCCAGCATGTGGCGCTCGCCAGCGATGACCTGCTCGCGACGGCCTCGGTCGTTCGCGCGCGCGGGGCGGCGATGCTTGATATTCCGGCGAACTATTACGACGATCTCGTCGCCCGCTTCGGCTTCGACGGCAAGGTTGCCGCGCGGTTGGAAGGGGCCGGGGCGCTCTACGACGAAGACGGCGCGGGTAATGCCTATCGCCAACTCTACAGCCGGGCGTTCGACAAGCTGTTCTTCTTTGAATTCGTCGAGCGCGCTGGGACTTACGCGGGCTACGGTGCGCCGAATGCCGGGATCAGGCTGGCGGCGCAGAACCGGTTTCGTGAAGTTGAAGAGGTTGTCGAGTAAGGAAAAAGGAAGATCCGGGGCCCTTCGACAAGCTCAGGAGATCCCCCGGACCCTCGGAATGTCGACCTCGCGCGCTACCTATCTGTAGCGCACTCCTTGCGGCGCAGCCATTATGTCTTCCGACGCCGTCATGAGTGCGCGAGGCGGTTGGTCCGCGTGACCTGGACGTTCAGGGGGGTGCAGGGGGGCTATGCTCCCCTGCTTTTCCTATTCCTCAAACAGCCTTGCTGGCTTTCGCGAAGTCCGCCAGCATACGCTCCACGTCCGGCTCCTGTCCGGTGAAGCGCGCAAAGGCGTGGGCCGCCTGCATCACCGCCATGCCGCCGCCGTTCAGTGTGGCGCAGCCGATTTCCTTGGCCGTCTTCAGCAGTTCGGTTTCGAGCGGGAAGTAGATCACGTCTGACACCCACATGTCGCGAGTCAGCAGCGCCGGGTCGAAGGGCAGGCCGGGGTGGCTGAGCATGCCAACGGGCGAGCACTGGACCACGCCGTCCACTCCGGAGATCGCTTCCCCCGCCGAGCTTGCGGCGATGACTTCGGCTTCGGGGAACAGCGCGCCGAGACGCTCTGCGAGGGCCTGCGCGCGCTCGGTGGCGGGGTCGAAGATTGCCAGCCGCTGGGCGCCGAGGTCGAGGTGGGCATAGCCGACCGCCGAGGCCGCGCCGCCGGCGCCGACCATCGCCACGTTCGCGCGCGGCAGCACGCCGAGCGAGGCGAAGAAGCTGGCGCGGTAGCCGGACCAGTCGGTATTGTCGCCGATCAGCTTGCCGTCCCGCAGCAGCACGGTGTTGACGGCGCCGAGCTTGGCGGCGGCTTCGGACAGTTCGTCCATCAGCGGCACGACCGCCTGCTTGAAGGGGTGGGTGACGTTGGTGCCGTCGAACCCGAGCGCGGCCATGGTCTTCAGGAAATCGCCCAGGTCGTTGGCGTCGAAGCCGATCACGTCGCTGTCGAGGATGCGGTAGACCAGCGGCAGGCCGAGCGCCTTGGCCTCGGTCTGGTGCATGGCCGGGCTGCGCGAGCCGCCGATACCGGACCCGATCAGGCCGCATAGGATGGACCGGGGGCCGGAGCGGGGGCTGGACGTGCGCGAGGGAGCCGCAGCGGGCGTGGTCATTTTCGGGTCCTTGGTAACGAGAGAGCGCTCAGCGCTGTTGGGGCATTCGGATGAACGTCACGGCGAGGCCAGCGAGTACGGCGGGCACTGCGAAGATCGCGAAGATCGCGGAGAGCGGCACCTTCTCGGCCAGCAGCACGCCGCCCAGCATCGGTCCGATCACCGCGCCGATGCGGCCGACGCCCATGGCCCAGCCGAGGCCGGTGCTGCGCACTTGCGGCGGGTAGAAGCTGGTGGCGAGCGGGTAGCAGCCGTTGAAGCCGCCCTGGATGAAGGCGCCGATGAAGAAGGCGGTCAGCAGCGTTGCGGCGATCGTCATCGAGACTGCGCCAAACACGACGAGGGCGACGGCGGCCAGCACCATGTAGAGCAGGATCAGGCGGCGCAGGTCGATGCGGCTGGCGATCAGGCCGATCGAGGTGATGCCGATGAAGGCGCCGATGTTGTAGACCGCACCGGCGTAGATCGCCTGGGTCGAGGGCAGGCCTGCCTCTACGGCGAGCTTGGGAATCCAGCTGATGACGAAGTAGAGGGTCATGAAGCCGAAGATCGTGGCGGTCCAGAGCAGGATCGTGCCGGTGGTTCGGCCTTCGCCGAGCACGCCGCGCAGGCCGACGGAGTGGGCTTCGGCGTCGCGGCGTTCGGGCAAGGCTTCCAGGGTCGGACGGCCGAGCGAGGCGAGCAGGCGGTTGGCCTTGGCGAGCGCACCCTTGGGCTGGTGGGCCAGCAGGAAATCGACCGATTCCGGCAGGAGCACCCAGACCAGCGGCAGCGCCAGCAGGCAGAGCGTCGCCGCGCCGAGCAGCATGGCCTGCCAGCCGTGGGTGTCGATCTGGTGGGCGACGATAAAGCCGGTGAGCGTCGCGCCGACCGGATATCCGGCCTGGAGGAAGCCCACCGCGAAAGTGCGGTGCTTGGCCGGTGCATATTCGGCGGTCAGTGCGGCCATGCTGGCGAGCACGGTGCCGATGCCGATGCCAACGACGAAGCGCGAGATGATCAGTTCGACGATCGAGGTCGCCATGGCCGAACCGAACATCGCCACCGTCATCATCACCAGCGAGGCGATGATGAGCTTGCGGCGACCGAACTTGTCGGCCAGCGGCGCGATCAGCAGGCCGCCCGCGGCCATGCCGGCAAGGCTGGAACTGAACACGACGCCGAGGCTTTCGGGACTGATCTTCCAGTCGGCGGAAAGGGCGGGGGCGACGTAGGAGAGGATGAGCACGTCCATGCCGTCCAGCATGTTGAGCAGGAAGCAGACGGCGACCACGAGAACCTGCCGCGGGGTCCAGCCGTCGACGTTCTGAGAGGCGGTCTCGCCGACAGTCACGTAAGGGCGCACGGATACCGATCCGGCGGCGGAGTAGCTGGCCATGGTAACGCCTTTCCCATCCTCAGCGGCGCTTGCCTTGCGCCTGTTGTCGTCCGGCCGCTCGGTGCCGGGCCTTGTATGAACCTTGCGAGCTGGATCAACGGTGTTTGATCCGGGGGCGCATTGCCAGACATTGCGGGACTGTGACTTATAGCGTTATGTTATGGGTTATAACTCTTGGCAAATTCATCAGGATGTTGCGGGCAATTTCCTCGAAGGTCTCACCGACCAGAGTGCGCGCCACGTCGAGGTTGCGGCTGACGTAAACGGGCAGGAGGCCCGGCGACTCGAACTCCAGGAAGCGCACTGTCTCGGCATGAGGCTGCATCGCGGTGAAGCTGTCGACCAGCGCAATGCCCATGCCCTGGGCCACGAAGGCCACGGCGGTCTCGGCGAAGCGGATATAGGTGGCGACTTCCAGTTCCTCGCCCGCATCCGCATACATCCGGGCGATGATCCGGCCGTGGGGCGTGTTTTCCTGGAACGACTGGATGCGTTCGCCCTTGAGGTCCGCTACCGTGATCCGCTCGCGTTCCGCCAGCCGGTGCCCGGCAGGAACGGCACAGACCATGCGGCCGTTGCCGATGCGGCTGGAGAGCACGTTGGGGTGGTCGATCGGGAACACCGTCAGCGCATAGTCGCCGCGCTGGAGCGCCAGCCAGTCGTCCGCCTGCTCCACCGAGAG
>PJTY01000149.1_pt1 | contig 50908 bp, 43 predicted proteins | sample 1512121 | NCBI WGS metagenome assembly PJTY01 (sample SAMN08177680, study PRJNA422409) | Soil metagenome, whole genome shotgun sequencing project. | isolation source: Soil enriched (2) on filter paper: alkali lignin treatment | place: USA: Madison | collected 2015-01-15 | reverse complement strand
GTGTACGTACCACCACCGCCCTCGATGACGGTGCGTAATCCGACGACACAGGAAATGCGGCATCACATTGATGGGCTGAAGGGGACGGCGCCGCTGGAGGAACTGAAGTTCGAGGCTGGGACGCTGTTGGTGATTGAGGTGAAGACGACGTTGGGGAAGAGCAAGACGCCTGGTTTTTTGAAGACACAAATGGCTGGCGGCAATGCGAATGTCGAGCGAATACAGAAACTGATTGCGAGAAAAAAGGGCGGCTGGAATATCGACGACCTAAAAACAGTAACCCCTGATATAGCCGCTAAAGCAGCACACCTGCGCAATGCGATGAGTAGTGGAAAGATCTCACACCTGCACGCTCAAGTGTTTTTTTCACATGATGGACAGTTAAGTACGCTCGCAGGCAGCTCAACCGGAATTCAGATAAACACGTGGTGACGACATGACATCTACCAATAGCTCTCGGCTAACCAGCAGCCTCAAAAGTATTAAAAAATGGGCCTCAGCTGATGCTTCGCTAGAAAAACATAGAGTCATTGATTACATAAACGGAAACGACAGCATCGCTATTGCCGCCGACGAAATATTCAGACTCGGCATAAATGACATAGGAAAAAGTCTGCTCCAAGCCTCTGAGAACCCTTACTTGAAAGCGCCCCGTACAATTGCCATAGGCATATTGAAACTACTCGTAGCCAACAGCGTAATCGTCGAAAATTTAAAGGGCACCACACGGTTTGGCCTTGATGATCTGGATGGCATCACTCACGTAATGCTGTGTGCCCTGGCTACCGGACAATTTGCCGTAATAACGCCTTGTCACAGTGCTGTGTTGTCGGGTTTTACCAATGGTTACGGTGTCAGCGATGGCCACAACCTGCCGATAGGCACCAGCCTTCGCTACGCGGCCTTCGGCCTGACCATCATCGGTGACTGGCTCGGCAAACCGCTTGACCTCGACAAGCACGCCCTGCCTCGCGACCCTGCCTGGGGTCAATTGGTCGCCCATTGGCGCGAACCTGATCCCGATAAACTGGCGCCTATTCTGGTGGCGGCCTGCGATACCCATGTCCAACGCATCGCCCTGACATCCCGCGAACTCGACTCCGGCAATTTCGAATTCGGCTCCCCCTTCGAGGCCGTCTACCCCGCCGAGATCTTGGCCATTCTCAACCTGCGCCGTTCGCTGGGCCTGCCGAACCCTTCCATCGACCACCCATTGATGAAAACACCCTACGCCAGGCTGACCTGCCCGCCAGGCATGCGCTTCGAGCCGGATGAACTGCTGATGCGCTTCCTGGCTGCCGCCTGCAAACACGATCCTGATGCCGTACCGGCCGGCCTTTACGAAGCAATCATGCAAAACAGCGCAAAGGATTGAGCGATGTCCCGACAAGGTGCGATTCGAAAAGGCGATCCCCACAGCGGGGGTGGTCGGATGGGGGAAGGAAGCGGATTTCCCGTCAACGGGCGGCAACAATGCGTTCTCGGAGATTGTGCGCCATGCGCGCTTCATGGAGGGACATTTGCGTTGATCTCTGGCGGTGACGGTAGTGTCTTGTTCAACGGTATTTCGTTGGTATTCGAGCCTGCGGAGCTTGCTTGTGGGTGCAAGGTTTCATCTACCTGTTCGGGACCTTATGCCAAAGAGGGCTGAACGACCTGAAGAACGTGGTTTCATGCATCGTCCTCTTCGCAGGCTTGCACGATCTGAACAGCGCTCGCGTTGGCTGTTTCGCGGGCGCGCCCGCTCCCACAGGTACTGTGCTGGCTTTGAGTTGACGCTGAACCTGTGGGAGCGGGTTCACCCGCGAAGAGGCCCTCAAGGTCAATCACGGCTGCAGCTTGATTTCAACAAAGCCCAGGCGCCCGCCAGACACTCGGCTCCGGCCCATTCGCGGGTAAACCCGCTCCCACAGGGACGGCATCGCACTTGAGATCACGCGGTACCTGTGGGAGCGGGCATGCCCGCGAACACCGGCAAAGCCGGTGCCATCCACCGCGTCGTCTGTTTCGCGGGCGCGCCCGCTCCCACAGGGACGGCGCGGGCTTCGAGTTGACGCCGAACCTGTGGGAGCGGGTTCACCCGCGAAGAGGCCATCGAAGCCAATCACTGCTGCTCATTCTGGCTCAGGTACTTGTCCACCGTAGCCTGCCCCTCCCCCGCATCCCCCGCCACCTGCCACAGCCGCCGTTCAATCCCCTGCGCCAGCAAATGTCCCACCGCCGCTTCTATCGCCGACAGCACGCACAGCTGCGCCGGCTCATTGGTGGTGTACCCCACCTCAGCCTCGAGCAGCTTCTTGAACTCGATGAACTTGAACACCCCGGCGCTGCGGCCGACCGAGTAGATGGTCTTGCTGGTCATCACGTTGGCCAGCACCTGCCCGGTACGCACGTCCACCGCGCGCAGGTTCACGGTCACCTGGTCGACCCGGTACTCGCGTGAGATGTCGATACCCAGGTACCGGGCGCCTTCCCCACCGCTGCGCACGTTGGTGTCGTAGGCGATGATGCCGCCCTCCAGCATCAGGTTGGCGGCCTGCAGCGGCGGCAGCTCGCCCATGATGTTTTCCGGTACATCAGGCTTTTTCTGCGAAGCACGGATGATCTTGCGCTCGGTCAGCAGGTTCTGCAGGCCTTCACGCTCCAGTACCACGAACCAGCCACTGGCGTTCAGGGCGTCCATCAGCATGCTGGCCGCGCCCTGGGTGACGCTGGTGGAGAACGAGCTGGCCGGGGTCGGCTTGTACTGCCCGGTCTGGTCGCGGAAGCCGTACACCACCGCCATCAACCGGCCCTTGGGCCGTGGCATGTTGATCAGGTCGTAGTAGGTCGAGGCCCGGGGGGTCAGGGTCGGGGTTTCCGAGTCCTGTTCGGCGGGCATCGGTTCGCGCAGGCCACAACCGTGCAGACCCAGGGCGGTGAGGATCAGCAGCGTGCTCAGCAGACGTTTCATGGTGTTCTCTCCCCAACAAATAGCCTTGCCCCCTCAAGGGTTCAGGCCGCTGACCTCAATGATCGAAATTTCTCCTGTGGCGCGATCGGTGACCTTGATACTCAAGGCCCCGGAATCGTCGATGACGTCGATGAGAAACGCATCGGTCGCCATGCTGCCGGTGTTGCCGTTGCTGATGTTGTCCAGCAACTGCGACAACATCCGCGACTCCAGCTGGTTGCTGAAGCGCTCCAGGGCCGTGGTGCCGGTAAAGGCCGAGGAACGGTCCTTGAGGTCGGGGTCGTCGTAGTCGTTCTGCGCCTGGGCGTTGTTCAGCAACCAGGTGCCATTGAGCGGGTTGCCGCCAAAGGCCGGGTTGACCGGGGTGTACACCAGCTCGGTGGCCTGGGCGGCACATGCGCTGGCAAACAGGCAGGCGGCGATGCAACGGGGTATGTGGTGCTTCATAGCTCGTCCCTCTCCAGATCGGTGGTGTCCTGCAGCAGGCGTTGCAACTTGCGTTGGATGATTTGCTGCTTGACCAGGTCGGCTGCTGCAACGGCCTCGTCCTTGAGCTCGGTGGTGTTCGGCGGCAGGAAGCGGCGGTACACCACCTCACGCTCGAACTCCACGGTGACCAGGCTGCCCCAGCGGGCATCCGGGCGTTCGCGCACCACCAGGTTGAAATCCAGCCGGCTGGTGGCGCGCAGGCGGTCGGCGAAGTAGTAGTAAAAGTCGTGGCCGATGTGCGAGATGGTGTTGTCGACGATGAAGCCTTGCATCTCGTCCTCGTCCCCGGCCCTGGCCGAGGTGGCCAGCACTGCCACCAGCAGCAGGCCCAGGCACAACGCGGCCAGGCGGCTCATGGCGTGTCCCCCGGGCCGGCATGGGTCTGCACGCCACCGGCACTTTCGGTAAAGGCCTGCTCGGCGACGAACTGCCAGTCGCTGTAGTGTTCCAGCCCGTCGAAACCGCTCCATTCGGCGCTGAAACCACTGCGCTTGAACGGGGTGGCGTCCGAGCGGCTGTGCACGCCGGTGATGCGGCCATCGATCGAGCGCAGCAGGCCCCAATCGTCGCTGTTGGTGATGGGGTCGGGGTACAGCCGGCGAATGTGCCGCCTGGCCTGCGGGAAGCGGTTGTCCTGCAGCAGGTCGGCCAGTTCCTGCGGGTACTGGGCCAACCCCGGCGAGGCGCGGTAGTAGCTGCGCAGGGCCTGGGCATACTGGCTGCCTACCCACAACAGCTGGCGTTCGCGGTCACGCTGAGCAGCACTGGCCCAGAGCGTGCCGGTGGCGGCCAGGGCCACGCTGCTGACCGCAATCAGCAGCAACACGCCCAGGTAGGTGAAGCCGGCGTCGGCCTTACCATTCAGCGAACAGGCTGCCATCGCGCGCCCTCCCTGTGGCACCGCTCTTGATATCGGCCACGCCGCCGGCCACGCCTTCGGGCGGTGGCACCAGCTGCCAGGCATCGCTGCGCTCGGTGATCGGATCTACCGGGGTGTTGCGCAGGTAACGCTGCTCCACCAGTTGCTCTAGCGAGTCCGGGTAATGGCCGGTGTCGCCGTAGTAGTGGTCCAGCGCTTCGCGCAGCACCGCCAGGCTCTGGCGCAGGGTGGCTTCGCGGGAGCTCTCCAGGCTGTTGAAGTAGCGCGGCATGGCGATGGTCATCAGCGTGGCGATGATCGCCAGCACCACCAGCAGTTCGATCAGGGTGAAGCCTCGGCTGCGCTTCATGGCTGTCACCATTGCCCGTAGGGGATGTTGTTGAGGCCTTTGCCGCGGGCCTTGGAATACACGTCGAACACGTCTTCGCCTTCACGCGGGTTGTCAGGGCTGCTGTCGTAGGCGCGCAACCCCCACCCGCCTTCGTCCTCCCCCTTGGCGGCCACCAGCGGGTCGTGCGGGATGCGCCGCAGGAAGTAGAACTTGGCACCTTTGGCGCTGCGCACATCGCGCACGCCGTCGACCAGCACCTGCAGGTTCGGCGGGTAGCCACTGGCATCCAGGCGCTTCTCGATGTACCCGGCATCAAACGCCCGCTTGTAGGCGTCGATGGCGTCGCGGATCTGGTACAGCGCCTCGCGCAGTTGCTGTTCCTTGCCGCGGCGCACCACGGTTTCGGTCAGCGGCGCGGCCATGCTGGCAAGCAGCCCGAGCAGTGCCAGGGTCAGCACCACTTCGATCAGGCTGAAGCCCTGCATGCGGCGCTGCGCGATCATGGCCGCGGGCTCCCTTTGGCCGGGGCGATCGCCATCTGGCTCTCCACCACCGGTGTATCGGTGGCCGGGGCATTGCCAGGCACGTCTGCCGGCGGCAGCGGCGCCATCTGCCGCACCTGCATGGCCGACTCGGTACCGGTGGCGAACTCCATGTCCGACGGGCTCTGGTACGGCAGGTTGCGCACAATGCGCGGGGTGATCGCCAGTACCAGCTCCGACTTGCTCATGTCGTCCTTGTTGCTGCCGAACAGCCGGCCCAGGCCGGGGATGTCGCCAAGGCCGGGGATCTTGTTGCCGCTGGCGTTGTGGTCGTTGCGCACCAGGCCGGCCAGCACCTGGGTTTCACCATCGTGCAGGCGCAGGGTGGTCTGGGCGTTGCGGGTGTCGACCTGGACCGGAATGGTGCCCTGACGCGTGGCCTCCAGTGGGGTGGCGTTGCTCACCTCCAGGGCTACCTTGATCGCCACTTCGTTGTTCAGGTGCACGGTGGGCTGCACTTCAAGCTTCAGGCCCACGTCCAGGTAGGTGACGCTTTCGGTAATTACCGGGCCCTGGGTGGACGGCACCGAGGTGGCGCTGATGATCGGCACCCGCTGGCCGATGTGGATACGCGCCTGCTCACGGTTGCTGACGCGGATCACCGGGCTGGCCAGGGTGTTGATGTCCTTGTCCTGGGCGTTGATCTTGGCCTGCGGCGCCGGCGCGATGCTGATGCGGCTGGAGTCGATGCCCTTGAGCTGGTCGAGCACGCTCACCGGCTGGCCGTCGGAGCTCAGCACGCCGAAGGTGTTGGGCCATTGCAGGCCGAGGTCGAGGATGCGCGAAGTGGCCACTTCCATCACCTCCACTTCCAGCACCACCTCGGGGTTGGACTGGTCCTGCGACTGCAGCAGCTTCTCGGCCATGCGCACGGCATCGGGGGTGTCGCGCATGGTCAGGGTGTTGAGGCGTTCGTCGACGAACACGTCGCGGGTCTTGAGCATGGTCTTGACCATGTTCAGCGCGGTGTTGGAGTCGATGCTGGTCAGGTAGAAGGTACGCATGACCAGTTCCTGGTAGTCCTTGGTCTTCTGCGGCGAGTCGGGGTAGATCATCAGGGTGTTTTCATTGACGATCTTCTGCCGCAGCTGGTTCTGTTCCAGCAGCAGCGCCACGGCGTCCTCGATACGCAACTCGCGCACGAAGATGGTGGCCTTCATGTCCGGGCGCATGTCCTTGTCGAAGATGAAGTTGATGCCGGCGACCTGGGACAGCACCTCGAAGATGGTCTTGAGGTTGGCATCGCGAAACTCCAGGGTCACCGGTCGCTCCAGTTTGCTGCGCAGCTGCGGGAACGGTTGCGCGGTGCGCGCCTGGACGTTCTCGATGTCGCTGCGCAGGGCAATGCCCTTCTGGTTCTGCGGGTCCAGGCGCAGCACTTCGCGCATGTAGCGCTCGGCACCGAACAAATCACCCTGGCGCAGCGCTGCCTGGCCCAGTGCCACGCGCTCGTCGAGGGTGCGGATCAGCTCCAGCTGGCGAATGCCTTCCTGGGCGCGGCGGTTGTTCGGCTCCAGGGTCAGCACCCGGCCATAGCCCATGCGGGCGCCGGCGAAGTCATGGCGTATGCGGTCGGCGTCGGCCTGGGTCAGCAGCGCCTCGACCGCGGCCTGGCGGCTGTGGGCCAGGGCGATGTTCAGCTCGGTGTCACGCGGGTCCTCGCGCAGGGCTTCCTCCAGGCTGGCAATGCCGGCTTCGTACTGGCCCTCCTTCATCAACTGTTCGCTGTCCTTGCGTACCGCGCTGGAGCCGCATCCGGCAATGGCCACGCACAGCGCCACAAGCAGGAACGGAGCCGGTTTGCACAGCTTTGACGACTTCATGGTGCGCTCCCTACAGACAAAGTCTGCGACTGATGCAAAGGCAGGTAGACCAGGTGCAGTTCGCTGGCCGATACCCGCTCGAGGCGGTAGGTGTCTTCGATCACGTCGCCCTGGCGCACGACGTAGAGTTTTTCGCCGCTCTGCAGGAAGATCTGCAGGTCGTCGCGCTCGCCCATGCGGCCAATGAACTGGAATGGCAGGGCCGGGGCGGTCGGGGCTGAGGGGGCGACCGGGGCGGCGTTCACGGGTTGTTCGGTGACGGTGGCAAGGGCCTGGGGTCTGGTCCATTGCTGGGTTGGGAAGAGATCACCAGAGGCCTGTTCCGGCCTATTCGCGGGTGAACCCGCTCCCACAGGGGACGGGGACGCAGCCGAATCCTCTGTGGGAGCGGGCGCGCCCGCGAAGGGGGCAACACTGTCTTCCTGGCCAAACCAGTGGCCCGGGGCCCAGGCCAGCGCCGCGCTGACGCCGAGGAAGCCAACCCAGATGACAGCACGTTGTGTGTTCATCACGACCTCGACAGGTAAAGGGTCATGCGCAGGCGGGCATTGAGCTCGCTGTCGCCAATGCGTTTGCGTTGCAGCTCCAGGTCTTCCAGCACCAGGGTCGGCAACTGCTTGAGCAGGCCCTTGAGAAAACCGCGAATCTGCGGGTAGCTGCCGCGCACCGGCAGCACGATCTGGTAGCGCGCCAGCTGCGTCCTGGGGTCGATGCCCAGGGCATATTCACCACGCGCCAGGCTGATATGCTCGGCGCTGGCCAGGTGGTACAGGCGCTCGATCAGCTCGCTGGCCTGGGGCTGCCCTGGCAGTTGCTGGCGCAGGCTATCGAGCGCCTGCTGCTCGGGTTTGACGGCGATCTTCAGCTCGCCACGCCTGACCCGCTCGACCTGCACGCTGGCGTCCGCTTCGGTGGCGCGCAGCTCGCGCAGGTTCTGCCATTGCGGCAACACCCCGGCGCACAGCACGCCTACGGCCAGCAGGCCCACCGCAACCGCCGCCAGGCCGACCGGGCCGATGCGACGCAGGCGCTCCTGGAGGATCAGGCTGTTCAGCGATTCACGGGCGCGCATGGCCGGTCTCCCAGGTGGCGGTGAGGGTGAAGCGCACCGGGCGCTCGGGCTGCGCGGCCAGCACCTCGTGGTTGAGCAGCGACACATCGCTGAGCTCGGCACTGGCTTCCAGGCGCTGGTGGTACTGCAGCATCGCTTCCAGGTTGCGCGCCTCGGCGGTGATGCGCAGTTGGCCTTTGCGCGCGTCGGGGGCCAGGCTGAGCAACGCCACGTCGTCCTGGGGCTGCGCTTCGAGCATGGCGAACAGCTGCTGCCAGGGCCGTTGCAACTGCTGCGAGACGCTTTGCATCTGGGCCAGGCGCTCAGCCTGTTCACGGCTGGCGGCGCTGCTCAGCGGCGCGACGGTGGCCGGGCGACGGCCCAGTTGTTGCTCCAGGCTGTGCACGCTGGCCTCCCGCTCGACCTGCTCGGCCTGCAAGCTTTGTTGCAGCAGCACCAGGCCGGCGACCATGGCGCTCGCCACGGCCAGCAGCGACCAGGCCAACGGGCTGTTGCGCCGGGGCTGGAACTCCAGGTCTAGGCGGCGCATGTCAGGCCACCGCCCGCCACATGGCGCACAGCGGGTCGGCATCGCTGGCCGGCTGGCACAGTTGCACCGCCGCCAGTTGCGGCACCTCGCCCCGGCCCGGGGCATGCAGGTAGACCCGTGGCAGGTGCTCGCCATACAGCTCGCAGGTGCGCTCGATCAGTGCTTGCAGGGCCTGGTCGCTATCGGCGCAGCCTTGCGCCAGCACTTGCTGCCAGGCCCCGCCGGCAGCCAGCAGCAGCACGCTGCGGCGCGGTTCGGCCAGGACGAACAGGAAGTCGCCCTGCTCCAGCTGTGCCGAGCAGCGGTTGTAGGCGGCCATCAGGTACGGCTGCACCGAGCGCAGGCTCAGGTGGTTTTCCCGGCCCAGCGCCTGCAGCCGCTGCAGCAGGGCTTCGGGCAACGCCGTGGCGATGCGCGCGGCACCGGCCGGCTCGGGCGACAACACGATGCGCCAGTCGTCCAGCGGCTGCCCGTAGAGGTTTTCGAAACAGGCCCGGGCGTAGGCGTCCAGCTCGCGCGGGTGGCTGATGGCATCACTCCAGGGCACCAGGCAGAAGCGGCTGTAGCGGGCCGACAGCAGCACCCGCAACTGGGCACCACGCACGGCATGCTCGGCCAGCAGCGTGGCCAGGGCGTCGACGGCGGCCTCCCAGGCCGGTTGAGCGGCATCGCAGGTAAAGTCGCGGCTGCCCAGCCATTGGTGGTGATTGGCGTGCCAGCTACCCAGGCCTGCACCTTCGGCGCCGAGCACGGCGCTGTATCTGTAAGCGCCACGATCAGATGAATGTGACACGGTTGATCTCCTCGAGAGTGGTACGGCCATCCCGGACCAGGTCCAGGGCCGAGGCCCGCAGCAGGCGCAGGCCGCGCTGGCAGGCGAGGTTCTTGATCTGCGACAGAGGGCGGCGCTCGACAATCATTTGCCGCAGGTCGTCGTCCAGGTGCAGCAGTTCGGCGATGGCACTGCGGCCGCGGTAGCCACTGCCGCGGCATTGGCCGCAGCCCTGGGCGCGGACGAACTTCCAGCCGGCCACGCCCTCGCGGGTCAGGCCTGCGCCGTACAGGGTGTCGTCGTCGACTTCGCACGGCGTGGCGCAGTGCGGGCAGGCCAGGCGGATCAGGCGCTGGGCCAGCACCGCATTGAGCGCGGAGACGAAGCTGTAGGGGTCGACCTGCATCTGGCTGAAGCGGCCGATCACATCGAACACGTTGTTGGCGTGGATGGTGGTGAATACCAGGTGGCCGGTGAGCGCCGACTGCACGGCGATTTGCGCGGTGTCGGGATCGCGGATTTCACCGACCAGGATCTTGTCCGGGTCGTGGCGCAGGATCGAGCGCAGGCCACGGGCGAACGTCAGGCCCTTCTTCTCGTTGACCGGGATCTGCAGCACACCGGGCAGCTGGTATTCGACCGGGTCCTCGATGGTGATGATCTTGTCCACGCCGTGGTTGATCTCGCTGATCATGGCGTACAGGGTGGTGGTCTTGCCGCTGCCGGTGGGGCCGGTGACCAGGATCATGCCGTAGGGTTCGGCAGCCAACCGGCGCAGGGCGCGCAGGGTTTCCTCGGCAAAGCCCAGGGCCTGCAGCTGCACACCGCTGACCCGGTCGGACAGGTCCTGCTTGTCGAGCACCCGCAGCACCGCGTCTTCGCCGAAGATGCTGGGCATGATCGATACCCGGAAGTCGATTTGCCGGTCGCCCACGGCAACCTTGAAACGGCCGTCCTGGGGCACGCGTTTTTCGCCGATGTCCAGCTCGGCCATCACCTTGATGCGCGAGATCACCTGGTCGGCGAAGGCGCTGCCGCTGGCCTTGCCGGCGCCGTTGAGCACGCCGTCGATACGGTACTTGATGGTCAGGCCCTGGCCGGTCATGCCCAGGTGGATGTCGCTGGCGTGCAGCTTCAGGGCGTCATACAAGGTTGAGTTGACCAGCTTGACCACGCGGCTCTGGTCTTCGCTGATGCTGGCCAGCGACAGGCGCTGCAGCGGGTCGCTTTCGCTGCTGGCTTCGGCGTCGTGGTCAAGAGCATCCACGGCGTGGAAGCTTTCTTCGTGACGGGCCAGGAAGGTAGCCAGGTCTGCAGCGTGGGCCAGGTAAAGCGGTGCGCCTTGCAGCACATCGTCGATCCAGGCCAGGCGGGCATGGTCGAAGGGGTCGGCGAACACGCCCAGCAGTTGGCCGCCCTGCTCGATCAGCACGAACTCGCGCTTCAGGCACATCGCCAGGCTGACCTTGTCGAAGCGTGGGGTGCTGGCCAGCAGGGTGTGGCTGTCCAGCACCGGGTAATGCAGGGTCAGGCCCAGGCGCTGGATGAAGGTGTCGGGGGTGTCGCAGGCCAGTTGTTCCAGGCGGGTGAGCAGGCGTTCGTCGCTGGTTTGCAGGCGGGCCTGGGCCAGCAGGTCGCGGGGGTAGGCAGAATGCGCTTGTGCCTGTTCCGGCCCTTTCGCGGGTAAACCCGCTCCCACAGGATGTCCAAGGTCTTCAGGATTGCAGTGCCCCTGTGGGAGCGGGTTTACCCGCGAAGAGGCCGGTGCAGGCAGTAACGCTTCCTGTGATGCATCGAGTGCTTCTGGCATGGCCTGCGACTCCGCTCAGGGGCGCGTCGCAGGCTGGCTCGGCCAGGGGTGCGGGCGCCGCTATTCCCCTGTGAGCAGTTGATCGTCGTCGGGCCCTGGAGGCTTGGCGCCGTTACGGCGGCGGTCGGCCAAAACCCAGCTTCCATCGTACAACTGCAGGGGGAACGATTCGTTCCTGTTCTGGCGTCGCTCGACGAACCCTTCAGCCGGGTTGTCCGTGGCCCTGCGCCGGCGCTCGATGCCCATCAGGTCGAAGATCGCACGGGCCAGTTCCACCAATGGGAACGGCTTGAACAGGACATGGCTCACCCCCAGTTCGGCGGCCCGCTCACGCACCTCGACAGTGGGGTGGGCGGTAATCAGCACGAAGTGGCACTGCCTGTTCCTGCGTACGGTCTCCAGAACCTGAAAACCCTCCATGTCGGGCAAGCGGTAATCCAGCACGATCACTTGCGGTGCCAGGCTTGCGGCCTGCTCGATACCACTGGCACCGTCGTGGGCAACATGAACTTCCAGGCCTTGCGCCTGCAGGTACGCTTGCAGGTTCTGCGCAAGAGTCTGTTCGTCATCGACTACCAATACTCTGTTCACCAAGGTCGACTCCCAAGAACTGCCCGGTAACCCGGTCTGCGAAGTGCGCCCCTGTACAGGCTTGAGCAGGCTTCGTGCCAGGCGTGAATAGTCATGCTGCACCACTGTAAGTCATTGATTTTCGGAGGGCACCGTCCAGCGTCGGCAACGCGACGGGCAGGCACGCCGGCCCCGTTCCCCACATGCGGGGAAACTGCTGGCACGCTGCCAGATCGTTATTCCCCATCATTGGGTAAACGCCATCAGGGACCTCAGTCGGCGATCTCCACCGTAGCGGACGCGCGCAAACGTTGGCGCACGGACTGGCGCGCCTGCGCCTCCCGCTGCCCGATGAGCGTGGCCCTGGCCAGTACCAGGCCCTGTTCGCGTATGACCGAAGGCTCGTCACTTTGTTGCTGCGCTCCTTGCAGGGTTTCCCGGTTGGCATCATAGAATGCTTCCACTTCGGCCTGGCTGGGCGCGGCGATCGCGCTGAGCTGGGCATACACCTGCTGCGCGGCCAGCTCGCGCCGGGTGTACTCATTGTACTGTGCCCTATCGAAACCCGCTTCCGCCAGCCGCCGTTCGAAAATTGCCGGGCTGCCAAGCGCAGCCTCGACCTGGCCCACATGCGCCGACACCTGCTCGTCGCTGATGGCTATGCCGCGGTGCTGGGCCTCCTGCCACAACAGCTCCTTGTCGATCAGTTCATCCAGGGCCTGGTCGCGCAGGCGCTGGTACAGGTTCGGGTTGCGGATACTGGCCACCGCGCGGCCCTGGGTGTCCAGGTATTCGCTGAAATAGCGCTCCAGGCGCATCGTCCCGATCTCCACACCGTTGACCCGCGCCGCCGGCATATCGGCCCAGCTTGCCTTGGCCAGCACCTGCAACAGGCACAACAACAGAACACGCATGGCAACCTCCGCTCAAGGGCTGTCCGGCAGTGGCCGGTACGGGGTGACCGCGGTAAAGCGCGGCCCGGGCAGGGCCACCGCCACCACATGGGCACCGGCCATGCCCTGGCGGCGACCCGGGCCGAAGCCCAAGGCCGGGGTCAGGCCGGTGGACACATCATGCAGGCCTTCCAGCGCGGCAATCAGCTGCTCGCGGCTGGTGTCACGGCCAGTCTGCTTCAACGCTTCGCTCAGCAGCCGCAGGGCGCACAAGGTATTGACCTGCAGCGACGCCTGGCGGGGGTCGAGGCCGTGGCGCTGCTGCAGGCCGGCCAGCGTCGCCAGGCCCTGTTCGGTCCAGTCCTCGGGCACGTAGGGATAAGCCAGGAACACCCGTTGCGACCAGAACTCGGGCAAGCGCGCCACGGCGCCGGTCACTTGGCTGGAGGCGCCAAACAGGTATGGCTGGCGGCCGGCTGACTGCAGCGCCGAAGCCAGTTCGGCAAAGGCCTGGGCACGGCCGAGGAAGACAATGCCCTGCCCGTCCACGGCCTGGCCAGCAAAGGCCTGGGCCGCAGGTGTTGCCCAGCCCTGCTGCTGCAGGCGTTCGCGCACCTGCTCGGCCAACGCCGCTTGTTCATTGCCGGCATACACCACACGCAAGTCGTCCGCTTTCAGGCCCAGCGTCGCTCGGGCGTGGCCGGCCAGGCTCAGCAATTGCGCGGGCAAGCCGGGCAGCGGGTCGAAAATCTGTGGGCTGCCGCCGCTGTGTGGGGTACTGCCGATCAGCGGAACATTATGGGGTGCCAGCAAGGTTGCCAGGCGCTGGTCGAGCATCGGTGCCAATGGCGCGATCAGGGCAAACACCCGCTGCTGCTCCAGCAACTGCTGCAGGGCCCGTTCGGCGCTGGCGGGGTTGCCGCCCGGGTCGAGCACCACCAGTTCCAGGCGTCGCCCGTGGATGCCGCCTTGCTGGTTGAGTTGCGTCAGGCCGTCTTCCAGCACCGCACGCACCACCTGCCCGGCCTCGGCCAACGGGCCGGAGGCCGGCAGCAAGGTGCCCAGGCGCAACACGCCCTCCTCTACCCCGGGATCGCGCTCCTCGGCCAGGCGCTTGAGGTAGGCCGTGAGATTGCGCTGGTCGGCCAGGGTCAGTTCGAAGCGTGGCATGGCCGGGTCCAGGCGATTGCCGGCCGGGTCGATGCCTTGCTGAATGGCCCGGGCCAGGCTGCTGTCGGTGTAGGCCGGATAGCGGCGGCCGTTGACCTCGCGTTCGCCCTGGCCTAGCGCAAGGCGTCGCCAGTCGAGGCTGGGCGGGCGCACACCACCTTCGGCGCGGCCGCGGCCATCGTTGCCGTGGCAGCTGGCGCAGGGCAGCACGCTGGCGGGGACTGTCATGTCGCTGGCACCGACCCGGGCCTGCAGCTGTGCGTCGCTGCTGGAGACGCCCTGGCGGTAGAGGTGTTTGCCGGCTTGTTCATGTTCGGTCAGGTCCAGGGCGAGTGCACCGCTGCACATGGCAATGCCTACTGCGAATGCCAGATAGCGCAGCACTGCCTCAATACAGACGCGAATCCCTGTAGGAGCGGCCTTGTGTCGCGATCGGGCGCGCAGCGGCCGTAAAACCGGCATACCCGGAGTACCTGATGAAACACATTCGCCGGTCCTGCGGCCGCTGCGCGCCCGATCGCGACACAAGGCCGCTCCTACAGGGATTCGCGCCGGGATTCGCGCCAAATTTGGCGCCGGCATTGGCGAAGTACTGCGCATGATGCTCACCGCCCTGCCAAAGGCAGGGCCAGCAACTGCATGCGCTGGGCAATCGCCGCCGGCGGTGCATCCGGGCGGATCTTGCTCCAGCGCTTGCCGGCCACATCGCCGGCAATCAGCTGTGTCGAATGCTGCTCGGGGCTGGGCAGGAACTGGCCGATGCGGCCGAGCACCAGGTCGACATTGGCTTTGTCACCGGTCAGGAACAACCAGTTGGGCCCGTCCACGCCCTGCTTCCCGGCAAACGCCTTGAGCACCTCAGGGCTGTCGTTGAGCGGGTCGCTGCTGATCGACACGAAGGTCACCTGGCTGGCCAGCTGCGGCCCCATGGCCTCGCGGACTTCGCGCAACTTGCGGGTAATCAGCGGGCAGGCGTCGGTGCAGTGGGTGAAGATCACGTTGAGCATCACCACCTTGTCCTTCAGCACATCGCTGTAGAAGCGCAGCTCGCGGCCGTTCTGGTCCTTGAGCACAGTGTCGGTGAACCAGGTCTGGGCATCACGGGTGCCGCCGCCACTGGTCACCGCCTGCGGGGCCGGCTGCGGTTCTGGCGCCTGCGGGGCATGGCCGTCATGGGCCAACGCCACCGAGGCGAGGATCCACAGGCAGCCCCCCAGCACCAGCCAGTCAAAACCGCGCATGCCTACGCGCCGGGAGCTTGTCTGGCTCATGGTTGCACCTCGTGATGGTCGGCAATCGCCGTGCTCTTGGCATGCACCCGGCGGGCGCCGAGGCGGTTGACTTCATCGATCAGCACTGCCGGGTCGGTGAAGCCGTAGTAGCGCGTCCAGTGCCCGGTGCGCCCGTCACCCACCAAAATCAGCGGCGGGTGCTGGCTGAGGTCGGCGCTGAAGCTGCCCAGGCCCTTGAGGGTTTCGCTGATGGCGTACGGCGTGCCGGTCAGCCAGCTCCAGCCCGGCCCCTTCTGGAAGGCCTTGGCGTAGCTCTGCAGGCGCTTGGCGTCGTCACGTTGCGGGTCGACGCTGATCGACACCAGATGAATGTCCTGCCCTACCCGGCCACCCAGCTGCTGCTGGACCTTGCCCATGATCGACGACACCACCGGGCACACCGTGGTGCAGCTGGTGTAGATGAAGCCCATGACCACCAGATGGTCGCCCACCAGGTCTTTCTCCAGGCGTACCGGCATACCGTCCTGGTTCAGCAGCGAGACATCGGCAAAGCGCACGCTGGCCTTTTCCTGGCGCGCCGCCGGCGGCTGTGCGGCGTGGCCATCATGATCGTGGCCGCCATGGGCCAGGGCCAGGTTGCCGGCAAAAGCCAGGCTCAGGGCCAGCAGTTTGCAAGGATGCTTGGCGTTCATCGCAGGTTCCTCACATCATTCTCGGAAACGGTGGACGTTGCGGCCGGCAGGACGCGCAGGCTGGTGTAGTTTTCCTCGGCGAACCTGCGCCCCAGCGACGGCGATTGCACATGCAGGTACCAGGCGCCGGCTTCGGGCAGGGTCAGGGCGGCCTGGTAGATGCCCTCGCCCACCTCCTCCAGCTGCAAGTTGCGCGGCATCGACGAAGGCGCCAGGAAGTAGCGCAGGCTCAGGTCGCTCAGGCCCAGGCGCGGCTGGCCGTCGTCGCCGACGATGCGCACCCGTGCAGTAATGGCGCTGTGCTGCGACAACGGCCGGTCGAGGCCGATGAACTCGGCGTGCGCGCCCTTGCGCTTGCCGGTATTCGGCGCCACGGCCACGTCGGTGCTGAAGCAGTGGATGATCTGCGGCTGGTTGAGCAGGAAGGCCACATCGAACTTGCCGGCGGCGGGCATCTTCACCGTCGAGCCGTACACGCCCGGCGCCAGCTCGCGCAGGCTGCGGTCGACGACAATGGCGGCGCGAGCCTGGTGGCCACGGTTGTTGTAGCCGGACATCGGTGCGTTCATGCCTTCGGCATAGAAGTAGGTGGTGTTGTCCACCGGGTTGACCACGAACACCGAATTGTCGTCACGTGACACCGACAGGCCCTGGGCCAGCGGCAGGTCACCAGCCTGGCGTGGCGCCGCCGGGCCGGCCTCGAAGCCCTGGATGATCGGCGAGCGCCCTTCGCCCAGGCTGGCCAGGTTGATCATGCTCACCTTCGGCGACGCCAGGCCGCGTACGTAGGCATAGCCCTTGGTGAAGGTCAGCTGGTACGGTTCGGCCGCCACCGGGATTCGGTGGATCAGCCTGTCGGTACTGGCGTCGATCACCAGGGCCTGGTTCTCCAGGGTATTGAGCACGATGCCGTAGCGGCCATCGCTGCTGAAGCGCATCGGCCCCAGGCCCTGCTCGGCCTGGACGGTATGGCGCAGCTGGTGGTTGCGGGCATCGAACACGCGCACGCTGCCCTCCTTGCCATCGACCACGTACACCGCCTGGGACAACGCCGAAAAACTGACCGACAGCGGATGCGGGCCGACCTTGATGGTCTTGGCCAGGCGCATTTCCGGGATGTCGATGATGCTCAGGGTGCCGCTGTCACGGTTGCTGACAAAGGCGTAGCGCGAGTCGGAACTGAAGGCGATTTCGTGGTGGCCGCCGCCGGTGTTGAAGGTTTTCAGGGTGTTGCGCCCCGGTACATCGATCACCGTTACCCCGCCCTTGGCCGGGTCGCTGCTGTTGTTGCCTACCCACAGCCGGTGCTGGTCCGGCTGCAGGGCCACGCGCAGCGGCTGGTCGCCAGCGTCCAGGTCGGCCACGCGGGTGAAGGTTTCGGTGTCGATCACCGAGACCTTGCCGCGCTCGGGAATGGACACGAACACCTGCTTGTCATCACCGGTTGCCACCCAGTCCATGGGCCGCCCAGGCAGGTCGATACGGGCCATGGTACTGGTCACGCCGCCCACAGAAACGGTGGGGTCGATCACCGTCAGGCTGGCGTCCTTGTTCATCATCAACAGGAAGTAGCTATTCAGGTCGAGCAACGGACGGGCGCCGATACTGCTTTTGAGGAACAACGCGACACGGGCCTTGCAGCTCTGGTCGCGGTCCCCCTCCGGGGCCGACTGCGTCGGGTCGATCCATGCCCCCGGGGCCATGCCCGACAGCGGCTGGCCACTGGCCTGGTCGCTGACCTTGAAACGGATGTTGGCGAAGCTGCCCTCCTGCAGCTCGCCCCCCGCCAGCGGCCGCGCCTCGAACTCCACGGTCACGCCGTCCCGGCTGAGCCGGTGCAGGGCCTGCGGGTCGGCAGAGTCCTGCAACAGCTCGCGCGGATCGCACCAGAGGCTTTCATAGGCCACGCCCAGGCTAATCAGCACAGCCCCCAGTGCTACCCCCATGTATCCAAGGCGGGTCTTCTTGTTCATTTTCGCGCCCCCATCCACTTTCACTGCGCCGGTGCCGTTGCCGGTGGCGCTTCATTGGTCACCCGCAAGATCCCCCACAGCCCCGAGAGGTTGCCGTAGGCGGCGTAGTCGCGGAACAGGTAGTCACCCGCCACCGCGTTGGCGCCGCCGGCACTGGGCAGCATGAAGCTGAAGTGCGCCGCCGGCAGGACGCTTTCCTGGGCACCGATGTACATGGCCATCGGGTTGTAGCCGAAGCGCACCGAACCGATGCCGGGCAGGCTCAGCGGGTAGCCGTCCACGTCGTTCTTCTCGGCCTGGTAGTTGTGCAGTGGCCACAGGTGGCCATCCAGCTGGTAGACCATGCCGCGGCTGCCACCACTGGGCATCACGATATGGTTGCGCACCGGCTGGCCGGGCTTGGCGTACAGCACCGGGGTTTGCGGGTCGCCACCGACCAGGGCGTTGGCGTAGGCCATGTGGGCGTTGGGTACATCGCCAAAGCCCAGGCCGCCGGCGCGGCCGAAGGGTGAGTCGGGGGCCATGCCGAAGCGCAGCCACAGGGGTTCGGTCTTGTAGTTGACCGCCATGTTGCCGTTGTCCTGCGGGTCGCCGGCGGCGCCGTTGCCTTCGGTATTGATCCCCTCCACCGGTCGGCCGTCGGCCCAGCGCATGTTCAGCGCACGCTGCCAGACCGTGACGAAGTCGCGGTAGTCCGGCTGGCCGCTGACCTTGACCGTGGCCTGGGCCCGTGTTGCGGCGTCCTCGGTCCAGGTGGCAGTTTGCGGCAGGATGCTCATGGCACCCACCAGGCCTTTCTGCGGCTGCTTGATGACGTCCGACGGGGTCAGGTTGAGGCCACCGAACTCGATGGCCGTGCTGTTGATGTTGTCCACCGTGCGGCCCAGTTGCGACACCGGCTTGCCTTCACGCTCTAGGTGGCCCGCATAGTACTGGTAGGTCCGGGTCGGCCAGGCGCCACTGGTGCCGGCACGCGGGGGCACGGTCTGCACCGGGTTGAGGCCGACGTTGGCACCGTCCGACTTGGTGATGTCGTAGGCCAGCAGTTGGGCATGCAGGCCTACGTGGCTGGATGGCCGCATCAGGTTGTTGGCGAAGGCGGTGGCACCCTCGCTGTCGAAGCGGTCACGCTTGACCACGTTGTGCATCACCGCAGTGCTGGGCAGGTCCGGCATTACCAGCGGCAGGCGGTTTTCCAGGGTAATGCTGATGCACTCGCCGGCATTGGCGCGCAGCACCAGCGGCTCCACGGGCACCCCCGCCTTGAGCTTGCCGGTGGTGGCATCCAGGTCGGCCTTGCGCACGTACAGGATCGCGGTCGGGTCGTGCAGTGGCGCGCTGTGGCCACCAATGGTGAAGGGTTCCCCATCTTCGGGGTCTACCCCGCTGACCAGCGGGATGGCAGTCTTGCGGCTGTTGAACACCAAGGTGCCGCCGTTGGCCTTGAGCGGGCCGCCGACATGCTGGCCGACACCGGCCGGGTCGCTGATGCTGACGCCGTTGCGGTTCTCGAGAATGTCGTTGGCCAGTGCCGCGACGATCTCGTAGTTGCGCTTGACCGTGGGGCGGCTGCCGATGCCGTTGGGGTTGGCCGTGGTTTTCGGGCAGATGCCGTCGAAGTTCACGGTGTTGCGCATGGCCACCGGCTGCGGGTTGTTGGGCAGCGGGAACAGGTCGGCACGCTGCGCGGTGTAGTTGCGCATGATGCCCCAGATGCCGTTCCAGTACCCTTCCAGGGCCGCATCCAGCGAGTACAGGTAGTCACCGTTGGTGGCCGCCGAACTCGATATCATCGACACCGGCGCCATGAAGCCCAGTTGTTCGGAAATACCGATCATCTGCGATGCCTTCCAGCCGGAGTTGGAGCTGTTGCCGTAGCCGGTGCCGTTCTGCAGCCACTTCACGCCGTGCAAGGTGACGTTGTGCTCCTCTTCATGGCCGCCGGCGTGCATGCGCAGGCGTACGTTGTCACCGGAGTAGGTGCGCAGCATCGGGGTGAACGGGTCGCCGGGTTCGCTGCCGGCCGCGTTGATGTGCGGCGGGAACAGCGTAGTGCCACCGGTGGGGCCGACCGCCGAGGTGATCGCCGAGGGCGCCAGGTTCAGTGCCGGAATGGCGCGGTCGGTACGGGTTTGCAAGGCATGGCTGAGGTCGCCGGCCAGGCCGTCGGCCTGCATGCCGCGCTTGCCGTCCGGGCCGACCTTGTTCGGGTCATACACCCGCAGGGCGAGGGGCTCGTTGCGGTAGTTGACGACGAACATGCCCGGGTCATCCACCGAGATCGCCTGCGGGCAAGGCCGGCTTGGGCAACCCGGGTTGATGCCGCCGCGTTCCTCGACGATGGCCTCCAGCAGGTTCGACGCCTTGCCGCGCACCGGCGGGTTGATGGCGTAGCGGAAGCTGTCTGCAGTGGCCGGGTACGACTGGCCATTGGGGATGCCGTCCGGCCCGGCGCCGACGTACACACCGGCCTCGTAGGCGTGCTGGAAGTCGCTGTATTCCAGGAAGAACTCGCGATAACTGTCGTTCTTGCCGTCGCCATCATGGTCACCGGTCTGGATCACTGCCTGCCACGAGGTCGGGCCACCGTCCTGGCGCGTGGCCGGGTTGTACAGTTTCTCGCCGGTTTCGGCGTGGTACCAGGTGGAGTTGGCCGGTTCGGCCAATACGGTGGCATACAGCCCAAGCTGCTGGTGGGTCGATGGGCCAAGGTGGTCGTGGGTGAAGATGGTGCCCAGGCCACGGTCCACGTTGTACACGTTCACCAGTGGGTCGGCGAACCAGCGCTGCATGGCCGTGCGTGCGCCCAGCCAGTCGGCCCGGCCGAAGCGGCCGAAGTACGGGTGCTGCCGGGCTTGCGGGCAGGCGGCGGTGCCGTCGCGGCTATCGCCCTGGGTGCAGCCGTTGTAGGCGCGAATGGCTTGCACCCGCTCGACCACGCTGCCGGGCGAGAGGATACCGTCTTCGTAGTTCCAGCCGTTGGCCGAGCCGTCGGCGGCGGTCAGGTCCCACTTGGGCAGGTGGATGTGCTGGCCGATCACGTCGGTCGGGGTGCGCACCTGGTAGTCGTCCATCTCGTAGATGTTCGGGATCAGGTTGGTGTGCTGGTACATGGTGCAGTCGAAGGTGTTCATGCGCATCACCAGCGGCTCTGGCGGGCGCTGCTTGGTGATCACCGGCCAAGCGTCTTCCCACAGGGCAATGATGCGGGCCTGCGGGAAGTGATAGCCGACCTTGTTGTACACCGCGTCGAACTGGATGTTGGCGCCCTTGTAGATGCGTGGGCGGTCGGCGGTGAAGGCCGACGCGCCACGGAAGTTCAGGCCCGACAGGCTTTCGCCGCTGAAGTACTCGCCTGCCCCGGAAGACTGGGTCAGGCGCTTGCCCCGGTCATCCATGCACGGCTCGTAGAACGGCGCGCCTGCCGTCGGCAAGGCGCCGTTGGTGCGGAACGCCTTGGCCACCGGCTGGCTGCCGGGGATCAGGGCAAAGCTTGGGTGTTCGGCCAGGGCGTGGAACTGCATGGCCGCTTGCTCGACATCGGTGCCCTCTTCAGGCAGGTAGATCGGCTTGGCCTTGTGTACCACCTTGGTGAAATCGAGCTTGGTGGTGGTGGTTTCGGCTTCGCCGCCAGCCGATACGCCGTCCAGCGCGTGGCGCCCCAGGCCGCCGTCCCAGCCATCGACCTGGTTCGGGTCGAGGTTGGCCCACAGTGCCTTGCCGCTTTCCTTGAGCTGGCGTGCCATGGCCGGGTCGAGCATGTCCAGAGGTGGGGTTGGTGGGCGGTTGCCCACGCTGCTTTCCATGCCGCCGATCCAGAACGGATAACCAGGGTTCTTCAAGGTGCCGTCGGCGTTGCGGTTGGCGTCGCTGCGGTCGACCAGCGCCAGCGAGCCGATGGCCTTGCGTACCGGCGTCTGGTCGCCTGGTTCGTCATCCTCTTCTTCGGGCTCGTCGTCATCGTTGGCGGCAACCAGCTCTTCGGACAGCTTCGGTACCACCACCACCTTGCCTGGCATCGGCGCCATGGCCTTGCCGGGCAGCGGCACGATGGCCGGGATCGGCGTGCCGGCAACGATCTCGCCATCGGGCAGCGCCCGGGCGCCAACTGCTGGCTTGCCGCTGCGCAGGGCGAACGGGGTGTCGTGGAAGCCGTTCTCGCCCTGCCCGCTCACCGCAAGGCGGGTGCCTTCCTCGAACACGTCGTGCACCCGCCACATGGCCCACATGCCTTGGGCGAAGTGCGGGTAGAAGTGGCAATGGTAAATGGCATCGCCCGCCACCCGGTTGCGGTTGCCCGCACCGCCATTGGCGATTTCGTAGGTGTAGCCGACCCCCGCGCCGATACCCTGGGCATCGATGTAGTCGGAATTGTCGTCATTGGGGTTGAACAGCCACTGGTGGCCGTGCAGGTGGAAGATGTGCTGTTCATGGCCGTTGTGGGTGTTGCGGAACTTGGTGAAGTCACCGATGTAGCTGTGGTGCACGTTGGCCGGTTCCGCCGGGAACAGGGCCATGCTGGCCTTGACCCCGACGGCGCTGGCTGGTGGTATCTCGCCAGGGCGGATGTGCTCCAGGCCGACGTTGGCCGGCACGTCCACCAAGGTCCCGACATCACCGACAGTGTGCGCACTGAGGAAGAACTCCTCATAGGCGCACGACAGGCAGTCATGCATCGGCCCCACGCCCAGGCGGTTGGCCACCACTTCGGCGCCCATGCCACCGGAACCGTAGTTGATCATGAACGAGTCGCGGGTGGGTTCCAGCACGTGGCCCATCACCGGGTCGGCCCAATAGCCAGGAAATGCCTGGGTGCCGGCCACCTCGTCGGCGAACTGCGAGGCGAAGTCACGGAACGCCTCCAGGCGGTTGGGCAACGCCGGGTTGCGCTTGCCCAGGCTTTCCAGCGGGTAGGTGGATTTGGGGAAGCTGCCATCGGGGTTGGGGCCCATGACGATGGCATCGGTTTCGCTGTTGATGATCTGGTTGCCGTCGACCATGGCAATGATCGGCTTGCCGGCCTTGCCTTCGGCGATCCAGGGTTGCATTTGCGGGTAGCGGGCTTCGTAGTCGATCACCGGCTGGCCGGTGGCGGTACGGCCGGTGGTGGCCAGGCGCATTTCTTCTTCGGTGAGGGTATTGCGGTAGGTGCGGCCGAGCTTGGGCACCACCACTACCTGGCCGAACAGGCCGTTGGCAACGTTACCCGCAGTGCCCTCGCCGCCGAAGGTGGCGGCTTTGCTGGTAGCGGCGAAAGCGCCTTCGCGTTCGGCGTACAAGGTATAGCTGCGCGTGCTGCCGGGGCTGACGAAGAAGTTGCCGTTACGCCCGGTGTAGGCAGAGATGTCGGCGATGCTGTTGACCGCCTGCATGCCATTGACCTGGAAGCCGACCATGCGCTCGGCCACCTGCTCGTCGGCGACGAAGCCTTCGGCGGCTTCATTTTCGAGCTCCGGCCCCTCCTCTTCGTCCTCGGGCTCTTCAGCCTCGATGCCGTGCTTGTTGGGGTTGGCCTTGTAGTCGAGCAGGTTGGTCAGGTTGACGGTAAGGCATTCACCGGCAGCCACCCGCAGCACGATGGGCCGCGGGCGCTTGTCCGGGCGCAGGGTGACCTTGCCCGGGACCGCCGCCCCGCCGCTGCTGAGGGGGACCATCTTGTCGTCCACCACATCCTCGCGCAGGGCGAACATCATGCCGTTGGCGTTTTGCGCGCCAAGGCGGTTGAACATCAGTGGCTGGTCCAGTGCCACCACGTTGGCGACCAGGGTGCGCTGGCACTGCACGGCGGCTTCGCTGGTCGACTCCCAGCCGAGCAAGGCCAGAACGAGTGATGACAGGATGGGGCCTTTGAGTGGCGTAGACATGCCGCACCTCCGGGACACAGGATCTCTGCGGGGAGCTGGAGCAAGGTGTATGCCAGGAGCGGATTGCTTTTATTTTCAGTTGGTTGCAGCGGCAAACGAAACAGATTGGGGAGGATTCCCCAGCGGTTTTCCCCGAAACGGGGGGTGGGTTGCTGGTTCGTCATGAGATTTTCATTGCCTGTGAGATCGAGCGCCGCCCGCGCGGCGCTTCGCGGGACAAGCCCGCTCCCACATTTGTTGCAACGTGCCGAACCTGTCAGGCCATGGTTGCCTGCCTTGGAGCACGTCTTGAGACTGGTGAGGCGGCAGCAGCGCCAACCGAGAAATCGAGTCAGACCAACAAGGCTGACAACCATGGCCTAACAGACATGGCCACGTTGCAACAAATGTGGGAGCGGGCTTGCCCCGCGAAGCGCCGCGCGGGCGGCGCTCGATCTCACTGGCACCGACAATGGAGTGGCGGACACATGGCAGCCCTGACCCCAACCTCTCGCCCTACACCCCACAGCCAACAAAGCCATCACCTGTAAGACATTTCTGAACATAAAACCAAATACTTCAGAAACGACCCGCTTGGGAATTATCCTACGCGCGCTGCCGAACTATCGCTGTTGTCGGGGAAACACCTCACGGATAACGTTTTCGGGTCGCTCCGGTGACCGGGCATGAGAACCCGACAGATAAGCTAGCAGCACCTCTATGGTGGCCGTACGTGGGCGGTCTTTCGCCTGGCCGGGTCTTTGCTAGCTTCTTCTCGGCTTTCTCACGCCCGCGTACGGCTGCCACCTTCAGTCGACTGGCCTCATCGCCGGCAAGCCAGCTCTCATAGAACTGCACATAACTCATCGAATTAGCAGGGACTCTGTGGGAGCGGCTTCAGCCGCGAACACCGGCGCAGCCGGTGCCATGCACCGCGTTGGATTCTTCGCGGCTAAAGCCGCTCCCACAGGGTACGCGGCCGCTTGCGAATTCAGTTTTCTACGCGACAGCGCAGCCCAAAGGGCTGGGCAATCTCCCACAGGTACAGCATTGTTCTCGAGGTTGTCGCAGTACCTGTAGGAGCGGCCTTGTGTCGCGATGGGGCGCGCAGCGGCCCCAGGATCTTGGCTGCGGTGCGGATATCGCTGGGGCCGCGTTGCGGCCCGATCGCGACACAAGGCCGCTCCTACAAGGGGTCTGCGCAGTCCAGCAGATTGTTGTCAACCGACCAGGGCGCGTACGCAGAAGTACAGGATCGACGGGCCCATCAGGCAACCCAACCCGGTATGGAAGGTGGCTGTCAGCGCCCCGTACGGCACCAGGCGCCGATCGGTCGCCGCCAGCCCGGCCGTCACCCCCGACACCGTCCCCGCCAACCCGCCGAACACCATCGCCGAACGTGGGTTGTCCAGCGCCAGCAGGCGCGCCGATACCGGGGTGAACACCATCACCAGGATCGCCTTGATCAGCCCGGTTGCAATCGACAGCGCCATCACATCCGAGCTGGCCCCCAGCGCCGCCCCGGTCACCGGCCCGACGATATAGGTCACCGCACCCGCACCGATGGTGGTCATGCTCACCGCATCACGGTAACCGAAGGCGTAGGCCACCGCAGCGCCGACAATGAACGGCAGCACCGTGCCAAGCAGCAGCGCCACCGCGCCGATCATCCCGGCCCTGCGCGCCTCGGTGGCCTGCACCTCGAAGGCCGTGGCGACAATGGCGAAGTCGCGCAGCATGGCCCCGCCCATCAGGCCGATGCCGGAAAACAGCGCCATGTCGGCCAGGCCTTTCTGGCCACCGGTAATGGTGCCACCGACCCAAGCCAGCACCAGGCCGATGACGATGGCGATGGCCGAGCCGTGCACGCGGCCGAAGGTCAGGTACTTCGACAGCACCACCGACAACCACATGATCGCGCCCACCACCGCGAAGGCGGTGATCAAACCGTTATGTTCCAGGGCATTGTCAATGATCGGCCACATGATCAACGCCCTCCTGCAGGGGCAGCCTGCACATTGCTTTCGGAGCCGGCCTCCACTGCCGGCAAGGGTTCGCCGCGGTGGCTGCGGCTGATCAGGGCAATGGTCGCACCGCACACCAGTACCGCACCCACCGCCGCCAGCAACGCCACCGGCCCGCCGTGCAGGGCGGTGACCACGTTCTGCTGGGCAGCCATGGCCACCACCACCGGGATGTACATGGCGCCCCAGAAGCCCACGCCGAACTCGCATTCCTTGCTCATGCCGCCGTTGCGGTGCATGTACAGGCGTGCGCAGATCAGCAGGATCATGGCGATGCCGACCCCGCCCACATTGGATTTGACGCCCAACAGCACGCCCAGGAAGTCGCCGACGATGACGCCGGCAAGCGTGCAGACCGCCAGCAGTGCCACACCATAGATGATCATTGTTGTTGTCCTCAGGTAGTGTCGAAGTTGCTTGTTGTTGTTCTTCGTAAACACACTTTGTGCAGCTTTCGCCCCCATGGAACTGAACTCTGTGGGAGCGGCTTTAGCCGCGAACACCGGCGCAGCCGGTGCCATGCACCGCGTTGAGTTCTTCGCGGCTAAAGCCGCTCCCACAGGGATCACCATCCGCCGCGGTGTTGCCATCATCGTTCGTCGGCCACCTCCTGGCGCAGCAGCGCATCCAGGGTATCCCAACGTGTGCCTTCAACAGCAACCACCCTGCTCTGTTCGAACACTGGCCGGGCCAGCCCGCTGAGCACGTTGCCGGGCGGCAGTTCCAGGTGCAGGCGCACGCCACGCTCATAGGCGTTGCGCAACGTGGCACGCCAGTCGACCACCCGCGCCATGTTGCCGGCCAGGTCGTCGCGCAGGCGCTGTGGGTCGAAAACCGGCCGTGCGCTGCTGCCGCTGAGGTAGGTGATTCGCGGTCGCTGCAGCTCGACCGTGGCGAAGGCACTGGCCAGTTCCGCCGCCGGGCCATCCAGCAGCGGGCAATGCGACGGCACGCTGACCGCCAGGCGCCGGGCCACACCCTGACCCAGGCGGCGTGCCCTGGCGGCAACCGCAGCCATCGCGGTATCGCTGCCGGCGATGACGATCTGGTTGTCGCTGTTGAGGTTGGCGACATACACCTCGCCGTCCGTATCGTTCAACAAGCATTCGACACGTGCCAGGTCCAGCCCGCTGAGTGCGGTCATGCCATAGCCTTGCGGATAGGCGCGCTGCATCAGGTCGCCACGCAGGGCAACCAGGCGCACGGCATCGGCAAAGCCCAGGGCGCCCGCCGTGACCGCCGCCGGATAGGCGCCAATCGACAAGCCCGCTACGTAATCCGGGGCGGGGCTGCGTTGCATCAGCCAGCGCGCCCAGGCCACGCCAGCCAGCAACAGACACAGCTGCACGGCACGGGTCGTCTGCAGGGCTTGCTGGCTGTCCAGCGCCAGGGCCTGCTGGCCAAGGGTGTCACTGGCCTCTTCCAGCAATTGCCCAGCACCCTCAGGCAGGCGCTGCAGCATGCCCACCTGCTGGGCGCCCTGGCCGGGGAAAGCGAACAGGCTGCTCATGCCGCACGCTCCATCGCTGCCCATGGGTCACTGACCAGGCGTGGGCCATGGGCCGACTTGAGCAGCACGCGGCGGGCGAAGCCGGCCCATTCACGCAGGGCGACAGCACCCGCCGGGGTTTCCAGCTGCAGGTCGATACGACAAGGCGCGCAATCGAGGATATCCAGCAGCTCACGCGCCTGCGCCCGGGCCAGCGGTTGTGGCGTGCGCAGCAGCAAGTCCAGGTCGCTGTCAGCGTGTACCACCTCCATACCGGTGGCGATCTGGTACCCCACCCCACCTGTCGGCCCCCAGGCCAGGCCGCTGGCATCCAGTACCGGGGCGACCGAGGCCAGGGCCTGCAATGCAGGCCAAGGGCTTTCAGCTTGCCAGCGCAGCGTTTCGGGGCCTTGCTGACACTGGATATCGGCCAGCCGCATCAGTACACCCGACCGCTGCGCCCTGCCCTGGCCACGCAACCCCACCGCCACCCAGCCGTCCGCACAAGTGGCACGGCGCACCACCACCGGCTGGCCGCTCAGCAGCACATCCTGCGCCCAACGCGGCGCATCAGCAGGCAGGCCCGATACGGGCATGCCCCAGAGCAGGTCGTGCGGCCTTGGCGCGTTCATCTCAAGCGCCCTGCCACTGGCGGCGCAGCTGTTCGCGCACCTGGCGCGAGGCGCTGCGGTTTTCGCCCGCCAGCCGCGACGACAGGTCGCTCGAGCTGCCGATGTCGCGCACCGCATCAGCCAGGCAGGCACGTACCTGGGCGATGTCGGCACTGCTCGGCATCTCGGCGTTGTCCACCGTCAGGCGACGCCACAGCAGACCCAGCGAGGCGTAGCTGGCCAGGTCGTAGGCCATTGGCGGCACCTCGGCGGCCAGGGCTTCCAGTTGCTCGACGCTGCGCAGGGTGATGCGTGCCGCCGCCGCCTTGCCCATGGCGTGCACCATGACCCCGGCATCGTCCAGGGCGATCAGGCGCTGGGCCTGGTAACCGTGGGCCAGGAAGGCACCAGACATGGCCTTGCCGACCAGCAGGCCGATCACCGGGTGCCCGGCCAGCCGCGCCTGGGCATAGGCCTGCACCGCAGCGGCCAAAGCCTGGTGAATCCCCAATGCCTCCTCACGGCGGCCATAGGCCTGGCTGGGCACGTCGATCACCGCGACGATGGCGCGCTTCTGACCGTGGCGGTCAGCCTCGACCGCTTCGCTCACGGCCTTGGCCAGGCCCCAGCCTTCCAGCAGGCCGACTTCGCCAGAGCGCGCCCGGGGGAACGGGTTGTCGGCGTCCGGCACCACGGCGATGAAACGCGCCAGGCGGTTGTCCAGTTCGCCATCGATTACCCGCAACGACGCGGGGTAGCCGGGCAAGGCTTGCCCGCCGGCCAGGCCCGGCAGCCAGTTCAAGGCACGGTTCATTTGGCTTCTCCTTGGTAAAGGTCACGCACGGCAGCGGCATCCAGTTGCGGGCAGCCATCGCCCAGCCGGGCCAGGCGTTCGAGGAACCAGGCGTGTTGACCGGCGCGATCCCTTGAAGGCTCGTCGAGCAATTGCAGCAAGCGTTCGCGCAACGCCTCGATGTCATCGGCCACATAGGCATCGACCAGGCCGCTGGCGTGGCGCTGCTCGCCGCCGGTCAAGCTCCAGATGAAGGGGCGGTCCTTGGCGTCGTATTCACCGATGCCCGCTTCCTGCTCGATCACCTGCGGGCCGTTGAGGCCCAGGCGGGCTTCGCGGGTGACCAGCAAGTGGCTGCACAGGCCGGCGGCGATGGACATGCCGCCGAAACAGCCGACCGAACCTGCGACCAGGCCGACCACCGGCTGCCAGGCGCGCAGCTCGACAATCGCCGCCTGTATTTCGGCAATCGCCGCCAGGCCCAGGTTGGCTTCCTGCAGGCGTACACCGCCGGTTTCCAGCAGCAGCACGGCGCAGGTGGGGATGCCGTTGCGGTTGTCTTCAATGGCCAGTTCCAGCGCACCGGCGATCTTGGCCCCCCCCACCTCGCCCATGCTGCCGCCCTGGAAACCGCCTTCGATGGCGGCAACCACAGCGTTGCGCCCGTTCAGCAGGCCCTTGGCGATGACCACGCCATCATCGGCCTGGGGCACGATGCCCTGGCGCGGTAGCCAGGGTGACATCAGCCGGTCGAACGGCCCCAGCAGTTCACGGAAGCTGCCCGGGTCGAGCACGGCGCGGGCGCGCTGGCGGGCGCCCAGTTCGACAAAGCTGCGGCTGTGCAGCAAGCGTGCGGTATCAGTCATGGGCGATCTCCTCGAAGCCTTGCTCCAGACGCAGGCGCACCACGCCTGGGGTGGCGCCGAAATCATGAATGTCGATATTCATGGCCGGCCAGCTGCGGCCCTCGAACAGGCGCTGGAACAGCTGCGCCCAGCGGGCAGCGCTGCCGTTGACCGAAGTCACTACCTGGATTTGCAAGCTGCCGGCGGTGCCAGGCTCGATCAGCACCTCAAGGTCGCCGGAGCTGACACAGCCCACCAGCGTGCGGCCACGCCCAGGTGCAGCGGCGGGGAATTGAAAGGTCAGGGTTTCCATGTCACAGGCTCCCGGCTTTGTCGAGGAACAGGCAGGCGGCCAGCAGATCGGCGGCGCCGCCCGGTGAGGCATTCAGGTGCAGCAGATGCTGATCCAGCCGGCGCAGCTGCCGGCGCCCGGCCAGCGTGGCGCTGCCGCCGTCGCTCAGCACGCTACGGGCGCCGTGCTGGACGGCAGCCAGCCCGGTCGGGCCGCTGCGCCAGAGCACGCAGGTATCGTTGAGCACGGCCATGATCGCCAGCAGCGCGTCGAGCCGGGCGTGCGGCTCGCTGGCTCCAGCGGCGCGGCTGCGCTGCAGTTGCGGCAGGCCGTGAGCGATAACCGCTGGGAAACCTTGTTGCGCCTGCTCGCGGGCACCGCCAGTGCCATAGCGGCGGCATACTTGCAGGCCGTGGCTGTCTTGCGGGGGCATGGCCGGGTCATCAAGCAGTGCGATGCGCCCGGCGCGGGCGGCCAATGTGGTGGCTTGCGCCTGGGGGGCGAGGGCCTTGGATGCTACCAGCAGGCCGAGGGCCCAGATTGCGCCGCGGTGAGTGTTGACCCCGCCGGTGGCGGCCAGCATCGCCGCCTCGCCTTCGCGGCCGAGCTGCCCCAGTGTGGCACGCAGGAGGGGGCTGATTGCGCCGATGGTCTGGGCGGCTTCGGCCATCTGCCGCAGACATGGCCACAAGGCCAGGGCCGAGGCGTGCATCAGGGCCAGAGACATGTCGGGATGGGCGCCGTTGCCACGTCGGTCGACCAGGCCGGGTTTGGGGGACAGGTCGGCTTCGTCGATCAAGGCTTCCACGGCTAGGTCGGCCAGGTGGTCGGCCAGGGGTAATTCGGTTGCCTGTGCTGGCCTCTTCGCGGGTAAACCCGCTCCCACAGGGACCGCGTCTGGTCTGGGCTCGGCGTCAGACCTCTTCGCGGGTAAACCCGCTCCCACAGGGACCGCGCCTGGTTTGGGCTCGGCGTCAGGCCTCTTTGCGGGCATGCCCGCTCCCACAGGGATGGTGCAAATGTCGAGTGCATCACTTTTCCTGTGGGAGCGGGCGTGCCCGCGAAGAAGCTCATGCGGTTGCAAGTCGAGTGCTTTCATCACCAGCTCCTGAACCGTGCAGGCGGGTTGTAGAGGCCGCCGGACCATTCGACCAGGTCGGCGATGCTGCGCGCAGCCAGCAATTCGCGGCTGGCGTCGGTGCGGCGGATGCCGAGGTCCTCGGGCAAGGCGACCAGGCCTTGCTGGCGCAGGCGCAAGGTGTCCCTGGGGTCGTGCCGCAGGCCGATGGCGGTAACCCCGGCCACGGCGGCGATCATCTGCTGGCGTTCTTCCAGGCTGCGGGCTTTGTACAGGTAGGCAATGCCCTCCTCGGTCAGCAGGTGAGTGACGTCGTCGCCATAGATCATCACCGGCGCCAGCGGCATGCCGGCTTTCCTGGCCACCTCCACGGCATCGAGGGTTTCCACGAAGGTGGGCTTGCCGCCTTCCTGGTAGGTCTCGACCATCTGCACCACCAGCTTGCGACCGCGCTCGAGCATGGTTTCCGGCACGGTCATGTCCAGCCAGGCCGGGGTCGCGTGGCGCCGGCCACGGGGGTCGTGGCCCATGTTCGGCGCTCCACCGAAGCCAGCCAGGCGGCCGCGGGTCACGGTCGAAGAATGACCATCGCCATCCACCTGCAGGGTGGCGCCGATGAACAGGTCGACGGCGTACTGCCCGGCCAGCTGGCACATCATGCGGTTGGAACGCAGTGAACCGTCACGGCCGGTGAAGAACACGTCTGGGCGCTGGGCGATGTAGTCTTCCATGCCCAGCTCGGTGCCGAAGCAGTGCACGCTTTCCACCCAGCCGGTCTCGATGGCCGGGATCAGCGTCGGGTGCGGGTTGAGTGTCCAGTTGCGGCAGATCTTGCCCTTCAGGCCCAGCGACTCGCCATAGGTAGGCAGGATCAGCTCGATGGCGGCGGTGTTGAAGCCTATGCCATGGTTCAGCGACTGCACCTGGTGCTTTTCGTAGATGCCGCGAATGGCCATCATCGCCATCAGCACGTGCACCGGCTTGATATGGCGCGGGTCGCGGGTGAACAGCGGCTCTATATAGAAAGGCTGGTCGGCAACCACCACGAAATCGACCCAGGATGCCGGGATATCGACCCTTGGCAAGTCATCAACGCGGTCCACCAGCTGGTTGACCTGGGCGATGACGATGCCGTCGCTGAAAGCGGCCGGCTCCACCAGCGCCGGGGTGTCTTCGGTGCTGGGGCCGGTGTAGAGGTTGCCGTCGCGGTCGGCCATGAACCCTGCCACCAGGGTGACGTTGGGAATCAGGTCGACCAGCAGCCGCGAGTACAGCTCGATGTAGGTGTGGATGGCACCGACTTCGAGCAGGCCGTCTTCCAGCAGCTGGCCAATGCGCAGGCTCTGCGGGCCGGCGAAGGAGAAGTCGAGCTTGCGGGCGATACCACGTTCGAACAGGTCCAGGTGCTCGGCGCGGCTGACGCTGGGCATGATCATGTGCAGGTCGTGCAGGCGCTCAGGGTCGACCTTGGCCAGCGCGCGCGAGAGGAAGTCGGCCTGCTTCTGGTTGTTGCCTTCGAGCACTACCCGGTCGCCGGGCGCCAGCAGCAGTTCCAGGGCTTCGACGATACGCTCGGTGGGCAGCACCACGCCGTCGGCGAGGTGACGGACCCGGTCAAGGCGACGCTGCTTTTCGGCGCGCCGCCGCGACCATTGCGGCGGTGGATTCTTGGTTGTTGTCATGGTGACTCCACGGGTTCGCTGTCGTGGAGTCACCTTAGGGCTGGGGTGGTTGCGCATCAATCAAGCTCAGGCACTGATCGTTACGGTCAGGGTAACGATTCAGCATATGCGCTTTCGCTCATGGCCCTATCGCCGGCAAACCAGCTCCCACAGGTACAGCGCAGGCCTTGAAAGTTGTGCGGTACCTGTGGGAGCTGGCTTGCCGGCGATAGGGCCAGCCCGGCCAACCTGAAACCTTGCTAGAGTGGCGTTATCGCCACACAAGACAAAAATGCAGAATCCCCCTGCAGATTTGTCGATTGTGCAAGGCAAATTCGCATGACAGGATCCTGCGATCCTCCAGCGAACTCCAGACTTCACTTGGAAAATCAATAACAAAGCAGGGAGAACGCAATGACTGCGCACGCTCATATCTCGGCAACCGACCATGTGCTGGCCGAGGTCCGCAACCAGATCGGCCATCTGACCCTGAACCGCCCCGCCGGCCTCAATGCCCTGACTCTGGACATGGTCCGCAGCCTGCGCCAGCACCTCGACCTGTGGGCCGAAGACCCTCAAGTACATGCCGTGGTGCTGCGTGGCGAGGGCCCCAAGGGTTTCTGCGCCGGTGGTGATATCCGCTCGCTGCACGACAGCTTCAAGGCCGGCGAAACGCTGCATGAAACCTTCTTCGTCGAGGAGTACGCCCTTGACCTCGCTATCCACCGCTACCGCAAGCCGATACTGGTGCTGATGGATGGCTTCACCCTCGGTGGCGGCATGGGCCTGGCCCAGGGCTGCGACCTGCGCGTGGTTACCGAACGCAGCCGCCTGGGCATGCCCGAAGTGGGCATCGGCTACTTCCCGGATGTGGGTGGCAGCTACTTCCTGTCGCGCATCCCTGGCGAGCTGGGCATCTACCTGGGCGTCAGCGGCACCCAGATCCACGCCGCCGATGCGCTGTACTGCGGCCTGGCCGACTGGTACCTGGCCAGCGACCAGCTGGCAGCCCTCGACCAGGGCCTGGACCAGCTGCGCTTTGGCGACCACCCACTCAAGGACCTGCAGAACCTGCTGGCCAGGCTCGGCACCCAGGTGCTCGACAATGCGCCACTGGAAAAACTGCGCCCGGTCATCGACCACTACTTCGCCCTGCCCGACGTGCCCGCCATTGTCGAGCAACTGCGTGCGGTAAGCATTGGCGACAGCCACGCCTGGGCCGTGGCCACCGCCGACCAGCTGGAAAGCCGTTCGCCGCTGGCCATGGCGGTTACTCTGGAAATGCTGCGCCGTGGTCGCCAGCTGGGCCTTGACGACTGCTTTGCCATGGAGCTGCACCTGGACCGCCAGTGGTTCCAGCACGGCGACATCATCGAAGGCGTGCGCGCGCTAATCATCGACAAGGACAAGCAGCCACGCTGGAACCCGCCGACCCTGGCCGCACTGCAACGCCAGCGGGTCGACCAATTCTTCGAAGGCCTGTGAGCCCGGGAGTACACAGATGCAAGACCTGGAACTGAGCGAAGAACAGATCATGATCCGCGACATGGCCCGGGACTTTGCCCGTGGCGAGATCGCCCCGCATGCCCAGGCCTGGGAAAAGGCCGGCTGGATCGACGATGGCGTGGTGCGCAAGATGGGCGAACTGGGCCTGCTGGGCATGGTGGTGCCGGAAGACTTCGGCGGCAGCTACACCGACTACGTCGCCTACGCCCTGGCGGTGGAAGAGATCGCCGCCGGTTGCGGCGCCACCGGAGCCATGATGAGCATCCACAACTCGGTGGGCTGCGGCCCGCTGCTGGCCTACGGCACGGCCGAACAGCAACAGCAGTGGCTGCCACGCCTGGCCACCGGTGAGGTGATCGGCTGCTTCTGCCTGACCGAGCCACAGGCCGGTTCCGAGGCGCACAACCTGCGCACCCGCGCCGAGCTGGTGGATGGTCAGTGGGTAATCGACGGCGCCAAGCAGTTTGTCAGCAACGCTCGCCGCGCCGGCCTGGCCATTGTCTTCGCGGTGACCGACCCGGAACTGGGCAAAAAGGGCCTGTCAGCGTTCCTGGTGCCCACCGACAACCCGGGCTTCAAGGTCGATCGCAGCGAGCACAAGATGGGCATCCGCGCCTCCGACACCTGCGCGGTCACCTTCGACAACTGCCGCATCCCGGCCGCCAACATCCTCGGTGAGCGTGGCAAGGGCCTGGCCATCGCCCTGTCCAACCTCGAGGGCGGCCGTATCGGCATTGCTGCCCAGGCGCTGGGTATCGCTCGCGCCGCGTTCGAGGCAGCGTTGGCCTACTCGCGTGATCGGGTGCAGTTCGGCAAGCCGATCAACGAGCACCAGAGCATCGCCAACCTGCTGGCCGACATGCAGGTGCAGGTCAATGCCGCTCGCCTGCTGATCCTGCATGCCGCACGCCTGCGCAGCGCCGGCAAGCCATGCCTGTCGGAGGCTTCACAGGCCAAGCTGTTCGCCTCGGAAATGGCCGAGCGGGTATGTTCAATGGCAATCCAGGTGCACGGCGGGTATGGCTACCTGGAGGATTACCCGGTAGAGCGCTATTACCGCGATGCGCGGATCACGCAGATCTATGAAGGGTCGAGCGAGATCCAGCGGATGCTGATTGCGCGGGAGTTGAAGCATTACCCGCTGTAAACACAATCTCGCCGAGAATGCGGCCCCTGTGGGAGCGGGTTAACCCGCGAACACCGGCGAAGCCGGTGCCATCCACCGCGTCGCATTCTTCGCGGGTAAACCCGCTCCCACAGGGTGTGGTGACAGTCTTGCGAAAGCGTCACTCGCTTCAACGCCAATAGCGCGCATCATCCACCACCCTGGCATGCCCCTCGAACAGCGCCGGCAGCTGCTCCTTGAGGTAGTCGATCCAGGTGCGCACCTTGGCATCCAGGTAATGCCGTGACGGGTAGATCGCATACAGGGCGCTTTCGCGCAGGCGATACGGCGCCAGCAACCGGCACAACCGCCCCTGTTCGATCGCCTGGCTGGCGGTATAGAACGGCAGCAGGCCAATGCCCATGCCCAGCTCGCTGGCTACCAGCATGGCGTCGGCGACGTTGGTGGAAAAACTGTCGTTCGGTGTGATCACACACTGGTCCACCCCTTGCGGGAACACCCAGTCACCTTCGTACACTGGATAAGCCATGCGCAGGCAACGGTGCTGGTGCAGGTCTTCCGGGCGCTCTGGCACGCCGTGGGCCACCAGGTAGCTCGGCGCAGCGCAGGGGATGCTGAAGATGTTGCCCAGCGGCACGGCGATCAGCTGCGAATCCGGCAACGCCCCGTCCACGGTAATCACCACGTCATGCCCTTCGGCCAGCGGGTCCGGGTTGCGCTGGGACAGGGTCAGCTCGATCAGCACCTCCGGGCACAATGCGTTGTAGCCCGCCACCAGCGGCATCAGCAACAGGCCCAGCCCGTGCGGGCAATGCAGGCGCAGGCGGCCGCGGGGCGTCAGGTGCGCGCCACGGGCCTCACCCACCGCCTCTTCGGTCAGCAACAGGATCTGCCGCGAGCGCTCGAGAAACCGCTCGCCCGCCTCGCTCATGCGCAAACGCCGCGTGGTGCGGTGCAGCAGGCGGGTCTGCAGCTGGTTTTCCAGCTCGGCAACGATGCGCGAAACCTGCGCCGCGGAAATGTCCAGGGCATTGGCGGCCGCAGCGAAGCTGCCACATTCCACCACACGGGCAAAGGTACGCATGGCATGCAGCATGTCCATGAAGGTGTGCTCCTTGTCTGGTCTTATTCTTGCGTTACAGGCAGGAATCTATCACGGGTTAGCCCATTTATTGTGGATGACCAATGAATGGATCATTAGCCATACATTGAAAAAAGGAGCCTGCCATGAAACGTTCGATCGCTGTCCTTGCCGTTGCCGCTGCTCTCGCGTCGTTCGGTGCCCTTGCCGACACCGGCAGCAACCAGCCGGTCAGCAGCAACTACGAATACGGCATGCCACTGGATGTGGCCAAGGTCATCTCCATCACCCCGGCCAGCAACGCCGCCGACTGCCAGGTTGGCACCGCGCACATGGTGTATGTCGACCACCAGGGCCAGAAGCACGAAATAGACTACCGGGAAATGGGCAACTGCTCGCAGCAGTGAGTCAGGCCAGCACTTCGGTGATCCAGCCGACCTGTTGCCTGAAGTCGTCGATTTTCGCCTGAGGCACCGCACCGCGGGCCCGCTCGAAGTTGGCCAGGGTCTGCTGCTTCTGCCGCAGCATGCGCCGCCACTTGACCAGGAACGCCTCGCTTTTTTCCTGCACCAGCACCGGGCCGAAGTACAGCTGTTCAGCGGTGTACGCCGCCCCGCCAGGCTCGGCGACGATGATCTCGTAGTCGAAGCGGTTTTCCCGTAGCAGTTCTTCGCTGACGATCCGGTAACCATTGCCCACCAGCCACTGGCGCAGTTCGCGCTCGGCGCCATTGGGCTGCAGCACCAGGCGGGTGACGCCAGCCAGGCGCTGCTTGCCGGCCTCGAGGATCTCGCACATGGTGTCGCCACCCATGCCGCAGATGCTGACCACCGAGATTCGATCTTCCGGCTCGACCGCCGCCAGGCCATCGGCCAGGCGCACGCTGACCCGGCCTTCCAGGCCGTTCCTGCGCACGTTGCGCTGGGCCGAGGCGAACGGCGTCTGCGCCACCTCGCCCGCTACCGCCGCGTCCAGCACGCCGCGCAGCATCAGGGCTACCGGCAGGTAGCCATGGTCCGAGCCAATGTCGGCCAGGCGCGCGCCTTGCGGTACTTGTGCAGCCACGCGCTCCAGGCGCCTGGACAATGTCTGTTCGTTCAACGTAAACCCCTGCTTTGCAATCGGCCGCGATTCTGACGGTGAACGCCGCGCATTTCAAACACCGCCACCCCGGCCGGCCACCCTCGACCGGGCCGGCCGGCTCGCGTAGGCTTGCCGCTTTCCTTCCGTAGCAAGGCAAAACACACCATGGCACAAGCAGACATCATCTACACCCCTGATCCGGACGCCGAGTCGATTTCCTCCGACGTTGCCGAATTCAACGGCGTGCTGGTCACCACCCAGATCCCGACCCACGCCGATGGCAGCCTGGAGCTGGGCGGCATCGTCGAGCAGAGCGAGTGCACCCTGCAGGCGTTGAAAGTGGCGCTGGAGAAGGCCGGCAGCGGCATGGACCGGGTGCTGCACCTGACCATCTACCTCACCGACATGGCCGACCGCGCGGCATTCAACGAGGTGTACCAGCGCTTCTTCAGCAAACCATGGCCGGTACGCGCCGCCGTGGGTGTGGCTGCACTGGCGTTCGAAGGCATGCGTGTGGAAGTGACCGCAATGGCTGCCAAGCGCTGACTTTTGCCTGAGGCACGACCCTTGTAGGAGCGGCCTTGTGTCGCGATTGGGGTGCGCAGCGCCCCCAGGTTCTCAGCTCCGCAGCAGGTATTGCCGGGGCCGCGTTGCGGCCCTTCGCGACACAAGGCCGCTCCTACAAGCAGCCCGATGATGCCGCCAGCCCGTTTCGCCGCTACAATGCCCGCCTAAACCGTGACAGCCCGAACCTATAACGACATGTCCCTTCCAAAGAATCACCTGGAACTGCTCAGCCCTGCCCGTGACGTGGCCATCGCCCGCGAAGCGATCCTGCACGGCGCAGACGCCATCTACATCGGTGGCCCGAGCTTCGGCGCGCGCCATAACGCCTGCAACGAAGTCAGCGATATCGCCGAACTGGTCGAGTTCGCCCATCGCTACCATGCACGCGTGTTCACCACCATCAACACCATTCTCCACGACAACGAGCTGGAGCCCGCGCGCAAGCTGATCCACCAGCTGTACGACGCCGGTGTCGACGCGCTGATCGTGCAGGACCTGGGGGTGATGGAGCTGGACATTCCGCCGATCGAGCTGCACGCCAGCACCCAGACCGACATCCGCACCCTGGAACGGGCCAGGTTCCTCGACCAGGCCGGCTTCTCCCAGCTGGTGCTGGCGCGCGAGCTGAACCTGCAGCAGATCCGCGCCATCGCCGCCGAAACCGACGCTGCCATCGAGTTTTTCATCCACGGTGCGCTGTGCGTGGCCTTCTCCGGCCAGTGCAACATCTCCCATGCGCAGACCGGCCGCAGCGCCAACCGTGGCGACTGCTCGCAAGCCTGCCGCCTGCCCTACACCCTGAAGGATGACCAGGGCCGCGTGGTTGCGTTCGAGAAGCACCTGCTGTCGATGAAAGACAACAACCAGACCGCCAACCTGGCTGACCTGGTCGATGCCGGCGTGCGCTCGTTCAAGATCGAAGGCCGCTACAAGGACATGGCCTATGTGAAGAACATCACCGCCCACTACCGCAAGGAACTCGACGCCATCCTCGAAGGCCGCCCGGAGCTGGCCCGCGCCTCCAGCGGCCGCACCGAGCACTTCTTCGTGCCCGACCCGGACAAGACCTTCCACCGCGGTAGCACCGACTACTTCGTCACCGACCGCAAGGTCGACATCGGCGCCTTCGACTCGCCAACCTTCACCGGCCTGCCGGTGGGCGTGGTGGAAAAGGTCGGCAAGCGTGACATGCAGGTGGTCACCGAAGTACCGCTGACCAACGGCGACGGCCTCAATGTGCTGGTAAAACGCGAAGTGGTGGGCTTCCGCGCCAACATCGCCGAACCGCGTGGCGAGTTCGAGGAAGACGGCGAAAAGCGCTACCGTTACCGCGTCGAGCCCAACGAAATGCCCGAAGGCCTGCACAAGCTGCGGCCCAACCACCCGCTGTCGCGCAACCTCGACCACAACTGGCAGCAAGCCCTGCAACGCACCTCGGCCGAGCGCCGCATCGGCGTGCAATGGCAGGCGGTACTGCGCGAGCAACGCCTGGCGCTGACCGTCACCAGCGAGGAAGGCGTGAGCGTGCAAGTGGCACTGGACGGCCCGTTCGGCCCGGCCAACAAGCCGCAGCAGGCGCTGGAGCAGTTGCACGACCTGCTCGGCCAGCTGGGTACCACCATGTACCATGCCGACAGCATCGAGCTGGACGCACCGCAGGCGTACTTCGTCCCCAACTCGCAGCTCAAGGCCCTGCGCCGTGAAGCCATCGAGGCATTGACTGCTGCACGGGTTCAGGCACACCCGCGTGGCGGGCGCAAGGCCGAGACCACGCCACCGCCGGTATACCCCGAGTCGCACCTGTCGTTCCTGGCCAACGTGTACAACCAGAAGGCTCGCGACTTCTACCACCGCCACGGCGTGCAGCTGATCGACGCGGCCTACGAGGCCCATGAAGAGCACGGCGAAGTGCCGGTGATGATCACCAAGCACTGCCTGCGCTTCTCCTTCAACCTGTGCCCCAAGCAAGCCAAGGGCGTGACCGGCGTGCGCACCAAGGTGGCACCGATGCAGCTGATCCAGGGTGATGAGGTGTTGACCCTGAAGTTCGACTGCAAGCCGTGCGAAATGCATGTGATCGGCAAGATGAAGAGCCACATCATCGACCTGCCGACCCCGGGCAGCGCGTTAGCCCAGGTGGTTGGGCATATCAGCCCGGAAGACCTGCTGAAGACCATTCCGCGCGGGCCGCATTGATCATTAGCTTGCAAGGGCCCTTTCGCGGCTAAAGCCGCTCCCACAGAAACTGCGCCAGTACCTGTGGGAGCGGGTTTACCCGCGAACACCGGCGTAGCCGGTGCCATCCACCGCGGCGCCCGGTTCGCGGGTGAACCCGCTCCCACAGGGATCAGCGCATCTGATGCTTGTGCAGCAGCCGATAGAAAGTCGGCCGCGAAATACCTAGCACCTTCGCCGCCACGCTCAGGTTGTTGCTGTGCCTGCTGAGCACATCACTCAGCGCCTGGCGCTCGGCCCGGTGCTTGTACTCCTCCAGCGTGCCCAGGGGTTGCTGTACCTGGTCGAGGGTCTGCAACCCCAGGTCCTGTGCCTCGATTTGCCGGCCTTCGGCCAGCACCAGCCCGCGTCGCACCCGGTTGGCCAACTCGCGGACATTGCCCGGCCAGTCATGCCGGCCCATCGCCGCCAAGGCATGGTCGCTGAACGAGCGCGGCCTGCGCCCGGTTTCCAGGCTGTAGAAATGAGCAAAATGATTGGCCAGCATCGACAGGTCGCCATGCCGGTCGCGCAAAGGCGCGGTCACTACCTGCAACACGTTCAGGCGGTAATACAGGTCTTCGCGAAAGCGCCCTTGCTCGATGGCCCTTTCCAGGTCCACGTGGGTAGCCGCCAGAACTCGCACATCCACCGGGATCGGCTGGCTGCCACCCACGCGCTCGATGTGCTTTTCCTGCAGAAAGCGCAGCAGATTGGCCTGCAACTCCAGCGGCAAGTCACCAATTTCGTCGAGGAACAACGTGCCACCATGAGCCGCTTCGATGCGCCCGGCCTTGCGCTGATGAGCACCGGTGAAGGCGCCCTTCTCATGGCCAAACAGTTCCGACTGGATCAAGTGCTCGGGAATGGCCCCGCAGTTGATGGCAACGAACGGCTGCTCGCTGCGTTGCGACTGGCGGTGCAGGGTACGGGCCACCAGTTCCTTGCCGGTGCCGCTTTCACCGCAGATCAGCACTGGCGACTCAGTAGGCGCCAGCTTGCCCAGCAGCTTGCGCAGATCGCGGATCGGGCGGCTATCGCCGAGCAGCTCGTGGCTCGTTTCATCCACCCTCGCCACCCCTTTGCCGCGCAGGCGCGCCATGCCGAAGGCGCGGCCCAGGGTAACCTGCACGCGGGAAACGTCGAACGGCAAGGTGTGGAAATCGAAGAACCATTCACAAACAAAATCGCCGACCGCCGGCATGCGCAGCTGTTCGGCGCTGAGCACTGCAATCCATTCGGTGTGGCTGCGCTTGATCAAGTCCTTGACCCCGTCGGGGCGCCTGAGGTGCGACGCCTGCAAGCGCAGCAGGCCCACATCGCAAGGATGATCCAGCGCGGCACCGAGCATGCAGCTGTGTACATCCCAGCCTGCGCTGCGCAAGCCAGGCAACAAACGGTGGCAGTCATCGCAGGGGTCGACGATGAGCAAACGGCGTTGGGCGGCAGGCTGCTGCATGACCGATCCTTGGCGCCAGTTTTCGGTTTTTTGAAATAAAACAGCAAGTTGTGGCGCCCGATTAACAGTAGCAACGAAGTTGACGGTTCCCAGTACCGTCTGTCTGCCGAATCAATTTTTTACAATACGTGACGGGAATTTTCGCACTTTATCGACATCACATGGCGGCATGGGCAAGAACGGATTCGACCTTGGCAAATTTTTTTACAACCAATGTGTGACTCGCACCCGGACAACGAGCATCAGTACACATAACCCCGCGCTGCACTTCGCGATAACCGAGGCGACTATGAAGCAACGCGGACTTCACCTGGATGTTTGGGACCATAGAGAGACCGAACCATGAATGCCCCGCTCCGTGTCAACGAAGCACTGCTGATTGCCGACCACGCCTTCGAACCCTTCCAGTGCGTAGCCTGGGATGCACCCAACGGTACTGGTGAACTGAGCCTGGCAGTGATCGACCGGACCAGTACCCGCATCGGCAGCAAGCAAGTGTCTTCGCGCATCTACTCCGACCCGGCCCAGTGGGCCAGCCTGATCGAGGAAGTGCGTGCCGAACTGTGCGAAAAAGGTTACGACCTGCAACCGTGGTCAATGCCGAAATAATATCGGCCGGCAAACCAAGTGCGTGCACCGCCACGCACTTGTACAACTTCCGGGTTGCTGTTCTGGCAACTTTTCTTATTGCGACATAGCGTCGCATCGATACTTTTTCAATCCACCAACCTGAACTGTTGCAGGTGCTGGTAATCAGCCTGAAGTTGTTGCGCCAGACGCTGCGCACGGCCCAGGCGCACTGGCGCCAGTTCCATATCCACCAGCAGGGTGGCACACGGCATCGGCTGAACGGTATTAAAGTGCTGCAGGCGACCGTCGGTAAACACCAGGCAGCGTAGTGCTTCTTCGGGGTGGGCCCGTCGCCGAGCCTGCAACCAGTGCCGAGCCTGTTCCAGCGCCGCGATCAACGGCGTGCCACCACCAGCCCCCAAGGCTTGCAGCCACGGTTGCAAAGCGGCCGAGGCCTTAAGGCCGTGGCGCTGCCACTGCGGCGTGCGCCCGCTGGCGGTAAGCAGGGCCAGCCGCGCGCGTTGGTGGTAGGCCTGGTCGAACAGCGCTGCCAGCAGCCCTTTGGTTTGTGCCAGCGCCTGGTGGCGGCGGGTCGAGGCCGACGCATCGACGATTACCAGCCACAGTTCTGCAGGCCTGGCCTGGCGTTGCTGCCAGCACAGGTCCTGGCGCTGGCGTGGCCGGCCCTTGAGCAGAGTCGGCAGCCAGGCCACCCGACCGGCCGCAGCACTGTGCGCCCGGCCTCGGCTGGCCCCGTACTGCTTGCCTGCGCCTGCTTTGGCATCCGCCCCTTTGGCAGGTGGCTGGGGGATGCTCAGGGCTTTTTTGCCCAGTTCGGCACCTCGCGGCGGGCGCCGCTGGCCACCGGCTGCGCCGGCATTGCGCCCCAGTCGCCCTGCCCGCCCTGTTCACCCGCGCCTTGGCGACCGGGCGATTGCTCAGGCTGCTGCGGCGCCGAAAGCGGGTTGGCCTGGGGCGTAACGCGGCGGCGATGGCGCAAGGCGAACTCGGCCACTGCATCGACATCGGCCTCTTCGATGGCCTCGCCTCCACGCCAGGCGCAGTGGGCGCGTGCGGCGCGCAGCCAGACCAGGTCGGCGCGCAGGCCGTCGACCCCGGCGGCGTAGCAGCGTTCGGTGATCCAGGCCAGCGCTTGGTCGTCCAGGGCAATATCGGCCAAGGCGTGACGCGCCGCCTGGCAGCGCTCGCGCAATTGCGCCTGAGCCTCGGCCCATTGCGCGCAGAAGGCCTGCGGGTCGCTGTCGAAGGCCAGGCGGCGGCGAATGATCTGCTGACGCGCCTCAGGCTCGGGCAAGCCTTCCAGGGCCACGTTGAGGCCGAAGCGGTCGAGCAACTGCGGGCGCAGTTCGCCCTCCTCCGGGTTCATGGTGCCGATCAGTACGAAGCGGGCATTGTGCCGATGCGAGATACCGTCGCGCTCGATACGGTTGGTGCCACTGGCCGCCACGTCGAGCAACAGGTCGACCAGAGTATCGGGCAGCAGGTTGACCTCATCGACATACAGCACGCCGCCATCGGCCTGGGCCAACACCCCCGGGGAAAACTGCGCCTTGCCCTGCCCCAGTGCGGCATCCAGGTCGAGGGTGCCGACCAAGCGTTCTTCGCTGGCGCCCAGTGGCAGGGTGACGAACGGGCCCTCACCGAGCAGGTCGGCCAAGCCTCGGGCCAGGGTACTCTTGGCCATGCCGCGCGGCCCCTCGATCAGCACACCGCCAATCTTAGGGTCGATGGCGGTCAGGCACAGCGCCAGTTTCAGGTCATCGGCACCGACCACGGCTGCCAGTGGAAATTGCACGGGTTCACTCATTTCAAGCCTGTTCCTCGCCGTCGAGCAGTTGTTCCTCGAGGGCTTCGCGGTAGTCGCCCGGCGCCTGCCACAGGCCGCGCTGCTGGGCCTCCAGCAAACGCTCGGTAAGGTCGCGCAGGGCCTCGGGGTTGTGCTCGCGCATGAAATCGCGGGTCGCCGGGTCGAGCACGTAGGCATCGGCCAGCGCCTGGTAATGATGGTCGTCGATCAGCTGCGTGGTGGCATCGAAGGCGAACAGGTTGTCGACCGTCGCCGCCATCTCGAAGGCACCTTTGTAGCCATGGCGCTTGACCCCGTCGATCCACTTCGGGTTCAGCGCCCGGGCGCGGATGACCCGGTTCAGTTCTTCCTTGAGGGTACGGATGCGCGGCCGGTCGGCCTGGCTATGGTCACCGTGGTAACTGGCGACTGCCGCGCCGGACAAGGTTTCCGACGCCGCCAGCATGCCACCCTGGAACTGGTAGTAGTCATTGGAATCGAGCAGGTCGTGTTCGTGGTTGTCCTGGTTCTGCAGCACCGCCTGCACCTTGGCCAGGCGCTGGGCGAACTGGGTGCGGGCCGGGGTACCGTCGTCGCTGGCGCCATAGGCATAGCCGCCGTGGTTGAGGTAGACCTCGGCCAGGTCATCGCGGCTGTGCCACAGGCGCCCGTCGATGGCGTTCTGCACCCCGGCGCCGTAGGCCCCGGGTTTGGCACCGAACACCCGCCAGCCGGCCTGGCGGGCGGCCTGCTCGGCGTCCACGCCTTGGCCCTGCAGCGCGGCCCGCTCGCTGCGCACGCGGGCGGCCAGGGGGTTGAGATCGTCGGGTTCGTCCAGTGCCGCCACCGCCTGCACTGCGGCATCGAACAGGCGGATGAGGTTGCCGAAGGCATCACGGAAAAAGCCGGAAACGCGCAAGGTCACGTCCACCCGCGGGCGGTCGAGCAGGCTGAGCGGCAGGATCTCGAAATCGTCGACCCGCTGGCTGCCGCTGGCCCACACCGGCCGCACGCCCATCAGCGCCATGGCCTGGGCGATGTCGTCACCGCCAGTACGCATGGTTGCCGTGCCCCACACCGAAAGGCCGAGCTGGCGCAGGTGGTCGCCGTGGTCCTGCAGATGACGCTCCAGGATCAGGTTGGCCGAGGCGAAGCCCAGGCGCCAGGCGGTGGTGGTGGGCAGGTTGCGCACATCCACGGTATAGAAGTTGCGACCGGTGGGCAGCACATCCAGGCGCCCGCGGCTGGGCGCGCCACTGGGGCCCGCGGGCACGAAACGCCCGGCCAGCGCCGCCAGCAGGCCATTCATTTCGGCGCTGCCGCAGGCGTCCAGGCTGGGGGCCACCCCTTCGCGCAGCGCCTGCACCACATCGTGCACCGGCTGCCATTCGCTCTGGGCTGGTAACTGTATTGTTCCGCCCAGCGCCTGGTCGATTACCTGCCGCGCCAACAGTTCGAGGCGTTCGCGGGTATCGCCACAGGTGCGCCAGGGCTCGCTACTCACGGCCTGCAACAGCTCGGGGCGTGCGCCCTGCCACGGCTGCCCGAGTTCGCAATCGAGCGGGTCGAAACCCGGCACCAGCGCCTTGGCCAAAGCCCGCAGCAGGCTGGCATTGCCGCCGCGACCGTCGCCACGCTCGACCCGCACCAGCGCCAGCAGGGTATCCAGGCGCAGCCGGCCTTCCGGGGACTGGCCGAACACATGCAGGCCATCGCGAATCTGCGACTCCTTCAGGTCGCACAGGTAGGTGTCCAGGCGCGGCAGCCACACGGCGGCATCGTCCAGCTGGCCTTCCAGCTGCAGTTCGCGGTCAATGTGGTTGGCCTTGACCAGCTCCAGAATGTCGCGCTGCAACTCGCGCGCGCGCCGCGGGTCGAGCAGCTGTGCTTCGTAGAACTCGTCGGCCAATTGCTCCAGGTGGCGCAACGGGCCATAGGTTTCGGCACGGGTCAGCGGCGGCATCAGGTGGTCGATGATCACCGCCTGGGTGCGGCGCTTGGCCTGGGCCCCCTCACCCGGGTCGTTGACGATGAACGGGTAGATGTTCGGCAGCGGGCCGAGCAAGGCGTCCGGCCAGCACTGCGCCGACAACCCGACGCCCTTGCCGGGCAGCCATTCAAGGTTGCCGTGCTTGCCGACGTGGATCACCGCGTCGGCGGCAAAGGCATGGCGCAGCCAGAAGTGAAACGCCAGGTAGCCGTGCGGCGGCACCAGGTCGGGGTCGTGGTACACCGCGCTGGGGTCCACCTGGTAGCCCCGCGCCGGCTGAATGCCGACGAAGGTCAAGCCAAAGCGCAGGCCGGCCACCATCAACCGGCCACTGCGGTACATCGGGTCCTGCTGCGGCGGCCCCCAGCGCTCCAGCACGGCCTGGCGGTTGGCCTCTGGCAGGCGCTCGAAGGCGGCCTGGTAATCGGCCAGGCTCAGGCTCTGCGCGCAGGGGCGCAGGTCCAGTTGGTCGAGGTCGTTGGTCACGCCGCCGAGCAACTGGTGGATCAGTTGCGTGCCACTGCCCGGCAAATCGGCCAGCGGATAGCCTTGGGCCTGCAGGGCCTCGAGGATGTTCAGCGCGGCCGCTGGCGTATCCAGACCAACGCCGTTGCCAATGCGGCCATCCCGGGTCGGGTAGTTGGCCAGCACCAGGGCCACGCGCTTCTGCCCATTCGGCAGGCGCGCCAGCTCGACCCAGCGGCGAGCCAGCTCGGCGACAAAATCCATGCGCTCGGGGTGCGCGCGGTAGCAGACCACGTCAGACTGGCTGCGCTCGCTGCGCCACGCCATGTCCTTGAAACTGACCGGGCGGGTGATGATGCGCCCGTCCAGTTCGGGCAAGGCAATGTGCATGGCCAGGTCACGCGCACCCAGGCCCTGCTCGCTGGCCTCCCAGCCGGGCTGGTTGTCTTGCGCGCAGATGGCCTGCAGCACCGGGATGTCGCGACGGAACGGGCGCAGGTTGGGGCGCTCGGGGCTGGACAGGGCAAAGCCGGTGGTGTTGACCAGCACTTCGGCACCCACCTCGTCCAGCCAGGCTTCGACCTGCTCCAGGCAGGCGCTTTCCTTGAGGCTGGCCACGGCGATCGGCAACGGGTTGAGGCCGGCGACCTGCAGCCGCTGGCAGAACACATCGATGAACGCGGTGTTGGCCGCCTGCAGATGGGAGCGGTAGAACAGCAGCGGCGCCACCGGCTGTTCGGGGTGCCACTGCGGGTACCAGTCCTCCAGCGTGGCGCTGCCCTTGGCCGGGTGATACACGGCGGTGCGCGGCAAAGGCTGCGGCTCGTCCCAGGCATAGTCGCGGCCCAGCCACTGGCTGGCCAGGCAGTTGAACAGGTTGATGGCGTTGGCCTTGCCGCCCTGGCGCAGGTAGTGCCAGAGGCGTTCGGCCTGCTCGCTGCTGACATTGCCCAGGCTGGTCAGCTCCGGGTCCGGACGGTCGTCGCCCGGCACCAGGATCAGCTGCACGCCACGGCCGGCCAGCTCGACCAGTTGCTCGACGCCATAGCGCCAGTAGCCGACGCCACCGTGCAGCGACACCAGGATGACCTTGGCATGGCGCAGTACCTGGTCGACATACAGGTCGACCGAGGCATGGTTCTGTACCTGCATCGGGTTGGCCAGGCGCAGGCTGGGGTAATCGTCGGGCAATTGCTCGGCGGTGTCGGCGAGCAATGCCAGGTGCGAATCGCCGCTGCAGAGAATCACCAGCTCGGCGGGCGTCTGGCCGAGGTCGGCAATGCTGTCATCCGGCACGAAGCCGCCGGGCTGGGTCCGCAGCAGGTGCATGGGTCAGGCGCCCAGGGCCTGGCGCAGGCGCGCTTCCAGCTGGGCGGCATCGAGGTCCTGGCCGATCAGCACCAGGCGGGTGATGCGCGGCTCGTCGGCGCGCCAGGCGCGGTCGAAGTGCTTGTCGAAACGGGTACCCACGCCTTGCACCAGCAGGCGCATCGGCTTGCCGGGGATGGCCGCGAAGCCTTTTGCGCGCAGGATGCCGAACTCCACCACCAGCTGGGTCAGGGCGTCGAGCAGCAGGCTTTCGTCGGCTTCTGGCAGGTCGATGGAGATGGAGTCGAAGGCGTCGTGGTCATGATCGTCATGGTCATCGCCGTCATGGTGCGAATCATGGTGGGTACGGCGGCCATCGATGTGCGCCTCGGACTCGGCGCCCACGCCCAGCAGCACCTCCAGCGGCAGCTTGCCGCTGCTGGCTTCGATCACCTTGACCGCCGGCGGCAGCTCTTCAGCCACCTCGGCGCGGACCTTGGCCAGCCCTTCGGCGTCGATCAGGTCGGCTTTGTTCAGCACCACCAGGTCGGCGCTGGCCAGCTGGTCGGCGAACAGTTCGTGCAATGGTGATTCGTGGTCCAGGTTGGGGTCGAGCTTGCGTTGGGCATCGACCTGGTCCGGATAGGCGGCGAAGGTGCCAGCGGCCACGGCCGGGCTGTCGACCACGGTGATCACCGCGTCGACGGTGCAGGCATTGCGGATTTCCGGCCACTGGAAGGCTTGTACCAGCGGTTTGGGCAGGGCCAGGCCGCTGGTCTCGATGAGGATATGGTCCAGGTCGCCACGGCGTGCCACCAGCTCGCGCATCACCGGGAAGAACTCTTCCTGCACGGTGCAGCACAGGCAGCCGTTGGCCAGCTCGTAGACGCGGCCGCTGGCTTCTTCTTCGGTGCAACCGATACTGCACTGCTTGAGGATTTCGCCATCGATGCCCAGCTCGCCGAACTCGTTGACGATCACCGCAATGCGGCGGCCCTGGGCGTTGTCGAGCATGTGGCGCAGCAAGGTAGTCTTGCCCGAGCCGAGGAAGCCGGTGACGATGGTGACGGGGAGCTTGGCCAGTGTTTTCATGTCGCATTGCCCTTGGCAGATTGGCGCGGGCATGCAGGACGACAGCCGCGGGCCATGCCGGCCGGGCTTGTTCGCCACCGGATCACCCCGCCCGGTTGAAAGTCGAAAACGTGACGAGGCAGGTCTCCTGGCTCGCACCGTTCCATGTGCCCGCTGGTGCAGCAGGCTGGCGGGATGACGCCTTCCCGCGCGCGGGCGCAGTGGCTGTGTCGATCCGTTGTCGGTGCTTACAGTTGCGGGGGCAGCCGCGGCTTGTACCGCGTTCCCGTCTTAGCTTCGGCCTGGCCGAAGAACCTCGAAGTGGCAAGGCTACGCAGTGGCTGGCGGGTGGTCAACCATTGCTGTCGGGCTGGCCGACAACAAGTGGCGCAACTGCGTTACAGTGGTGGCTTTGAGCAGCGAGGCCCACCGGTGAAACCCCTGAACAAGCGCGATATGGCACGCCTGGAGCGTGAACTGGTGGTTTGCCTGACCGAAGCCTGCGAAACCGCCAAGGCCGAGATCGTCGGTTTCAGCTGGCTTACCCACCGTCTCGCGCCCGAGGATTTTCCGGCCAGCCTGCGTATTACCTGGGTGTTCGAGCGAGAGGCCGACAAGGCCGCCGCCGTGGCGGGCGACGCGAAGGTGCGCATGCTGGCGCTGACGGGCCTTGCACTGGAGCAGGCCGGCATTCAGCTGGATCATCCGGCCTGGCATGTGCGGTTTGACAGTGAAGAGGCTTGCCAGCAGAGCCACGGGGGTGACTGGAGCAAGCGCTTGATGGGGCGCTGAACCAGGGGCATGCGCGGTCCTACAGGTCCAGCGCACACCTTAAGGGTGCCGCCGGCAATGTGGGAGCGGGTTCACCCGCGAACACGGGCGAAGCCCGTGCCATCCACCGCGTCGCCTGTTTCGCGGGTGAACCCGCTCCCACAGGGCCCGCGGCGCACTCGTGGAACCAGCCTGGGCTTGCAGGCCTATGGCGGCAACTACAGCTTCTATTCGGCCCAGAAAGCCAGCCAGACGGCGCTGGCCCAACAGCAACTTGCCAGGCTGAAACAGCAGCAGCAACGCCAGGCGCGCGAACTGCAGCGCACTACCAGGCCACACCAGCGTGCTCGATCACCTGCGCCAGGCAAACCCGACACTGGCCCAGGGCGACTTGCGCAGCCGCCTGGCACAACTGGGCCTGGATGCGGCCCGCATCGAACTGCCCAGCGGCCTGCTAAGCGGCGGTGAGCGGATGAAGGCAGCACTGGCCGCCGTGCTGTACCGCGAACGGCCACTCGACCTGTTGCTGCTGGACGAACCCGGCAACCACCTGGACCTGCCGTCGCTGGCCGCACTGGAACACATGCTCGGGCAGTTTCGCGGGGCGCTGGTGGTGGCGTCCCACGACCAGGTACTGCTCGACCAGCTGGCGCTGGACGAGTACCTGCACCTGTAGAAGCTGCAATGAATGCATTGCAGGCTATCAATTCGTGACTGGCCGTTCCCGATCTGCCACGGATGTATTATGGTGGCGTGGTGCGCATATAACAGCAGCCCGAGCAATCGGGCACTTGCAAGACAATGAGGGTGTCATGAGCAACGAAAGCATTAATTGGGACAAGCTCGGTTTCGACTACATCAAGACCGACAAACGCTACCTGTCCGTATGGCGCAATGGCGAGTGGGACAAAGGCACCCTGACCGAAGACAACGTACTGCACATCAGTGAAGGCTCCACGGCCCTGCACTACGGCCAGCAGTGCTTCGAAGGCCTCAAGGCCTACCGTTGCAAGGACGGTTCGATCAACCTGTTCCGCCCGGACCAGAACGCCGCCCGCATGCAGCGCAGCTGCGCCCGCCTGCTGATGCCGCAGGTGCCGACCGATGTGTTCATCGAGGCGTGCAAGCAAGTGGTCAAGGCCAACGAGAAGTTCGTACCACCGCATGGCAAAGGCGCCCTCTACCTGCGTCCGTTCGTGATCGGCACCGGTGACAACATTGGCGTGCGCACCGCCCCCGAGTTCATCTTCTCGATCTTCGCCATCCCGGTTGGCTCGTACTTCAAGGGCGGCATGAAGCCGCACAACTTCCAGATCTCCAGCTTCGACCGCGCGGCTCCCCAAGGCACCGGCGCGGCCAAGGTCGGTGGCAACTATGCCGCCAGCCTGCAACCGGGTGCAGAAGCGAAGAAGGCCAACTTCGCCGACGCCATCTACCTCGACCCGCTGACCCACACCAAGATCGAGGAAGTCGGTTCGGCCAACTTCTTCGGCATCACCGCCAACAACGAGTTCGTCACCCCG
>PJTY01000147.1_pt1 | contig 51429 bp, 48 predicted proteins | sample 1512121 | NCBI WGS metagenome assembly PJTY01 (sample SAMN08177680, study PRJNA422409) | Soil metagenome, whole genome shotgun sequencing project. | isolation source: Soil enriched (2) on filter paper: alkali lignin treatment | place: USA: Madison | collected 2015-01-15 | reverse complement strand
GTGGCAGGCCAAAGCTTCTAGGTCGACCATCGGATGGCAATCGATCAAAGTCGCATTCAGCACCAAGTCGACAGATGACATAACATCCATGTGCGTAATCGGATCGAACTTAATGCGCTTCGCCTTACCGGTGCTGTCGAAGACGGGATCGGCATCCGCGTAATAGAAAAGCTGATGGACAACATCTGAGCGCTCGGCCGCCAACATGTTTGCGTGCCAATTTTTGCGAACATCAATCCAGCCTGGCAGAAACGCCGTCACGCCCTGGCGATTAGAAAATGCCGGAGCGATCCGGGTTCCCATCCATCTTGGCGGCAAGTTCAGCAATAGCGGTGTGAACCCACATTCCAGAAAATCACTTGCATTCTGTTTAAGGATGTGAGCCCTAGCCACGATGCCTTCCTGCAACAGTCGCCGCCATTGCTCAAAAGCCTCTCGCTCGCCTTGGTATACCAACTGCGCAAAATTACCGTGCCAGACGCCGTATATCTGTCTTCCAAAAACCCTATGGATATGCTTGGCTACGTCATCCATCGTTTTCGAGTAGCCATGCAGTACAAACTGCTCATAGCCATGAAGATTTATCTGATCGACAATCTGAGAGAGTGTGTGCGGAAGAAATTTCTTTTCCACTGACACTGCCAGCTTTCCGCCCGGAAGGTTACCCGCTGCCGCTCTTATTCCGTAATATTCCGCATTGAAGATATGCAACACTTTTCCAAAAGCAGCATTATTATGGGAAAAAACGGTATCGCGGCTAGAGTTGAACTCAAAATCGGGAGCTACATCAGACTGGTGACTCTGCGAATGAGCAGATTCACTTGGCAAAGAGTTATTTTCCAACGACGACAAAAATCCAAGCGTTTCAAGCCTTGCTCGCAGAACACGGTTTTCCATCTCTAGATCCGATGGAATCGAGATATTTCGCTGGTCGAGCATGATATCGGCTGTACGCTTCACGGCATTTTCCTAAAAACAACAATGCAGTCGATCGCGGATCTAAGCCTCTAACGAAGCCAGAAGTCCCCCTGGTTTGCGCAACTAGCTTAAGGAACCCCATGCTGCAACCGACAAGTCAGTCATACTTTCTTCTTGCTTGAGGCCCGACCACCTCAAAACCCAAAATGGTACAATTGCCTTCAACACGATCATTCAGGGCACAACCAATTCCAATAAAAAGAAAAAACAAAGTGTCCGAGTGGTCGACGAAAATCATCTAAGATTATATAAAATTCCGCCCATCCATGATAGCACGTGCAGTCAGACCAATTGCTTAACGCCCATCAAAAAAATCTCATGGCAGAGAAGATGTTTTATGGAAGATGAAGGTCAGAAAATAGGTTATTCTCATTTCGGAGAAGACCATATCGTAAATTTCATTCTTGGCCCCGACCGTGATAAAGGGCTATATGTAGATATAGGCTGCTATCATCCCACTTTGTTCTCCAACACCTACGCATTTTACAAAACTGGGTGGCGTGGCGTTCTGGTCGATGCAAACCTTTTCATGATCAATCTTTGTAGAGAAATGCGCCCCGAAGACATCTGTCTTAATTTAGCGGTCGGACGCAGCGATGGAAAGGCAACACTCTACAAGTTCAATCAGTGGGGCTCAAGCAACACGATTGATCCCGATTTTCGGGACCATATCGCTAGCTCTCAAGGCGTCGAGGTAACCGAAAGCGTAGAAGTGGAAATGCGATCTCTTAGATCGCTTTTCAAAGAATACGTAGGAGACCGTCAGATTGACTTCCTGAACATTGACATTGAGAATGTTGACATTGACGCGTTAAGAGGAAATGACTGGGAAAAATATCGACCAACAGTTATTGCCATCGAAGATTTAAGCTTTGACGCACATGATCCAGGAAAGTCCAACATCCACGCCTTGCTAGTCGACCAGGGATACCAGCTTGAATCACGAGCGGTATTCACATCAATTTATATCGCGAGCGAAGGCATTGATTCTTTAAATCCAGCATGGAAGCAAGGAAGGCAATTTTAGCTAAATGGATTCCTCAAAGAACCGTCTGATTTTGACATGATGGCGACGTGAAAGCTCACGAGCGGATTGTGAGCCCCGGTTTCGGAGGCTCACCCGCCGATTTCCGCGGCAAGGTTACCGGCACAGGCCGTTTTTAGCGTCACGCCGGCGCAGTTCGGCCTGGCAGCCAGGCCCGGCGCTGGAAGTTATAGACGAGGTTCACCATCCCGATTTTGATGCGGGCGCGAGCGATGGCGAAGGTGCGTACCACCAGACCCATGCGGTGCTTTTGTCCGGCGAAGACATGCTCGACGGCAGAGCGGACCGCCAACCGCTTCGCATTGGCGCGTACAATGCGTTCGGGCATCAGACGGCGATGCGGTTTGCGCTGGTGGATGTGGACGCCCCGTTTACCGCTGACGTTGGTCTATTCTGATGCGGTGGATTGATCGGGGGCTAAACTGTGATCGCGGTCTGGGTTCGGTTTTTTGTGCCGGTATTCAGCCGGAATAGCCTTCTGCGAGGGGCAGGCCGGCGCACCTATCACATGACCTGCCGACGTTCGTGGAAGGTCAGGCGCTTTATGTTGTAGGCGATGCTGACGAGTCGCAGCTTTGCCGTGGCACGTTCGAGGCCCATGGTGCGGATGAACAGCCCCATTCGATCCTTCTGCTGGGCGAAGACGTGCTCTACGGCTGAGCGCACTCTCGATTTCGTCGCGTTGCCGCGCCGGATATGGTCGGGCATCAGCCGACGTGGCAGTTCTTGCGGTGGATCGGGCTGGCAAGGCCGTGATCGCGAAGCCAGGTCTCGTTGATCTTCGAGCGGTAGGCCGTATCCGCCCAGACGTCGGATGCCATGTTGTCGGTGGTGACGATCTCGCGCAGCACGGCGCCATCATGACGCGCTGCGCTGGTTACGGCCCAGGAGCGGATGAAGACGAAGGTCCGGTCGATCGCCGCATGTGTCTTGTAGCCGAACACTGCGATCGCTAGTCCGGCACCGAGCGCTCGGTCGTCGGATCGCGGGGACGCCCGATCTTCAACGTCCAGCGTGCATCGGTATCCTTCTGCGCGGCCTTGTTCGGTTTGTCTTTCCAGATTTCCCGTGTCTTGCGTCCAGCCTTGATCTGGGCATTTTCCTCCGCCGTATTACGCTGACGCAGCGCCGCAACGAGACTGGCATCCACGATCTGGCCGCCCATTGCCAGGTAGCCGCTGGCCTTCAGCTGACGGTCGAACTCCTCGAACAGTCTCTCGATCGTGCCCGAGCGCGTGAGCCTTTGCCGAAATAGCCGGATCGTGTTCTCGGCCGGCGTACGATCGCCAAGGCCAAAACCCAGAAAGCGCAGCCAGCTCAGGCGATCGCGGATCAGGAATTCCATCCGCTCATCGCTGACGTTGTTCTGGGCCGCCAAAAATTAGCACCTTGAACGTTAGCGGTGCCAGAACCCCACTTTCACGCTGTTGATTATCGGATTTCGACGTTTCTGGCGCCGCCGATGCTGACGTGAAGCATCTCGACCAGCTCCGGAACGACCTTCCAGGACTGAGCCAGGATTTCGCCTGCCTGGCCGCGTAGTGCGTTCTGGCGTTGATCCTCCGGTATCATTGTCGTGCAATGACCAAGGATGGCGGTCAGTGGGTAACCGATTTCCGGATTGGATATATGCGGCTTCCAGTCGTCGATGCTGAGCCGCATGCCGAGGTAGAAGCCATTTGCAAAGTCCTCGAGGAGAACTTCGCCGGCGTCCGTGCGCATGTAGATGGGGGCATAGCGCTTCGGGCCGCCGGACAGGGTCGCGCCAATCTGGCTATACCGTTTGAAGATCGTGTTGCGCACGGCCTCCTCGATACTGCCATCCGGCGCCCAGGCGATGCCGTCTCCGACTATGGGGCGCAGCCAGTCTTCGGGAGGAATGAACTGGGGTGATACGACGAGCGCGGCGAGATAGCCGTCGATCATCGATACTCCCGGCATCGGATGCTCGCGCGTGGCTAGCCATTCCTCAAGCTTGTCATGCGTGAGGATACGCGCTCTTCTGGGCTTCTTCGGGCGCTTGAAGCGATTGGTGCTGCTCATGCGGCCAATCGCATAGCGGCAGGTTCGGCCGCTCGCCAGTTCCAGGCAAGAAGTTGGTCGAGGTCGTTGTTGAGGACCTTGCCCGAGACCATCCGGATCAGCACGTCGTTCAGCCAGGTGTAGGGATCGAGCCCGTTCAGCTTTGCTGTCTGGAGCAGGGACGCGAGCACCGCCCACGTATGGGCACCGCCTTCATTGCCTGCGAACAGGCTATTCCGGCGCCCGATTCCAATCGGACGCATTTGCCTCTCGATCATGTTGTTATCGACCTCGACGCGACCGTCTTCGAGGAACAGCGTGAGGCCGCGCCAATGGCCTTGAGCATAGCGGATGTGTTTTGCCAGGTCCGAGACCTGTGAGACACGCGGCAAGGTATCGTCGAGCAGCGCCTTGAGTTCTTCCATCACCGGCCTGGATTTCTCCTGCCGTGCGAGAAGCCGGTGCTCGGCACTGGTGCCGCGGATTTCCGCCTCGATCCGGTATATGTGGCCCAGCAGCGCGATGATCTGAGCGGTAATTGGTGAGCGGGTGCTTTTGTGCAGGTCCACGAACCGCCGACGCAGGTGCGCAAGGCAGAACGCAAGCCGGATACCGCCAGACAAACCGTCCGGGCCATCCAGGCCCTTGTAAGCCGTATAGCCATCGACCTGGAGCACGCCCTTATAGCGGCCAAGCTGCTCGGATATAGAGCGATGGCTTCGAGATCGGGAATGAACGTAGCACACTGCCGGTGGCGCCGGACCGTTCCAGGGACGGTCGTCCGTGCCGTGGGCCCAGAATTGATCAATACGGACCTTGCCATTCCCATCGCCAATCACGGGCATCCGGGTTTCGTCGACGTGGATGCGTGGATGACTATGGATTGCCCGCAACTGTCGTTCGTAGAGGGCTTCGAGCCACCAGGCTGCGCACTTGAGCCAACGCGTCAGCGTCGATCGATCAATCTGCAGCCCATGCCCTGCCAGCATCTGGGCCTGGCGATAAACCGGAAGATACCAGGCGAAGCGCTGTGTCACGATCCAGGCGATCAACGAAGTCGTCGCCATCCCGCCCTCGATCATTCTGCGCGGTGCCGGCGCCTGGACAACGTTGCCCTCACAGGTCCGGCAAGCGTACTTAGGACGCACGGTGGCGATCACGCGAAGGATGGCCGGCACGATGTCGAGCGCCTCGCTCACATCCTCGCCGATCTTGTGCATGCCTCCCTGACAGCAGGCACATTGCGTGCTGTCAGGTTCGATGACGTGAACGAGGCGAGGTAGATGTTTGGGCAGAGCGCCGATGTTGCGCCGGGCACGAGGCTTTGCCGCCTTGGGCGCCGGATCGTCGTTGGCTGCTGGCGCCACGTGAACTGCGCTCAGGTCGCCGAGGTCGAGGCTGCCTTGCCCGTCCAGAACGATCCGCGCTTTTTCGGATCGCGAACCGAACAGCATGGCTTTGTAAGTGTTCAGCAGCTTGGAGGCCGCCTCGAGTTCGGCCTCCAGTTCCGCCACCCGGCGGGTCATCGCATCAAGTGCATCAGTCTGATTTTCCGGGGGGCGGGTCACCCGATTTTATTAGCACACCAGGGCACCAAAACCCAGCAAAACTGGCGCTTCTAGCCCGCAATCTCGGGCTTTTTTACAGGGTTTTCCTCGAGACGGCGCCAGTCCATTCCAGCCAGCAGCAGCGTCATCTGCGCCGAGGTCAGCTTGATCACCCCGCCTGTTACGGGAGGCCAGAAAAACTTTCCGGCCTCGAGCCACTTTGTCACCATGACGGTTCCCGAGCCGTCAAAATGCAGGAGCTTCAAACGGTCCATTCGCTTCGACCGAAACACGAAGACATCGTTGGAATAGGGATCCCGGCCCAATTCGTTGGCCACCAGCGAGGCGAGCCTGTTGATACCGGCCCTGAAGTCGATCGGGCCCGACACCAGCACGACCTTGAGATCGCTGCGCCCGCCGATCATCGCTCCCGCAGCGCCTCGCACACAACCCTCAGGGCGCTTGGCCCAACTTGAACAGTGCGTTTGAAAAATACGTCATTATTCAATGACATGCGCGCACCGGCGCAAGTGTTACCACTACATTTTTGGGGTCGGTTGAGCTTGCAGAAGCTCAGGTTTGCGGCGGCAACTCGCTGATATTGACCGGCAGCGCGATGCCGGTCGCCTTGAAGACATTCCCCACCTGGCCCGAGACGTGGGTACGGGTGGTAATGACCTTGCCGTCCTTTTCGATGGTGGCTTCCTGGAGTCGATCGAGATCGTTGAGGAGCGGCTGCCATTCGGGCTGGAAGCCCTTGTCCTGGCACAGACGGGTGAGTTCCTTGGCCAGTGTCAGAGCGAGGAACGAGACAAACACATGGCCGCGGATGGCGGCATCGGACTGATGGAAGATGGGACGGGTATCGAAGCTCGCCTTGGCGACGCGGAACAGGGCCTCGACCTGCAGCAGGTCACGGTAGCGGATGACAGCCTGCAGCGGTGTGATCCGGGCATTGGTGCGCAGCACGCTGATACCATCGTAGCGGGCCTCGTCAGCAAGCTTGCCCATGTCGATCTCGAAGGTCTTGCCGCTGGCCTTGAGATAGCGGCGATAGGCTGAGTTACCGACCAGGGCCTTGTCACCCTTCTTCAGCTGGGTCTGGAGGCCATCGATGATCGCCTGCCGGTCGGCCTTGTCCTTCCTTGCCTCAGCTTCGTTGAGTGTGACAACGTAGCGCTGGGCATCTGCGCCTTTGCCAACGCGCACTTCCTTGATCCACAGCTGGGTTTCTCCTGCCTGCCGCTCGAGGACCAGGGGCACCATCGGGGCCGTGTCGGCAAGTACGACATCGCGGACGACGCTGCTGGTGCGCTCTCGCGCACCCAGGATGTATTCCATCCCCAGCTCTTCAAGGGCCGCGATCGTATCGGCGCTGATCATGCCGCGATCGGCCACAACGCACGAGCGAGTGATGCCAAAGCGGGTACGCAGGCGCGTGACGATGGGCATGAGCACCTTCACGTCGGCCGTGTTGCCCGGGACCATCTCGGTGCAGATCGGACGCCCCTCGGCGTCGATCACGACGGCCAGGATCATCTGGGCGAGCTCGGGTCGGTGGTCCTTGGAATGACCACGCCGGCCTAGCGTGTCGCCACCTGCACCGTAGAACGAGAGCGACGTCGTATCCATGAATACAAGACTGAGGTCGGTGAACAGGTCTCGGCGGCGATCGAACAGCTTCTCCTCGATCACGTCCTTCGCACAGCGAGGTGCCAATGCCCCTTCTGCCTTCTCCTCGATCTCCTCGCCGAGCCAGGCCATGGCGCGATAGAAGTGATGGAGGGCAAGATCCTCGCTGCCATCGATGGCGTAGCTCTCCATCCAGTCCAGGCAGGCCCGGTCCGAGCCGGAGACGAACAGGCGGTGCAGTGTGGCGACGAATACGGCGCGCTCCACGGCAAAGCCGAACTGGCGGCCCTCCAGCACCTCCTCCAGTACTGCATCAACACCAAGCCGCTGCCACAGGCGCCCGAACAGCAACGGGCCGCCAATCCTGCGAGCTGCGATCCGGCCCGCATCGATATCGGACAGAATGACGCTACGTTCGGCGTGGCGGGCAATCGAGGCGGCCAGCCTGTCGAGTTCACCACTCGCGGCCAGCACATCCTTGCGGCCCAGCGCCTTGATCGTGCGCTGACGGACGGTTTTGCCCTCGCGCACACTCTCGACCAGGTAAAGATAGCGGTGCCCGCGCGCGACTCGTTCGACGACATACATCGCCAGGTTGTTACTGCCTGCACCTGTAAAAATAAACCAAACCGCCAGTCACAGGCGAAATGTTGTTAGCACACCCCATTTTGCCGTCAAATCCGCGCCCAGCAAAATCAGCTACTTAACGCCTGACGTTCCCCGCATGTTCTGCCAGCACTGTTCAACTTGGGCTTGGATCCACCGCACCGCGCACCACGACGTGAGCGCCGTCGAACTCAATCTCGAGGCGCCCTTCCGAAGCCCGCGTGCCATCGTCGACTTCCAGCGGCACAAACGAGATCGGCTCCATCACCGCCCGGTCGCGCACCGTTCGCCGCCAGTAATGGAGCAAGCCCGGGCTCACCCCATGGCGCCGCGCCACCGCGCTGATATTGGCCCCCGGTTCAAAGCTCTCCGCAGTGATCCGCGCCTTCTCGCGCGCGTCCCACCGCCTGTTCCGCTTTTGCGGACCCAACACTGTCGAGCAGTTCAAATCCGCCTTCGCACTGTGCGGCACACCGTCCCAATTTGTATTCGCACACGGTGCCGCACTGTTTAAATCACCGTTCAAACCGCTCGCGTCATCATCGAACATCTTGCCATCTCCGCTGCCCTCTCAAAGGCAGCGTCATCGGCTTCGGGTTCATCACCGTCCATGTGGGACGCTCGCATCGCTAACCCTTGAACATGATCACCGGATCATACGGTGGTCGCCCGCCCTTCGTCCCGCCCGAATAGCCAAGACCTTCCAGCAGCACCGGACGGAACGCCTCGAAGTCAATGATCGCGTTCAGCGCTTCCAGCGGATCCCCCGTCTCGGACAGCCGCTTCAGGTGACCTCAGATCGCAAACAGCCCGGACAGCTTCACTTTAACCTCCGCATTACGTGCAGCGATTGAATCATCTCCAAACCATCACCGCCAGCGGTAAATGGGGGCGTCCACGTCCTATGTTGACTGATTACAGAAGGTGTCCAAATCCCTCCTTAGCTCTGGTCAACCAGGTCACCGATTTGAAATCGCTGAACGAGGTGGGGTTGATCCCTTGATGGTTTCATGGATCTGTCCGCACGGGCCGAGCCGCCGGAAACTCAGATCCGCCGCTTTGGGAATTTCACTTAATAGGTATGCGACCAAAAGCAGTATGCAATCGGAGAAATTATCTGCGCAGGCAAAATGCGATAAATCTGGGAGAGAGGGTGGTTGATCTGACAAATTTAGATCAACCACCCTTATCAAATTCAAGCCTTGCGAAACGCTTTACGCTGGATTGAGTTTACGCTCCCAAGCCAAAGCATGCTCCACGATAGTTGATAAATCTTGGTACTGCGGAACCCAAGGTAAAGTCGCCTTGATCCGACTGTTGTCCGAAATTAGGGCCGCGGGATCACCAGCACGGCGACCTTCGAAACGGCGATTGATAGTCTGGTTTGTGGCGCGATCTACAGCATTAAGAACATCGAGCACAGAGAAGCCCCTTCCATAACCACAGTTCATCGTCAGCGAACGTGATGAATCAGCCATGATTGCCTCCAGTGCCAGTACATGCGCTTTGGCAAGATCCGACACGTGAATATAATCGCGCACACCAGTGCCGTCCGGAGTATCGAAATCGGTTCCAAACACAGCGACATGACTCCGCTTGCCCAGTGCAGCCTCGACAGCAACCTTGATGAGATGTGTCGCGCCTACGGTAGATTGGCCAGCCCTGCCCTGAGGATCGGCACCAGCAACATTGAAGTAGCGCAGGGCGCAGTAGTTAAAATCATGCACGCAACTGACATCGCGTAACATTAATTCAGTCATTAACTTTGACATGCCATAGGGATTAATGGGATCCTGAGGAGTCTCTTCATTAACCGCTTCGACATCAGGCGTGCCATAAGTAGCAGCGGTGGAACTAAATATAAAGTGTGGAACCCTCGCGCCTACCGCAACTTCAATAAGAGCGCGACTCTTCGATGTATTATTTTCATAGTATTTTAATGGGTTTTCGACCGATTCTGGCACCACGACCGACCCTGCAAAATGCATGATAGCGCCTTTGCCATCTCCCATACCTTGCTCGGCAAAGATTTGGGTGAGCAAGGTCTTGTCCGCGATATCACCTTCATAGAACGCAACGCCTTCAGGAACAGAAGAGCGGAATCCGGTCACCAGGTTATCGATGACAGCGACAGGCCATCCGGCATCCTGCAGCGCTAGAACTGCATGGCTACCAATGTAACCTGCACCGCCGGTAACTAAAACAGGGTGCTGCGTGGTCATATCATTCCTTGCTCAAACGTCTTTGAAAGAATTATCACGCCTTAATTGCGAAACAAACAGATTAAAAAATTCTATATTTTCGCACAGCATGCACTGTATTTAGATTAATTTTAAATTAAATTCGCGAACTAATTATCTAAATCTTCACCACGAAGTGCTCGGAAAATCGGTTTAATTGAGGATGGTGATAAGGATCGACATCCTTGTCCGTATGCCAAGCCTCATGCAAGGCAGCTAATTCTCGTGCCATCCGCGCTGCACCTACCGGATCGCGATCTCTTCCACGGGACACAGACTCATGGTGGATCAGCTTAGCGCGTGGTTCATAGAAAGACTGCCAGCCTCTCGCGTTGAGTTTCATGCAAAGGTCTACGTCGTTGAAAGCAACCGCGAAGTTATCCTCGTCAAGTCCACCAATGGCTTCGAAGCTACTTCGACGCACAACGAGACAAGCTGCGGTCACAGCTGAGACGAACTGCGGCAGAGAATGCCGATGAAAGTACCCCTCCGAACTAGGAAGGAGCAGACGATGTGCATGAGCCGCACCACCACATATGCCCAGCACAACGCCAGCATGCTGAATGCGTCTGTTGGGGTATAGCAGTTGCGCTCCTACAGCTCCTACTTCCGGCCGCATCGCTTGTCGTGCCATGATCGCCAACCAATCGGACGATAACATCTCAATATCGTTGTTCAGCAGACACAGCAGTTCACCCGTTGCTTGGCGTGCTGCGTTATTGTTGAGGCGCGAATAATTGAACGGACCGGGATCGCGCAGTACACGGTAGCGCGCATTGTCGAGGTTCGCGAGGTAAGCCAGCGTGGCGTAATCGTCGCTGCCGTTATCCACCACGATCACTTCGAGATCGGGATAGTCGGTGCGAGCGAGGCCTTCCATACAGACTTGGAGCAGATCGAGCCGGTTGCGGGTAGGCACGATGACGCTAACTCTGGGAAGAGTGGAGGTTCCGCCCTCTAAAGTAGCCGGAATTTGTGGCACCGGCCGGCTCCGGCGATGGTGCAGCACATATGGCAGGCGAATTGGTGCTGTTCCTGCTTCATTTAACACCCTCCCAACAAGCCGCTTGGCCCAATCGGTACCGGTGGATTCAGCCAGTTCGGCTTCCGTGGCACGTACGATGCAAGACCCGGTCAGATAATCGAAATGATGGTGCAGTTCGGGATTCCACACCGGTTTGAAATGTGGTGAGCAGCGCCCTCCTTTCGGATCCAGCAGGTCGTCGTCTCCATAAATAATCCTGGCTTCGCCCGCCGTGGCCATTGCGGCTCGATAAGCGGCTATGGCCCCACGTGCGACTACGTCTCCTGCGATAATTGGCATTATCCAAGGGGCGGCCGACCAGTCGATATATTCTGCAGCAGCAAGAGGCCCAGCAAGGCTAGAAGTATCAAGGGCCAATACCGTTGCCCCCTGTCCCTCCAAACTGCGCAAGGTTTCTTCCTGACCTCGGCCCTCACTGACCAAAGCAATTAGCAACTTTGGCCCACTTGGTTCCACAGAATCCAGGGCCGGTTCGTTAAGCAGCCACAGACGATAGGCGCGTGGCGAAGCCGCGATAACGGAAGCGAATCGCTTGCGCGCTCGCACTCTCTTGCCGAGAAGGCGCCACCAGCCCGCCGCCAACCAAGTTCGTGGATCGAGACGTATCGCATCGAGGTGTAACCGCAGCATCAGCCACACCCCGGGCCTGCGCTTGGACATTTCCGTATCCGTCTGGTTCGATCGCATCGCCAATGCCGATAGCGGTTTGTCCAGATGCGGCAAGAGGAAAGCACTTGAAGACCGCCTGCAGTCACCTCTTATTCAATTGGCAGCCCCAGCAGTTCAGCCCATAAGGCGCGTTGCAAGGTCGGGTCGTGTGCGGGCTCAAGCGATCGACGGGCCTGCCGCGCCAAGTCCGCCAACCTTGCACCGAGTTCAACGGCACTCCTAACCGTTCCTGCCCAGTCGGCCGGATTTACCGGTGCAGCTAGGCAACCGCCGCCTGTCAGGCGTGCAGTAATCCAATTTTCAGGATATAACCCAACCGCCCCCACCACCGCATGTTCGATGATTTTGTTGGGCGAGCGTGCGCTGTCAAATCGACTTTGGTCTAGTGGATAAAGCGCCAAATGGAATCGCTGACTTGCAAGCCAACGCCGATAAGCGGGCCACCGCATTGGCGCGATTCGGGTTATTCGAGGGTGGCTTGCAGGGAAAGCCGGCGGCGCCTCCCGACCAAAAAAGGTGAAGTGCACGTTTTTGTGTCGCGCGATCACGTCGATCACTGCTGGCGCCAGCGCCGTGAAAGCCCCGGCGTGACTGCCACTCCCCAAATGGACAATCTTCAGCAATCTACCGTGCCGCAGATCTTCGAAGTGATCGGTATCTGCGAAGGGTATAGGCCAATAGGGCATCACCTTTCGTATCTGCGCCGTAATACGTGAATCTTCACCGAACAGCGCTTCCAGCAGAGGCGAGGAAACTAGCAGTTCGTCGGCACGTTCCAACAGCTTGCGATGGAAATCGCGGTCGAACTGCTGCAGCCGGCGCCGATAGTCTTGCGGCAGGTCGGGGCTTTCTGCGGCCCCGGCAATATCATCGTCGATGAGATAAATTAATCGCCCCGGCCAATTGAGCGCGCGACGCATCAACACCTCATCGTCGCGACGGATCAAAATCATCGTTTCGCCGACAACAAAGCAATTTTTGCCCAGCGCCTTGACCGGACCACGCGACCACCAACGACTGATCCAATTCTGGCACGCGTGTAAAAAGTAGATATCCGTCGTTGGCAAACGTGATGTCATGGTTGCGGCTGTGCCGAAGAGCCAAACTTCAGCGCACGTTGCTCAGCCATATAAGAGATCGCCTGTTCCACTTGCCAAGGCGACCCATCTCTCGGGTCGACATAGCGCGCTTGCGTCACGAATGCAGAATGGACAACGTCCTCAAGCCGCGCTCGCCCGCGACGATGCGGCGTTGCTAAGGCATCCTGGGTCAACCCCCAACCCGCATAAAACGGCATGCCAAAACAGCGCACAGGACGATTCCATAGCAAAGCCTCGAAGCCGATCAGCGATGTCACCGCGTAAACCGCCGAAGCGTTCTGAAGCAGACGAACTGGGTGCGAGCCATCACCAATTAAACGAATGCGTGGTTGCTTTAGCATCTCAGAACTGATCCAGCCCCGCTTCTGACGTGTCAGCACATCGGGATGAATTTTCACCAGGACCTCGTCATTTGGATTTTCGTCCAGTGCCGCCTGCAGCATGGCCGTGAAGCTCGCTTGTTTGGCCAAACCAGCAGATACCGATAAGTCACCATAAGTCTGATCGGCGACCAGGACGTATCTGTTAGGAAGTCCACCCTCGTATTCCGGAGCGTCATTGTATTTAGATATGCCACCTGCCTGCCAAGCCGCGATCAAAGACCGAGCGCGCTCAGCTTGCACTGTTCCTACACCTTGCGCGATCACCTGTTCCATCCGGGATTGGCAGCGAGCGTCGTAATATACGCCCAGATCATCCACGATGACCGAACGGGTTGGCGCTCCCCTTTCGAAGGACCGAACAAAGCCGTCTTCAAGCAATGCCAATGGTCGGCGCAACAAGCGCGCAATCCATTCCGCACGACGCCCGGAGGGCTTGCGCCCCCAACCCACCACAGCATTCGGACAGTCCGCAAGGAACGTCTTAAGGTAAGGCAGTTTGGCAAGCCGCCTATTGATGGGCAAGATCATCGATACATCGCATTGCTAATTGCACTTAACGAAATTGGAGGCCTATCGCCCCTATCACCACGCACGGGAGCTGACCAGTCTCCGCAAGGCGAAGTGCACTCGGGACCTAGACTGCTTTTCCCGCTCAGATTGGACCTCTAAGTGGCCAAACCACCGCTGCGCTCTAACTCGCCCAGCTTAATCGCCTCTTTGGCTGATTGAAGAGCCGGTTGTTCCATACTGTCTCTCCGGCATGAACTTCTCACTTTGGCATTAAAACCTTCGTTCGATCCAAGCTGATATGATCTCGCGATGCGTAACCCTCCATCACGTAAAAACCTCGAAAACAAAGGCCTGTCAGATCACGTCCCGAGCGGTGGTGCAGCTTTTCTGGATCATCGTGCTTTTCGGAATCAGCCTGAGCCGATCTCGAGCCGGGTACTGCCCGCAGCACGACACGGGGATTGTCGCTAAGCGGAGCCATCGTCTCAAGCGTCATGTAACGCGCGCTAGACGGCCCATTCCTCAGACTGATCCATAAGGATGACTCCGGCAAGGCGGGTGCTGGTGGGTTCAGGAAGGTTCCGACGCCCCCGGTCCGCCGATTGATTTCGTTATTGAGGCACTCGATGGAGTTGGTCGAGTGCAACTTGGCGCGGTGTTTTCAAGAGAATGTCATATAGGCCAACACATCGGGCTCCGCATCGTCCACTAGCGTGGCTAGCTTGGGTAGATTGGGCCGCACTTGGTCGGCGATCGAGCGCTACTGCTGGTTCGCAGCTTCTGGGGTTTCCTGGGTGAAGGCTATGGCAACGAATGCGGAGACGATGCGCCTGCCGCTCTTGCCGGCATGGCGCACGGCCGACTGACCTGGCTCTTCGAGATCTCATCCATACCCAGCGCCTTACCAGGCTATCTACCTAGCGGGTGGAGATGCCCTGGATATACGCTTGCTGAATTACCGCGGTCAGCGCCCGCTCGGCAATGCGGGGAGCTCGATGAAGCCGGGGAAGTGGCTTCCCCCTTCCCGAGCTTGGGGATGCCGTCCCGGCTCAATTCTGCCAGTCGCGCTCGCGGTAACCGTTGCGCGGGACCAGCCTCGCCGCAGATTTCTCGACATGGCCAGCACCGGTCTGGCTGCCGACCTCCACCTCCATCAAACGCTCCGCGGCGAACGCGATCTTCTCGCGTAGAATAGATGTATCTGGGGTCTTCTCTACAAGGAACGCAAGTCCATCATCGGATCGGTAATCATGATTCTTCCGTCAGGAATGAGCTCAACAACCCAAACCCACCCAAAATCGCGTTTCGGTTCAGACTGATAGGTCGCCTTCCAGATCCTCTGTACCTCTTCTGTGATAAACCAAGGAGCACCCGAGAAAATTGTGCCCCCCGGTCTTCAACTTTGAAAGGAATGTTGTTCAGTCTTCAAGAAAACAGTCGTCGACCGAATAGGCGACCGGATCGAGCATCCATTCCGTGATGGCGCTTTCGCGCCATCCGCAGCACCGCTCGGCAATCCGGACCTGCCTCGGAAAGGCTCCTGTCTCAATCTTGCGGTAGACTGTCGCCTTTGAGAGGCCGGTACGATCAACCACTTCCTTGATGCGCATGAAGCGATCACGGGGCATGATGTTCATGTTGGATGTCCTTTCCAGTTTCCATTAAAACGAGACCTACGATAGGTTTATGAGGCCCAGCTACGCGCCATCCGTTCCTTTCCTTCGATGCTTGAAACCGCGATCACTCTCCAGAAACGCCGACAGGATCGCTGGAACCAGGTCGGCAACAGCAACCTCGCGCCCGTAGGAGGCCGCGTATGCCAGAGCGTACTCCTGAAGGTCCTGATGAAGATCCGGCGTGACGGAAACCGAAAGCTTCATCGGCGTCCTGTCCGGCAACTGCGGAAGCTTGATCGTATTCATGGCCGCGCCTCCCGTTCCTTCCAGGGTGCGAGCAACAGATCCTGCCGGACAACGAGACGTATAGGGGCCCCTGGACGAATCGTGATCGTCGGCCGGATGTCGAGGTTTCTCTGCGTGATCTGATCCCCTGCCCGGGACGTGCTGGTTTGCGCCGCCTCCCGGATGGCCTGCACGAGATCGCTTTCGCCGCTGATCGAGAGTTCAGTGCCCACCCCTAACAGGGTCGCGATCGCGACACCTTTCAGCAGTTGGCCGGAATGATAATCGACCTTGTCCACCAGTCCGGCCTGCCCGGACGGCCCGGTTGCGGGCATGTTATCCAGCCGAAGCGATTGCCCATCGGGCATGACGAGACGTTGCCACACGACCAAGGCTCGGCTTTGCCCATAGGCAACTACACTGTCATAGTTTCCGATCAGCCGCGTACCTTGCGGAATAAGCAGGACTTCACCTGTGGCGCTGTCGAACACCTGCTGCGTCACTTGCGCCACGACCATTCCCGGGACATCGGAATTTATCCCTGTGATCAGGCTACCGGCGATGACGCTCCCGGCCATGAGCATGTTCGCCGAGGGCGCCAGCGAGAGAACGTGCGGGTTGATATTCCCCCGCGTATGGAGATGCTCGGCAAACTGCGTTTTTCTGTCCTGCTCGCTGCCTTCCGCGCTCTCGCTGTCCGATGTCCCCGAAAGGGTCGCATTGGCATCATCCGCTGGCGGGGCCGTTATCCCGACAGGGGCTTTTCCACTCTGAACCATGAGCGCCGACTGAAAGGCAGTTCTAATCTCGCCCTCACGACGTTCTCGATCGTCATCCCGAATAGGCGCCCCCTCGCTCGGCAAGATCGGGGGGGACAGGTTGCCCCTCTCCTGGGCTCGCAGGATCGGCCGCCCCAGATCGCCGGGCAGCGGCGGCCCGAGCCGCGGCACCTTTCCATAGCTCGTCGGAAGCGCTGCTATGGTCTCATTCGGCTTCCGGTTCGGCTGAGACAGGTCGGTCGTCTCTTGGCCGCCGCGCCTGAAGGTTTCACCTAACGCAACCCAGGCAATGCCGCCGACCACCAGCGCAGCGGCCGCAGATCCTGCAATGACGATGTCCTTGCGAAACCTGATCGCTCTGGGCACTCGGCCCCGGATTACGAGAGTTTCCGGATCGACCTTGGCGCCTCGGGGTGGAGCTGTATCCGCGGAGTTTCCACGGGATGTGTTAGCGCCGCGCCTCTCCGGTCCTTCACCGGTCAGGTCCTGAACGGTGCGACCGGCGCCCTGCCGATCGGACGACTGCCGCCCCGCTGCCTTCGGTGCGGGGATTTCCGGCCCGCTCATGGGCGCCCCCTTTTCGCCGGATCGCGTGTGATGCGAACCACCTGCTGCTTTCTGGTCCCAAGCCGCAGTTCGGCCACACTGAAAATGCGATCGACCACATAGAAGCGGGCCCGCATTCGGTAATTCACGAGCTCTGCGGCTCCCCCCTCCCCGATCAGGAACAGCGGCGGCGCCTCGTCGACCCCGATTGATGTCGGAAACTCGATGAAGGTCTGCCTGCCGTCATCGAACGCCCGTACAGGCCGCCAGGACGGCTGATCGCCAGTGATCCGATAACCGAAATAGAGTCGTTCGATACCGAGCCCCGCCGCAACCGGCTCGGCTGCTTTCGCCGCGGCCTCCGACCTTTTGAGAGCGATCATCTCGTCGAGCGGATAATTCCAGGAGAGCGCCGCCATTCCGCCGCTTGCCGCGCTGGACACGCTGACATGATAGACCCGCTTGTCGGTGGTAATGACGATGTTGGTGGCAAGACCTGCACTGAACGGTTTGACCAGGACATGGGTGCGCCGGTCCTCCCCGCTGCCGCTGGTCGTGTCGCCGATGACCCAGCGCGCCGTATCGCCTGCCGCGACGGAAACCAGCGCTTCACCGGCCTGCAGCGCAATGTCGGTGATCATGCCCGGCTGGGTGTAGACCCGGTAGACCGCGCCGTCCGACCACAGGAACACCTGCCTCGCATTGATGTATGAACCGGTAGCAGGCTCCACCCAGCCGCGCCGCTCCGTGGCTACCGGCCTCGGCAGGCTCACGGCTAAGGCGCAGACAGGGTGCATCGCTGCAGCGAGAGCCGCAGCGGCGGTGATGCGTGACCTCATGGCAATACCTCCTCGGTTTCGTGGGAAGAAGCACCTTCACCGATCTCAGGTGTCGGCGGTTTGGCCGAGCCCGGCTCAGGGCCGACGGAAGCGCCCTGCCCCGCAGGCTCCAGTTCCTGGCTCCAGTCAATCGCATCGACGTAGATCCCGAGCGGGTTGCGCCGCAGGGTTTCAGCATCGCGCGGCGGCCGCTCGACAAGCGTCAGGATAGCCGTCCATCGGCTTGTCCCGGTGGCGTTGCCGCGTTCGAACGCGCGTTCGGTCCACTTGACCTGAAAGCTGGCTTCAGACGCCCGTACGACACTGGTGACCTGCACGGACACGGAGCGCTCGCCGATCCGGGTCAGTGCGCCGGAAGCCCGAGCATACTCACTAAGCGCACGCCCCCCGCGTTCCGTCGAGAAATCGTAAGCCTCGAGCCAGTCTGCGCGCATGACGACGGGATCGAGCGAGACGCCGCGAACATGGGCAATGTACTTGGAAAGCGCCCAGGCAATCTGCGGGTCGGTCGGCTTGTAAGCACGGTCCGCTTCGCTGACTGCCCGCGCCGCACCGAGGCGGTCGACTTCGACCACGTAGGGCACGACGCGGCTCTGCGCGGAGAGCCAGACGAAACCCGTCGTGACCGCGCATGTCAGGCCGAGACATCCGAACGCCATGATCCGCCATGCCTGGGCCTGGACCCGCGCGGATCCGATCCGCTCGTCCCATAGCTGCCCGGCACGCTGAAACGGAGTCTCCGGTTCGGGGGTGCGTCCATAGAGCGGGACGCTGCGTTTGAAGCGCATGGTCAGTCGTTCCTTTCGCTGATGTCGGGAGTGGTGGACCCACCGCCGTGATCACCCTGCTGGACGGCGTGAACGGCAAGCTGCCTGCGGTGGCGTGCTTTCTCCTCGCTGCGCAGCGACTTCGCCCACGCAGGTTCCGTCTCTCCGCCACCGGAAGCCGGCAACGGAGAGTTCGTGTCCGGTGTGTTCGGCGGGGCGGTATCGGCGTGGGAAGTGGACGCAGGCGCCGCCGCCTGGCCTGGCGCACTAGCACGAGGCGCTGCGGAACCGGCCGGCGAAGTCGCCCCGTGTCCCGAACCAGGTCCGCCCTGCGAGCCGGCACTTGTCGCGGCGCTGGAAACGCCGGATGAAGCTGCTGCTCCCATGGAGGTTCCGGCCCGAATGCCGCTGAGTGCTGCGCCCCCCATCCGCACACCGGCGATGGCGCCTCCGCCGACCATCATCACCGCGCCGCCTGCCGCCATGGCGGTACCGGCCACCGCGCCTGCGCCGAGCTGCGGCGCCCCGGAAGCGAGGCCGCTGGCCACCGAAGGCGCAAAAATGCCGAGACCGAGGAGGGACAGGCTCGCGAGCACGAGACTCATAGCTTGGCCGATATCCGGCTCCTGCCCCTTCAGCGCCTGTGTCAGATCGTCGAAAAACGTGGAGCCGATGCCGACGATCACCGCCAGCACCATGACCTTGATGCCAGAACCGACAACGTGGCCGAGTACGCGCTCCGCCAGGAAACTGGTCCGGTTCCACAGCGCGAAAGGCACAAGGATGAAGCCAGCGAGGCTCACCAGCTTGAACTCGAGGATACAGACAAACATCTGCACAGCGAGGACGAAGAAAGCGAGGATCACGATCAGCCAGGCGAGAAGCAGGATCGCGATTGTCAGGAAATTGTTGAAGAAGCTGGTGAAGCCCAGCATCTTGGAAGCTTGCAGGAGCAGCGGCCAGGACGCCGAAAAGCCGATACCGGCAAGCCTGCCGGGCTTCATCAGATCTTCCTGTCCAAGCGCTCCGCCGCCTGCCGTCAATCCCGCCTGGGAAAAGGAGCGGAAGAGGATGTCGGCAAGATCGGAGAAGTTGCCGATAATGAAGGCAAAGGCTCCCACGAAGAGGATTTTGCGCACGAACCTGGCGAGAACATTGTCCTCTCCGGCCAAAGTCCAGAACAGCGCGGCCAGGGTCACATCGATCGCGATCAACGTGCCGGTCAGGAAGCGTACATCGCCCCCGAGCAGCCCGAACCCGCTGTCTATGTAGCGGATGAACGTCGCCAGAAAGGCGTCGATGATGTTGAGATTACCCATGCTTGCTGGCCTTCCTGCCGCAATGAAGAGGGGTGTCGCGGGGCGCGCTGCCGGAGGACGATAGGCACGCGCCCCGCGACGCGGCGGCGGGAGAGGCGGTCCGCCGCCGCTGGCTGGATCGAGCCGACCGGCTCGAAGCCGCTAGTTCGGCGTGTAGGCGCTGCCGGACCCGAGGAACTTCGTCGTCGCCGCCTGGGCCTCGGCCGCTTCCTGCGCCCGGTTGCTCTCGCGCACCGCATCGGCGCGGTACTGCGCGGCCATCATCTGCTGGATCTGGAATTGCTGCTTGGCCGTAAGGGCGAGCAGCTGGTTGGCCGCCTGCTGGACCTGCAGGGCGCCTTCCGCCCCCTGGCTGCGCTCGACGAGCGAATTGAGCGTCGCGGCATCGGCGGCAACGTTTTCGGCGATCTGCGCCTGGAGCGTGACGGTCTTGCGGTAGGCCGCGACCTGCGCATCCATCCGTGCGCGTGACGCGGCGACCCTGTCGTCGAGCCTCAGCGATTGGCGATAGGCATCGGGATAGAGCTGCGCGAACTGCTGGTCCGCGGATGCCACCTTGAACTCGATCCCCTGCGCCTGCCCCATCAGCGCATCGATCTTGCGCAGCGTATCGGTGAGCGCCTGGAGCTCCGGAAAGCGTACGCTCGAGAGGTTCCGCGCCTGGTTGACGAGACTCTGGGCCTGATTCTGGAGTGACTGGATCTGATTGTTGACCTGCTGCAGCGCGCGAGCTGCCGTCAGGACGTTCTGTGCATAGTTCGTGGGATCGTAAACGACCAGCGCATGCGCGGGTGCCTGATGCACTACGATACCCGCGCCGATCGCTGAGACCGCGAGGAAAGCCTGTGTAATTGCACGGCAGTGGCGACGGAAAACGGACACCTTCAACATAGCGGTTCTCCTGGATCTGGAATTTCGTCGTCAAATGAGAAGGGAATCTGTCCTTCCCGTCCTAATCCTGCAGCCCGGGAAACAGGCCGATCAGGTCTGCCGCCCACGCCGCTCCGGTCCCGGCAAGAAAACGGGAGAGAAAGGCGCTGGAACCGCTCTCGGCGAGCAGCACATCGATCCGGGCCTGGACTGCAGGATCGGACGCGCCGCACAAAGTGAGCGCCAGCGGGCCGAGGCCAAGCTCGAAGAGCCGGTTTCCCCGAGCTGATTGCAAGTAATAGTCCCGCTTCGACGCGGCGCGGCTGATAAGCTCGATCTGCCGCGCATTGAGGCCGAAGCGCTCATAGATCTCGCGGGTCTGCGGTTCTTCCGCGCGGTCGTTGGGAAGAAGTATGCGCTGCGGGCAGCTTTCGAGAATTGCAGGCGCAATCGGCGAGCCTGCGATATCGGCCAGGCTCTGCGTCGCGAACAAGACCGAGACATTGCGCTTGCGCAGAACCTTGAGCCACTCACGGATGCGGGCCGCAAACAGCGGATGGTCGAGGAAGATCCAGGCCTCATCGAGCACCAGCAGCGTCGGCCTGCCGTCAAAGCTCTTTTCGAGGCGGTGGAACAGATAAGTAAGGACCGGCGCGACAACGCCCGCGTGCCCCATCAGCGCCTCGGTTTCGAAGCACTGGACATCCGCAAAGCGCAGCGTGTCCTCGGCCGCATCCAGCATCCGCCCATAAGGCCCTTCCACCGTGTAAGGCGACAGCGCGGTACGCAGGGCATTGGATTGCAGCAGCAAGGTCAGCCCGGTGATGGTCCGCTCGGCGGCGGGCGCCGTCGAAAGGCTCGTCAGCGCCGACCAGACCTGGTCCTTCACCTCCGGAGTGACGGTCATGTTTTCCTGCGCCAAGAGCGCAGCGATCCACTCTGCGGCCCAGGCCCGCTCCGCCGGATCGTCGATTTCGCGCAGCGGCTGAAACGCAAGTGCGGATGCGCCGTCCGTGCCGAGGCCGAGCGCATGATGGACGCCGCCGCAGCCGAGCACCGCCGCCCGCGCAGAGAGGCCTTTGTCGAAAACGAAAATCTGCGCGTTCGCATAGCGCCGGAACTGCAGGATCATCAAAGCCAGGAGCACGGATTTGCCCGCGCCGGTCGGACCGGCCACGAACATATGACCGACATCACCGACATGGGTCGAAAGGCGGAACGGCGTCGATCCGGATGTTCTGGCATGCAGCAGCGGCGCACCGCCAAGGTGATCGTTGGACGCAGGGCCTGCCCATATCGCGGAAAGCGGCATGAGGTGCGCCAGATTGAGCGTATGCACCAGCGGCTGGCGCACATTCGCATAGACATGTCCGGGCAGCGAGGCGAGCCAGGCCTCGACGGCGTTCACCCGTTCGCGGATCGTCGTAAAGCCGAGGCCGCCGAGAATGCGCTCCACCTGTCGCATGCGGCCTTCGACCACGTCCCGGCTTGGATCGCTGACCGTGATCGTCGTGGTGAGGTAGCCGAACGATACATGATCGCCCCCCAGGGCCTGAAGCGCGAGGTCGGCATCCGCGACCTTGTTGTCGGCATCGCTGTCGAGAAGCTGGGAAGGGCTGTTGTAGAGCACTTCGCGCAGCATGGCCGTCAGGGACTTGCGCTTGTTGAACCACTGGCGCCGCAGCGAGGTAAGCTCCTTCACCGCTTCGGCCTTGTCCATGGCAATGAACCGGGTGACCCAGCGATAAGGAAAATCGTGGCTGTTGAGCGCATCGAGCATTCCGGGATGGCTCATGTTCGGGAAACCCAAAACCGAGATCGTGCGCAGGTGCCGGTCCCCGAGTTGCGGCTCGAGTCCCCCGGTCAGCGGCGTGTCGACGATGAGACCGTCGAGGTACATCGGCGTGTCGGGCACCCGGACCGGATGGCGGGAATCGGAAATGGTCGCATGCAGATAAGTCAGCAGCTCGCCGCTGTTGAGGCCGCGGACCTCCGGCATGAAACCGCTCATGAGATCGAGCGCGCGGTCGGTCTCGGTCACAAAGCCATCCAGCACTTCCCGCCAGTCGCGCCCTTTCGCATCGTGCGCGCGCTCGACGAGACGGCGTCCTGCAGCGTCCTGGCTGTCGGCGGGCGGCAACCAGGTGAGGGTCAGGTAGAAGGCACTTTCGAAATGCATTCCTTCGGCCAGGAAAGCTTCGCGCCGCTCGCGCTCAACAAGCCAGCTGGCGGGATCGGGAAAAGCATCGTCCGGATAGGCCGTCGCCTCGCGGCGCTCCGCTTCAAAGAACAGCGCCCAGCCCGAGCCGAACCGCCGCAATACATTATTGGCCCGCGCCGCGATCGAGATCAGGCCGCCGGACGTCGAGGATTCGAGATCCGGCCCCCGGAAGGAAAGCACCCGGAGGAAAGAGCCGTCCTTGTTCAACATCACGCCGGGGGCGACGAGCGCCGCCCAGGGAAGGTGATCGGCAAGGCATGCAGGCTTCCTGCGATACTCGGCAAGATTCAGCATCCGTAGTATCCCTTCTGGCGGAGGTGGCGGAGAAGGACCGGCGCGAAATCGGGATCGCGCCGCGCGGCGAGCACGGCGAGGCTGTGCCCCGCCGCCCAGATGACGAGACCGGCCAGCCACTGCTGGAGCCCAAGACCCACCGCCACCGCGAGCGTACCATTGACGATGGCAATACCGCGCGGCGCGCCGCCGAGCAGGATCGCGGTGCTGAGGCTCGCGTGGATCGGGACCTCGAAACCGTCGATGTGCTGGCCGGCCCCGCTCATGCGACCAGTGCTCCGCCGCCGAAGCTGAAGAAGGAGAGGAAGAAGCTCGACGCGGCGAACGCGATCGAGAGGCCGAACACGATCTGGATGAGCCGCCGGAATCCGCCGGCCGTTTCGCCGAACGCCAGGGTAAGCCCGGTCGCGATAATGATGATGACGGCGACGATCTTGGCGACCGGCCCCTGCACAGATTCAAGCACCTGTTCGAGCGGTTGCTCCCACGGCATGCCTGAACCGGACGCCGAAGCACGCGATGCAAGGAACAGAGCTGCGGTAGCTCCCAGCAGCGAAATCGATGTCGCAGGCGAGCGGATCAGGCGGAAAGGCAGTGACTTCATGGCATCATTCTCCTTCTGGGGTGGAGGGGGGCAGCAGATCCGTGAGTCGGTATTCGCCGCTTGCGCCGTCCAGCCCGTCAAGCTGCACAACCGCCGCCACCCGGCGCGCGAGACCGCGACCGGAGATGAACACGACGAGATCGATGGCTTCGGCGATCAGCCGGCGAGGCACGGTGACCACCGCTTCCTGCACCAGACTTTCGAGGCGATGGAGCGCCGCTGCCGCACCGTTTGCATGGACGGTTGCGATCCCGCCCGGATGCCCGGTGTTCCACGCCTTCAGCATGTCGAGCGCCTCGGGTCCGCGCACTTCGCCGACGATGATGCGATCAGGCCGCAGCCGCAGCGTCGATCGGACCAGGTCGCCTATCGTAACGTGCCCCGCCCTGGTGCGCAGAGCGACCGTATCGGCCGCTGGGCACTGGAGTTCCCGTGTATCCTCGATGATGACAACTCGCTCATCTATCTCGGCCATTTCATTGAGCAGGGCATTGGCCAAGGTTGTCTTGCCCGACGATGTGCCCCCGGCGACCAGGATATTGGCGCGGTGGAGCACGGCCTGCCGGAGGAGTTCCGCGACATCCCGGCTCATGATGCCGTCGGCCACGTAGTCGCCGAGCGAATGAATCCGGGCCGCCGGTTTTCGGATTGCGAAGCAGGGGGCCGTTGCCACGGGAGGCAGGATGCCCTCGAACCGCTCGCCGGCCCCTTCGCCATGCGCGGGAAGCTCCGCCGAAACGATCGGCCGGTCGCCATGCACTTCGCTGCGGACATGGCTGGCGACAAGGCGGATGATTCGCTCGACTTGGTCCGGCGCGATGCGCACCTGCGTGTCCACCCTGCCTTCGCCCAGCACATCGATGCGCAGCACGCCGTCCGGATTGACCATGATCTCGATGACGCGGGGGTCGCCCAGCGCCGCTTCGATCGCAGGTCCCATGGCGGTGCGCAGCATGGCGCGCTTACGGAGGTTGGTTTCCGCGCCGGTCAACGTGCTTCTCCGCCCTCGAGCGTGCGCTTGCCCTTCCCGACCTGCCGCGCAACCTGATTGAGAAACGCTTCAAACCGCAGTGCTCCCGCCGCCCGGCCTGCCTGATCGCCTTCCGCGAGCGGGGGATGGATCGCGAGCTCGTAGCGGATGAACAGGGCCAGCGTTTCCAGTTCGATGTGGCTGTCGCGAACCAGCCGGTCGAGGCTGTTTGCGAGACGGTCGAGCCGGCGCCCGAAACGTTCGTCGAGTTCGGACACCCCCTTGCGGTCCAGCCAATAGGCAAGCGCCTGCGCCAGGATATCGGACTTGGCCACGCCGCCCTTGCGCGCGAGCTCGACCAACCTGTCGCTCGTGGCCTTCGGCAGAAGGAATTGGTGACGGATCTTCGGCGCCATGGTCAAACCTCCAACTGGATCTGGTCGGGATGCTCGGGCGAACCCATCGCGTAGGCCGCGCGCGCGAGCCTTTGCTGCGAGAGTTCCGTGGCGCGCCTGTCCACAGCCGGATCGTCAGCTTCCGCTTCGAACCCGAGCTCGTCGATACGGACCTGCGCCGCCGGCCCGGTGAGGGGAATGTCCAGTTCGAGTTGCTGGGCGTGCGCTCGGACATCGCCGGTGTCGTCGGGCTGCTGCTTCTCTCCCTTGCCGGGCGTGCGCGGCAGCTCTTGTGCCGGTCCGGCGATCATCGATGCCAGGCGCAAGTCGCTGTCCCTGACCCGGTCCTGCCAGTCGTCGGGCCGCGGGGGAGGCGCGTCGTGATAGGCGCCCTTCGAAAGCTGCGGCGCCGGCAGCATGCGCTCGGAGAACACCGCCTCCTCGAAATAGCGAAGCTTGGCCGCGCGAACCGGGGGCATGCCCGAGACAAGCACCAGTTCGTCACTCGCAGGCAGCTGCATGACTTCACCAGGCGTAAGCAGCGGCCGGGCCGTCTCCTGGCGGCTGACCATCACATGAGAAAGCCACGGAGCCAGCCGGTGGCCTGCGTAATTGCGCATCGAGCGCTGTTCGGTCGCAGTGCCTAGAGCATCGGACAGCCGCTTGGCGGTACGCTCATCGTTGGTCGCGAAAGCCACCCGGATATGGCAGTTATCCAGGATCGAATTGTGCTCGCCGTAGGCCTTCTCGATCTGGTTCAGACTCTGGGCGATGAGAAAGGCGCGCACCCCGTAGCCTGCGAGAAAGGCAAGGCTGGTCTCGAAGAAGTCGAGCCGCCCGAGCGCCGGAAACTCGTCGAGCATCATGAGCAGCTTGTGCCGCCCCGGACCGCTGTTTCCGCCTGCGCCGTGGTCGTGCAGCTCCTCGGTCAGCCGCCGACCGATCTGGTTGAGAATGAGGCGGATCAGCGGCTTGGTCCGGCTGATGTCCGAAGGCGGCACGACGAGGTAAAGCGAGGCGGGATGCTTGCCCTCGACCAGATCGGCAATGCGCCAGTCCGAAACTGCCGTAATGGCGGAGACGGTGGGGTCACGGTAGAGCCCGAGAAAGGACATGGCGGTCGACAGCACGCCTGAGCGCTCGTTGACCGACTTGTTCAGGACCTCGCGCGCGGCCGAGGCGACCACGGGGTGGACCATGGGCCGTTCAGGCGTGCCGATGTGGTTGACCGACATCATCGCACTCAGGGTCTTTTCGAAGTCGCGCCCCGGATCCGACAGGAACTTCGCGACACCGGACAGGGTCTTGTCCTGTTCGGCGTAGAGCACGTGAAGGATCGCGCCCACGAGCAGCGCATGACTGGTCTTTTCCCAGTGATTGCGGCGCTCCAGCGCCCCTTCGGGATCGACCAGGATGTCGGCGATGTTCTGGACATCGCGCACCTCGTGCTCACCGCGGCGCACTTCAAGCAGCGGATTGTAGCGGGCGGAGAGCGGGTCTGTCGGATTGAACAGCAGGCAGTGCGAAAAGAGCGAGCGCCAGCCGGCGGTCAGATGCCAGTTCTCTCCCTTGATGTCATGAATGACGGCCGAACCCGGCCAACCGAGCAGCGTCGGAACCACGAGGCCGACACCTTTGCCGGAGCGCGTCGGCGCAAAAGCCATGACGTGCTCCGGGCCGTCATGTCGCAGATAATCTCCGCCGACCCGGCCAAGGAACACACCCTGTCCGGCAAGGAGACCGCCTTTGCGAAGATCCATCCGGTCAGCCCAGCGGGCTGAGCCATAGGTAGTGACATTGCGTTGCTGCCGTGCGCGCCAGACCGAACCGAAAATCGCGGCGCCGCAACCCATCAGCCCGCTCGCGGCGGCCAGCCCCCCGGCTTCATCGAAGACGGCAGGAGCATAGGCATCGAACTCGAACCACCAGATGAACAGCGCCCAGGGTTCGTAGACCCGCCAGCTTCCAAGGTAGAACCATGGCTGGCCGAGTTCAGGCTGATAGGCGAGCTCAGCCGCGGCCCACTGGGTCGCGAACCACACGCCGGCCAGGACAATGGCGAACACCACCAGCATCTGGCCGATCAGGAGTTTGGTTGGGGTCATGAAAGCCTCCGCCCGTCGCAGCCATGGCCGCAGGAGCAGTGCCTACAATCCCGGAATTCCAAATCCGCCGACAGACCCTGTCTGAGGCACCCAGGTACGTTTTTGCGGCAACTCAGGCTCGGCTTGCAGTTTCAACGCGAAGAGTGGTGCGAATCAGTACGCGCGCCGCTCGCGGCATCCATCAGCTGGAATTGAGCGGTGATCGGTGCCGAGAATGCGAACGACACGCTGACAAAGATCGTCAAAAGGCCCGATCATCACGTCAAGCATTCGGGCCATTGCGGGACCGAGGTGCATCGCCGCGTATCGCTCAGAAGTAGATATCAACGTAATCCGTCAAGCTGTCGCACCACTCGAACTCGCGCAGCCGATAGTAACGCCGGTTCTGCGTGACGGCGAAATGCCAGGTCTTGTCCGCCGAGCAGGTGCGGCCCGGATCCGGCGTGTTACTGATCGTGATCTTGCCCTGAAACGTGAAATAGTCCGGGCCGATTTCGGTGATGGTGCCGTCGAGCGCGAGCAGCCCGGGACCGTTGACGTCCGCCTGACGGCCATGCAGGCTCCATACGCCGGCCCGCCGCGTGACGGTCGCTGTACCGCGGTGATCCCAGTCTATCCACTGGAGCGTCAGCCCCTTGTTGGCGAGCAGCCGATCCGCGTTTCTCTTGTCGAGAATGCGGGTCTGATCGGCTGCGCTCGGACTTTCGCCTCCCCCGGTCGCGTGCGACACCGAAGGCGAAACGCCAAACGCCAGAATTGGCGCCACGAGCATGCAGAGGGCAATGCCGGCTTTGGTTGGGACCATTTTTCCGTCTCCCAGGTGATAAACTCATAGACATGGCAGGCACCTTCCAGGGACGCCAGGCGTTGCCCATTGCGTGACATATCAATCATCAAGACAGGGATATGCAACCAAGCAATGCCGAAGGGAGCAGTCATGACGCCCTCGCCCGTTCGCCGTCTCCGCGCTGCGTTTCTGGTCCTTGCCTTATGTGCGAACGGCGGCCCGCCCACTCCCGCCGATCAATATGGCGACCTGTTCACCGCGGTCCAGGAGCAGCGGATCTTCGGCGACGGCAAGACCTTCGTCGACGCGTCGCCGACGACGGCGCCAGCGGAGATCATGCAACTGTTCGCTACCCAGGCGCCGAAGTCCAAATCCGAGTTGCGACGTTTCGTGCTGGAGCATTTCACCGTCCCCGGCGTGAACGACAACGCGAAGGTTGCGCTGCGTGACCATGTCAGGGGGCTATGGCCGCAATTGACGCGCGATGATGCCGAGTCCCCTGAGGTGGGGAATTCCTCGCTGATCCGCGCCATGCACCCTTATGTGGTGCCCGGCGGACGCTTTCGGGAATCCTATTACTGGGACTCCTATTTCACCATGCTCGGTCTGAAGGCGGACGGGCGCGCCGATCTGGTCGAGAGCATGCTCGGCAATTTCACCGACCTCGTCGAGCGCTTCGGCCACATTCCGAATGGCACGCGAACCTATTATGTCAGCCGCTCGCAACCACCCTTTTTCGCCCTCATGGTCGACCTGTCCGAACATAAGGATCCAGCGGTCCGCGCCCGACGTCTTGCTGCGCTGCGCCGGGAACATGCGTACTGGATGGCCGGCGAGACCTGCGCACGCAAGACGAGACAGCCTTGCGAACGCGTCGTGCCGATGCCCGACGGCAGCCTGCTGAACCGCTACTGGGACGATCGCGATACGCCGAGGGACGAGTCTTTCGCGGAAGACCGCGACACAGCCGCGCAGGCTCCCGCGCGAGCCCCCGAGGCGGTCTATCGCGACTTGCGTGCCGGTGCGGAAAGCGGGTGGGATTTTAGTTCGCGCTGGTTGGCCGATCCACAAAACCTATCGACGATACGGACGACCGCTATAGTTCCGGTCGACCTCAATGCGCTGCTCTGGAGCCTGGAAACCCATATCGCCGATGGCTGCCGTCAAGCTGCCGACACACCCTGCCGGATCGAATTCACCCGGCGAGCAGACCGGCGAAAGGCGTCCGTTGACCGCCACCTCTGGGTCAGCAGAGAGAGCCGCTATGCCGATTGGTCCCTGACCGACCGCAAGCCCACGTCGGTGGTCTCGAGCGCAACTCTCTTTCCGCTGTTCGTCGGCATGGCATCTTCCGCTCAAGGCAAAGCGGTTGCCCGCACAACGCGCGGCGAGCTGGTTGCACCGGGCGGCCTGCGCACGACAGGGCTTCGGACGGGTCAGCAATGGGATGCGCCGAACGGCTGGGCGCCTCTCCAGTGGGTCGCGGTCGACGGCCTCGAACGATACGGCCAGAAGGAACTGGCGCAAGATATCGCGAAACGCTGGATACGGACGGTGGACGTGACATACCGCGAGAACGGCAAGATGCTGGAAAAGTACGATGTCGAGGAACGACTTCCCGGCGGCGGCGGCGAATATCCCCTGCAAGACGGCTTCGGATGGACCAACGGAGTGACCAGCGCCATTCTGGAACGAATGCCGGAACTGGACCCGCACTGAGGCGGCTGAGCGCTGCTGCCGCGATCCCCGATCTTCCTTTTTCCGTTCTGCCTTCCCGAACAGGCTCTAGGAGATTTCCGGCCCTGCCCGTCCCCTCCCGAATTGCCAGCTTATGCCGGTCTCGCGCATGATGCCGCCGGCCTCCTGACCGATCTGTTTCTCCAGCACCGGCCTCCAGGGAACGAGCGTAAATTCACGGCTTTTTTCGATCAGGGCGTAGGAGCCGGAAATGCCCTCGACCCGCCGCGCCACGCTGCCCTCGATCCAATCTCCATGGCGCGCCTCTGCAAATTCCTTGCCCAGCTCATCCGAAAGTCCCGCCGCGATGCGCAACAGCTCCCGCCTTTGAAGTGACGCCAAAGCGTTCTGTCTCAACGCGAAGCCCTCTCCTTCCCCTTCGGCCAATCCCTGCTCGACCAGCCATTGCCGACGCGCAGACACGGCAGCACGCACCTCGCCGCCAAATCCGCCGTCCCGGAAGTTGAGGCCCGACGGCGATGCCAGTTCGCGATCGAGCCAACTGGCACCTTCGACGCCGATCAGCTTGTCGACAGGTAGAGCCGAGAGAACCTCGACGTCGACGGGACGATCGTCAACGAGTCCGTGCTCGAAACGCTTCACCTGCTGCAAATGGTCCGGTGAAATGCGCCAGGAGCCGTCAGCTTCGCGCTCGATATCAACACGTGCCCGCCGCATGGCCTCGAGACGCCTGACATGTGTCTCGGCGAACGCCTCGCTGGCACGGGGATTATGGCGCCGGTGCAGAGCTGCGGAATAGCGCCCGTCATTCGCTTGCGCCACTTCCAGCACCGTCCGGTCCATCGCTCGTACCGCAGGCACACGAGGATCGATGCGGACCGTCGCGCTCCCGGGCACCGGATCGACAGCGGATGCAGCGCCGATATCCACATAATGTGCTCGACCGTCGATGCCGTCGATCACCAGAAAATGACGGTCGCGATGTTCGTCGGCAACGCCTCGGGTCACCACACGTCCCACGAGCGGTCCATTCTCCGGCACGAAAATGCCCTGCTCGGGGCGATCGAGCCTTGCGCGGGACATCTCCCGCTGCATCTGGCGGATGATGTCGCCGCGCTCGCCCATGGTCCGGAGCGTCCCCTCCATGTCCTCGCCAAGCTGCCAGCGGCCACCGCCCAGATCCTCCGCCATACCCATGCGCCGCAATGCCTGAAGACGCCCGGTCTCCAGAGCGTGGAACAGTGGGTCCGCAGCACTCGGCGCGACAACATGCTCCTCGTTCATCCGTCCGATCAGTCGGCGATCGAGACTGGTGAGCCGCTCCTGCTCGATTTCCATACGGAGCCGAGTCTCGATTTCGTGTTCGCTCCGGGGGCCGAGTTCAAGCGAAACGATCTCGACAGCTCGCTCCCGAAATCCGTGGGAGATATACTCCCGGGCAATCACGAGATCGCGGGCCCGATCGTCAACGCCGCGCAGCACGACATGGGTGTGGGGATGGCCGGTATTGAAGTGATCGACGGCAACCCAGTCCAGCTTCGTACCGAGGTCATCGCCGACCTGCTCCATCAGCCGCCGAATGACCGGCTTGAGGTCCTCGAACCGATCGCCGTCTTCTGCCGAGACGATGAAACGGAACTGATGCCGATCTCCATTGCTGCGCTCGAGAAAATCCTTCCCGTCAACGCGGTCATTCGCGGGACCATAAAGCTCTCCGGGCTTGCCTTCCCGGGTAACCCCATCTCGCTGTATGTAATGGAGGTGAGCCCGGGCTGCTCCTAGCCCCTTGCCGCGCAGTGCCGCGAGCCGGGTCTTCACCACGACGCGCCGCGAGCGAAGGCCGGCCAGCCTGTCGCGTGTCGACAACAGACGCCCGGTTGCCGCACCGCGACCGATCCTGCTGCCGTCATAGCGCCGGTTCCCCGATCTCCGCGCCTTCCCAAGCAAACCGGCGGCATGGGCGACACGGACGGCATAGCGATCAGGCGTCGTCCCACCCGTACCGCGCTGCCGCCCCAGCCTGGGCTCGAAATCGTCGTCCTTCGCCATATCCACGCCTCCGAACCGCAATGCTCCGATCACGCTATCCGGGAAAACACATGCCTCCCGCTAAGTTGATGTGCAGACAGGACAAAAGCAGTGGCGAGAGGCACTGCTTCTATCTTGCACTCCGCCCCCGACCTGCCCGAATTCTCCCGCAGCCTTAAAAACCGGGGCTGCACACACGGCACAGCCCCCTCTGGCTTCCCGCTTCCGCGCTTCACCAGCGCCCCACTCTTCATGCGCTCAGGGAACATCTCGCCGGATGGCAAAGAGAGAACCGGTCCGGGGTTCCTGCACTGCCGCCTCTCCCGTTTCCCGCAGCTGCTCGGACGCCGCCCCATCTGCAAAAAGCGGAGTGGATTTCCGCGGCACCTTAGTCGTCCCGGCGCCGGTTATTTCCGCAAGATATGCCACCGTTTCGGAGGGCAGCGGTCGCCCGGCAAGGTACTTTTCATAGCGCCCCGGCCCAGCGTTGTAGGCCGCGAAAAGTCCCGGATAACCGAAGCGATCATAGAGCTGGCGCAAGTAGAATGTCCCCGCCAGGATATTGTCGCGCGGGTCGTCCGGATCGCTGCCGAGCGCCAGCCGATCGCGTATTTCCGCCCATGTGCCCGGCATAAGCTGCATGAGGCCGATCGCGCCTTTCGGACTCCGAATCGGGCGGCCGGAAAGCCGGGTTCTACCCCGGCTTTCCGCGCGCATCACCCGCTCGATCCAGTGGGCAGGTACGCCGAAGCGAACTGAGGCCTCGGATATTTGTGGCCGCCAACGGTCCACTTCGTCCGCCTGGAGCGGAGCGGCAGCCAGCAGCGCGGCAACGACCGCCCCGGCGCCGATGATGGGCTTCAGAGTGCCCATATCAACCTCGCGGGACCGACGATATCCGAAGCTCTGGTTACCCCGAAATAGCGGCCGTCGAACGATTTGGGGTGTCCGGCCATGAGCAGGAAATACTCACTGCCACGAAGCCGACGGCATCCTTCCCACCACGGGAGCAGGCGCGCCTTGCCATCGCGCCTCAACCGGTGGACGACCGGTTCCCCGTTCACGAATAGACGGGGACCAAGTGCGCAGACTTCATCGCCCGGACCCGCGGCAATGCGCTTCACGAGCGGAACCCGTTCGGGCAGATAGCGCCGGCCAGCGGCAAAGCCGCGCCAAGGGGCGGGAAGCCTCGCGATCACCGTTTCCCCGGCGGTGACGCGCCCACCGGGCTCCACTAGATACAGGCCTAACCGAGCACTGGGACTTGCATTCCACACCAGGCGAGGCGCCGGTGGAAAGACCAGCGAGAGGCCGACCGCGCATAGGGCTGCGCCTGCTGCCAGTAGAACGCGCCGGTCCCGATCACGGCGCCGTCGGGCCTGACGAAGCGCCTCGCCGAAGGCGCGCAAGGGTGCCTCGGTCGCGGAAGTCCGGTGCAAACTCATCGCCGAAACGCCCGGCCGGAATTGGCCTCGCTCCAGGCATCGAGATCGTCGATGTGGTACTGGATGAAGCGGCAGTGATACCGAAAGATCGGACCGCCTCCGTTGCGGCGAAGCTGCCTGAGAAGGCGGTTCGATATCTTGAGATAGGCGGCCGCCTGATCGGTATTGAGGAAGGGCGAACCGCTCTTCGCGCGCTGCGCCCTGTCGATCTCGTTCGATCTTTTCATGATGTCCCTGCCTCGTTGCGCGCGGCGGCACCGTGCCGTCCGCGAGGGACACTCGATCTGAGGCAGAATGGGGCAGTCAGGCAGGGTCGGAAACGGCTATAGCCGATTCCGACCCCCCTCCCGAAACACCTTGGAAACCTGAAGCTGGTGGCGCTGCCCATCGGCAATTGCGCGCAATGGAGCCGATGCTCAAAGGTTCAGCCGAGCACTGCACCGGCGGCGAAAAGGATACCGTTCGCGAGTGCAATCGCCCCAGCGGACGCATTATTCCGCGACCGGACTACGCCAGTTCGCGGCGCCCAGGTAGGCGTCCGCTCAGCGCTTTACGTGCGACTCAAACGGCGCTCGGCAACCGCTTTGACCTCTGCCTGAAGCAGTTCGACGCGCTCGAGCAGCCATTCCAGTTCGACGTCGCGAATGACATAATGCGGAGAGTAGCGGCCCTTTACATAGGCCTGCTGCAAAAGTTCGTAGCAGCGCCGGGCGAACTTGGTGTCGCGCGGCCATACAGTGATCAGATCACGGGCAACATCTTCAGCCCGATTGCGCAAAAAATTGATGTTATGCGATTTGGGTGAGTACAGTTTCAGGACGAGCAGGACCATGTGGTAGAAATGTTCGGCAGCTTGGTGAAGATTGAAAGCCGCTCGGTTATGCCAGCCTTGTGAAATCGAATATTGAGCCAAACCGAGAAACTCGGATCCGCTTTCAAACCACTGCTTGAAGTAAGTCTCCGCCTCGACATGTGCGAGGCCGGTATCTAGCGGCTTGGGCGCTTCGAACTGTTCCGCGGCAAGTTCGTAGAGCACGATGCCCTCGCGCACAACGTCGACGAAGAAGGGACGCCCGCGCGACAGCTGGAAGTTCACGTCCTTCATCGAATGGACGACCAGGCCGACCGGCGCGGATAGCCTTTTCGCGATATCGTATTCGCGATTGAGGTGGTCCTTGGCCCTGCCCCAATATTCCGCCTCGTCGGCAAGACGCTCGTCGTTGACCACCACGAGAATGTCGTAGTCGGAGAAGTAGCCGCCGACCGGATCGGACACCCAGTCGCCGCGCGCATAGGAACCGTAGAGGACCACTTTCATGATCCGGCCCTGGCGCTTCCACCCCTGGGTGGCGAGCGCCAGCACGTCCTCGAATTCGGCAAAGATGATCTCGACCGCGCGCTTCAGATCGGCGCGTTTCTGCTCCGGTAAATGGTCGAGATCGGTCTTCATAATCGCCTGATTCTAGACGAGTTCGGGCCGGGAACAACCGTTCTCTTCAAGCGGCCCCTGCGCAAACGTGTGCAACGTTCCTCCCCTATTCAAAAGACGGGAGAGCGCATCCAGCTTGGGATTCGATACCGCCGCCGACATTGAATCCGGATCGGTACCGCAGGGCCGGACGGCAAAACCCCGCGCCCGAGGGCGCGGGGTCCGGCAGTTCAGTCCGCCGGATTCCAGATGATGGCGAAGCTGTCCTCATCGTCACGGCCAGCGGCGCGGCCGAGGTTGGCGTAGAGCCGCCGGGGCCCGAATTCCGGGGCGGCAAGGCTCAGCGACACGTAGTCGTTGCCGGAAGCTTCGCTGCGGCGGATCCAGCCTGCCCCGACTTCGGCGCCGCCGCAGGTGACGCGGTAGTCGGGCTGGGTGTCGGCGGACTTGGCGGTATTGGGGGTGATCTCGATCTCGGCGCGGATCGAGAGGGTGCGAAGCTGGCCCTTGAAGCTGCGGCCATCGCGGGTGACATATCCGATTGCGGGCATCTTTCGTCTCCTTGAAGCATTCGCCGCAGAGCCATTTCCGGGCGATGGGCAGACCTTCGGGAACGGTTGCAGCGGGCATCCGAACCGCCAGGCCGTAGCGTCAGCGAAGGACCGGAGACCGGCCCTTATTTGCAGCGAAGCGGCCGCGAGGAGCCTGCCCTCGGGCAGGCGGGGAAATAAGGGCAGGATCGATGGTTTCGGATGACCGCGACCGTTCCAGGTCGATGCCCCTTGCAGCCGGAAATGGCTCGCTTGCGATCGGCTTTCCAGCAGGAGACGGACTTGCCCGCCTGGATATGTCAGCCGCGATGGCGGCAGCTTCGATGCTGGGCGAACTGAACCCGCTTGGTCCGCGCCGTCCATCGAAATGCCCTTGCCCCGCCAGGTCGGGCGACGCCCAGCCCGGATACCGACACCGCCCTCGGCACCGCCTGGGGCAGGCCGGATCCGCCGCAGCGAAACGTGCTGCGCTGCTACCGCCGCGAGCCTTGCCGCCCCGGAATTCGGGCCCCGGAGCTTCGCCTGCGGACCTTCCCGCGCTGCCTTCCGGGACGATGAAGATGCGTGCCCACACTGGCCCCGGCAGACTGGCCTGCCGCACTCTGCGCCTTCGGGCGCGTGGGTTTGCCGGGAAGGTGTAAGCCTCAGTCGATCAGGACTTCCTCTGGCGGCAGCGGGTCGGGCGCGCCGTTTGCCAGATACCCCTGCACGATGTCCGCGACGGCGAGCGGCGTCAGCCGTTCGGGGGCGCGGGCGAGATCGGCCACTTTCCACCACTTCAATTCGGTGACAAACCGAGCTTCGTCGGCATCCAGCATGCGCGCGTCGAACCGCTGGATCGGCACGATGCGATATTCCTCGCGCTGCGAAAGACGCCTGCCATCCCAGTCGAAGGTGTGATGGCACAGCCAGACCACCGGGCCCGGTTCGCACTGCGCAAGACCGAGTTCCTCACACAGCTCCCGCCGCAGGGCAGTTGCCGGGTCCTCGCCCGGCTCGATGCCGCCGCCCGGCATGACCCAGAACGCCGCCCCTTCGGGCGGCTGGATACGGATAAGCAGCACTTCCCGATCCAGCGTCAGCAGGATGGCGCGCGCTGCGCGACGTTCGATCACTGCCGTGATTTCGGGGACTTCATCCATGCCCTGGTCCGTGCCACCTGAAAGGCTGCGGTGCAATCGGCAGGATATCCATGCGCCTCCCGGCACGCGCCCGTGCGCCGCAAGGCGTGCGGGCGCGCCGGAATTTTCCCCTGCCCAATTACCCCGCGCCCATGGCGGGTCAACCTTGCCAGCGATCCTGCCCCTACCGGCTCATCACCCGACCTGATCCGGCGGGCAAAAGGAACGCCCGGCAGGACTAAGTGGTCCTGCCGGGCGTCGTGGTCACGCGGCCTGCTTCGTGGTCACCTGATCCGACGGGGATCCGTCAGCACCGACCAGTTCGACGGGCACTTCTGCATCCAGCGCAGCATCGGTCGGATCGGAAGCCCTCTCGCAGCCATCGCTTTCCCCGGCGTCCTTTCCGACGTCCTCCATCGCCGCCATGGCCCGCGCATGCGCCGCCACCGTGTCGCCCCCGCCGCGCGGCGTGTAGGCCGACGGCGGGAAAGCCATCCAGCGCGGCACCCAGCCTTCCTTCTTCGTCCGCCCGCCCTCGCCTGCAAGATGCGCGCGGATGATCGCTTTAAGGGTCTTGCCCTTTTCCTTGGCATTGGCGGCGGCGATCTGTTCGCCCGCCACTTCCGCGACCATCGCCAGCAGCACTTCCCGGTCGCGCAGGCCGTCAAGGAAGGCATCGTCCGCCTGCCACCAGTCGGCCATCGAGAGACCCAGCATGGGACCGAGCACTTCGATTTCCGGGGTTCCGGCAGCAAGCGTCTCGCCCATGACGAGGGCGAGAATATCGAGCACTTCGGCATCGGGCAGTTGCACGAGGCGCGCGAGCAAACTGCGGACATTCCGGCCCGGCGCGCCGTAACCATAGCCGCTCGAGGTCACGCTGGGGGTAACGGTGGCATCGTCACCGTCGAGGCCCAGTGCGGCGAGAACCTCGCGCCGCCGCGCGTCGAACACGCTTTCCGCGCGGCATTCGTCGAGGCTCTGCCGCACGGCATCGCTCTTCACCGCTTGCGGCTCGGGCTGGACGCGCCACAGCGCCGACCCGGCGATCACGTGCGCCACCATCAGCCGCAGGGCGAGACGCGGACTGCCGAGCAGCTCAGCCCGCACGGCGGCATGGCGGTGGAGGTCCACGTAAGTCTGGGTGAGTGAGGTGAGTTCGGCCCGCACCGGCTTGTCGCGTTCGCCCTCCGGTCCCGCGTTCCCGCCGTTGGCGAGACGCGCCGCTTCCTTGCGCGAGAGATAGCCCTCGTGGACGACGACTTCGCCGGTCCCGCGCACATCGAGATAGACCCGCCCGCCCTTGCGCTTGGAGATCTTCTCGTATTCCCACGAATGGAAGTGCTCGTCCGCAGGGACGATCACCGCATCGGACCAGCCTGCATCGATCAAGGCCGCGCGTCGCTCTGCGATGGCGGCATTCTGCAAGGCCCAGAAGGCTTCGCTTTCCGCGAAATAGGCATCCTCCCCGAACAGGTCGGCCACCGTCGCAAGGCCGCTGGCCGCGACATCGAAGAGGGCATGCCGTGTGGAAATCGACGACCCACCCAACAGCCACGACTTGAGCTGATGCCCGCGCGGCGCATAGGCATCGGGATCGTCGACCAGCGCGAGCCACGCCTTCTGCCGGCTTTTCGAGGCCAGCGTCAGATGGCGGATGGTCACAGCATCGATTTCCCCGCGCCGGTACATGTCGCGGATGCGCGGCAGCAGGTTGCCGAGCGCCAGCGCGCGGCGCACCGCCAGATCGGGCAGACCGAAGGTCGCGCCGATCTCGGCAATGCTGCGCCCTTCCTTCACAAGCCGGGTGAAGCAGGCCCAGCGCGAGACTTCGTCCGGATCGAGCCGGGCGATGTTCTCGATCAGCGAGGCCTCGACCGCGCTGGCATCGTCCGCTTCTTCGAGCACGGCGCAAGGCAGCATGGCTGCGCCAGACTCCGGCCCGTCAGGCTCATCCGGCGCGTCCGGCTCCCCTGCCCCGATGCGGATTTCCTCCCGCTCGGCGGCGACGATCAGGGCGGCGTGGAAGCGGCGGCATCCGGCGACGATTTCATAATGCTGCCCGTCTTCGCCAGGCTGGCCGGTGGGCCGCACGAGGATCGGCTGGAGGACGCCGCGTGCCCGCACGGTCGGCAGGATGTCGGAAACGTCCGGAGCCTTGCGGGCGTAGCGCATATTGGACTTGCTGACGGCAAGGTTGCCAAGGGCGATGAATTCGAGTTTCATGGATAGCACTCCTCAAGAGAGTGCCGGTCCACCCGTTCGTGATGGGATATGGTGGACCGGCTTTCAGATGGGCAGGAAACCGCCTGCCCGCGTCATCGGCCCCTCAGCGGGGCAGAAGCCTGATGGCGCCCGGGTCCTCGCGGGTCAGGCGGTTCAAGAGATCGGCGGCATCGGGGATCGACCCGGCAAGCCGCGCGGCCTCGGCCCAGACCGACAGGCGGTGCCGGGTCGCAAAAGCAAGATCGCGCGCGATCTTCATGCCGAGCGGCAGGTCGATGGCCTCGATCTCGCGCAGCGAGAAGATGCCGAGTTCCGGACAGCCGAAACCGAGATCGGCCAGCCCATAAAGGGTGTCGTCATCGGCATAGAGTTCGCTGACCAGCCAGACCGCGCGGCCCGTGGGATTGAACAGGCGGACCAGCGGAAAAGGATCGAAACGCGGGTTGCGGACGCAATGCTCGAAGTTGGCCGCGAGCAGCGAGCGGATGCCGGGGGACAGCAGCTTCATGACACCGCCCTCCCTTCATCCGTTCGGGAATCCGGCTGCGCCAGCCCAGCGTTGTCAGCCTCCGCAGCTGCGCCCAGCCCGAGACCTGCCGCGATATCCGCCGCCACTTCGGCATCGGCTGCGGCATGGCGCGCCAGCAGCCAGTCCGCCGCCTTGCTGGCCATCGAGGCGGCACGGAAGATCGCGCGGGCATCCTCGCGCAGGACTTCCAGCCATGCGCCGATGTAGTCGGCATGGCGCACGGTCGGCACGATGCCGAGCGAGGCGCAGAGGAAGGCCGAACCCATTTCCGCCACGAGTTCCTCGCGGGCGTAGTCCTTCGACCCGAACCCGTTCGCGAGATCGCGGCCCAGCCGGGACTTGTGGCCGGTTGAATGACAGAGTTCGTGAAAAACCGTTCGAAACCAGTTCACCGGCTCATAGAATGCGTGTTGCGGCGGCACCTGCACGAAGTCCGCGCCGGGAGCATAGAAGGCCTTGTCGCCGCCGATCCGGAAATCGACCCCGCTTGCGGCAATGAGTGCCTCGGCCACCGGCACGATCTCGCGCTCGGGCAAGGCGACCGGCTGCGGAAGGATATCGTCCGGCAAGCCCTCGCACTGCGCGACATTGAAGACGGTGAAGCGCTTCAGGAAGGCAACCGACCGCGCCTCGCCGCCGCTCTCCCGCGCCCGCTGCTTCTCGGTCTCGGGAGTGAAGCGGTCGGCATAGACCACCTGCGTTCCGTGCTCGCCCTTGCGCACATTGCCGCCCGCCGCGATGGCTTGGCGAAACGTGAGCCAGCCGGGACGCTCCCAGCCTGCGGCCAGCGCCGAAGCCCAGAGCAGCAGGATATTGATGCCTGAATAGCTGCGGGACGTCAGGGCATTGCGCGGCAGGCAGGGAACCGGCCCGGCTCCCCCCACCCCTGTTCCCCCCGGCCCGCCGCAAGCAGCGCTGCTCCATGGCTGCACCCACGGGACACGCCCCGCTTCCAGTTCGGCAATGATCCGGGCCGTGACCTCGTCGTAAAGCGACGGCCGCGTTCCCTCATGCCCTCCGCCGCGCCCCGGCGTAGCATTTCGGCCTCCCCGGCCCCTGCCGGAACAAGCTTCGCCCTGAACCTGATCTTGCGGCCTCGCGCATTGCGGGACCTTGCGATTACTGCGCATGTCTCACCTCCTGCACTGCCCAAAAACCCACCATGGGCCTCCCCCGGAAAGGCGGGGGGTGGGCGGCACGGACGACCGACAGGGCCCGCGCTAAGCGGCGCCTGCACCTGAAAGGCCGGAACGGAAGTGGAGGAGCCGCGACGCAGGAGCGGCTTGCAGGGGCCGATGGCGGGCCCAGACGGTTGTCGAGCCCGCACCCCGACTTTCATCGGGAGAGGCTCACAAATGGTGCCGCGCGCGGGCGCAGCCTGCGCGCGTCCACATCGAGGCGGGGCATGCCCCGCCGACCCCCACGTCCCCCTTGAGCGCCAGCGATCGCAACCGAAGGCCGAGACCCCTTAAAAGGGGCTCGGTGCCAAAGCGCGGGCATCAGGGGCGGTGAGCCCGCCCGCGCGCGGCATAGAGCGCGGTCATGCCGGAGGCGTGGGGCGCCAGGCTGCGGTTCTCCCCACCTCGCTTCGGATCGTCAGGGCTCGTCAGGAAAATCGAGGAAACCTCAATGTGCGGAAAAAGCAATCGAGGGATCGGCCGGTCAAAGAAGGACCGGTGTTTTCACGGAAGAGCAAAATCGTTCCGGAACAGATCTTGACGCCCAAGCATCAGCGCCAAAGGCCGCGAGATAGCGCAGAGTCCAGCCAAAAGGCATACCGACAATCATCGCTGCCATTCAGCGCGCGATGCCCAGCACCATACGCCTGACGGCTAGACCCTCAAAGCAGGGGCGAACCCGCCGGTGCAACCGTCTTCCCGCAACAGCCATCGCCAAGCCCACGTCGCTGCAAACGCCTGACCATCATGTCCGTGAGCCGATGTTCGATCCCAGGTCAGCCGCAGCGCAGCATCATACAGTTTCCCCAGTCCGCTCAGAACGAGAACGAGAGCTGGTCGGGATTTACCGCGCGCCGCCGAGGCCCGCGCTCGCGGGCATTGTCCTGGTCGACGGTGCCGAAAACGACCTTGATCATGGTCAGCGCGCGCGAGTTGACCGCGCCCGAGGCTTCGAGGCGGCGGACCGCGCGGGCGGGATCGCGATAACCGATGGCCTTGCCGAGTTCCGCTTCAGTGAGGCCGCGATTCCTGCGGGCCGCGGCCAGTTGGGCCCCAGTCATGATGTGCTCCGTCGATGTTCGAAATGGCATCCTCGAGAAGGTCGATCCCCCTCGAGGCGCGCCGGATCCGCTTAGCGAGGCGCGAGTACCGGCTCCAGTGAAAACGCACCCGACCGCCAGTTTATCAACAGAATACCAACAGCCTTTCGCACAGGCCGATTCGGTGCGCGACTCGTGGAATCGTGCGGCACGCGCCGGCACCGGCATCCACCCACCAGAAGCGCACCCTCGTCGATTCAACCCGGCCTCAATCGCGGAGCCGGTCGGACGCGGGAGATACTAATGATCGCCGCGAAGAGCCCCCGTCAGACCGTGTCGGCATCGCAGTTTCCGCAAATATCGTTCATGTTTTCCCCCATGCTGGACCCGACCCTAACGCTCTCGCCGTGACCTGACGGTTAAACGTCCACCTGGGAAATCAGCGTCCCGCAAACTCCGGCGCATCGCGCCACCAAAGGCCATCGGCACCACCAAGTGAACACTTCTGGGCATACCGAAGCTGCTTAAATTCTTTATCGTTTTCAGCCCGCTGGTTAGCGGGCAGCGACCCGGGATCGCCCCGCCAGCCGTCTTGACGCCGCGGACAAACAATCGGAACATAAAGCGAACAAATGAGTCGCCCCGATCCGATGCTCCTGACCACCGCCCTTTCATCCCGCTTGCCTGCCGACGCGCTCGCCGCGCTGCGCGCGCAAGTCGCCGCAGCGCAGACCGCGCGCGGCCCGGCCCTGCCGTTCGGGGTGCCCGAGATCGACGGCGCCCTCCCCGACCGAGGCCTGAGCAGCGGCGCCCTCCACGAAATCGCGGGTGCCAGCGCGGCCTGGAGCGACGATGCCGCAGCCACGCTGTTCACCGCCGGCATCGCCGCGCGCTTTGCAGCAGGGCCCGGGATGACCGTGCTCTGGACGCTGTCGCGCTTCGATCTCTATGCGCCGGCGCTCGAACAGGTCGGGCTCGGCCCGGATAAAGTGCTCTATGCGCAAGGGGCAAAGGACAGCGAGGTCCTGGCCATGGCCGAGGACGGCCTGCGCGACGGATCGCTGGCCTGCGTGATCGCCGAAGTCAAAATGGCCGACCAGACCGCGACACGGCGCCTGCAGCTTGCCGCCGGCGACAGCGGGACCCCGATGCTGCTCTACCGCCGGCACCGTGCCCGCGGGCGGGATCCGCATGCCCAGCCCTCGGCCGCCATGACGCGCTGGAGCATTGCCGCAGCGCCGTCCCGGCCCCTTGCCCATCCCGGCGTCGGTCGCGGGCGCTGGCAAGTCGAACTTGTCCGCCAGCGCGGCGGCAATCCCTTCTCCCTTCTTGTCGAGGCCTGCGATGACCAGGGTCGCCTCGCTCTACCTGCCGCACCTGCCGATCGAGCGGCTGCGCCGGGCCGAGCTGCCGCCCGCGCCGCCTGAGACGCGCGCGCCCGCGCGGCATCAGGCGGATGCATCCGGATTGCGCCCGGCGCTGCGAGGCGTCCCGCCGATCGACGACGACCCCGGCCCCTGCTCGGTGCCGCGCGGCGGCGGCTGGCGGCCGGGCGCGCGCTGGGCGCAAGGCGCCGTCCCGGCACCCACAGCGAAGCAGGCCGCCATCGATGCACTGCCCGCGCATCAGCGTCCGACCATGCGCGAGATAGGCCGGCGGAGCGAGCCTGCCGATCATCCGTTCCGGGCGATGCGTCCGGACGACGGCCATCCGGGAGCCGGCCGCCCCCCGGTCACTGCCCCGCAAAAGCACATCACCAGCCTCTGGCAGCGGCCGACTGTCCTGATCGAGCGCAGCGGCCAGCGCGAAGTGGTAACCGCAGCCTGCCCACTGGCACGCGAACTCGGCCTCCATCCCGGCATGACCGCGGCCCAGGCCCGCGCGCTCGTCAGCGATCTCGAAGTCCGCGAGGCAGCCCGCGACGGCGATCAGGCCTGGCTGGATCGCCTCGCGCTTCATGCGGTCCGGCACTGGACCCCGACGGCAAGCGTCTACGCGCCGGACGGTCTTTGGCTCGACCTCACCGGCACTACCCATCTTTTCGGGGGTGAAGCGCGCTTCTGCCGGCGCGCGCTGCGCTTCCTCGAGCGGCTGGGCTTCACAGCCCGGATTGCCATTGCCGCAAGCCCCGGCGCGGCCCACGCCCTCGCCCGCTTTGCGGACGCGGCAATAACCATCCTGCCTCCCGGCGAGGAAGCACAGGCCATCGCGGACCTGCCGCTGGCCGCCTTGCGGCTGCCGGACGAGGTGCTGAACGCGGCAAGCCGTTTCGGTCTCGAGCGGATCGCCGATCTCTATCCGATGCCGCGCGGGCCGCTCGCCAAGCGCCTCGGCCTCAAGGCCGTCGAACGTCTCGACCAGGCCCGCGGGCTCGTCGCGGAACCGATCGTGCCGGTCGTCCCTTTCGAGACGCCGCGCGCCGAGCGGCGGCTGCTCGAGCCGATCGCGACCGCCGAAGCGATCAATCAGGTCGCCGGCGATCTGCTCGGCGATCTCGTGCGCGATCTCGAGGGGCGCCGCCTCGGGCTGCGCAGCGCGGTTCTGACCTGCCGCCGCGTCGACGGCATCGACCAGCGCATCGCGATCGGCACCGCGCGCGCCACCCGGGACGCGCAGCATCTCGCGCGCATGCTGGCGATGCGGGTCGAGCGCATCGATCCGGGCCTCGGGATCGAGGCGATGGAACTCACCGCGCCGCGCACCGAGATCCTGCAGCCCGAGATGACCCGCAACGGGCTCGCAGGCGATCCGTGCGCGCCGGACATCGCCCCGCTCGTCGATCAGCTGGCGGGCCGGGTCGGTGAGGACGCCCTGTTCCGGATCACCGCGATCGAGAGCGATGTTCCCGAACGCGCCGCCAGGCGGACCGATCCGCTGGCGAGGCCTGCCCGGTGGCCGGGCTGGCGGCGACCTATCCGCCTGCTGCCGCGGCCCGAGCAGCTCTCGGGCGTGGTGGCCCTGCTGCCCGACCATCCCCCGCGCCGGTTCACCTGGCGCGGCAAGTCCTATCGGATTTCCGCGGGCGAAGGTCCCGAGCGGATCCACGGCGAATGGTGGCGCAGCGAGCGCGAGCTCTGGGCAGTTCGCGACTACTTCATCGTCGAGGCCGACGGGGGCGAGCGTTTCTGGGTGTTCCGGCGCGGCGACGGCGTCGATACGCCGACCGGCGATCTCACCTGGTATCTCCACGGGGTGTTCGGCTGATGGCGACCTATGTCGAGCTCCAGGTGACGAGCCACTTTTCGTTCCTGCGCGGCGCCTCCTCGCCCGAGGAGCTGTTCGCCGAGGCTGCTGCGCTCGGGCACACCGCCCTGGGCCTGGCGGATCGCGGCACGCTCGCCGGGATGGTGCGCGGCTGGGAAGGCCAGAAGACCACCGGCGTACGCATGATCGCGGGATCGCGCCTCGATCTCGCGTGCGGCCGCGCGCTGCTGGTCTACCCGAAGGACCGCGCGGCCTGGTCCCGCCTCACCCGGCTGCTGTCGCGGGGCAAGGCGCGCGGCGGCAAGGGCCGCTGCATGCTCGAATGGAGCGATCTGGCCGAGCACGCCGAGGGCCTCGTCGCCATCCTGCTTCCGGACATGCCGGACGCCGAAACGGCCGGGCACCTCGCCGCGCTGCGATCCGTTTTTGCAGACGACGGCTACTGCGCGCTTTCGCTGCGGCGCCGGCCGGGCGACCAGGCGCGTCTCCACGGTCTCGCCGACCTCGCGCGCGCCGCCGGGGTGCGCTGCGTCGCGACCGGCGACGTGCTTTACCACGCGCCTGAGTTGCGCCCGCTGCAGGACGTGATGACCGCGATCCGCGAGAAGACGACGATCGATGCGCTGGGTTTCCGGCGCGAGCGGTTCATGGACCGCAACCTCAAATCGCCCGAAGAAATGGAGCGGCGCTTCGCTGCCTTTCCGGGTGCAATCCAGGCCAGCGCCGATATTGCGGCGCAGTGCCGGTTCGACCTCGGGGAGATCCGCTACCAGTACCCCTATGAGGAAGTGATGGCCGGGCGCAGCGCCCAGCAGGCGCTCTCTGCACTGACCCATGATGCGGCCGCACGCATGTTCCCCGCAGGGCTCCCGCAGGCCTATGCCCGGCAGATCGATCATGAGCTCGGGCTGATCGAGCGGCTCGGCTACGCCCCCTATTTCCTCACCGTCAACGCGATCGTCGCGGAGAGCCGGCGCCGCGGCATCCTGTGCCAGGGCCGCGGCTCGGCCGCCAACAGCTGCGTATGCTTCATGCTCGGCATCACCTCGATCGACCCGATCAGGCACGAGCTGCTGTTCGAGCGCTTCGTTTCGGGGGAGCGCAAGGAGCCGCCCGATATCGATGTCGATTTCGAGCATGAGCGCCGCGAGGAAATCATCCAGTGGATCTACGAGACTTATGGCCGCCACCGCTCGGCGCTGACCGCCGTCGTCACCCGCTACCGCACCCGCGGCGCGGTAGCCGAAGTCGGCAAGGCGCTCGGCCTGCCGCGCGATCTCACCAGGATGCTGACGGGTCTCGTCTGGGGCTGGTCGATGGAAGGGATCACCGACGCGCAGATCGAGAGCCTGGGCCTCAATGCGGGCGACCACCGCCTGCGCCTCACGCTCGATCTCTCGCGCCGGCTGATCGGTACGCCGCGCCACCTCTCGCAGCATCCGGGCGGTTTCGTCCTGACGCAGGAGCGCCTCGACGACCTCGTGCCGATCGAACCCGCGCGCATGGAGGACCGCCAGATCATCGAGTGGGACAAGGACGACATCGATGCCCTGAAGTTCATGAAGGTCGACGTGCTCGGGCTCGGGATGCTGGGCTGCATGAACCGCGCGTTCAACCTGCTCGAGGCGCACAAGGACGTCACGAAGACGATGGCCGACCTGCAGGACGACGATCCCGGCGTCTACGCGATGATCCAGAAGGCCGACACGCTCGGCGTCTTCCAGATCGAGAGCCGCGCACAGATGTCGATGCTGCCGCGCATCAAGCCCAGGGAATTCTACGATCTCGTGATCGAGGTCGCGATCGTGCGTCCGGGGCCGATCCAGGGCGACATGGTCCATCCCTACCTGCGGCGCCGCGAAGGCAAGGAGACGCCCGAGTATCCGAAACCTGAACTGGAGGCAGTGCTCAGGAAGACGCTGGGCGTGCCGCTGTTCCAGGAACAGGCGATGCGGGTCGCGATCGTCGGCGCCGGGTTCACGCCGGCGGAAGCCGACCAGTTGCGGCGCGCGATGGCGACTTTCAAGCTTACCGGCGGGGTCAGCCATTTCTACGACAAGCTGGTGAACGGCATGGTTTCGCGCGGCTATCCCAAGGACTTCGCCGAACGCACGTTCAAGCAGATCGAAGGCTTCGGCTCCTACGGCTTTCCCGAAAGCCACGCCGCCTCCTTCGCCAAGATCGCCTATGCCAGCTGCTGGATGAAGCACCATCACCCCGACGTGTTCTGCGCCGCCCTGCTCAACGCGCAGCCGATGGGCTTCTACGCCCCGGCGCAGATCGTGCGCGACGCGCGCGCCCACGGCGTCGAGGTTCGTCCCGTCTCGATCAACCACAGCCACTGGGACTGCACGCTCGAGCCTGCGCCGGGCCGCTATCTCGCGGTTCGCCTCGGCTTCCGGCAGGTGCACGGGCTGGCCAATGTCCACGGCGCGGCGATCGCCGCGGCAAGAGGCCCCTCTCCCTTCGCAAGCGTCGAGGAAGTCTGGCGCCGCGCCGGGGTGCCGCGCGCCGCGATCGAACGGCTGGCGCAGGCCGATGCCCTTTCCTGCCTGGCGGAGGACCGCCGCCAGGGACTGTGGAAGGTGAAGGGCCTCGGCGAGGCGCCGCTTCCCCTGTTCGCGGCAGCCGACGCGCGCGAAGCGCACTTCTCGCCGGAAGGCCTGGAGCCGGAGGTTGCCTTGCGCCCCATCAGCGCCGGCCGCGAGGTGGTCGAGGACTACCGCTCGCTCCAGCTGTCGCTGCGCGGCCATCCGCTCGAATTCCTGCGCACAGAACTCGATGCGATGGGCATCGTTCGCTGCGCCGATCTTTCCTCGATTCGCGATGGACGCAACATCGAGGTCGCAGGCGTGATCCTCGTGCGCCAGAGGCCGGGGTCCGCCAAGGGCGTACTGTTCGTGACGATCGAGGACGAGACCGGGATCGCCAACGGCATCCTCTGGCCCAACAAGTTCGAGATCTATCGCCGCCAGATCATGTCCGCCTCGATGATCGCAATGCGCGGGCGCGTGCAGAAGGAAGGTGAGATCATCCACGTGATCTGCGACCGCATCATCGATCACGATGCCATGCTGCGCTCGATCGCGCGTAGCCGTTTCTCGGTGCCGCCGGGACGCGGCGACGGCGCGACCCACGGCGGCGGTCCCGATCCCCGCGACCCCAAGTTTCCGGCAGGCCGCACGCTCGCATCCCCGCCGTACAACACGGCGCCAGCTGCGGACGATCTCGTGCCCATCCGCAGCCACGATTTTCATTGAGCGCGGGCACGCGGCATTCCCGCTATCCGGCTGCTCCAGGCCGCCTCGGAAACGGTACCGCCTGAGGAATGGCATGTCCCCTCGCCCGAGCACCGGGCAAGGGGAACATGCCGAACCGCCCCGTCAGAGGCCGCTTTCCTTTTCGTGGACCCAACCCTCGTTGGTCAGCACTACAGCGGCCTTGCCGTCGAGGCTCTTGGCGGTGTCGCGTTCCAGCTGCGGATAGGCGGCGCGGAGCTTGGCATTCTGCGTCCAGGCCGGAAGGTTCTCGAGGTGATGACGATAGGACACCTGCGAGAGCTTCACGCCCATCATCTCCGCCGGTTCGGTAAACTGGACGACCTCGTCCACCGTCGGCGTTCCATAGCAGAAGCGCTGCGACATCGACTTGAGGCCGGAGGCTTCCGGGGTCGTCGCGATCGCCTTCTTGCCTTCGGCGGAGAGCTCGTAGGCGTGGACCGGGACTTCCTTCTCGGTATTGTCGAAGAAGCCTGCCTTGATCGAGATCCGCGCGTCGCGCACCGTCATCAGCCCGGCATCGACGAGCGCGGCGAAAGGCGCTTCCTGGCGCTCGCGATTCACGATCGCAAACTTGGCGGTGAGCGGCGAGGCATCGACGTAGCGGGGATACTCCGCGTCACTGTCCTTGGCCGGCTTGATCGTTCCCTCCGGGACCCGCAGGCAGGGCGGGTTCTTCTCGATCCAGTGACCGATCGCCGCCTGGAAATTGCCCTTGCTGGCCTTCTTCGGATCGGAGCATCCGCTCAGCAGCACAGCGCTTCCCAGCGCAAGCAAGATATATCGGTTCAAAATTCGGCTCCGTATCCGTTCAACAATTTACGTAATTTGCTGATAGTAAAAAGAATTACTGCAATGCAAGTCCCGGAACCCACGCCGCAGGCCGCTGCGCGCGCCGCATGGCCCGCCACATCGCCAGCTCGGCAACGCAATACCTTTTCGATCAGGCTTCCCGCCTCCGCGTCGGAAATACCGGCCCCCTCACCGACATCTTCGCGGCATCGTAAGGCCGCTGCAGCGCGGCGATTTCCTCGTAGCTCCCCTGGAGCCAGGCGGTCACGGCCTCGGGCTCGAGGATCGTGACCATCGCCTTGGGATGGATCGGCGCCACCAGTTCGTTGGCATTGCAGGTCACCATCGCGAAAGCGTCGCCAACCGCCGTCCTTTGCCAGAACCCGGCCACCGCAAACGTCGGCTGATCGGCCACGCCGAACCACATCTCGCCCTTCAGCGGCGGCTTGCCGTCGCCGAGATCGTGCCTGTCCGGCGTGAACTCGCAGAATTCGGTGAGCGGCACGATACAGCGATTTTCCGGACGCTCGGCGAGGCGCCGCCACTGGGGTTCCGCGAGGCGGCGAACATTGGTCATCGGCCAGGCGCCCTTTCCTCCCAGCACGTCCCAGGACATGATATCCCAGCCCCGCCGCCCGCCCTCCTCGCGGATCACATAAGCCCTGCCCCTCGGCCGCAGCTCCTGCGGATCGAAGCGATTGTCCCGCGGGCGCTCGGTAAACAGCCCGGCTGCCGATCCGAACAGGCTTTCCGGCTCTCCCCGCATTCTTGCCCGGTTGCACATCCGTCCATCCTCCAGCGCCCGCTATGCACATCATGGCGCAGATCAACGGCTGCGCCAAACCGTCATCGCTATTCGAAAGCAATAGCAGTCACCGGTGTCATGCAACCGACGATAGCTCACGCAGAACAGGCCGCGCCCGTAAACATCCCCAACGAATAGAGACCCAAAACAGAACATCGTCGCAAAGTTCAGACGAATATACCTCAGCGTCACTTGCGAATACGCCGCCGAAGTGCTTGAGCGAATGCGCCAAGAAACACAAAAATTCGGGTAAAAGAAGCACTATGACCGACGACACTCTTCTGGTCCTCGCGGCCGATATCATTTCCGCTCATGTCAGCAACAACGCCGTTGCCGCCGACGCTCTCCCCGGGCTGATCACCGCGGTCTACGGCTCCCTGGCGGGTCTCGGCGAGGCGCCCGCTCCCGTCGAGGAGGTCCGGACACCCGCGGTATCGGTGCGCTCGTCGGTCAAGCCGGACACCATCACCTGCCTCGAGTGCGGCAAGAAACTGAAGATGCTCAAGCGCCACCTGACCACCGACCATCAGCTGACACCATCGGAATATCGCGCCCGCTGGAGCCTTCCCGCCGACTACCCGCTCGTGGCCCGGAACTATGCCGAAACCCGCAAGGAACTCGCGGTGAAGATCGGCCTCGGCCGCAAGTCGGGCAAGCGCGGGCCGACGAAGTCCGCTGCCGAAGTCCAGCCGACGGCAGCACCCGCGGTAAAGAAGCGCGGGCGCAAGACGTTGGCAATTTCCACAAACTGACGAACCGGGCATTCGACTGCGCGATCAACCGACGCGCAGTCGAAACCTCGCCGTAATGCGCTCCAACGTCGCGGCTTCGAAAAATGCGGATACTCGGGGCGCGCCTTCACAGATGACGTAGAGGAGCACTGCTTACCCCCTCGAAGCTGCCTTTGATCAAAGAGTTACATGGGCCCTGAATGGCCGTACGTGGGACATTTCGCTCAGTCCGGTTCCGAGCAGGTAGCCCAAGAAAGCTGACGCTCCTGGCATAGAAATTGCCATCAGTGCTTTGGCTGCAACGCGCCTTAGTTGGTCGTTCCAGAACTGATTTTACGTTTCCGAAATTCGACTGTCTGCTTTCCGTTTCTAAAATGCATAGCCATCTCCACAGTTGTCGAAACTTCGTCCTGCACACTCAAGGCGAACTCAGTTAAGGATGGCCGAAATGGTGACCTGTGGGGGCTCATGTCAGGACAAGATTGGCAACGCGATGGCGCTTCGCAATTAGAGAAATTTGACGCATTGATGGCACGAACCATCATATTTCTTCGGAAAGTCGAAATCGACGCTGTCGTGGATCGAGTGTTTCGGGCACTAGAGATAAGTTTTTTCGGAAACCTTATAATTTCTATAGTCTCAGATTGGTGAGCCGCTTGGCACATTAGCCCAAATGCTGATCTCCTTTTCGCCTGGTCTGTATCTATCGGGCCCAATAGTCAGGAAAATGCAAGGCGGGAAAACCTTTCACGGCATAATGGTCATGGCCTCTTTTGCCTTCCCATTTTACATAATGATCGAGCTTCTCCAATCAGTTATGAGGGCCACGATCCAAGTTGACCGGCACGCAGCAATGGAAGAGCTCGCCAAGACGGAGAAGCACCAAGTGTTCTTTGCATGCGCACGGCACGGAACTTCTTCCTATGAGCAATGCGATGACGCTTCCAAGCGCGCCGCACGCGCAGTTTTGGAACGCTGTGACGGCAAAGGGCTCTAAGCACCCGTTGTAGCCGTTCAGATGCCGAATTGACGTGCCAAGGAGCCGAAGGGCTGCTTTCCCATACAGGCGCGACTGAGCGTACGCATCCGCTGAGCGGCGCCTTGCCGGTGGAGTGATGGATCGGTCTTAAGGTCGCAGTTATTTGCGAACTTAGGAGCGGTGTTTGTGGGGCGGATCACGGTTTTCGGCGGGCCTGAACG